>Ga0209019_1000022_pt1 | contig 60640 bp, 60 predicted proteins | sample METZYME_3_300m_FD_187549 | JGI IMG/M metagenome (GOLD analysis project Ga0209019, IMG submission 187549) | Marine microbial communities from oxygen minimum zone in mesopelagic equatorial Pacific - METZYME_3_300m (SPAdes) (version 2) | ecosystem: Environmental > Aquatic > Marine > Oceanic... | reverse complement strand
ATATTTGTAATTGATAGTGGGGCTGTAAAATTATGAAAAGATTGAATCAACAAATAATAGGTACAGTGATAAAGAAATTACTTAAAAAACAAAATCTCAAGGTTAGACTTGAAGAGTTAAATGTATTGGATTATTCTAAGGAAGTTTTAGGAAAAAATCTAATGAAGTATATTACAGATTTATCAATAGAGAAGAATACATTGTTTATAAAAGTTAATTCTTCTGTAGTTCGTAATGAACTATCTTACCAAAAAACCAACTTAAGGAAAAGAATTAACAAAAAAACTGGAAAAGAGTTTTTAAAAGAGATAGTATTAAAGTATTAAAAAGAATCTATTAATCTTTATTATATGCTTGTTTAATAGCTTTACTTCTTTTAAATAGAATAAAACTTCCTAATAAACCAACTGCTATCAAACAAAAAGATATGATTTCCGCCTGTGTTATACCACCTAAAATATTATAAGTAGTATTTATCCTAATTTTCTCAATAAAAAATCTTTCAATTCCGTTAAAAATTAAATATATACAAAATATTATTTTATAAATAAAAATAAATAAAGAATAAAAAAAATTATTATTTCTTCATTAAAAAAAAACTAAAATTATAATTTTACGTGTTAATTAATTAAATATTATTAGCAATGATAATAGGAATACCAAAAGAAATAAAAAATAACGAATTCAGAGTATCAATAACACCATATGGAGTTAAAGAATTAATTAATAATAATCATACAGTATTTATAGAGAAAAATGCTGGATATAACTCAAGTTTCACTGATGAAGACTATATAAAGTCAGGTGGTAAAATTCTAAATACAAATAAAGAAATTTTTAAAATTTCAGATATGATTTTAAAAGTAAAAGAACCAATTAAAGAAGAATATAATCTCATCAAAAAAGATCAAATAGTATTCACCTATTTCCATTTTGCATCTTATCGCCCATTGCTTAATGCTATGATTAATAATAAATGTATATGTATTGCTTATGAAACTTTCCAAAAAAAAAATGGATCACTACCACTTTTAGTTCCTATGTCTGAAGTAGCTGGGAGAATGGCAACTCAAGAAGGAGCAAAATATCTTGAAAAACCAATGGGAGGAAGAGGAATCTTACTTGGTGGAGTAACAGGAGTAACTCCTGCAGAAGTATTAATTATTGGAGGTGGAATATCTGGAACTGAAGCAGCAAAAATGGCTATAGGATTAGGAGCAAATGTTACAATTTTAGATAAAAATGAAAATAGACTTAACGAACTTAAAAAATTGTTTTCAAAAAAAATTAATTGCATTCTTTCTTCTAAAGAAATTATAAAAAAATATGCAATAAAAAGTGATTTAATTATTGGAGCAGTCTTAGTTGTAGGAAGAAAAGCTCCAAAATTAATTTCAAGAAGTCTTTTAAGATCTCTAAAAAAAGGATGTGTTTTAGTTGATATTGCTATTGATCAAGGTGGATGTTTTGAAACATCAAAACCAACAACACACGAAAATCCAGTCTTTAAAGTTGATGATGTTCTTCACTATTGTGTAACAAATATGCCTGGTGCTGTTCCATTCACATCAACCTCTGCACTAACAAATAGTACACTAAAGTACATTATAGAAATTGCAAATAAAGGATGGAAAAAAGCAGCAAAAGAAAACAAAGAGATACTAAATGGAATAAATGTTATCAATGGAAAAATAGTACACAAAAGTATTTCTGATGCATTTAATTTAAAATTAAATAATATTAATAATTTAATTTGATGGATATAATGGAATGTCATCTAACCATTTAAAGCTATTTTTATTCCAATTATATTCACATAAATAATGAGTAAGACCATTAGTAATCATTATATTATTACTTTTATATACCTTATTATAAACAGATATCTGTTTAAAAGCATTCTTGTTTATATTTATTTTAAAAGACTTACATTCTACTAATAAGAATACATTCATTTTTTTATCATAAACTATGATATCTGATCTTTTACTTAATTTATTATACTTTAAACTAGATTCAATCTTAATAAGACTTCTAGGATATTTATGATCATTTATTAGATGATGAATAACATTTTGTCTTACCCATTCTTCTGGAGTTAATACGATGTTTTTTTTTCTAATAATATCAAAAACATAAATTTCAGAATTAATGTTTTTAATTTTAATATCGTGTAATGGTAAATTTAATTTGAACATTATAAAATTATACTACTTTCTAATTTTAACAAAAAGTAATATAACAAGACCTATCAAAAAATAAGAAGCTAAAACCAAAGTACTTATTCTCATACTCCCAGTAATCTGTTCAATATACCCATATGAAAAAGTACCTAAAACAATAGAAATATTATATGATATAGCATAAAAATTAAAAAAAGAGGCATTATCCTCTATTTCAATAGGAATTAATTTAGAAAAAGTTGAACGTGATAAAGACTGAATACCACCCATAACTAAACCAACCGTAGTTGCAAGTAAATAAAATTGATTTTCATCTTGAATAAAATAAGCTGAAATACATATAATAATCCATAAAATATTCATAATAATTAAAGAAAACTTATTACCCTTATATTTAGATATGTAAGCAAAAAAGTAAGCACCAAAAATTGCAACAATTTGAATAATCAAAACAGTAAGTATTAATTTATTCTGGTCAAGATTTAATTCTTTATCTCCAAAATAAGAAGCTATTAACATCACGGTTTGAACTCCCATACTATAAAAGAAAAATGAAAACAAAAACAATTTTAGATTTCTTACATTCTTTAAATAATTCCAAACTTTAATAAGCTCATTAGTTCCATAAGAAAGAATACTAAAAGATAATTTTTTATTTTTTATAACTTCAGGAACAGTAATAAACGTAATTTGTGAAAAAACAATCCACCAAATACCAACCAATAAAAATGTAAATCTAGTTGCTAGAGCGGAATTACTAAATCCAAAAAAATCATAAAATGTTATAAGAACTAAACAAATAATTAATAGTATGACACTTCCAAGATAACCAAAAGAAAACCCACGAGCACTTACTCTATCAAATTTATCTCTAGAAACTATTTCAGGAAGAAAAGCATTATAGAAAACTAAACTACCTGAAAAACCTAAACTTGCTAAAACCGAACATATTATACCAAACTCTATATTAGAACCATCAAAAAAATATAAAGAGATACAAGAAGCCGAACCTAAATACATAAATATTTTAAGAAATAATTTTTTTCTTCCAACATAATCTGCAATTCCTGATAAAATAGGTTGAATAATTGTCAATAATAAAAATGAAAATGATAATGAATATGAATACAAAACAGAATTTACAATTTGAATACCAAAAAAGGACACTATGTACGAACCATCTAAACTAGTAGTTACAGAATTGAAATAAATAGGAAAAATAGCTGTAGTAATAACTAAAGAATATACAGAGTTAGCCCAGTCATACATGCACCAACCATTTATAACTTTGTTACTTGATAGAGTTAATTTATTATACATTCTTTTTAAATAAGAAAACGTATATATACTTCACTTTCTTATTTAAATATCAATAGTTTGAATTGAACTGTAAAGAATTTTTCTTGCATTTGCTTCTCTCAATTCTTGTTGGACATCTGAGACTATTCCCATCTTAGATTCAACATCTACTTTCATTGCAATGGTAATTTGATCTCTTTCTGCTTCATTTAATTTATCTTTTTCTTGATTAACAAATAGTACAATTTCATCAATTTCAACAAATACATCATTCACCTGAATTTTAGGTTCTTTACCAAAAATACTACTCTGTTTAGGCTCACCTATATAAATATAACTAACTAACGATTTTCTTTCTAATTTAGATAATTGAATAGCTTTAGGTAATATTTGTTTTACAAGAATATCCGTTTCCCTCATTACAGTAGTTACCATAAAAAAGAACAACAACATAAAAATAATATCTGGTAATGCAGCAGTAGGTATATCTTGAGATGTTTTTGATTTTTTTCCAAATTTTGCCATTAGTTCACTATTTTATTAGGTTCTGCTATTGATATTGCTCTTGGTATTCCCTGTCTAGCCAATAAATATTTCTGATCTTGAATAGGATCATCTCTATCTAACTGTAGAAACTGTGAAGCTGATAAACCAACCCTTTCTCCATATACATCATTATATGCTCCATTTATCTGATCTAATACTTGAACAAATAATTCATATGAGGTACCTCTATCAGCCTTAAAAGAAACTATAGCTTCTTTTGGATCATCTGAGGAATCTGCTTTTCTACCATTAATAGAAACAAAAGACTTCATTGAACTAGGTAAGCTATTGTATATTATAACTCCTTCATCTCCAGGATTTCCAAAATTTAAAATAAAAATTTTAACCATTCCTCTCAACTCTGTAACATCTGATAAAGGCTCATCCTCAACTAATAATTTATCTTGAGAATTAGCTAAAATTTTAAAAATATTTCTAGCATTTTCAGTAATCTCAGGAGGTGGTTGACTAGGATCAGGTTTAGGGGGTAAAAGCATAGCAATTCCTTTATCATTTTTCATAGTAGTAGTTACTAAGAAAAAAATTAAAAGTAGAAAAGCTATATCTGCCATGGATCCATTAGGAATCTGAGCAGTAGGTCTATTTCTTCTAGCCATTTTTAAAATTTTTAATCACCTCAGAATAAAATATTCCTCCTATAGCTACACAAGTTAGCACATATACTAATATTATGCTTCCGCCAATAAACTTAGATAAACTGGCATCAACACCAAATTCAACATAGCTTGATAAAACCTCATTTCCAGATATTAACCATGAAAATAAAAATAAAGCAAGAATAACGCCAATTCCAATTCCTGAATCAACCAAAGATTTGGGATTTTTTGAAGCAAGATATACTGGAAAACCAATGGCTAAAACTGCACCAATTCCAATCATTAAATATCCGAAGTATAAAATAAAATCTATAATATCAAATAACAATATCATTATTTAGATAATTTGTTTTTAACTAAAATATCAACAAGAGTGATAGAAGCATCTTCCATACTATTAACTAAAGAATCTATTTTGGAAACAAGATAGTTATAAAATAATTGAAGAATAACAGCAACTATAAGACCACCAACTGTAGTTAAAAGAGCAATTTTAATACCACCAGCAACTAAAGAAGGAGAAACATCACCAGCTTCAGCTATAGCATCAAATGCACCAATCATACCAATAACTGTTCCCATGAAACCAAGCATTGGAGCAAGAGATATAAATAATGAAATCCACACCATCCCTTTCTCTAATTTTCCCATTTCAACCGATCCATAAGATATAATTGATTTTTCAACCATTTCTATACCTTCTGAAGCTCTCATAAGTCCTTGAACGAATATAGATGCAACTGGACCAGGAGTATTTTTACAAATTTCTTTAGCAGACTCAACACCTCCTTTAGAAGATATAGCATCTTCTATATCAGATAAAAGTTTTTTTGTATTAGTTGTTGCAAGATTTAAAGTTATAATTCTTTCAATTGCAACAGCTAAACCAAGAATAAGACAAAGTAACACAATGCTCATAAATTGCCATCCTCCTTGGATAAATTGATCTTTAATTGCATAATGAAATGATTGTGATTCTTCCACAACTTGAATGTCTTCAATAGTTTCAATCTCTTCTTGAGTAACTTCTTCTGCAACTATTGCAGTAGAATCTACAATTTCAAGAGTAGTAGTATCTTCTTGTTCAATATCTTGCGAAAACGATGATAGAGGGTAAGATAAGAACGCGAAAACTAATAAATAAGTAAATAATTTTTTCATAGTTAAATGTTATATTGATTTGAAATTTTTCAAAAATAAAATTATTAATACATATAAAAAAGAACTTCATTGTATTTTTTGCAGAGAGGAAGGGATTCGAACCCTCGATACAAAGGATTACTTCGTATACATGCTTTCCAAGCATGCGCCTTTGACCACTCGGCCACCTCTCTGTTTTAATTTAATTTAAATAAATTATGAACGTTATTAGAAGTGATCTTAATTATATTTTTTAGGGGTAATGAGTGTAAAATTGATAATTTTTCAGCAATAAAATTTATATTTAGTGGCTCATTTCTTTTTCCTCTTTTTGGTTCAGGAGATAAATATGGACTATCCGTTTCCAAAATAATATTCTTTAAATTTATTTGAGATATTATATTTTTTAAATTGGAATTCTTAAAAGTTAAAATTCCACCTACTCCAATTAAAAATCCTAAATCAATAATTTTCTTTGCTTGAATAAGATTTCCAACAAAACAATGAAAAACACCTCCTAAATTTTGTTTTTTAAATTCACTTATTATTTCAATAGTTTCATCCACTGAATTTCTAGTATGAATTACTATTGGTAGATTCTTTTTAATAGCTATACTACACTGAATCCTTAAAGCATCTGCTTGATTATTAAAATTTTTACTGCTTCTGAACAAATCAATTCCTATTTCTCCAATTGCGATTATTTTTTCATTAAAATTTTCAAAAATTTTATCAATCTCTTCTTTATAATCTTCTTTAAGATAACAAGGATGAAGACCAAGCATTGGATAACAAATATTTTTAAATTTATTAGATAAGTTAAGTACAGCTGGAACCGTTTCTAAATTAATATTAGGCAAAAGAATTTTTTTTACTCCTCCTTCACAAGAACGAGATATAACATCTTTAATATCACCTTTAAAATCCTTTAAATAAATATGAGCATGGGAATCAATCAAATAAGAATCCATAATTAATAATTCTTCATTATAAACCATTTCCAAAGTAGTTTATAAGTAATTTTTGATCCTGTTGTTAAAATCCCTACCCTATAAATTCTACCAGCAAACCACAAAGCAAATAATACAGATAATATTAATAAAAATATAGATAATAATAACTGCCAATCAGGAACACCAAAAGTTAACCTTGCCATCATTAGTATAGGAGAAGTTAATGGAAACATACTAAGAAAAATTGAAACATTACTGTCAGGATTCTCTAATACAATTGCCATAAACATTAAACTTGCAATTATTGGTAATGATATTGGAAGAGTAAATTGACTTGCATCTTGTAAATTATCTACTGCAGATCCAATAGCTGCAAAAAATGCACCATAAAGAAAAAACCCTCCCAAAAAATAAATTATGAATGTTATAACAATTTTTTTAATATCTACTGAAGAAATCATATCAAAAATACCAAATACTATCTCTTTAGATTGGTCTGAATTTTCTTGAACACTCATAACTTCATTTACTGAATTTGATCCATCGTAACCAAAATAGGTAGACGTAAAGGTTGATATCGTGACAGCCAAAATTATCCAAATTAAAATTTGAGTAAAAGCAACTGCACCCACTCCAAGGACTTTTCCCATCATTAATTGAAATGGCTTTACAGATGAAATAATTACCTCAACTACTTTACTAGATTTTTCGTCTAATACACTTTGCAGAATAAAACTACCATATATAAAAACAAACATATAAATTAAAAACCCATTAAAATAACCCAATCCCCATGCCATATCAGAACTTGATTTTTTAGCTTCTAGATTAGAATTATTATCTTCAGAAATTGTTTCTGATATACTATAAGTATTTAAACTAACTTTAGTAATAAGTTTATCTAATGATTCTTGATTAAGATCTAAATCCTTAATTTTTATATTCTTTATTTTATCTTCTATAATATTTTCAATATCATATATTAAGTCCCCACTGGGAATGGTTTTAGAATAAAATTTTATTCCTGAAGGTTCATAAATATTAAATTTTGGTATAACTAAAGCACCATATATTTCATCAGAATTAATCTTTTTATTTAATAACTCTAACTTCATTTTAGTCGGAACTATTATGTTATTATCAAATCCTATAGAATCTACAATTAATGAATTATAATCAATACAAGATATAATACGCTTTTTTTCATCATCACTTGAAAGAAAAAAAATAGTAATACCAATAAATAATGGAAAAATTAGTGGCGTAAGAAGAGTTCCTAGTAAAAAAGATTTCTTTTTAACCCTCTGAAGATATTCTCTTTCAAAAATTATCCATATTTTATCCATTATTATTTCCCTCCTCAACCTTCATTATAAATATATCATTCATATTCGGTGTCTTTTGTTTAAATTCTAATATTTCAATACTATTACTTAATAATAATCTTAAAAGATCACTTGAAGATATTTTTTTTATAAGCTTAATCTCTGATTCATAAATATTATCAAAAACAATTTTAGAATCTATTACTGAAAAATTACTAATTTTATCATTAATTTTATTTAAGTGTTTAATTTTATAAATATCTGACTTGTAAGCAGATTTAATGTCATTAATTTTTCCACTTAATATTTTTTTTGATTTATCAATCATGGCAAGATTATCACAAAGTTCATCAACTGATTCCATTCTATGAGTTGAAAAAATTATTGTCTTTCCTTCATCCTTAAGTCTGAGTAAATTTTTCTTTATTAAATTAGCATTAACAGGGTCAAATCCAGAAAATGGTTCATCTAAAATTATTAAATCAGGATTATGTAATACCGTTGATATAAATTGCACCTTTTGACTCATACCCTTCGATAAATCTTCAATATTTTTATTCCACCAATTTGAAACCTCAAGATTATTAAACCAATCTCTAGCTGAATTAATAGACTCAGATCTACTTAAACCTTTTAATTTTCCCATAAAAAGTAAAAAATCACCAATTTTCATCTTTTTATATAATCCTCTCTCCTCTGGCATATATCCTATCTTCCTAATATCATCATAATTAATGTTTATTCCATGAAGAAGAATCTGACCAGAATCTTGATTAATGATCTGATTAATTATTCTAATTAAAGTAGTTTTTCCAGCACCATTAGGACCTAAAAGACCAAAAATACTTGCCCTAGGAATATCTATACTTATATTATCAAGAGCCCTATGATTAACATAGCTCTTAGAAATATTTTTTACATTTAATAGATCCATAGCTTAACAATCATTTTTTTTCGTGAAATTAGTTAATAAATTAACATATATATATGAAATCTGACAAAATAATTTTAGGTATTGATCCTGGAACAAACATAATGGGATATGGAGTTATAAAATCAGACCAATTAAAATTAAAACTGATTCAATACGGAGTAATTCATCTTAAAAAATATTCAGATCATGGAACAAAACTGAAAATGATATTTGATAAAATAAATGAATTAATCAATGACTACAAACCGGATGAAATTTCTATAGAATCTCCCTTTTATGGAAAAAATGTACAATCTATGTTAAAACTTGGAAGAGCACAAGGAGTTGCAATTGTGGCTGCATTAAATAAAGGAATACCAATCATAGAATATGCACCAAAAAAAATAAAACAGTCTGTAACCGGAAATGGTAATGCTTCTAAAGAACAACTTTCAGAAATGGTAATGAGAATACTAAATTTTAAAAAAAATAATTCAATAAAAAAATTTGATGCAACTGATGCTTTAGGGGCTGCAATATGTCATTTCTATCAAAAATCCTCAAATAGAAATACAAAAAAATCTTGGGAACAATATATTGAATCAAATAAAGAAAGAATTATCAAATAATTTCTGATTGAATTTTTTTACATATATCATTAAGTTCCGAATCTTTAAGAGAAATTTTTTTTTTGCTAAAATCAATATCATTCATTTCATTTAAAGGAACCAAATGTAAATGAGCGTGAGGTATTTCCAAACCAATTACTGATAATCCAACCCTATTACATCGAGTAACTTTTTTTATAGCTTTTGATATTTTTTTAGAAAATAATAATATTTCAGTAAGAAAATCATCATCTAAATCAAAAAAATGATCTGTTTCTTTTTTAGGAACAACAAGAGTATGACCAATAGATAGAGGATTTATATCTAAAAAAGCAATGAATTTACTGTTCTCCGATATAATATACGCTGGTATTTCTCTATTTATAATTTTTGTAAAAATAGTACTCATGTTACAATGAAATATTTAAAATTTCAAATTCTATCTTACCAGAAGGAATTTCAACTTTAACACGTTCACCTTTTTTCTTACCTAATAATCCCTTTCCAATTGGAGATTTAACAGATAATTTATTCTCACTCAAATTAGATTCTTCCTCAGAAACCAACATATAATTAAAAATTATATTATTTGTTAAATTTTTTATTTTTACTTTAGATAAAACGGAAACCTTAGATATATCAATAGTAGACTCATCAATAATTCTAGCATTACTAACAGATTCTTCAAGTTTTGATATTTTCAGTTCATGAAGCCCCTGAGCTTCTTTTGCAGCATCGTATTCAGCATTTTCCGAAAGATCTCCTTTATCCCTAGCTTCAGCAATTTGCTGTGCAATATCTAATCTTCCTTTTGTTTTTAAAAGATGCAATTCATCCTTTAACTTTTTAAGTCCTTCTTCTGTAAAATATGAAATTTCAGTCATAATTTTTAAAATAAAAAAAACGGAATACACCGTTTATAAGTACAAATATACAAAAATAAGTGTTTAAATACCCCCTATTAATATAGCAACTAGAAAATATATTGCAAGAGCTATAAGATCATTAGTAGTAGTTATAAATGGACCAGAAGCAAGAGCAGGATTAAACTTTAATCTATCTAAAACAATTGGTGTAATAGTCCCTAAAATTGATGATACTAAAACTATAGAAAAAAGTGAAATAGAAACAATTTGAGCAGTTTTTGAATAAATATCTAGATTTAAAAAATTTAAATCATCAAATATTGATAAACTAAAATATACAATTAAAGCCAATACAATTCCATTTAAAATTGATACAGACAAAACTTTAAAAAGTCTATTAAGAACTGTGTTTTCAAAAGCACTTGGATTTGATAAACTTTGGATAACAATTGATGATGACTGAATTCCAACATTTCCAGCAGTTGCCATAATTAAAGGAATAAAAAAAGATAATGATATAAATAATTCATTTCCTTCAAAATAATTATTTTCAAATGAACCAAGAAAAAAAGCTCCAAATAACCCTCCAAAAATACCAATCACTAACCAAGGAAGTCTTGCATTTGATAATTTCCATATAGAATCATCCTCTTCAACATCTGAAGTTATTCCTGACATAATTTGTCTTTCCTCTTCTGCAGTTTCAGTTATAACATCAACAACATCATCAATAGTAATTCTACCTAATAATTTTCCTCTTTTATTAATTACAGGAAGAACATCTAAATCATATTTCTGCATAATAATTGCTACTTCTTCTTGATTCATTTTTGAATCAACTGAAATAACATAATCATCATAAATATCTTTAATTTTTGAATTATCAGATGCAACAATTATATCTTTAAGAGAAACCTTACCTAATAATTCACCTTTATTATCAGTAACATAAACACTATAAATTCTAGATACTTTTTCAGCTTGCTTTTTTATTAAATCAATACACTGATTAATTTTCCAATTAATATTACACTTTACAAGCTCTTTAGCCATCAACCCACCAGCAACATCATCATCATATTGTAATAAATCTTTTAAATTTTTAGATTTTTCTTTATCGCTTATTGATAAAATAGTTTCATTTCTTACTTCTGGACTAAGTTCAGATAGTATATCCGCACCATCATCTGAATCAATTATTTGTAAATATTTAGCAATTTCATTAGGCTCAAAATTGGTTAAAAAAATCTGCCTTGTATCTTCATCTAACTCAGAAATTATTTTTGATGCTGTTTCCAAATTAATATTATCTACAACATATTTAGATTTAACAGAATCAAATTCATAAAGTAACTCAGTAATATCTGCGGGACTTGCACCTTCAAAAGATGATTTTATAAATTTTACATCTTTATTTTCTATTGCAATTTTTAAGTCTTCTCTAAATTCATTAGTTAGGGAGAATTTCATGATTAATTTTTTTTATTTCATTAGCCAACCAAATAAATTCACTAATTTTTAATTGCTCAGCTCTCTTAGAGAAAATATTATTTTTAATAAATGCTAATGGCAAATTTAGATTTTTTAGTGAATTTCTCAATGTTTTTCTTCTATTTTGAAAAGATTGCTTAATAATTTTTTTATAGAAGTTATAGTCAACACCAATATCTATTACTTCATTTCTTGTTCCTTTTACAACAGCAGAATAAACCTTAGGCTTAGGATTAAATGATATAGGATCAATTATAAATTCTAAATTTAAATTAAAATACGTTTGCATAAGAACCGACAAAATACCATAAGATTTATTATTATAATTTGAACAAATCCTTTCACCTACTTCTTTTTGAATTAATATCACAAACTCAGAAATAATTAATCTATTATCCAAAATTTTGAAAAGAATTTGAGATGAAATATAATATGGTAAATTACTTATTATTGAAAATTTAGATTTAAATAATAAAGAAAAATCAATGTTTAAAACATCTTCATGTATAATTTTTAAATTATTTGGAAAATGTTCTTTTAAGTAAAGAATGCAATCATTATCTATTTCATTAACAATAAAATTATCTATTTTTTCATTTAATAAATACTTCGTTAATACCCCTTTACCGGGACCAATTTCTATAATATTAGATTTTTCACTTAATAAATTAATAATTCTTACAGCAACCTCTTCATTATTTAAAAAATGTTGTCCATATTTTTTTTTATTTTTTATTCTTATCATAATAATTAATTGAATATTAACTTTAAAGAAAGTATTATTAAATTAATGAAAAATAAAATTAAGAAAAAACTAATTATTGGTTTTAGTATTGGAGATTATAATGGAGTTGGCCCTGAAGTTTTAATTAAATCATTTTCTAACAAGAAATTATTCAAAAGATGCATTCCTGTAATTTTTTGTGATCCAAAAATCATAAAATTTTATAAAAATAAACTTAAGATACAGATTGATATTTTTATTTGCTCAAATATATCTTCTATAAAAGAAAATGTTTTAAACATATATTCAATAATAAATAATGACATAACCATAGAACCAGGAACTGTAAATAGTATCGTTGGTGAATATGCTTTAAAATCTTTAGAAGAATTATTTATTTCAATAAATAATAATAAAATTAATGGGATAGTTACATTACCATTCAGTAAAATAAGCATACAATCTAAAAAATTCAATTTTCCAGGTCATACAGAATATTTATTAGAAAAAACTAATCAAAAAGAAAATATAATGATAATGGTTTCTAATAAAATAAAAATAGGTTTTATAAGTGGACATTTACCATTGAAATTGATGATTAATTCTATTAATAAAGAAAAATTTTATAACAAAATTTTAATTTTTATAAATTCATTAAAATATGATTTTAACATCGAAAAACCTAAAATTGCTATCCTTGGAATCAACCCTCACGCTGGTGAATTCGGCTTATTAGGAAAAGAAGAAATTGAACTTATTAATCCAATAATTAATAAGTTAAACAAAAAAGAAAATAAAATAGAAGGTCCTTTTTCAGCTGATTCATTTTTTGGAATGAAAAATTATTTAAAATACGATGGTGTAATATCTTGTTACCATGATCAAGGCCTTATAGGTTTTAAATCATTATTTTTTGACGAGGGAGTTAATTATACCGGAGGATTGCCAATTGTAAGAACATCACCTGATCATGGAACCGCACATGATATTGCTGGAAAAGGAAAAGCAAGTGAATTATCACTCACCAATGCAATAAAGCTAAATATTAAAATATTAAATAATAGAAATTTTAATTCATAATTTTTTTATTAAAATATTATAATATTTTTGCGTTTTAATTTAAATCTATGTCAAAAAAAATATTAAAACAATTTGATATAAAAATTCAAAGTTTATCAAATAATAAACATGAATTTATTTTTAATTTTGACCAAAGTCTTTTTGATTTTTTTTCGAAAAATTTAGATAGTAAAAAAAGTTCTGGAACATGTAGAATTGAATTTATAAAAAATGATCTAATGTTAAATCTACTTTTTCAGATAGAAGGTAAAACAAAACTTATTTGTGATAGAAGCCTAAAAGAATTTGATTATTTAATAAAAACTGAAAATAAACTTTTATTTAAATTCAGTAATCATGATGAAGAATTATCTGATGAAATGCTAACAATAAACCATAATAAATCAATTTTAAATGTAGGAAAATTCATTTATGAATTTTTTATATTAAAAATTCCTATAAAAAGATTGCATCCTTCCTTAAAAAATGAAGATAATATTGATAATTTTGTATACTCAACTACTAAAGATGAAAAAAGAATTGATCCAAGACTAGAATTATTAAAAAAACTTAAAAAATAAAATTATGGCACATCCTAAAAGGAAAATATCTAAAACAAGAAGAGACAAAAGAAGAACACATTATAAAGCTACACCAAAAAGCTTTGTAATATGTCCAACAACAGGTGAATCACATCTCCCCCACAGAGCATTCTGGTATGAAGGAAAACTTTATTATAAAGGAAAAGTTGTACTAGAAAAAGAAGTATCAGCTTAACGATAAGCATTTATGATTATAAAAAAAATAAAATCAAGTATATCTGGAGTTTTTGGATATGTTCCTGATTATGTTCTTACTAACAAAGAGCTTGAAAAGCTTGTTAATACAACAGATGAATGGATAGTTACAAGAACAGGAATCAAAGAGAGAAGAATTTTAAAAGGAAATTTACAAGGAACTTCTGTTATAGGAACTAAATGCGTAAATGGTTTGTTAGAAAAAACAAATACTGATGCTAAAGAAATTGATTTGATCATATGTGCAACAGTTACGCCTGATATGGCATTTCCATCTACTGCTAACTTAATTTCTAATGAAGTTGGAGCAACTAATTCATACAGTTTTGATATATCTGCAGCATGTTCTGGATTTTTATATGCTTTAGCTACAGCTTCACAGTTTATTGAAGCTGGAACACACAAAAAAGTAATAGTTGTTGGTGCAGATAAAATGTCATCAATAGTTAATTATGAAGATAGAAAAAATTGTGTTTTATTTGGAGATGGTGGAGGAGCTGTTTTACTAGAACCATCTATAGATGATACAGGAATACAAGATTTTATATTAAAAAGTGATGGATCAGGAGGATCAATGTTATGTTTAAAAGCTGGAGGAAGTAAAAAACCTGCTTCAATTGAAACTATTAATAATAAAGAACATTTTATCTATCAAGAAGGTTCATCAGTTTTTAAATTTGCTGTTACAAAAATGGCAGATGTTTCAGAAGAGATTATGGTTAATAATAATTTAACTTCAAATAAAATTGCTTATTTAATTCCCCATCAGGCAAATAAAAGAATAATTGATGCAACTGCAAATAGAATGGGAATAGGTCCAGAAAAAGTACTATTAAATATTGAAAAATATGGAAATACTACTGCAGGTACAATACCACTTTGTTTTTGGGACTTTGAAAAATTATTTAAAAAAGGTGATAATTTAATACTAGCAGCATTTGGAGGAGGTTTTACTTGGGGTTCCATTTATTTAAAATGGTCTTATAACAGCTAATAATATGGCAACAGCAAATGATATTAAGAATGGTCTTTGTATAGAATTTAATGATAATTTATTTTTTGTTACTGAATTCCAACACGTAAAACCTGGTAAAGGACCTGCATTTGTAAGAACAAAACTTAAAAATGCTAGAACTGGAAAAGTTATTGACAATACTTTTCCATCGGGACACAAAATAATAACTGCTCGAGTAGAAAAAAGAACACACCAATTTTTATATAAAGATGGAGAAGATTACCATTTTATGGATTCATCTAATTTTGAACAAATATCTATTCAAAAAAATTTAATTGATCATCCAAAATTTCTTACAGATGGTTTAGAAGTTGACATTTTAATCCATGCAGAAAAAGGAGATATTCTAAATTGTGAATTACCCCTTAGTATTGAAACTAAAATAATTTATGCAGAACCGGGCGTTAAAGGAGATACTGCTACAAATGCAACAAAAAATGCTAAAATAGAAACAGGAGAAGAAATACAAGTTCCTTTGTTTATAAATGAAAATGACAAAATCAAAGTAGATACTAAGCAAGGAAAATATATTGAAAGAGTAAAATAAATAGTACTAAATTTACATTTATGAATATTAAGGAAATTCAAGACATTATAAATTTTATCAAAAAAACTGATCTTGATGATGTAAGCATTGAAACAGAAAACTATAAAATTCGTGTTAAGAAAAATAATGCTGAAGTAATACAATTAAAAGAAAAAAAAAAGATTCCTGTTAAAATAGAAAATGATGAAATAAAACTTACTGAAGAAAGTGAAATTGAAACTAATCACATTACTATCAAATCACCTATGATTGGGACCCTTTACCGATCTCCAAATCCTGAAAGTGAACCATATATTAATGAAGGAGATACAATTAATGCAGGGCAAACCATTTGTATAATTGAAGCAATGAAATTATTTAATGAAATTGAATCAGAATTTTCTGGAAAAGTGATTAAAATACTTGTTGATGATACCTCTCCAGTTGAATTTGACCAACCTTTATTTATAATTGATACTAGTTAAATTTTTTTATTTTATATGATAAATAAAGTATTAATAGCAAATAGAGGAGAAATCGCTTTGAGAATTATAAGAAGCTGTAAAGAAATGGGCTTAAAAACTGTTTCTGTCTATTCAACTATTGATAAAGAAAGTTTACACGTAAAATTTTCAGATGAAGCTGTTTGCATAGGTCCTGCATTATCTAAAGATTCATATCTAAATATATCAAAAATTATGGCAGCTGCAGAAATAACAAATTCTGATGCAATACATCCAGGATATGGTTTTTTATCTGAAAATGCTGAATTTTCTAAAATTTGTCATGAAAGTAAAATAAAATTTATTGGACCTGATTCCAGTATGATTCAAAAAATGGGTGACAAAGTTTCTGCTAAGAAAACAATGGAAGCTGCTGGTATACCAACTATACCAGGTTCAGATGGTCTGATCAAAGATATTTCTGAAGGTAAAAAAATTGCAAAAAAAATTAATTATCCTATTATTCTTAAAGCAACAGCTGGTGGCGGAGGAAAAGGAATGAGAATTGTAAATAAAGAAAGTGAATTTGAAAGTGCTTGGAATAAAGCAAAAGCTGAGTCAGAAGCATCTTTCTCTAATTCAGGTTTGTATTTAGAAAAATTTATTGAAGAACCGCACCATATAGAAATTCAAATTATAGGTGATCAATATGGAAATGTTAGTCATTTATCTGAAAGAGATTGCTCTATACAAAGAAGGCATCAAAAATTAGTTGAAGAAACACCTTCACCAATTGTTGATAAAAAATTAAGAGATAAAATGGGAGAAGCTGCTGTAAAGGCTGGTAAATTCATTAAATATGAGGGTGCTGGTACAATTGAATTTTTAGTTGATAAATATAAAAATTTTTATTTTATGGAAATGAATACCAGAATTCAAGTAGAACATGGAATAACAGAGGCAGTAACAGATTATGATTTAATAAAAGAACAAATTAAAGTTGCCGATGGAGTAAAAGTTTCAGGAAAACACTATTATCCCAAACTCCATGCTATAGAATGTAGAATAAATGCTGAAGATCCATCAGCTAATTTTAGACCATCACCAGGTAAAATAACAGCACTACATAAACCAGGAGGTCATGGAGTAAGAGTAGACACACATATTTATTCTGGATATGAAGTACCTCCAAATTATGATTCAATGATTGCCAAATTAATTGTAAGTCATCAAACAAGAAAAGAAGCTATTGTTAGAATGAAAAGAGCACTCGAAGAATTTATAATTGAAGGCATAAAAACCACAATACCTTTTCACATAAAACTAATGAATAATAAAAAATTCAAATCAGGAGTTTTTACAACTAATTTTATAGAAACTTTTAAATATTAAATACTTTCTCTTCAAAAGAAATACCATTATATTTTAATTTATTAAGAACTGGAATATAAATTTTTTTATCAAATGGTAAATTAATTCCCTTAATTTGTAATCCATTCTCTATTATATATTCAACAAGAATTGCAATTGGAAGACCAACTGTCTTAGCCATAGCAGTTTTAATTTTATTTTCTCCTCTCACTTTAAGATAAGAAAATAACACTTTTTTAATACCATTTTCTTCAAATATAAATTTATGATACATAACTATTAAATCAAGCTCATTATCATTTAATGTCCACTTTTTATTTATAATATGTAACAATATTTCAGCTGAAGTTCCACTAGATAAAGATATTTTTTCATTAGAAAACATACCAATCCATTTCAAATTCTTAATTTCATCACAATCATTTTCTAAATTATATTCATCTTGGATAAACCTTAAAAAAGAAGACTTGTTCTTGGAAAATTTTGTCATACTAAAAAAATCGAAATGGCTCATCTTATTTGCATTATTTATAACAAAATCATTATCTGTTAAACCTAATTGAACAAAAATATTCCAAGAACCACAAAAACTTTTATTTCTTAGTGTTCCTCTTCTCAGATTTTTTATATCATCAAGTTTATATAAATCTTTATATTTTAAAGAATCCCTATTAGGATAACCTTCAAAATGTCCAACTCCAGGAATATTTATATCCTTTGTGTTTTTAAATAATTTTTTATAAGGAACAAAAACTTTCTTATAATTTTCAATATAATAAGCATCATCTGATCCCGCTAAAATTACATTCATAGGATTCCAAGTAAATTTATATCCCCAAGGATTTTCCTCTTTATCATAATCAATTAAACCCCCAGTGTATGATTCAAATTCCAATATTTCAGAAGTAATTTTTAGTTCATCTATAACTTTCATTGCAGACATATGATCTATTCCTGGATCAAGTCCCATTTCCATAAATAAAAAAGAATCATTTTTTAAAAAAGAATCATTTAATTTTTTAATATTCTCATCTAAGTAAGAAGCGGTTATCATATTAACTCCTACTTCCGAACAAATTTGAGCAATTTTAAAATGAAGTGTTGGTGGCAATAAACTAATTACAATGTAAGACTTATCGACTAAACCTTTTAAAACATTTGTATCATTAATATTTACTTTTATAAAATTTAAATCTTTAAAATTTTTCTCAAAATAATCAGGTTTTTTGTCTGCCAATACAGTAAGATCAATATTTAAATTAAATCTTCTTTCATATAAGTATTCAATTAAAAATGGAGATGATTTTCCAGCTCCTATTATTAATATCCTGTTTAACATAACTTGTGGTTTAGTATATTTAAAATATTAATCAGATCTTTTAACAACTGTAGAAGATGCTTGAGACTTAGGAAGTATGCTTATATCACTAATACAAATATTATCAGGTCTTTTTATTATAAAATCAATAATCTCAGCTACATCATTTGCTTTTAAAGGCTGTATACCTTTATAAACATTTCTTGCTTTATCTATATTATTTTTAAATCTAACCATAGAAAACTCTGTTTCTACTAATCCTGGATTAATAGATGTAACCTTTATATCAAAATTATTCAAATCCAATCTCATCCCTTTAGAAATTGCATCTACTGCGAATTTTGATGCACAATAAACATTTCCCTTAGTATAAACTTCTTTTCCTGCTATTGAACCAATATTAATTATTATTCCACTTTTTCTTTTAACCATAAGAGGAACAACTGATTTAGTAACATACAACAACCCCTTAACATTAATATCTATCATCGCGTCCCAATCTTCTAAATTACCTTCATGAATTAAATCAAAACCATGAGCATTACCAGCATTATTAACTAATATATCAATACATTTCCAATCATTAGTTAATCCTTGGATTTTATCTTTAATAACCCTCTTATCTCTAACATCAAAGCAAAGAGATAATATATTAGTTTTTTTAGATAAAGATTTTTCTAATTTTTCGAGTTTATCTTTTCTTCTACCACAAATTATTAATGAACAATAATTTGACAATAATATAGCTGTTGCCTCACCAATTCCTGATGTTGCACCTGTAATTAAAGCTATTTTTTTATTATTATTTAGGCCCACCTTCAAAAGTAAAGAAAACTGAAATATTATGAACAAACAATTTATCAATTGGTAAATTATATTCATTAAAATTATCAGGATTATTTTTTAATAAATTTATTAGTCCTCTAGAATATCTTATTTCTGGAGACAGTTTAAATAACTGAAAAAAAATGTCACTACCAAAACCTATTTCTAAGGATAAATCAAAAGATTTTAAATTTAATATATCTTTTCCTGCTTCATCCTTATTTTTTGCTCCAATTTCTAAACTTGGTTTTAATCCTCCAAGCATATACATTCTATGATTACCCCTTCTTTTTGATTTATATTTAATTAATAGAGGAAATTCAAGTAATGTAGCCGTTCTGGTATCAGAAAAAATAGTACCATCTACATACAAATAATCCATATTAAACTCATAAAAAGCAACTTGTAATAATGTTCTAAAATCAAATGGATAGATTAGATTAAAATCAGAAATAAAACCAAGCTTAAATCCAGGTTTAGAAGAAGGAATAATGCTATGAAGATTACTATAATTTGAATCTATAAAATTATTAGAATAATACATCCTATAATACGAAGAATGCAAGCCAAGTAAAAAACCATAATGAATACGATTATCATCATAGTTTCCTAAATTTATTGTATTACTTTGGGATTTTAAGGAATATGAAAAACCACAAATAATTAAAATAATTAAAAAATTCTTTCTCATTATTATATCTAAATATAATACCTAAACTTTAAAATTGAATTAAAATTGCAAAGAGGATAAAAATAATTATGAAAAATATAGAGGCTAAATTTATTAAAAGTAGTTCTAATTTAAAGGAATGTCCAAAAGAGAAATTACCAGAATTTGTTTTTTATGGAAGATCAAACGTTGGAAAATCATCATTAATAAACATGCTAGTAAATAATAAAAACTTATCTAAAATTTCTTCTAAACCTGGGAAAACAAAATTAATAAACCATTTTATAGTTAATAAAAATATATATTTTGTAGATCTACCAGGATATGGTTGGGCAAAAACAAGTAAAAAAGATAGAAAAAAATGGGACAATACGACTAAAGATTTTTTGCTCAAATCAAAAAAATTAGCTTTAGTTTTTATTTTAATTGATAGCAGATTAAAACCTCAAAAAATTGATATTGATTTTATTAATTTTTTAGGAAAAAATAATATTCCTATTAATTTAATTTATACTAAATGTGACAAAATTAATACTTCAAATATTGATAAAAATATAGATAATTTCAATAAAGAACTCCTTAAAACTTGGAAAGAAATACCCACATTTTTTATTACTTCATCAATAAAAAAAACTGGAAGAGAAACCATTATAAATTACATTATGAATACATATAAATCCCTAATAATTAATTAAAATGAAAGGTTTAATTACTAAATCAACTGGTAAATGGTATGATGTAAAAATTAATAATAAAATCTATAAAACTATTTTAAGAGGAAAACTTAAAATTGATAACCAATTAACAAATCCAATTGCATCAGGAGATTATGTGGAATTAATAAAAAATAAAGATGTTATTATTAATAATATATACAAAAGAAAAAATTGTATAATTAGAAAATCAAATAGAAATGATAAGGGACATATTATGGCTTCTAATATTGACCAATTATTAATATTATGTAGTATTAAAGAACCATATACTAAAATTAGCTTTATAGATAGATGTCTTGTATCAGCAAATTACTACAATATTAAACCTATAATAGTTTTTAATAAATTGGATATTTTAAACAAAAATGAATTAGAAAATCTAAATATTATTTTAAAAAATTATTTAACTATAGGGTTTGATTCTTTTATTATATCAGCTAAATATAATATTAATGTCCATAATTTACTTCAAATAATGAAAAAGAATAAAACATTAATGATTGGAAATTCTGGAGTAGGAAAATCTACATTAATAAATTTATTATGTAATAAATCAAAACAAAAAACTAATCCCATTTCTAAGAAGACTAAAAAAGGAAAACAAACAACAACTTTTTCTGAAATGTTTGAAATTAATGAAAATAGTTTTCTTATTGATACACCAGGATTTAAAGAATTTCAATTTTATGGAATAGAAAAAAATGAAATAAAATATACTTTTCCTGAATTCAATAAATTAAGAGATAAATGTAAATTCAATAATTGTAATCATGAAAATGAACCAAACTGTAATGTCAAGAAAAATATAGATAAAACTATATGGAGAAAACGATATACTAGCTATTTATCAATCATAAAAAGCTTATAAATAATCAATAAATTACATAAAATAAGTCTATTGAATAGAAAATAAACTAGTTACTGAAATACATTACAAATTTTTCTATTAATTTCCCTTACTCTTTCTAAATCAAGTTTAACAATTTTTCTATCATAAGTCATAAGTCCATTTACTTCTATCTCCACATCTGTAATTTGTGTATAAATAGCTGCAGAAAAACCAGATTCTATCATTTTATAAAGTTGATTTGCAAGGCTAACATATTGATCAGTTGCTTCTATAGAATTTTTAAATTTTATATATCCCCAATTTTTATCAGGTTGCCAAAGATGACCATCTATTGCTAAACCAATCCCACCATATTCTCCTAAAACATTTACTCTTTCATTATCAAAAAAAAGCATTTTTGGATCTGGATAATTATGTGTATCTGTGATATCACCTGTCCTATAATAATTTCCACCGCTAGCAGAATTAACTAAACGGCTGGGATCATATATTTTAGTCCATTCTGAAATTTCAACGGTTTTAAATTGTCCCCATGCCTCATTGAAAGGGACCCAGCAAACAACTGATGGATTAGAATATAAAAAGTCAATAATTTTTTTCCATTCACTTCTAAAATTATCTTCAGATTCAGAACTTGGAATAAATTCATTACCATCAAAAAATTTATCTCTCTGCCATTTGGGAAATCGAAAATTTTCTCCATTTGGCATATCTTGCCAAACTAACATTCCTATTTTATCTGCATGATAATACCACCTAGCAGACTCAACTTTTACATGCTTTCTAATCATATTAAATCCTAATTCCTTAGTTTTTATAATATCATACTTTAAGGCATCATCAGAGGGGGCTGTATATAAACCATCAGGCCACCATCCCTGATCAAGAGTTCCAAATTGGAAATAATCTTCATTATTTAATTGTAAACGAAAAATTCCATTTTCATCTTTTCTAGTTGATATTTTACGCATAGCAAAATAACTTTTTATAGAATCAACAATTTTTCCATTACTAACTAAATTTATTTCCATGTCATATAAAAATGGTGATTCAGGACTCCAAAGTTTTGCATTATTAATTAATACATCTAAGTTAAATTTAACAGGTGATTTTACTGACGAGACAATGGTATTTCCATCTTTAATAATTACCTCAAAATAATCCTTTTCTAATGTTTCTGAACTAATAAGTTTAATTGAGATATTACTTTCATCAACATTTGAAACTATATTAACTGTTTTTATGTAATTTGAATTTACCGGCTCAATCCACACAGTTTGCCAAATACCAGTTACAGCTGTATACCAAATACCATGTGGATTTATGGTTTGTTTTCCTCTAGGTTGATAACCTTCATCCGTAGGATCCCAAACTTTTACAACTAACTTTTGATTTTTTTTGTTATTTAAATAAGAAGTAATATCAAATGAAAAAGGATCATATCCTCCTTGATGAGAACCAACATATACGTCATTTATCCAAACCTCTGATTTCCAATCAACACCTCCAAAATGCAAAATAATATTTTTACCTTTCCATAATTTAGGAATAATAAATGTGGAATGATACCAAAGTTCATTGTCCTTACCTACATTTTTATGAACTCCAGATAAACTAGATTCTATAGGAAAAGGAACCAAAATTTTATTCTTATAAAAATTAGGTTTATTAACCCCAAGTTTAGTTATTTCATAATCCCACAATCCATTTAAATTTTTCCACTCATTTCTTACTAGTCTTGGTCTCGGATATTCTTGATGAACATATTCAGGATTTATACTTTCAGCCCATTTTGTTATAATTTTATTACCTTCAGGCTTCCATTGTGCTTGAACACAAATAAAAAAAAAATAACAACAACAAAATAATACGTGTTTTTTCATATTAGTATATTTAATTTAAAGCCTTTTAATTTTAATTTTTAAATATGCAAAAAGAACTGTCATAAATGGACTTATAATATTAAAAAAACAATAAGGTAAATAAGTTAAAGTAGAAACACCCAACACACTAGAATGATAAGCACCACAAGTATTCCACGGTACAAGAACTGATGTAACTGTTCCACTATCTTCAAGTGTTCTACTCAAATTTTCTGGAGCAAGACCTTTTTCTTTATAAAAATTTGAATACATCTTTCCAGGAATAACAATTGATAAATATTGATCTGATGCAGTAATATTAAAAAAAATACATGAACCAGCAGTAGATGTAACTAATGATCCAGTTGACTTAACCTGATTTAAAATAGTATTGGCAATTTTTGAAAGAAAACCACCTTTTTCCATAACCCCACCAAAAATCATAGCAGAAAAAATCAACCATATTGTAGACAACATTCCAAACATACCACTTGATGTCAATAAATCTGTAACCATTTCATTTGATGTTTCTATAGAAACATTTCCATATAATGAAATCATAACACCAGAAAAAATAGAAATCCAATTTTTTCTACCATCTAAAGAGATCTCATAAATAATATTTGATTGAAAAATTATTGCAAACAATACACCTAATACAATTCCAAAAAATAATGCTGGAATAGCAGAAACCTTTTTGTAAATCAAAAAGATAACAACAGACGGTGGAAAAAATAAAATTGGAGATATAAAAAATTTTTCTTTTATAGATTCAGATACAATTAATGAATTTTCAAAAGAAGAAGGTTCAACAAATAAAAAACCTGAAATTAATAATATTAAAAGACATATTATTATTGATGGTATAGTAGTATATGATAAATATCTTATATGTTTAAATAAAGTAGTTCCTGAAACTGCAGGAGCTAAATTTGTTGTATCAGATAAAGGAGACATTTTATCTCCAAAATAAGCACCACTTAAAACAGCACCAGCTATAAAACCATCATTTACACCTAATGATTTTCCTACCCCCATCAAAGCTATTCCAATAGTGGCTGAAGTTGTCCAAGAACTACCAGTTGCCAGCGAAACAATAATGCATATAATACATGAAGCCAAAAGAAAAATATCAGGGCTTAAAATTTGAATTCCATAATAAATCATAGAAGGAACTATCCCACTAATCATCCAAGAACCAGCAAGAGCTCCTACAAGTAATAAAATTATTAATGAAGGTATAGCAGAATTTATATTACTTACCATACCTTCTTGTAATATTTTCCACTTAACTCCATTAAAATAAGCAATTATTGCTGCTAGTGCTCCAGAAAGAATCAATACAATTTGATTACTACCATCAAGAGATAAATCACCAAAAATAAAAACATTAATTGATAACATTACCACTAAAAAAATGATAGGAGTTATTGACTGAAGAAATGAAGGTGTTTTATATTTCATTACTTATTTTTTAAAATAAACTTTTGTAGATAATAAAAAAAATTCTAATCATTTAATTTAAATTATACATTTTGTGACTGTAATAAAAATTCTTTTATAAAAGGCTGAATATCACCATCCAAAACTTTTGTAACATCATTTCTTTCAATATTAGTTCTTATATCTTTAACTAATTTATAAGGATGTAAAACATAATTTCTAATTTGAGAACCAAAATCTATTTTAAGTTTAGTGTCTTCTCTTTTTGCTTTTTCCTTATTTTTCTTTTCTATTTCTATTTGATAAAGTTTTGATTTTAACATATTTAAAGCTTTTTCTTTATTTAATAACTGACTTCTTTCTTGTTGACATTCAATAACTAAACCTGACTTTTCATGCTTAAGTCTAACTGCTGATTCAATTTTATTTACACTTTGTCCACCAGCACCACTAGACCTAAACGTCTCCCATATAATATCTGCAGGATTTATAATTATTTCAATTGTTTCATCAACTTCTGGGTAAGCAAAAATGGAAGCAAAAGACGTATGCCTTCTAGCACCTGAATCAAATGGTGATATTCTAACAAGCCTATGAACTCCTATTTCCGCTTTTAAATAACCAAAAGCAAATTGTCCTTCTATGCCAAGAGTTGCAGATTTTATTCCTGCAGTTTCACCAGGTTGAACATTAACCTTTTTCACAATAAAATTCTGAGATTCTGCCCACATAATGTACATTCTCATCAATATATTAGCCCAATCTTGACTTTCAGTTCCCCCAGCTCCTGGATTAATTTCTATTATAGCATTTAACTGATCTTCTTTACTTGAAAGCATTTTTTTGAATTCAAGATTTTCAAGAGATTTTTCAACTTTATTATATTCTAATTCTAATTCATCTTCAGAAACATCTCCAGAAATATAAAAGTCATATAAAATTTTAAAATCTTCTATTACCGAATTGACATTGTTATAAGAATCAGTCCATGTCTTATTTATGCTTATTTCTTTAAGTACTTTTTCTGCTTCTTTTCTATCATTCCAAAAACTAGAACTTAATGAAATTTTTTCTTTTTCTTTAATAACTTTTAATCGATTATCATAGTCAAAGATACCCCCTTAATACCCCTATACGATCTTGAAGTTTTTTAATTTGATCTATATTCATTATTAAACCTTAATAATCCAATTAAATAAATCTGGTGATTTTCCGTATTTAATATTATTTAATTCTTCAAGAAATATTGAAGAATATGATTTTGAATTTATTTCAGGTAAATCATAATCTTTAGATTCATAGCCTATTGTTTTAATAGGGGCAACAGTAGCAGCAGTACCAGCACCAAAAGCCTCCCTAAGTTTTCCGTTTTTTATTGAAGACATTACTTCACCAATAGATATTTTTCTCACCTCTAAATTCAAATTTGATTTATTAGCTAAAACTATGATACTATCTCTTGTTACACCATCCAAAACAGTATCACCTAAAGGAGCAGTTATAATAGTTTTATCAATAACAAAAAATAAGTTCATAGTACCAGATTCTTCCAAATACTTATGTTCTTTACCATCAGTCCATATTAATTGATCATAACCATCTTTTTGAGCTTTTACAGCAGGATATAAAGCAGCGGCATAATTTGCTGCAGTTTTTGAGAAACCTACTCCCCCACTAATTGCTCTTGTATACTTAGTTTCAATTTTTACCTTAACAGGTTTTGTATAATATCCACCAGCAGGAGCAGTAATAATTAAAAATTTATAATTATCTGCAGGCCTGATACCAATATAAGGGTCTAAAGCAAAAGTTATCGGTCTAATATATAAAGATGAATTATCAGTATTAGGAATCCATTTTTTATCAATTTTGAGTAGTTCAACTATTGACTTTAAAAATAAATTTTTAGGAAATTCTGGAATACACATTCTCTTAGAACTTATATTAAATCTTTCTGCATTTTTTTCAGGTCTAAAAATAAGAATTTCATCTTTATCATTTTTATAAGCTTTAAGACCTTCAAATATTGTTTGACCATAATGAAGAGTTGTACAAGCTGGAGAAATACTTAAATTTTCATACGGAAGAATTTGAAAATTACACCATTCCCCCTTTTCATAATCAGCAGAAAACATGTGATCTGAATAATATTTACAAAACTCTAAATCATTAAAATCAACTTCATTAATTCTAGATTTTAAAGAATTTTTAATCTTTATTTTCATAAAGCCTACTTAAAATTTTAATATTTAATTAGTTAATAATTTATAAAAATAACATATCATTCTATAAAATGAATCATCTGCTGATTAAATTTCTTCCAAGAATAATTAGAGCGTGAAGATTGAATATTTTTTCTAAATTTTATTAAGGATTTAGGTTGAAGAATTTCATTTAAACCTTTTGCTATAGATGTAGAATTTATTTCAGTTATAATTCCAGAATCATCATTTTTAATTGGTTTAATTAATCCATTTAAGTTTGAAACTAAAATTGGCAATCCATAATGATAGGCAACAGGAGTGACACCACTTTGAGAGGCAGAACGATACGTCTGAGCTACACAATCTGAAGCACAAAAAAAGTTACGTGCTTGATCAGAATCCACAAAATCAGGGTACAATACAACTTTATTTTCTAAACCCAAATTATTAATTATTCTTAAATATTTATTTTTATTTTCATAAAATTCACCAACTATTAACAAATAAGTATTTTTATTTTTCTTCTGATATATAGAAAATGCATCAATTAATAAATCTAAACCCTTATATTTTCTTATTAAACCAAAAAATAAGATATAACTAGCATTAGAAGATAAATTTAAATTTTTTCGAGCTTCAATTTTTGATATAGGAAAAGGTAAAAATTCATTTATAGGATGAAAACCCTTAAGAATAGGTTTACTAAAATTAAGTTTTATTTCATTAGCAACTGATTTTGATAAGGTGATAAACGAACTACAACCATTACCAAAATAATTATTTAAAAACTTATCTAAAATTTTATTTTCATGTGGTATCCAATTATCCACCATACCAATACACTTAATATTTGAACCTACATTTCTAGCGATATATCCATAACAAATTGCAAGAAAAGGTGTCCAATAACGGAAAATGATTACTTCAGGATTTAATGCTTTAATTTCTTTAACAACACTATGCCATTGAAATGGCGAGTAAGCATGAATCATTCTTTTTATATCAATATTTTTTGGTGCATTTTGATTAGAAAATTGAGTTTTTCCTGGAAATATAAATTTAGGATACAACTTATTAAATGTCCATATTTGAACTTTTTTCCCATTTTTTTTAAATGCAAGAGCAAGTTCATGATTAGTTTCTGCTATACCACCTCTATAAGGATGAGCAGGACCAATTATTAAATAGTCAATAGATTTATTGTGCATAAACTACTAATATAAAGAATGGGATAATTAAAATATAATTAACCTAATAATCTATTTTTTCAAATTTAATTTGTCAGAATCAACTAAACCATCTTTCAATCTAACTATTCTATTAGAAAATTTTGCAATATCTTCCTCATGTGTTACCATAATTATAGTATTACCTCTTCTATGTAATTCTGTAAATAAATCCATAATATCATAAGATGTTTTACTATCTAAATTACCAGTTGGTTCATCTGCTAAAATAATACTTGGATTATTAACTAAAGCTCTTGCAATTGCAACTCGTTGTCTTTCTCCACCAGATAACTCATTTGGTTTATGAGTAGCCCTATCTAATAAACCAACATCTTCAAGTGCTTTTACAGCTAGCTTCTCTCTTTGAGAAGATGAATAACCAGCATATACTAATGGTAATGCTACATTATCTATAGCAGATGCCCTAGGCAATAAATTAAATGTTTGGAAAACAAACCCAATCTCTTTATTTCTAATTTCAGCTAATTCATTATCAGAAAGATTACTTACATTTTGATTATTTAAAACATAATTACCTCCAGTAGGTGAATCTAAACATCCAATAATATTCATTAAAGTTGATTTTCCTGATCCTGAAGGGCCCATAAAAGATACGTATTCATTTCTTTTTACATTAACTGTTATAGAATCTAATGCCTTTACAATTTGCTTACCAACATTATAATGCCTTGAAATTTTACTAACTTTTATCATATCTTTCATTTGAAATGAAATTAAATTAAATTCAACCTATTAATTAGATGTCAAAATAAGTAAAATTACTCGTAATAATTATGATATTTTAACATAAAAATTTCAAATAATATGGAAATATTTTTTCAATGGGAAACATATATCGCACTGCTCACTTTAACTATGTTAGAAATAATTTTAGGAATAGATAATATTATTTTTATTTCAATTATAACAAACAAAGTAGAAAGAAAAAATAGACAAACAGCTAGAATAAGTGGACTATTACTAGCAATGTTTCTAAGAATACTTATGTTATTTGGATTAACATGGTTTATAGGTCTCACAAAACCCTTCTATTTGGGTTATAGTATTAAAGATATTATACTTTTTATTGGAGGTGTATTCTTAATTATAAAAAGTAGTCATGAAATTTCTTATAAAATAAATGGCAACTTTAATGAGAAATTAATTTCATCTAAAATCGTTACCATATATTCTATAATATGGCAAATTGTAATAATTGATTTTGTTTTTTCAATTGACTCAATACTTACGGCTATAGGATTAACTCAAGAAATAACCTTAATGATTATTGCAGTTGTTATTTCTATAATATTTATGATTGTTTACTCGGCAAAAATAAGTGATATAATAGATAGATACCCATCTCTAGAAATTTTAGCATTATGTTTTTTAGTACTAATTGGATTTAATTTAATACTTGAAGCAGCCCACTACGATATACCAAAAGGATATATATACTTTGCACTATTCTTCACTCTAGGAGTAGAACTTATAAACATAAAATTTAGAAGAGTTAGTGTTATGCGGACTAAAATTAAAAAATAACTAACCTCTATTCCTTAATTATTTTTTTCATAGTCTTTCTATCATCTTGAACTAACTGGACTATAAATACTCCATCATTTTTAGTCGATATATCAATTTCATGTAATGAAGAACCTAAATTGTTATTTAATTCCTTAGATAAAATTTCTCTTCCAAAAATATCTATTATTTTACATTCAACATCTCCCTTCCATGTATCACTAAACTCTACACTAAAGATACCATTAGTTGGATTAGGAAAAATTGAAATGTTTTTTTCCAATTTAGTAAATTCTATACCCTGGACAACTGGTTGTTCTGCTTGAATATATAAATCATCAATACCCCATCCCCATGCAACAGTTAAATCATCAGAATACAATCTAAACCTTACTTTAACAGTATCACCTTCTTGAAAATATCCCGTAGCGTCAAAATCAATTTCTCTAGATTTAAACATATCTTTATTTCCACTAGCTCCAGTATTATAAGCTTGTAACCATGTTGCACAATTATCACCTTCTACAGGAATGCATTTATCTGAATCATATCCATCAATTAATTTCAACCAATTAATACCATCTTTAGATGCCTCAACTATCACATAATCATAAAATCTTGGTGCAGGATACGAAGATCCATCACCAGGTTCAACTATCACAACTTCTTTAAACTTAATCGAAGGTCTAAAATCAGTTATTATTATTGGAATGTTTAACGTTGCAGTTAGACTATACCCATCATCATAACCTTGAGAAACTCCATCTTCATATGGATGATCAGAATTAAGCAATCTTCCTTCAAAACCAGATTGTGTTCCTATTCTAAAACGATCCAAAGAAAACTCATCTCCAACCAAATCACTAAAAGTTGTAACAAATGATGTTTTTGCTTCAAGTATAGGATTAACAGTAATTTCTAATTGATTCGAAGGATACTCTGCTCCATCTTTATATCCAAATGCTTGAATAATATAATCTCCTTTTTCAGGAACTTCAAATTCATAATCTTTATCTAATATTTCAGTAGCATCATAAAAAGTTCCTCTGACAATTCCATCAGCATTAATTAGTAAAGAATCATAAATAGATTTAATAAAAACATTAGATTTTAGTAAATACTTATCATCTACATCTACTTGATGTACAGTATTTAAAACAGGTGGAAGAGTTGCTGGATTTGGAACAAAATCTTTAAGATCATCAAGCGTAGCAGTCCAAATACCTCTTCCATGAGTTGCTAATACTATTTGTCCCTGATCCTTGACTTTCATATCCCATGTACTTGCATTAGAAAAGTTAGAATTAACAATATGCCACGTTTCAGCACCATCTGTAGATTCAACAAGACCAATATCAGTACCTGCCCACATTATATCAGTATTATGAGGCATAACTAAGAAACTATATACTGCAACATCAGGAAAACCCTTAGAAGATTTTCCTGAAACATTCAAATGAAATCCTGTTAGATCTTTCCATGTTTGACCTAAATCTTTAGTTTCAATTACTTTTGCAGCACCAGACATACCAAATAAAACATATGCTGTTGAATCTTCTGTAGGATGAGAATACAAACCCGTTATGACTCCCATATTTGCAAAACCTGGAACAGGATCAAAAGTTTCACCCCAATCTTTAGAAAGAAAAATTTCACCACCATTTCCCATTTGACCACCAGCCCATACAAATCTAGGATTTGCTAAAGAAACCTCAATATCAGTACCAGACCAAAAACTACCACCCCATGTTCCACCAATAGATTTTAATTCCCAAGACTCTCCAAAATTTGAAGTTTTCATAGCACCACTACTAGTAACTGCATAAACAACTTCAGGATCTTGATACGATGTTGAAAGCCTTGAGATGAAAGGACCAGAACCCACAAAAGAACCAGCTGTATAAATCCATGAAGCTCCACCATCTAATGTTCTCCAAAACCAATTTCCTTGAGCTCCTCCCATCATTTTATCTGAGTCTGTAAAATGAGTTATTACTTCAAAACCATCACCACCTATTTTAAAAATATAATTTGATGAACTAGATGCTACTTCTGACCTATCTGATAACCATGATCCATTATCCTGAGCACCTTCAAAATATTGATCAAAACCATGTACCTTATCTGCACCATATGTTTGAGTGGTATTATAACCACTTAAAGAAGCTGTAAACTCACCATCATTAATACCAGGATCAGGACTTGAAATAGATACGGCAACACCTCCATCTCCACCATGTAATATTCTAAAATTAGCTGTATCATCAACAATTGCTCCTAAAAAATGATGATCCACATGAACATTATCATTTTTTGAATCTATATCATTGTACCCGTCAGTAATATGAGTATAGGTTTTCTCTTTTGCTTTATAAATAAATTCTTTTGATTCAATCTTTACTGAAGATTCTGGTAAATTAGTATCATCCCATGTGCCATTTTCAACCAAATAAGGCCAAATAAGGTATAAAGATTTATAAAGTTGACCACCATTTTTAGAAATTTCTGTCTGACTCATTGTAGGATCATATGGTGTTATCTGCGTAAAAATATATTCTCTGCTTTCTCCAAAATCTTCAACAATATTAAAAACACCATCATTTTTATTATCTCTAAATGATACAGTAAGTTGTATAGGTGGATCAGCTAATATGTCCCAAACTTCAAATGGAACAGTAACTGTATCTTCATAAGTATAATTAGCATGAGGAACGCCTGAAGTTGATCCATCAGGAACAGAAAATCTATATGCTTTTTGAGATCTACCAGGACCAAATCTAACCTCAACATCAACAAGATCAGGATTATCTGCTGCGTTCACCCATTCATCTCCAGTACCAAGAGATTTTCCACCCCATATATTAACTAAATTTAAAAAAGAGCCTGTATTATCTTCACTAACAACAGTAGAGGCTCCATTAAATGAAACGCCATCACCTGGCAACAAGGTAGCCTTATAAGTTTCTATACCACCATAATAAACAATGCTATCATACAATGGATTAACAAGAATAGAATTGTCAAACCATCCTTGAGAGTTAAGCCAAGTATCACTAGACCCATCTTCATTATTAAACAAATCAAATGTTTGTCCACCATCAAAAGAAACTCTCAATGCTGACCCAACACTATAATCAACTATTCCAGCAAATACAACATTAGGATCTTGATATGAAACTGCAATTTCTAATCTTGCAAAACTACCACCAGATTCACCATATATTCCATCTGCATTATCATATGGAAGATCTCCCGATAATCCAAGATTTCCTGGATTTGTCCAAGTCGTTCCAGCATCTGAAGATTTTAAAATACCATAACCTCTAAGAGCTGCATATAAAATATTAAAATCACTAGGTGCAGAAACAATTTGCTGTATTCTATTTTCAGATGTTCTAACTTGAGTCCAATTTGAACCTCCATCTGATGATTTAAAAATATACCCATGAGCATGACCAGCTCCTCCATAAGTTGTAATAACTACAACATCACTATTATTAGGATCTACTACAACTCTACTAATATTATTAAACCTTTCATCAACATAAGCTCCATCCATTGTAGAAACATTTACCCAATTCACACCACCATTTATTGATTTATAAATTCCATTTCCATCAACAGCATCTAAATTTCCAACCCAACTTTCACCTGTTCCAGCATAAAGTACATCTGGATTAGATTTGGAGAGGGCTACAGAAGAAACAGCGATATTAGTTAAATCATTCGAAAGTTCAGTCCACGAAACTCCAGCATCTATTGTTTTCCATACTCCTCCACCCACAGCAGCAGCATACCATGTATTACCTGTAGCATCAGTTTCATCAACTGCAATAGATCTAGTTCTACCTGGAACATTAGTTGGACCTCTCTCAGTAAAAACAGCATTATCTTCAGCATAATTAGAATACCTAATATCATTATCTTCTTCTAAATTAGTTAGAGATCTAGAATTCAATAAATTATTTCTTGAACTCATAAGTTTATTATACTCAACACCACGATACCCACTCCTATATTCTCTAAACCTTGAAGGTTTGTTTATATCAACGTTACCATTCCTAATGGCTGCATGGTAATAAGAAATCTTTTCTGGACCATCATACTTAGCATCACCTACTATTATAGATTTTTTAATTAAAGGAGAACTATTAACACTTTCTGATGTATTTTCAACTTTGTTACATGAAATAAATATGAAAATTAATAAAGAAAGAAAGAATTTTATTTTCATAATTAATGATTTTAATAGCTTTATTATAAAATACTTACAATAATTGATTATACTTCAACAGTACAATATTATAGTTTTTTTATAAATTTTATTAAAAAAATAGTATATAAAAACTATATAATTAATTATTAATCTAAAATAATATTAATTAGCACAAAATTCTTTAAGACGTTTATTTTTGCCTGGTTCTCTTAATTTTTGAAGTGCTTTTTCTCTAATCTGACGAACTCTTTCTCTAGTTAATCCCATAACATCTCCAATTTCTTCCAATGTATATGGATTATCAAAACCTATACCAAAACTCATAAGAACAACATCTCTCTCTCTTGGTGTTAAAGTTGATAATGCTCTCATTGTTTCAATTTTTAAAGAATTATTAAAAACCAAACCTGTATCAGTAGGTCCTTCGCTATTATTTTCAAGAACATCTAATAAAGATCCAGAATCATCCTCTCCAAAAGGAGCATCCATTGACATTTGTTTAACTTCGGCACCCAAAGTACTTCTTACTTCAGAAGGTTTCATATCTAAATTTTTTGCTATTTCTTCTTCAGTAGGTTCCCTTTCTAATTTTTGTTCCAATTCTGCATAAGCCCTTCTAATTTGATTAATAGCTCCAGATTTGTTCATTGGAAGCCTTACAATTCTTGATTGCTCTGCAAGTGCTTGCATAATAGACTGCCTAATCCACCAAACAGCATAAGAAATAAACTTAAATCCTTTAGTTTCATCAAACTTTTTAGCAGCTTTAATTAAACCTAAATTTCCTTCATTAATCAAATCATTTAATGGAAGACTTCTGTTTTGATATTGCTTAGCAACCGAAACAACAAATCTTAAATTAGCTCTAACTAATTTATCGAGAGCATCTTGATTACCTTTTTTAATTTGTTTTGCTAATCTTACTTCCTCATCAGGAGTAATCATAGGAACACCACTAACTTCTGTAAAATACTTTTCTAAAGTATGGCTTTCTCTTCTATTGGTAATTGATTGGGTGATTTTGAGTTGTCTCATGAATTAATTATTTTGTGAAAATTGATCCGCAAATTTATTGCATTATTTAATATATATCAAACTAATTTAATGTTATAACGAAATAAGATTATTTTTGTTTCTATAATGTGTATAAGTTTAATAAAAATATTATTCTATTTCGATTACTAAACTATCAGTCAATGGAATAGATTGACAACACAAAATGTAACCTTTTGCAATTTCTTCTTCTGATAATGCATCCGAAACATCCATTTTAACATTTCCTGAAATCAATTTTCCCTGACAAGATGTACAGACACCACTTTGACATGAGTAAGGCATATCAATATCATTTTCAAGACCTGCATCAAGAATAGTTTCTTTTTTACCCACTTCTATATCGTGAATATCTCCATCAATATGAATTTTAACTTTTGATTTATTTTCCATTTAAATAATTTACACAAACTCAAAAATAATGCTGATTGATTAAAAAAAAGATATCTATAATAATTATTATCTAAATTTGCAGACTATTATGAATGAAAATAATTTAAAATCCATATCACCAATTGATGGTAGATATAGAAAAATATCAAACAAAATATCAAACTATTTCTCAGAATATGCACTTATAAAGTATAGAGTATATGTAGAAATTGAATATTTTAAAGCTTTATGTGATATTCCTTTAAAACAATTAGCTTCAATTAGTTCTTCTGATAAAAAAAAAATTAGTGCTATTGCATCTAAATTTTCACTTGAACATGCTAATAGAATAAAAAAAATAGAACAAAAAATTAATCATGATGTAAAAGCTGTTGAATATTTTATTAAAGAAGAATTTGATGATCTTGGATTAAAAAATTACAAAGAGTTCATTCATTTCGGATTAACTTCTCAAGATATAAACAACACTGCAACTCCATTAATGCTCAAATTTTGTTTAAAAAATATACTACTACCTAGTCTAGGTGATGTTCTGAAATTATTAAAAAACAAAGCTGATGATTTTATAAATATTTCCATGATTGCAAGAACTCATGGACAAGCTGCTAGTCCCACAACTTTTGGAAAAGAAATAAATGTTTTCTATGAGAGAATTAAAAATCAGCTTAATTTATTATATAAAATCCCAAATAATGGAAAATTTGGAGGCGCATCAGGTAATCTTAATGCTCACTATGTTTCCTATCCATCAATTGATTGGGATAATTTTTCAAATAAATTTCTTGAAAGATTAGGACTTGAAAGAAGTAAGCCAACTACACAAATAGAACACTATGATAATATGGCTGCAATATTTCATAATTTATCTAGGATTAACACCATCCTTATAGATTTTTGTAAAGATATATGGCATTATATATCAATTAATTATCTTATTCAAAAAGTGAATAAAAAAGAAGTTGGATCATCAGCAATGCCACATAAAATAAATCCTATTGACTTTGAAAATGCCGAAGGAAATTTAATGTTAGCAAACTCTTTATATACATTTTTTTCTGAAAAACTGCCTATTTCAAGACTTCAAAGAGATTTAACAGATTCTACTATATCAAGAAATATTGGTCTACCTCTAGCATACACCAAAATAGCCTTTGATTCAATCATTAAAGGAATTAATAAATTAGATATTGGCAAAGAAACTATTGAAAAAGATTTAAATGAAAACTGGGCTGTTGTCTCAGAAGCTATTCAAACAATTTTACGAAGAGAAAAAATTTCAAATCCTTATGAACTTCTTAAAGACCTTACTAGAAGTAATGATAAAATTACAAAAGAATCAATATCTAAATTCATTAATAACCTTCCTATTAACCAAAAGATAAAGGATGAGCTATCTAAAATAACTCCTAAAAACTACATTGGAAATTCTAATAAAAAATAATGATAAAATTTATTATTGGGTTTTTATTAAAAAATTTCCCAAGATCTTTTTTACAGAGAATCAGTAAACCATTTTTTAAAGTTATAACTCTACTGTATAAAGGAGATGCTGTATTTTGTCCAATTTGTAAAATTAGTCTAAGAAAATTTTTCCCATACGGTAGAAAAGTAAGAGAAAATGCTCTTTGTCCAAATTGTCTTTCATTAGAAAGACATAGATTAATTTACCTTTATTTAAAAAATGAAACTGATTTTTTTAATAAAAAATTAAATGTCTTACATATTGCGCCAGAACAATGCTTTATAAGAAAATTTAAAAACTCCAAAAACTTAAATTATACCACTGGAGATTTAAATTCACCTCTTGCAGATATAAAAATGGATATCCATAATATACCATTTGAGAATAATATTTTTGATATAGTTTTATGTAATCATGTTCTTGAACATGTTAAGGATGATATTTTAGCTCTTAAAGAAATTAGAAGAGTATTGAAAAAAGGTGGATATTCTATACTTCAAGTTCCTTTTTATCATCCCCTACAAAATAAAACATTAGAAGATAAATCTATCATAGATCCATTAGAAAGAGAAAAGAAATATGGTCAATCAGATCATGTAAGAAAATATGGAAAAGATTACAATAAAAGACTAACATCAATAGGTTTCAAGGTTGATGAAAATAATTACATAAATAAATTATCTGAAGATCTAAAAATAAAATATGGATTATCTAAAAATGAAATAATTTTTATTGCAACAAAATAATAACTTTCCAATAATTAAAAAGAAGAAGACAATTTATTTAATATCTGAATCTTCTATAATGTACCCATTTTTATCAGAATTTATTGATATTATTAACTCAGAGATAAATCCAACTAAAAATAGTTGAACTCCTACAATTATAGTTACCAAAGCAATATAAAAAAAAGGTTGATCAGTAACTGGCCTTATTTGATCTAAAGGAATATTATTAGATATTTTAGATAACTTTTCATATATAATCCAACCTACTGAAATGAGACCTATTAAAAAAGATATTACACCAAGTGATCCAAAAAAATGCATTGGCCTTTTTCTAAATTTATAGACAAAACTTACTGAAATAAGATCTAAAAAACCTCTAATATATCTTTCCATACCAAATTTTGTTTTTCCAAATTTACGTTTATTATGGTTAACTACTTTTTCTCCAATTTTATCATATCCATTCCAATTTGCAATTAAAGGAATATACCTATGCATTTCACCATATAAATTTATAGAATTTACTAATTCCTTTTTATATATTTTTATTCCACAATTAAAATCATTTAGCTTTATTCCTGAAAATATTCTAGTTACCAAATTAAAAAATTTAGAGGGAATAGTTTTTGAAAGAGGATCATTTCGTTTTTTTTTCCATCCAGAAACAAGATCATAATTATCTTGATTTATCATTTTAAATAAAGGATATATTTCATTAGGATCATCTTGCAAGTCAGCATCCATAGTTAAAACATATGTTCCATTAGAGGCTTTAAATCCAGCATCTAATGCATCAGATTTTCCATAATTTTTTCTGAATTTAATAGAGCTTAAATTTGTTTTTTTTTTAGATATGGTCTTTATAACATTCCAGGAATTATCTGAACTTCCATCATCAATAAAAATAATTTCAAAATTTAAATTCGTATTCTTAAGATTATTTATAATTGAATTATATAATAATTCTAAAGATTCTTCTTCATTATATACTGGTATAACTATAGATAAATCAATATTTTTCATTTTATTATAATAATATATTTGTTTCACAACCCACTACAATTCCTTCAACTTTCCCCCTAATTGACCAATCCATCCATGGAGAATTAATAGATTTTGAAAGATTCGTATTTTCATTATAATCCCATGAAGCATTATGATCAAAAATTGTTAAAATAGCTCTATAACCTTCCTTAATTTCAGATTGATCTAATTTTAAAATTCTTCTAGGGTTTCTTGTAAATTTATCTAGTAAAATATCAAAAGAAATTTTACTAGATAATTCAACTAAATTTGAATAAAATGTTTGTAATGAAATAATACCAAAGCTTGCTTTATCAAACTCGACATTTTTACTATCAATATCTTGTGGTTGATGATAAGAAGAAATAACGTCAATAGTGCCATCCTCTAGGCCAATAATTAAAGAATCAATATCCTCTTTTGTACGTAGTGGAGGATCAACTTTATAACATGTTTCAAAATTTAATATTTTAGAATCATCAAGTAAAAGATTATATATTGGAACATCACAAGTAACATTTAACCCTTTTGATTTAGCCTTTTTTATTAATTCAACAGAATTTTTAGTAGATATACCAGAAAAATGAATTTTTCCACCCACATATTCAAGTATTGATAGGTCTCTTTTAATTCCAATTGTCTCTGATATGTATGGAATACCTTTTAAACCAACTTTATTACTATTTATTCCATCATTAACCTGTCCTTTAGATAAATTAAAATCATTAGGTTTAGATATATATAAGCCATCAATTTGATCTAAATACAATAATGATTTTAAAATTAATTCTGAATTTTTAATTATAGAGGTTCCACCAGAAAAAGCAGCAGCACCTGAATGATATAAATCTATTATATCATTCATCTCTATTCCAGTAGAATTTTTAGTAATTGCAGCAGTAGGATGAATTGATGTTAATCTATTTAAAGACTTGTTTTTTATGTAAATAATATCATTCTTAGTTTGAATAACTGGATTTGTATCAGAACTAAGTAATATATCAACAAATCCTGATTTTGAAGCTAAATTTATACCTGAATTTAAATCTTCTTTGTATTCATTTCCAGGGTCACAAAAGTTTGAATTAAAATCTATCCAACCCACAGAAACTTTTTTACTCTGACAATCAATTACTCTTCTTGTTTTATTGTTTATTTTCCTTTTTGATATTTTTTTAATAATACCATCAGATCCAATTAATATATTTATTTTTTGATTATAAAATTTTGATGTTGGTTCAGATACTATTAAAGAATTGAGCAATAGCGACATTAATCAGATTTTAATTACGCTAAATTAAAATATATTTAATAGAGTGAAAAATTTAATTTACTAAAACAGTAGATTCTCTATCAGGACCAAGAGAAATTAATTTAATAGGTACACCTAAATTATCTTGAATAAAATTCATATAATCCTTAAATTCTTGATCTAAATTGTTATAATTTCTACAATTGTTAATGTTTGATGACCAACCATTAAATGATTTATAAATTGGTATAATATCTTCAGACTCAATTGATGTAGGAAAATAATCAATATCCTTTCCTTTATATTTATAACCAATACAAATATTAACAATTTTAAAATCTGATAAAACATCTGACTTCATCATATAAAGATCAGTAACCCCATTTAACATAACTGAATATTTTAATGCAGGTAAATCAAGCCATCCACATCTTCTTGATCTTCCTGTTGTTGAACCAAATTCATTCCCATTTATTCCAATATTTTTACCTACTTGATCAAATAATTCTGTAGGAAAAGGTCCTGCCCCTACACGGGTACAATAAGCTTTAAAAATACCAAAAACATTACCAATTTTTTTTGGAGAAACACCAAGTCCTATACATGCTCCAGCAGTAGTTGTATTTGATGATGTTACAAATGGATAACTTCCAAAATCTATATCTAATAATGTTCCTTGAGCTCCTTCTGCTAAAACTTTATTGTTTTTTTTTATATGATTATTAACTACATACTCAGTGTCTGTTATATTAAATTCTTTTAAAAAATCAACAGCCTTAAAAAATAAATTTTCCTTTTCTATAAAATCAGTTGGATAATTTCCTTTTAAAAAATAATCATGAGTAGATTTTTGATCTTTATATTTATTTATAAAAAATTCTGATAATATATCTCCCACTCGAAGACCATGTCTACCAATTTTATCTTGATAAGTAGGACCAATTCCCTTTAAAGTAGACCCTATTTTCTTATCCCCCTTACTATCCTCAAGAAGCTTATCTAAGAGCCTATGAATTGGTGAAATTAATTGTGCTTTATTAGAAATAATTAAAGAATCCTTTAAATCTATACCAAATTTATCATATATATCTTCAACTTCTTTCATAAAAATAACTGGATCTAAAACAACTCCATTTCCTATAATGTTTTCCTTGTTTTCTCTAAAAATACCAGAAGGTATTTGGTGTAAAACATGCTTATTTCCATTAAATTCCAATGTATGTCCTGCATTTGGACCTCCCTGAAATCTTGCAATAACATTATAATTTGGAGCTAAAAAATCAACAATCTTACCTTTGCCTTCATCACCCCATTGCAAACCTAACAACACATCAACTTGCATTTATTTCTTTTTTTTAGTTCCAAAAAAATACAAAGAATGATCTTTAATTTCAACACCAAACATTTCTTCAACTGAATTTTTAATTAATTGAATTCTAGGATCACAAAATTCTAATATTTCATCATTATCAAGAATAATATGATCATGCTGTTTAAAACCAAAAGATTTTTCATATTTAGCAAGATTATCTTTAAAAATATGTCTACTTACCAAATCAATATTTACTAATAAATCCAAAGTATTATATATAGTTGCCTTACTTACTCTATAATTTTTCTTAATCATTCTATTATACAACTCATCTGCATCGAAATGATGATTATATGAATATATTTCATTAATAATTGCATATCTCTCGGGTGTTTTTCTCAATCCCCTTAACTCAAGATTTTTATCTAAAATTTTTCTAACTTCTTTTATTACAGATGATTTTGATTCCATATAAACTAATCAATTCTTTTAATACCAATCACATTTTTAACTTTTTGTAATTTCTCTATCAATTTAAATAATTGCAAAGTATCAGACACAAATAATTCTATTTTTCCTTCAAAAATTCCATGCTTCATATTTATTGAAATTGATTTCATATTTACCTTTAGTTGCGAAGAAATTATTTTGGTGATATCATCAAGAACGCCAATCCTATCTGTACCATTAATCAATAAGGAAGCTACTAAATTATCATTTATTTTAGTAAACCATTCTGCTTTTATAACCCTATAGGCATATTTAGATAATAATTCAGGTGAATTTGAACAATTTGTCCTATGTACTTTAATACCTTCATTAATAGTTACAAATCCAAAAATATCATCACCAGGAATAGGGTTACAACATGAAGAAATTGAATAATCTAAAGTCTGATTATTTCCATCAAATAAAATTAAACTATTAGATGTTTTTTTATTTATATTTTTTTTAGATTTATCTTCTACAATTAATTTTTCCTCTTTTATTTTAATCTTTTCAATAGAATTTAAATACTCTCTAATCTTTTTTAGATTAAATATTCCTTTTGCTATATCATAATAAAATTCTATAACACTTTTATAATGAAAATAATTAGCCACTGGAGAAATATTTTCTTCAAATTCTAATTTTAATTTTTTGAATTTTCTTTTTATAAGATCTTTTCCTTGAGCAGATAAATTTTTTCTTTGTCTTATTAAACTTGATTTAATAGATGATTTTGCCTTAGATGTAACTACTTTATTTATCCAGTCCTCTGACGGCTTCTGCTTAGTAGAAGTAATTACATTAACTTGATCACCACTCTTTAAAGTTTGAATTAATGGAACCAATACTTTATCAATTATAGCTCCAGTACATTTTGAGCCAATTTCTGAATGAATAGAGTAGGCAAAATCAAGAACAGTTGAGTTTATAGGAAGTGTTTTTAAATCACCATTTGGAGTAAAAACAAAAATCTCTTCATTATATAAATTTCCTCTAAAATCATCTAAAAACTCCTGAGGAGAATAATTTTTCTGACTTACTAAATCTCTAATAGAACTTATCCAATCATCAAATCTAGAATCTCCTTTTAATTTTTCTTTATATTTCCAATGAGCCGCAAACCCCTTTTCTGCTATATCATCCATTCTCTTAGATCTAATTTGAACTTCTACCCATTTTCCAACACCACTCATAACAGTAGTATGTAAAGACTCATATCCATTAGCTTTAGGTATTGAAATCCAATCTTTCAATCTATCAGGATTAGGATGATAAAAATCCGTTACTATTGAATAAACCTGCCAACAAACAGTTTTTTCTTCTTCAAGATTTACATCTAAAATAATTCGAATTGCAAAAAGATCGTAAATATCTTCAAAACTTCTATCCTGATTCTTTATCTTATTATTTATTGAAAAAATAGATTTTGGTCTTCCTAAAATTTTGAATTTTAAATCTAAATCTTTTAATTTTTTATTTATTGGTCTTATAAAAGATTTTATGAACTTATCTCTACTATATTTAGTATCTCTTAATTTATTTGATATATAGTTAAAACTTCTTTTGTCAGTATATTTTAAATATAAGTCATCTAATTCTGATTTTATGGAATAAAGTCCAAGTCTATGAGCCAAAGGTGAATAAACATAAATTGTTTCAGATGAAATTTTTAACTGTCCTTTTCTTGACATGCTTTCAAGTGTCCTCATGTTATGCAATCTATCAGCCAATTTTATCAGAATAACTCTCATATCATCCACAAGAGTTAATAACATTTTCTTAAAATTTTCTGATTGTATCGATGATCCAGGTGTAAAAACACCAGATATTTTAGTTAATCCATCACAAATTCTAGCGACATTGTATCCAAATTTTTTTTCTATAAATTTTAAAGTTAAATCAGTATCTTCAACTACATCATGTAATAAAGCAGCTATTATTGATGTAGCTCCTAATCCAATCTCTTGAACACAAATTTGAGCAACACTTATGGGATGTAAAATAAAAGGTTCTCCTGATTTTCTTCTCATTTCCTTATGAGCTTCTAAAGAAATTCTAAATGCTTTTTTTATATTATTAACATCAGATTTAGAAACAAGAGATTTAGAATGCCTTAAAAGCCTTCTATATGCATTAACAATCAATTTATTGTCTTTTTCTTCTAAAGTAATGCTTTGTTTATTTATGTTCATTTTTATAAATTGAAATTTAATTTAAATTTTCTCATTAAAATAATTTATTTCTACATTTGCAGACTGTTTTATGCGGATGTGGCGAAATTGGTAGACGCACTAGATTTAGGATCTAGCGCCGTAAGGCTTGTGGGTTCGAGTCCCTCCATCCGCACAAATTAATAAATAATAAAAATTGAAAATAACTAAGACAAAAATTTCAAAAATAGAATCAACTATACACCTTGTATTAGAAAAAAAAGACTATATCAACCAATACGAGTCAAAACTAAAAGAGCTTAAAAAAAGAGCTAACTTAAAAGGCTTCAGACCCGGAATGGTTCCTATTCAATTATTAAAAAAAATGTATGGAAAAGGTGTTTTATTCGAAGAACTTAACAAAATAGTTAGTAATAAAATCAATTCATATATAAAAGATGAAAAAATTAAAATAATAGGTGAACCTATACCACAAGGAAATAAACTTGAAGATACTAATATTGATAATATCAACAATTTTAATTTTGATTTTAAAGTAGGACACTTAAGTGATTTTAAAACAGAATCATTTACAAAAAAATCTAAATACACCCTACACAAAATTAAAGTTGAAAAAAAAATAGTTGATGAAACAATAAAGAATTTACAAACTCAATACGCTAATATTGAAAACCTAAAAAAAGTAACTAATAAATCTTCAGTATATGGTGAAATATCATATGATGATAAAACAAAAAAAACATTATTAGAAATTGAAGAATTAGATAATAAAGAAACTAATAAAATTATAGGAAAGTCTATTAATGATATTATTTATATTGATTTACTAAAATTAACAAAAAATAATAATGAAAAAATATCTCAAATACTAGGTGAAAAAATGGATATAAAAAACTCTCCTAATAAAGTTTCTGTCAAAATTGAAAATATTATAGAAAAATCTCCCGCAATGATTAATTCTGAATTATTTGATAAAATATTTGGAAACGGAAAAATTAAAACAATAAAAGAATTTGATAATGAAATTAAAAAATCACTTTCTGCAAATTATCTGCGAGAAAGTGAATTATTACTAAATAGAGAAATTGAAAAAAATTTAGTATCAAAATATAATATTAAAGTTCCTACTAATTATGTAAAAGATTGGATCACAAAAAATAATGATGAAAAGACAAGTAAAAAGTTACTAAATGAACAATTTGACCAATATTGTAACCAAATTAAATGGTCTTATATAGTAGATGATATTATAGACAAAAATAGGATCAAAGTTGAAAATGAGGAGATTATATCCCTTGCTAAGCATCAAATACAAAATCAATTACAAGGTTCAGGACTTCAAGAAGTAAGTAAAGACATAAATAAATTTGTTGATAATTATTTAAAACATAATAATGGAGAAAATTATCTTAAAATTTTTAATCAATTAAAATCAAATAAAGTTTTTAATCTAATTAAAGAAAGAATATCAATTAGTGAAAAATCAATAACATTTGATAAATTTAAGCTACTTGCAAATAAAATAAATTAATTTTATCGGTATGAACAGAGAAGAATTAAGAAAATATATAGTAAAAGACAAAAATTTAAATGGTCTTACATTTGATAAATATGTTGAAAAAGTAGAAAATATGACTCGATCAGTCATTGAAGAAAGACCAACAAATTTTAGAGAAATTGATGTTTTTTCTAGACTTATTATGGATAGAATTATTTTTCTTGGAATGGGAATTGAAGAAAATATAGCAAATATTATAACTGCACAACTTTTATTTCTTGAATCCGTTGATTCAAAAAAAGACATATTATTATACATCAATTCTCCTGGAGGTTCAGTTTATGCAGGCTTAGGTATTTACGATACAATGCAATATGTATCACCCAATGTTGCCACAATATGTACTGGAATGGCAGCATCCATGGGTGCTATTTTATTAGCTGGTGGAACAAAAAATAAAAGATCGGCTTTAAAACACTCTAGAGTTATGATTCATCAACCAAGCGGAGGAATGCAGGGACAATCTACCGATATGGAAATAACATTAAAACAGATGCAAGAATTAAGAAAAGACTTATACAATATTCTAGCAAATCATACTGGAAAATCTTTTAATGAGATACAAAAAGATTCTGATCGTGATAAATGGATGAGAGCTGATGAAGCAAAAAAGTATGGAATAATTGATGAAATTCTGATTAGAAAACCTAAATAGATAATAAAAGTTTATCAGACACCTTTACTGAGGCATCACTCATTCCAATTATTTTTCTTAATTCACTATAACTCTTTATCATATTGTTTCTGTATTTAACATTATTTTCAATTTTTTTCAACTCATCTACTATCATTACTGTATTAAATTGATCTTGAATTAATTCTTTAACACAATTTCTTGATAAAATCAAATTAACAAGTGATATAAAATTTACTTTGATTAATAATTTTCCTATCAAATAGGATAATTTAGAAATTTTAAATACAACTATTTGTGGTACTCCTAAAAGAGCAACTTCAAGACTAGCAGTTCCAGACATAACAACAGAAAATACAGAATTACATATTGTATCATAAGTATTTTCATATATAACATTAACATTATGAAACTTTTTAATACCATCATAAATAGATTTAGGTAAATCACTCACACCACATACATTAAACGTATAATTTGGTAATTTTTCAACTAAATTTTTAAAAATTGGTAATGAATATTTTAATTCACCAATTCTACTTCCTGGCAACAGAGAAATAATTTTATTATTTAAATTTTCAGAATTATTAATAGAAAAACTATCTATCTTTTTCATAATTGGATTTCCAACATAATCTACATTAAGGGAATTCTTTAAAAAATATTTTTTTTCAAAAGGTAAAATTGAATATATCTTATCAACATATTTCTTCAAAATAGATATGCGACTAGAATTCCAAGCCCAAACTTTAGGAGGTATATAATAATGCACATTAAAGCCATTCCTTTTTGCAAATTTTGCAATTTTTAAATTAAATCCAGGAAAATCAATTAATAAAATCAACTTTGGATTAAGTCTTAAAATATCTTTTTTACATTTTTTAAGTTTATTAAGTAATAAAGGAAGTTTATACAAAACCTCAACAAATCCCATCACACTATAATTAGAATAATTTTCTAAAATATTTCCTCCAGCATTCTCCATTTGAGGACCTCCCCAACAATCAATTTTAAGAGAAGAATTTGATTTAAGTAAATTTTCTATAATATATGAACCATGAATATCACCAGACTTCTCACCAGAGATTATAAAAATATCTGAATTATTTTTCTCCATAATATTCTACAAAATTTCTTGGAGTTTCATAAAGTTTAATACAATGTAACTGACAATTTACATCATTAAGTAATCTTAACTTTTCATCAAGAATTTTCCAGAATTCAATAACAACATTTTCAGTTGTAGTTACTTTACCTTCTAAAAATGGAACATCAAGATTTAAATTTTTATGATCAACTTTTTCTAATATTTCTAATTTAATAATATCTGATAAAGTTTTTAAATTAATAAACATTCCAGTTTCCAAATTTATATTTCCTTTTACTGTCACTATAAGATCATAATTATGACCATGCCAATTTTCATTTGAACAAATACCATATAATTTTAAATTTTTTTCATGTGAAAAATTAGAATTATAAAGTTTATGAGCTGCATTAAAATGTTCTTTTCTAGTAATATAAATCATGTTATTATAACTTTTGGTGATTCATTTAATCTAACTTCAACATGTTCAAATTCAGAGGTACTCAATTCTAATCCTTTAAAATTTGCAGAAAGAGGAAAACTTTTATGAGTTCTTTCTATTAAAACTCCTATTTGAATATCTTTAGGATGATAAGAAAGTATTTTATTAATCGCATACATCAATGTTCCTGCAGAATTCATAACATCATCAATAAATACTATAATATTATTATTTATATGGTCATAAAGTAATTCAGGAGTACATTTCTTAAATAAAAAAATTTTTTTATCTAATTCCATATCATATAATGAAACTTGAATATCAGAATACTCCATAATATAGCCTTTTATTCTCTCAGATAAATACTTTCCATTTGGCTGAATACCTATAATAATAATGTTCTTTTTATTAATATTTTTTTCGATAATCTGATATGATAACCTTTTAATCTTTTTTTCTATATCATCTGCATTTAAAACAATATTTGTCATTTTAATAAATTATAAAGGCATTACCTTATTATCCTTAAAAGTAGAAAGAATAACCATCGACTGCAAACTATCAGTTGCCTCAATTTCACTGACTTTATCTAACATTAATTTTTGATATGATGCTATATTTTCAGAAACTACTTTTAATATAAAATCACCCGTTCCAGTAATATGATGACACTCTATAACATTTTTTACTTTATTAATTTTATCAAGAAAAATATTAATATTTTTTTTATTATGCTCTTTTAAGGATACCAAAACAAATGTGCTTACTCCTAAGCCTATTTTAGATAAATTTAATTGTGCATGATACCCACTTATAATACCTTTTTTTTCTAATTTTCTAACTCTTTCAAGAGTTGGTGCAGGTGAAAGTCCTATTTGTTTAGAAAGATATGCATTAGTAATTTTAGAATTCTCTTGAAGCATTCTTAAAATTTTTCTATCAATATTATCAATTTTCATACTTTAAAATAAAATTTGGTTATTATATAAATAAGTTAATTTAAATTTTGATCGACAAATATAAATAAGTTTAATAACAAAGATTATTTTATTTTACTTAAATAATTTCTAGAATCAATATTGATTTTTTCTTTCCTTTTGCTTAATCTAATAACCCTTTTAAAATATTGTTTCGAAGTTTTAAAATTTCTATTATCATATTCTAATTTTCCTAAATAATAATATGAATAAAGCGTATAGCCTAATTTTTGATTTTTCATTTGAATAGAATACTCTATTGACTTCAAATAATTTTCTTTTGCACTTTCAATATTTAATTTTTTTCTTTCTATTTCTGCTTTAAAAAAATGAGCATTTCTTACAACATTAAGATTATACCCTAGTATATTATTTGAATAATTTTTTAATAATTCATTTAACTGAATTTCACATTCATCAAAATAACCTGATCTATATAATAATTGAGTATAATACCTATGAAATATTGAATTCATAGGATATGTATTATGAAGATAATTTGAAATCTGTAAAGCTTTACTCAATTTGTTTTCCTCAGAAAATATTCTCATAAGAAAATATTGCGCCTCTGTTCTAGTATAAAATGAGTTTTTAGCTGCATTATCTAATTGCTCAATACCTCTGATTTTATTTCCTTTGGGAAAAAAACTAACTATTGGTTTAAGAATAGGATATTTATCAGATATCCAAATAGAATAATAATTAAAAAGACCATTACCAAATGCAATTTCGGGTATTAAGTAATCTTCTTTCCGAATTTCTTTTAAATATTTAAGGGCATTTTTTCCAGAAAAAGCAGCTTTCCTCCAATTTTTTCTTTCCGACAACAACCTACCTTTAAAACCATACGATGCAGCAAGAAAAAATGCTCCATCAATTTTATTTCCATCTTCATATATTTTCTTTGAAAGTAATATTGATTTATCCATCAATAACAAAAATTGATTATCCAAGTTGTTTTTTTGTTTAGCTTCACCTTCAGATTCTATCCCTTGATTTACTTCTGCCTCAATCCTCCACCATTTACTTAAACCCAACAAAAAAATTGGAAGTGGATGGTTTTTATATTCATCAATTAACCATGTAAATTCTTTTTCGGCTTCATCAAAATTAAAATTATACATCTTATTAATTGCATTAGTAGATTCAATTTGAATATCTATATCTGACAATATGCTTTTTAAAGTATCCTTCTGAGAATATAAATGAATATTATAACAAACAATAAATAATAATAAAAGTATAAATTTTTTTTTCATTTTTATTTTACAAATTAACTCAATCAATAGATTATGATTATAATAATTTATATTATTTTCGCTGAAATAGATTTTTATGTGGAATTTCAATAAAATAAATAATTTTTCAGGATGGATAGCATTTATAATATCATTAATTGTTTATAGTATTACAGTTGAGGACACAGCAAGTTTTTGGGATTGTGGAGAATTTATAGCAGTATCAAGTAAACTTGAAGTTCCTCACCCACCAGGAGCTCCATTTTATTTATTGTTAGGAAGATTTTTTTCTTTATTTGCATTAGGTAATAATGAAAATATAGCCCTAGCAGTCAACTTTTTAAGTGTAATAGCAAGCTCTTTTACAATTTTATTTCTTTTCTGGAGCATAACTCATCTATCAAAAAAAATCATTTACCCAAAAAATAATAAAAATATAATTCTAATAATACTAGCAGGATTTACTGGATCTATGGTATTTACATTTTCAGATTCATTTTGGTTTTCTGCAGTTGAAGCTGAAGTATATGCTATTTCTTCGTTTTTTACAGCTTTTGTTTTTTGGGCAATCCTAAAATGGGAAACTATAGAATCTGAATCTAATCAAAATAAATGGATTATATTAATTGCTTATATGATGGGCCTATCAATAGGAGTTCACCTATTAAATTTAGTTACTATTCCTGCTTTAGCTTTGATAATATATTTTAGAAAAAGTAAAGAGATATCTACTTTAGGCATAGCCTCATCTTTACTAATAAGCTCATTTATAATTATTTTAATAATTGAAGGTATAATTCCTGGATTACCATCATTTGCCAGTTTCATTGAAAGGTTTTTTGTTAACTCAATTGGTCTACCATTTGGAAGCGGTATAATATTTTTTATTATTCTCTTTATTTCATCTTTAATATATCTAATAAGATACTCAGAACTCAAAGAAAAGGTCATTTTAAATACATCATTACTATCATTAACGTTCATATTAATTGGGTATTCATCATACTCTTTAGTTCTAATAAGATCAAGTTATAATCCTCCAATAGATGAGAATAATCCTGAAAACATTTTAAACTTTATTTCATATTTAAAAAGGGAACAATATGGTTACAGACCTCTATTTAAAGGTCAATATTTTGACGCTAATGTTACGGATCAAGTAGAAAATGGAATAACATATAAAAAAGGAAAAGACAAATATGAAATTAAAGAAAAGAAATTTAAATATGTCTATGATCCTAAACGTACTACCATCTTTCCAAGAATGTACAGCAATCAACCAAATCATATTCAGCTATACAGAGAAATAACCAACTTAAATAAGAATCAAAATCCAACTTTTTCTGATAATATAGAATTCTTTTTTAAATATCAAATAGGACATATGTACTTAAGGTATTTTTTATGGAATTTTTCTGGTAGAGAATCAGATATTCAAGATGCTCAATGGTTAGGTATTGCTAATGCATTTGACAAAGTACCTTATCAAATTGAAAAAAATAAAGCTAGAAATAACTATTTGATGTTACCTCTAATATTTGGAATTCTTGGTATGTTTTTTCAATACTCAAAAGATAAAAAAAGCTTTTCTGTAGTAACATTACTGTTTATTTTAACTGGAATTGCTCTTGTATTTTATTTAAATAGTCCTCCAACAGAACCTAGAGAAAGAGATTATATATACGCAGGATCTTACTATGCATTTTCTATATGGATTGGTTTTGGTTCCTTATTTCTGTATTCAATATTTTTTAAAATTTTCAAAAAAGAAAGTCTAGCAATTAGTCTTAGCATTTTATTCTCATTATCTCCACCAACAATAATGGCATATGAAAATTGGGATGACCACGATAGATCGAATAGATTTCTATCCGTAGACTCAGCTAAAAATTTACTTGCATCCTGTAAACCAAATTCCATTCTTTTTACTGGAGGAGATAATGACACCTTTCCTCTGTGGTATGTTCAAGAAGTAGAAGAATTTAGAACAGATGTAAGAGTAATAGTACTAAGTTATTTTAATACAGATTGGTACATAGATCAAATGATGTCTAAAAAGAATAAATCTGATGCTATAAAATTTAATTTAAATTTAGATAATTATATTCAAGGTGGATTAAATGATTATTTACCTTATGTTAATAATCCAAAAATTAAAGATGCAGCTATAAATTTAAGTGCATACTTAAACTTAGTTAAAAATAACAATAAAGCTATTCAAGTACCTACTAGTTCAAGTAATTATAATATTATTCCATCAAAATCCTTATACCTTAATGTTGATGAAAACAAGAATATAGAAGGATTACCTAATAAATTTTTAAAATACAAAACTGATAAACTTATTTTGTCACTTAAAAAAAATAAAAAAGGTATTGAGAAAAAAGACCTTGCATTTTTAGATTTATTAGAAGCTAATAAATGGGAAAGACCCATTTATTTCAACAACACTTCATTAAATGGGATAAGTTTTGATTTAAAAAGAAATGTGATTCAAGAAGGATTTGCATATAGGCTTCTCCCAATATTAAATTCTAATTCTGGAAATTTAATAAATTCAGATTTAATGTACTATAACATTATGAAAAATTCATATTGGAGGGAATTAGACAATGAAAATGCTTATTTTTCTGAAGATCATAGAGGATTTATAATGAATTATAGAGCAACCTTTAATACTCTAATCAGAAGTTTAATTGATAATGGTGAATATGAGAAAGCACTTGAAGTAATACATAAATCTTTAGAACTTATCCCAGATAAATCAATAATGTATGATCATTTCTCAGTACAGCTTGTTGAATTTTTACTGAAACTAGATCAGATAGGTGATATTAAAACAGAGGAACTCGCAAATGAAATAGCTGAAACAACAAGTAAAAGAGCAGAGGAGATTTTAAACTATTATTTTGATAATAAGATAAATAATAAATATGAAATTCAAAGAAATTTAGTTTCATTAAATACACTAGCTAGAGCATATAGCAACCATCCTAACAAAGAATTATCAGAAAAATACAGAAATCTATTTGAAATCAACTACGAAAAAAATCCTTAATTTTTTAGAAATTTTAATATTTTTCTATTTCTATTATTTCTTTCATTAATAATAAGAAAAAAAACACCTTTTGATAGATTTTGTATATCAACTCTCAATTCAAATTCAGAAATTTTTTCTGAATTAAAATTTAACTGATTACCTATAAGGCTATGTATTTTAAAATCAAAATCGTCAACATTAATATTATTCTCAAATTTTACAGTGATATAATCAGTTGCTGGATTAGGATATAAATTAATACTTATTTTCTTTATATCCTGGGAATAAGAATTAAAAGAAATAAAAACAAAAAATAAAAAAATCAACGTTTTCATAATACCAATTATACTACCAAAGTAAAACAATAAAACTTATTATCAAAAAATGAGATTATCAAGAAAAGTTAATTTTTATTAAAATAGTACATCAATCCTCTTTGAAATCCAATCACCAACTTCAGATGTAGATAAACTTTTCTTAGATGATATATCTTCCGTAACAATATTATAATCTAAAGCATCTCTTACAGAATTTTGAATTATATCAGCCTCTTTCTTCATATCAAATGCCAAATTTAACATCATAGCAGCTGACAAAATCATTGCCATAGGATTAGCAATATTTTTTCCAGCAGCTTGAGGATAAGAACCATGAATTGGTTCAAATAAAGATATCTTATTACCTATAGAGGCTGAAGGAAGCATTCCCAATGAACCCGTTATAACTGATGCTTCATCAGTAATTATATCACCAAACATATTCTCTGTTAGTATAACATCAAATTCAGATGGATTAGTAATTATTTTCATGGCTGCATTATCTACAAAGAGATAATTAACTTTAATATCTGAAAATTTATTTTTTGCCATATCCTGAACTACCTCTCTCCATAATCTAGAAGTAGATAATACATTTGCTTTATCAACAAGGGTTAATTCCTTATTTCTTTTATATGCTTCTTTAAAAGCAAGTTCAGAAATTCTTTCAATTTCTTCTCTGGTATAGGTACATGTGTCAAAAACAACCGAACCATCATCAGATGCTCCTTTTTCTCCAAAATATATACCTCCAGTTAATTCTCTATATACAACAAAGTCTACATTTTCAATGATTTCTCTTTTAAGAGGAGACGCATCTATTAAAGAGTTATAAGTTTTAACTGGTCTAACATTTGCATATAAGCCTAAAAATTTTCTCATCTCAAGAAGACCATCTTCAGGTCTAATTTTAGCTTTAGGATTATTATCATATTTAGGATCACCAATTGCGCCAAATAAAATAGCATCTGAAGATTTACATATCAGTTTTGTTGAATCAGGAAACGGATTATTTTCAAAATCAATAGCTGAAGCACCAACTAAAGCATTAGTATAATTAAAAGTAACACCTGTTTTAAAAGCAATTACATCTAAAACTTTAATTGCCTCTTTCATTACTTCAGGTCCAATACCATCTCCAGCTAATACCGCAATATTTTTTATCATTTATTTGCTATTTTCAAATTGAATTATTTTATCCTTTATACTTAATAAATAATCAATATTATCATATCCATTTAATAAACATGATTTATTGTATTCATTTATAGAAAATGTATGATTGATTTTTAAATCTTTAGAAAAGAAATTTTGATTTTCTAAATCTACAGTAAACTCATGATCTGGATTATTATCAATTTTATCAAAAATTTCTTGAATAATTTTTTCTTCTAACTGAAAAACTAATAAACCATTATTTAAACAATTATTTTTGAAAATATCAGCAAAAAAACTACTAATCACAACCTTAAAACCATAATCATATATAGCCCATGCTGCATGTTCTCTACTAGATCCACAACCAAAATTTCTTCCAGCAATTAAAATCTTAGAATCCTTATTGTGATTATTTAAAACAAAATCTTTAATTGGTTCATTATTAGAATCATATCTCCAATCTCTAAATAAATTTTCTCCAAAACCTTCTCTAGAAACAGCTTTTAAAAAACGTGCAGGTATTATTTGATCTGTATCAATATTTTGAATCTTTAAGGGAGTTAATTCAGAAATTATTTTATTGAATTTTTCCATATTAAATATATTCTCTTATATCAGAGACGCAACCATTTAAAGCAGAAATTGCAGCAGTAACAGGGCTAGCTAAAAATGTTCTTGATCCTGGTCCTTGTCTTCCTTCAAAATTGCGATTTGAAGTGGACACACAATAATTTTCTTTAGGAATTTTATCTTCATTCATCGCAAGACATGCAGAACAACCCGGTTGTCTAAATTCAAAACCCGCATCCATAAAAATTTTATTCAAACCCTCATCTATAGCTAATTTTTCAACTTTCTTAGAACCAGGTATTACCCAAGCATTAACATGCTTAGCTTTAGTTTTTCCTTTTACAATTTTTGCAGAAAGTCTTAAATCTTCAATTCTTGAATTTGTACAACTACCAATAAAAACATAATCTATTTTATGATTCAGTAACTTATCACCAGATTTTAAACCCATATATTTTAAGGATTTTTTAAATGATTCATCTGAATTTTCAACCGCAGAATTTGGAATAACTTCACTAATTTTTATTCCCATTCCAGGATTTGTTCCATAAGTAATCATTGGTTCAATATCTTCAGCATCAAATTTTAAAACCTTATCAAAAACAGCATCTTCATCTGATTTTAAGATATTCCATTTTTGTACCAATTCATCAAATTTTTCATTTTTAGGAGCAAATTCTTTCCCCCTAATATACTCATATGTTATTTCGTCTGGAGCAATCATTCCTCCCCTAGCTCCCATTTCTATACTCATATTGCATATAGTCATTCGAGCCTCCATAGATAAAGACTCAATTGCTGAGCCTGCAAATTCAATAAAATAACCGGTACCTCCAGAAGCACTTATTTTAGAAATTATATAAAGAATAATATCTTTTGAAAAAACACCTTTATTTAGTTTCCCATTAATCTCTATCTTCATTCGCTTAGGTTTATTCTGAAGCAAGCATTGAGTAGCCAAAACCATTTCAACTTCACTAGTTCCAATACCAAATGCTATAGATCCAAATGCACCATGTGTAGAAGTATGGCTATCACCACAAACTATAGTCATTCCTGGTTGAGTTATACCAAGCTCAGGTCCAATAACATGAACAATACCTTGATATTTGTGTCCAAGTCCATATAAATCAATGCCAGTTTCTTTACAATTTTTTGTTAAAGTTTCAACTTGATTCCTTGATAATTCTTCTTGAATAGGTAAATGTTGATTTAATGTAGGAACATTATGATCTGCTGTAGCTACAGTTCTATCTTTTCTAAATACATCAATATTTCTTTTTTTTAAACCAGAAAATGCCTGAGGACTAGTAACTTCATGAATTAAATGCTGATCTACATAAAGTATACTTGGTCCATTAGGAATATTATCAACAATATGATTATCCCAAACCTTATCGAATAATGTTTTCCCCATACTATTTTTTATCACCAACTAATTCATATAAATCCTCATCATGAATAAGCTTTTTTTCATCAGCCATATTAAGAAATTTTATATATATAGTTTCCATCTCAATTTTGGTGAATTCATATCCTAATAATTTTAATCTATGTGTTAATGCTGCTCTACCACTTCTAGCTGTTAAGTCAATAGAAGATGCATCAACTCCTACATCAGAAGGATCAATAATTTCATACGTTTCTCTGTGTTTTAAAAATCCATCTTGATGTATCCCTGAAGAATGAGCAAATGCATTAGCACCAATAATAGCTTTATTTCTTTGAACAGGCATGTTCATCATTTTACTAATCTTTTTACTTAACGGTACAATATTTTTTGTATTAATATTGGTTGTCATATTTAAAGCAGGATGAGCATGAAGTATCATTACTATCTCTTCAAGAGAAGTATTTCCTGCTCGTTCTCCTATTCCATTCATTGTAACTTCAACTTGTCTCGCACCATTTTGAAGACCAGCTAATGAATTAGCTGTTGCTAATCCCAAATCATTATGACAATGAACAGAAACAATTGCCTTATCTATATTAGGAACATTATTTATTAAAAATTTAATTTTATTACCATACATTGTTGGAATATTATAACCAGTAGTATCCGCAATATTAATAACAGTTGCTCCAGCATCAATAACTGATTCTACCATCTTAGCAAGAAAATCCTGATCAGCTCTTCCAGCATCTTCTGGATAAAACTCTATATCGTCAAAATACTTTCTTGCATACTTTACTGATGATATAGCTTGTTCAAGAACTTTTTCTCTAGTTGACTTAAATTTGTACTTTATGTGAATATCAGAAGCACCAATACCAGTATGTAATCTTTTTCTCTTTGCTTCCTTTAAAGCTTGCCCTGCCATATCAATATCCATAACGACTGCCCTACTTAAAGCGCAAATAATTGTTTCTCTTACATTTTTTGAAATTTCTACAACAGAATTAAAATCTCCTGGACTAGATATTGGAAATCCCGCTTCTATCACATCAACACCTAAAGCTTCAAGATCTTTAGCTATTTCAACTTTTTCATCAGTATTTAATTGACATCCAGGAACTTGTTCTCCATCCCTTAAAGTTGTATCAAATACATATATTTTATCTTTTGGCATTATAAGTTTTTTTTTAAAAAAGTTTAAGGCTTTTAAGTTACATATTTTTAACTATTTCTTCTCCAAATTGAGAGCAAGAAAGCAAAGTTGCATTATTCATTTGTCTTTCAAAATCGTAAGTAACTTTTCCAGATTCTATAGATTTTATTAATCCATTATAAATTAAATCTTTTGCTTCATTCCAACCCAAATGCTCAAGCATCATTGCTCCTGATAATATTACAGAACCAGGATTTACCTTATCTAAACCTGCGTATTTTGGTGCTGTACCATGCGTAGCTTCAAAAATAGCATGCCCCGTTTCATAATTAATATTTGCTCCTGGAGCAATACCAATACCTCCCACAATTGCAGCTAAAGCATCTGATATATAATCTCCATTCAAATTCATTGTGGCAATAACCGAATATTCTTTAGGCCTAAGAAGTATTTGCTGTAAAAATGCATCTGCAATTACATCTTTTATAATAATTTTATGAGAATCTGCATTAATTACTTGCCAAGGACCTCCTTCATGATCCACAGCACCATATTCTTTTTTGGCTAACTGATAACCCCAATCTCTAAATGCACCCTCAGTATACTTCATAATGTTGCCTTTATGGACAAGAGTAACAGAATCTTTTTTATTATTAATAGCATAATCAATGGCTGATCTTACTAATCTATTAGTACCTTCAGAAGATATTGGTTTGATACCTATTCCAACAGTATTAGGAAATCTAATTTTATCAAATCGAGATTTAAACTTTTCTTCTAATACTTGTTTAAATTTAATGTTTTCTTCTGTTCCATTTTTAAATTCTATACCTGCATATATATCTTCAGTATTTTCCCTAAATATTATCATATCTGTTGTACTTGGATCTTTTACAGGTGATGGAGTTCCATTAAACCACCTAACTGGTCTAACACAAGCAAAAAGATCTAATTTTTGTCTAAGAGCAACATTAAGAGATGACATTCCCCCACCTATTGGTGTTGTTAAAGGTCCTTTAATTCCAACAAGGTATTTATTAAATGAATCTAGTGTTTCTTGAGGTAACCAATTTCCTGTTGCATTATATGCTTTCTCTCCAGCAAGAACTTCTTTCCAAATTATTTTTTTTGTTCCATTATACGCTTTTTCTATAGCCGAATCTATTACGTTTTTACTTGCAGGCCAAATATCAATACCTATCCCATCACCTTCAATAAAAGGTATAATAGGGTTATCACCCACTACTAGTTTTCGATCAACAATTTTTATATTATCTCCTTGCATAAAAACCTATTTTTTATTAAACAAAAGCAATTATAGATATTTTTTTCATTAAATATAAAAAAAAATTATTTCCATTTTATGTTACAACCCATACTAGGAAATTGTTCGTCTGATATCATTTCTCCAGAAATATACGAATTAATAGCATCTCTTAAATCTTTTCCATTTATAGGTAAATTATTACCAGGGGACGAAGAATCTAATCGGCCTCTATATATTAATTTTTTTTCATTATTAAATAAATAAAATTCTGGAGTACATGCTGCTTTAAAAAGTTTAGCAACTTCTTGATTCTCATCATATAAATAAGGTATTTTGAGATTTAATCTTAAAAATAAATTTTTCATATTTTCAGGAGAATCTTGAGGGTAATTGATAATATCATTAGAACTAATTGCAACAAATTGAATTCCTTTATTACTATATTTTGAAACTAATGATACTATTTCATTATGATAATGTATTACATAAGGACAATGATTACATATTATCATTACAACAGTTCCAAAATCTAATGATAAATTATTATCTGAAAAATTTTTATCATTAACTACATTTAAAAGATTAAATAGTGGCATTTTACTTCCAATTGGTAACATTTCAGAATAAGTTAAAGACATAATTTTTAATATTTAAAGCAAAAATAAAAAATAGATAATGTAAAAACACATTTAATCTATAATGATTAATATAAATTTTTTATAAATTATTTAACAAAACAAATAACAAAAAATGAAAAAGATATTATTAATTACCCTAATCAATTTATTTTATTACAACTTTTCTATCAGCCAGATAGCAGAACCTCCTGAACGTTTTAGGGGAGAAGGTCCTTTTGAACAATTAATTATAAGGGGGGCAACACTAATCAATGGTAATGGAGCACCTCCAATAGGACCAGTAGATGTAGTAGTTGAAAACAATAAAATAGTAAGCATAAGAAGTGTTGGATATCCAGGCCTTGAAATTAATGAAAAAAGAAGACCCAAAGCAATAAAAGGTGCAAAAGAAATTAATGCTCATGGTATGTATTTATTACCTGGATTTATTGATATGCATGGTCATATTGGAGAAACAACGAGAGGAAGAGCGGATTATGTTTATAAACTATGGATGGCTCATGGAATAACAACCATTCGTGACCCTGGATGTGGAAATGGTTTAAAATG
>Ga0209019_1000021_pt1 | contig 61713 bp, 48 predicted proteins | sample METZYME_3_300m_FD_187549 | JGI IMG/M metagenome (GOLD analysis project Ga0209019, IMG submission 187549) | Marine microbial communities from oxygen minimum zone in mesopelagic equatorial Pacific - METZYME_3_300m (SPAdes) (version 2) | ecosystem: Environmental > Aquatic > Marine > Oceanic... | reverse complement strand
GCCTGAGCCAGTTTTGCGAGCCGACGGGCAATCTCAGTTTTACCGACACCGGTAGGTCCAATCATCAGAATATTTTTTGGTGTAATCTCATTACGTAATTCTTCGTCAAGTTTCATGCGTCGCCAACGATTTCTGAGCGCAATTGCTACTGCGCGCTTCGCGGCTTCTTGCCCGACAATATGTTTGTCGAGTTCGGAAGTGATTTCTCTAGGCGTCATTATGGACATAAGTAGGTTACATAAACTGGTTGGTACAAGCGTTGTATTTCGCTAGCCAATATTCAGTTCTTCTATTGTAAAATTCATGTTGGTATACACGCAGATGTCAGCAGCGATTGCTAAGCTTTTTTCAACAATTGCTCTCGCATCTAAGTTGGTATTTTGTATCAGAGCTCGTGACGCAGCCAATGCAAATGGGCCACCTGACCCTATTGCCATAATTGAGTCTTCAGGCTCTATAACATCTCCATTTCCTGTTACAACCAAGGACGATTCTTTGTCAGCGACCACCAGCAGAGCTTCTAGGCGTCTCAATGCCCGTTCTGTGCGCCAAAGTTTGGCAAGTTCTACGGCAGATCTAACTAGCTTGCCATGATGTTTTTCTAGCTGCTCTTCGAATCGTTCGAACAATGTGAAAGCGTCGGCAGTACCTCCAGCGAAGCCGGCTACAACCTGGTCCTTGTAAAGTCTCCGCACTTTACAGGCATTTCCTTTCATTATTGTATTCCCCTGAGAAACCTGGCCATCCCCACCGATCACGACCTTGTTCTCCCGTCGCACAGAGACAATGGTGGTGCCTTTGTATTGTTCCAAATCCGTTCTCCTATTTTAGATCTCAATCTAAAATACCACAGACCGTCTAAGATATGGGAACTTAGAGGGAAATCAAGTGAAGGAAATAGAAATATTGCTGTAGTGACAAACTTCTTCGTGCAGAATACGCCTAGCGGAAGTTCTATGTTGCTGTGCTAGAAGCTGTTTATTGTATCCTCATCCGCATACTTTGAATATTGTGTTTTTGAAGTAATTGCTCGGCCTTACTAAGTTCGCGGAGAGCTGAGTATGGGCCAGATTGAACTAAGTAAAGGGTCCGACCTGGAAAGTCTTCCTGTCTGACAATGGCTTTGATGCCGAGAGCTAATTGGCGCTCCAATTCTTGGTAGGCCCGCTCCTTCTGCTGAAAAGCGCCAGTTTGTAACATGAAGCCAGCGCTCGGCGGCGCAGCTACATAGCCAGAGGGCTGGCGGTTCGCGATCTGCTCGGGTGTCAGCTCAACAGGTTTCGCTTCAACAGGTACTTCCCAGTTTTTCAGTTCATGGTAGAACTCAAGCTCGAGCTCTTGTTCACTAGAGGATTCCTCAATGGCAGTGAATTGTTTTTCTATCACACTGGGGGTACTGGACTCAATTTTAGTGTTGGCATTTAGTGGCGGTACGTTGCCAGACAGGTAGAATAACACGCAGGCGAACACGCCGATTGCAAGTCCAACGACGATACCGGTAATCATTAACGACCACGCTGGTGGAGATTCTAATGGGGTTTTCTCCAACAGCGGTTCAGGTCGTATTTTGGCGAAATCCTGAGTCATTACCCAAAACCTATATGTAACACATTGTTTTTAATTGAATAATATTTGCAAAAAGCTAACAAACCACCACAATTATCGGTTGGTTCCTAGGAAGCTATAGTTGAAATAGTCCTGTCTCTAAACATTGCGACCTGTTAAATAAGATCCACTGGGTCGACATCCACACTCCACCGCAGCCCAGCTGGCGCTCGAAGAGCTTCGATACGCTGACACAGCTGGAAAAGAAACTCTTGCATCACGAGTCTCGATGCACTCTTCAAAATTAGCTGTCCCCGAAATTTCCCTGCCCTTTTTTCCATAGGTGCTGGAATAGGCCCAATGCGATCAATCTCAAACTGTTTATTTATGCTCAAATCATCGCTGATGGAGTTGATCGAACTGAGAAAGCCGATAGCTGCTTTCATTTCCTTAGCCTCGGTTCTAAGCAGCGCTAGTTGACTGAATGGTGGCATCGCCGAGTTTTTTCGCTCTTTCAGTAAAAAGTCCACAAACTCTGCGTAGGTACTTTGTACCAGCGATTGCAGGGTCTGGTGTCCTGCATGGCGCGACTGGATAACGACTTCGCCCCCTCGGTCAGACCGACCGGCTCTACCTGACACTTGAGTAATGATCTGCGCCATGTGCTCCTGCCCCCGAAAATCGGCGCTGAATAAACCAGCATCTGCGTCAAGGACGGCTACCAGTGTAATCCCCGGGAAGTGGTGTCCCTTAGCCAACATCTGCGTACCAAGCAGAATACAAGGCTCGCTCGTGTTAATTTGCTCTAGCATCGTTTCGAACCGTTTTCTGCTTCGGATTGAATCTCCATCGATACGTAATACTGGAATGAGAGGGAACCGCTTCTTCAGAAATAGCTCGATTTTCTGGGTGCCGATACCAAGAGTGGTCAGATTCGGAGAATTGCAGGTCGGACAACTAGTTGATAATTTTTCAATTGTTCCACAATGATGGCAGCGCAGACCTGGAGGTTTGGCATGAACGGTTAACTGGGCTATGCACTGGTCACATTCAGCTATCCACCCGCATGAATTGCAGGTAAACATTGGTGCAAAGCCCCGGCGATTGATGAAAACCAGCACTTGGTTGTTTGCGTTTAGCTGCTTTTGAATTTTGAAAAGCAGCTGCTCTGAGAATCCAGATTCGAGAATGCTCTGCGAAATGTCAACAAGCTCCAATGTCGGTGGTTGCGCAACACCGGCCCTTTCGCCCAACCTTAAATGTTCAAACTTGTTGGCCTTACAATTTTGCAAGCTCTCTAGGGAGGGAGTGGCCGAGCCCAAGATGACAGGGACATTTTCTTTCTTGGCACGCATGACTGCTAAGTCTCGAGCAGAATAACGAAATCCGTCCTGCTGCTTGAAGGAGGTATCGTGTTCTTCATCCACGATGATCATGCCAGGATTAGCAAGTGGCACAAATACGGCAGAACGCGTGCCAATGGTAATGGCAGCACTGCCCTCGCGTGAATGGTTCCATGCATCTAATCTGGCGGCATCACTCAGACCGGAATGCATGACGACGACAGGGCAGGTAAACCGCTCCCTAAAACGAGAAACCGTTTGGGGGGTCAGGCCAATTTCTGGCACCAATACAAGGCATTGGCGACCATTGGCCAACTGATGCTCTATAAGCTGCATATAAACTTCGGTTTTGCCAGATCCGGTTACTCCATCAAGTAGATAGCACGCATAAGAATCAGAGGATTTGAGAATCCTTTTGACCGCGATTTTTTGGGCATCGTTAAGAGGCAATTGCAGTTCACTGGCACTCGTTGGAGGCTTGAATTTAGCGGCTCGTTCCGAGGCAACCATATATTTCTTTACTAGGTTTTTCTCCATTAGTTGATTAAGGATTCGACGACTGTACCCAGCATTCTTTATGCGATTTTCATTGACTTCGAATTCTGATTCGATCAGCTCTAGCAAGGATTTCTGCTTTTTTGCTTGCTTTAGTGAGGTACTAGTGTCGCCATCGAGTGGAATAAGCACTCGATATACAGCGGTGTCAACTTTCACTGGCTCTGTCGAGCGCAACTTGACCGGCAGAGCAGTTTGAAAGACTTCACCGATCGGATGTTGGTAATAGGCTGCTGCCCATAACAGGGTTCGAAATAGCGCTGAACTAAACAATGGTTCTCTGTCTAGCACGGTCTCGATTGATTTTAGTCGATTAGGATGCAAAGTTGAGTCCTGAGCAGATTCAACGACCACGCCGACTACTTCACGTTTACCAAAAGGCACACGTACACGCATACCGGGTTTGATACTTAATTGTTTAGCAATCGGCGGCAAATAGTCGAATACCCTACGTAGGGGTGAGGGTATCGCCACCCTAATAATCAGACCGTGGTGCTTGATAGTTTCATTGAGGGGCATCGAATTTTTTAGAAAAACTTTAAAGCTGGATTGCATTGCAGTGTAAATACAATCGTCATAGCAAACAACTTATCGCCCGCTCAAAGCCTAGCGGGGCTGTGCAGAATAGTGTGATAGTTTATACTTTAGTGGAACTGTAAAGATGGTGGGTCTCTATACTTGGGTAGGGGAAATGAGCACAGGAAACGTACCGACAGAGTTGCTAAAAGTCAGAGCAAAAATCGACCAGATAGATAGGAATCTGATCGAATTGTTGGCTATACGTTTTGCGCTAACGCAAAAGGTTGGTTTGCTTAAAGCAAATAAAGAGCTCGAAGCTTTCGACGCGGACCGTGAGGCGCAAAAGTTAGCGGAACTCAGATCCCTTTGCGAGGAGCACCAACTTAATCCTGAACTCATTACGAAACTGTTTACCAGCATCATGGAGGAAGTTGTTCGCAACCACCGCCGCTTGCGAAACGAATAACTGTTTTACCGCGTATCACTTATTATTAGCGCTTGCGTCTGATTTGTTCTCTGTTAGAATGCACGCCCTCGCTCGGTGTGCACCCAGAGCAACAGTCGTTAAAACAGAGTTTAAGCGCCTCAACAAGCAGCCATTGCAGCGACAGCAATCGATAGGACATAACATGAAAACCGACATCCATCCGAATTACGGGTCCATCAAGGCAACTTGTAGTTGCGGAAATGTTATCAAGACCAAGTCCACCCTAGGTAAAGATATCCTCATAGAGGTATGCTCCGAGTGCCATCCGTTTTATACAGGAAAGCAGAAAATTCTCGATTCTGGCGGTCGTGTAGATCGCTTTAAGAAAAGGTTCGGTAGCAGGAAGTTATAAAATTATTGGTGTGCAATAGTTTGTTGAGTCATTGATCGACCCTAACTTCCTAAATTAGTATATCTTGAATTTCGTATAAAGCGCTTCTTCTTGCATTACAACATTGCCTTGCGTTTGTACAAACTTGCTTAAAATATAGTTTCAGTAGAAAGTTCTTTTCCCTGTTCTTCGCCTAGATCTACTCCTGGGAGTTGAGTCTCTGGAGCTTCTGGTGCATTCTCTATTCGGAAGTATTCAAACATTGTATCGGGATCGCCAGGCGTAGCTAGTTCTCCGGTCGTTCTGTCGATTAGCCTGTCGACAATCCCATCTGGCCGATTCATCGTGTTTTCTGGCGCGTCTTCAAGTGCAGCACGCATAAAATCTATCCAGATTGGCAATGCCACTGTGGCACCTTGTTCCCGCTCTCCAAGGGGTTCGGGCTGGTCGAAGCCAATAAAAACAGTGCTAGCAATATCTCTATTAAAACCTGAGAACCAAAGCTCCTGAGGTCCATTTGTTGTTCCGGTCTTACCCATAAGGTCGCTGCGGCCTAATTCACGTTGGACGCGATTTCCACTACCTTCCTCAATGACCGAACGCAACATCGAGTTGAGGATGTATGCTACTCGTTCATCAATGATTCGCGGAGCAGAATAAATTGCGTTGTCTTTTTCGTTATTAGTTCGTGAGCAATTTTCACAAACAACTACTGGGTTTGCTTGGTACAAAAGACCATCGGTCAGGCTATTGATCTCCTTGATAAGCCACGGATCAACCTTGTATCCGCCATTAGCAATAGCTGAGTAGCCTGTAACTATTTCTAGGGGTTGTACATCTTGGCTACCGAGTGCGACTGTCAAATCATTGGTAGGGAAGTTATGGGTTTGAAATCCAAATTTAGCGGCGAACGGTAAAACTTTGCTTGAACCCAGCTGGTCGTATAGTCGCACTGCAGGCACATTGCGAGACTCCTTCAAAGCGTAGCGCAGCGTGATTGGGCCTAGGAAATTGTTTTCATAGTTATTCGGTCGATAATCACCGCGAGTAATAGGTGCATCATTGATCGTACTAGCCGCACTGTAACCGTGTTCGAGTGCGGCTCCGTAGAGGAATGGTTTAAAGTTAGATCCGGGCGGTCTGGGAGTAATCACACGGTTCACTTGGCTACGCCGAAAATTATAGCCACCTACCAGCGCCAAGATTTCACCATTAGATGGGGACATGGCAACCAGAGCGCCCTGAACGTCGGGGATCTGGCCTAGTTCCCAATGGCTTTCGGTTTGATTAATACGAACTAGATCGCCTACCTGAACTACATCGGATGCATTTTGCGGTGGCGGCCAAGCTTCATTACGCGATCGGAAAGCGTAAGCCCAACTTATTCCATCCCACGGCACGGTAATGGACTCTCCTGATTTGAGTAGAGCCGAAAAAGAGCGGTCCTGAATTGCGGTAACAACAGCTGGTTGTTGATTACCGTAAGTAGGAACAGATTGCAGTTGCTCCAGCCAAATTCCCCGAGGATCTAGAGCGTCAGGCGGGTAATGGCCATCGGGTCCGCGATAGCCGTGCTGTTTGTCGTAGTAGCTTTCTAGACCGTCCACAATTGCTTTGTTTGCTGCTAGTTGCTTGAGACTATCAATTGAGGTAATAACTTCGAAGCCTCGTGAATAGGTTTCTTCACGGAACTGCTCATAAAGCTGTTGTCTAACCATTTCAGCAACATAAGGAGCGGGTACCTCGATGTTACGATTGTGTCTGCGGGCGGTAACTGATGTACTGTTTGCCGCTTCGTACTCGGCCTCAGTAATCATATTGCCGTTAAGCATGTTTCTGAGTCTGGTTTCGCGGCGGGAAAGCGCCAGCAATGGGTTACTTAGTGGATTACAGGTTGAGGGGCAAGGAAGTAAAGAGATCATCATGGCGGACTCTGCCAAGGTGAGCTCGCTGACTTGTTTGCCGTAATACACAAAAGCCGCAGCACCGACCCCGTCAGCTCCAGCGCCGAAGTAAATGGTATTCAGATAAAGAGTGAGAATTTCTTCCTTGGATAGCTCTCTTTGGATCTGCAATGCAAAGGGGATCTCCTTGAACTTGCGAAGATAGACGTTGTCACTATCAAACGATAGATTGTTGGCCAGCTGCATGGTAATCGTACTGCCGCCGCCAAGACGCTGTCCACGTAGGAACCCATAAAAGCCACGTAACAGGCTTTGGACATCTACTCCGGGGTGGGAATAGAAGCGAACATCTTCTGTTGCAATGAGAGCATCAGTCAGGACTTTGGGAATCTCCTGGTATTCTATCGGGTTTCGGCGGTTGCCTATCTCGTCGATTAGGCGGTTATCGGAGGTATAGATTCGCAGCGGAGTCTCTAGCTGCACATCTTTATAGGTCTCTGCGGAGGGAAGTAATGGAGCGAGATACAAGTAAGCCGAACTTACGGCCATGATAGCGCCAGCTAGCCCCACTATTCCTACTAGCGCTGCCCATTTAAAGTAAACTTGTAGTTTAGACTGCACTCTGTTTAAGCCTCTGGCCGGGGCAGGTTTCCCGGTTGGAGAACTAAAGAAATTTGAACGCCCATTATACACCCGGATGGCAATAAATCGGTGTTATTCTGGGTCTTTTTGAGCCAGGCGCGGGTCCAATTAGGTCGATGTTCATAAATCTGAGCCTAGAAATTTTTGCTGCTCGGAGCTTTGGCAGATTTGCGGGTACAATACAGCAGCTGAATTCTTGTGGGTAAGCGAGATATGAACTACTACGGCAATGTTTTCTTGGTTGGCCCGATGGGCGTGGGCAAGACCACAATAGGACGTGCCTTAGCAGAATATCTGGGCATCGATTTTTACGATTCCGATCAAGAAATAGAAGCTTCGACAGGAGCTGATATACCTTGGATATTCGACGTAGAAGGAGAAAGTGGGTTCAGGTCTAGAGAAATCCGCATGATCGATCAATTGAGTAGTAAGAAGAACATCGTGCTAGCCACTGGAGGAGGGGCTGTATTGTCGAGCGACAATCGACAGCGCTTGAAAAGTCGCGGAGTAGTTGTTTATTTGTGTGCTTCAATCAAACAACAAGTCATGCGCGCAAGCCGTGATAAAAGTCGGCCCTTATTACAGACGCCAAGTCTGGAAAAACGAATTAGCGAACTCATGAAGATCCGCGATCCACTCTACCGAGAAGTTGCCGATATCTTGGTGGACACTAAACGTAGTAATCCAATGTCCATTAGTCGCGATATAGGCGAACGTCTTGCCGAAATAACCAGTAAACTTCCGGTTTAGAAAAGCAAACGCAAGAAAAAAGACTAACTCAAGATGCATAAAGTGAATGTAAATCTAGGTGATCAGAGTTACCCAATCCTTATTGGTAGCAACTTGCTTGGAGACAGTTCTCTCATCAATCCCTACTTGGGCAAAGGGAAACTGGTAGTTGTTACCAATGAAGTCGTGGCACCTCTTTATTTAGAGGCTGTTAAATCCATGCTAGGTAGTCGATGTGCGGGAGAGATCGTATTGCCTGATGGTGAGCAACATAAGAACTTAGAGGTGATCAGCGAAATTTATGATTACCTACTGCGAAATAAGTTTGATAGGCACACTACGCTTTTAGCTTTAGGGGGTGGTGTTATCGGCGATATTACCGGGTTTGCTGCAGCGACTTATCAGCGCGGAATTGGTTACATCCAGATCCCAACGACCCTGCTCGCTCATGTTGATTCATCAGTTGGCGGTAAAACCGGGGTAAATCATTTGTTAGGGAAAAACATGATTGGAGCATTCTATCAGCCGCGTTGTGTACTGGCAGATATCCGCGTGTTGGATAGTTTGCCTGAGCGTGAAATTAAGGCGGGATTAGCAGAAGTAGTTAAATACGGGCTTATAAGAAATGCTGAATTCTTCGATTGGCTTGCCGAGAACAGCAAGCCGATTTTAGGGCTGGATGATGCATATCTAGTGCGGGCCATTAAAACGTGCTGTGAAATGAAGGCAGGCATTGTGGCCCAGGATGAGAAAGAAATTGGTATTCGGGCGTTACTTAACTTGGGACACACCTTCGGTCATGCTATAGAAACCGCTGCGGGCTACGGCACTTGGTTGCATGGGGAGACCGTAGCAATGGGCATTGTCATGGCGGCTGATCTTTCCCGGAGGCTGGGTTGGCTAGATGTGTCAAGTGCGCAGCGGGTCCGCACTGTTTTGGAGAAAAATTTTGGTATGCCAGTCGTGCCCCCAGCTGATATATCAGTAGATCAGTACCTTGACTTGATGTCATCTGATAAAAAAGTGGAACAGGGAGAGATCCGGTTCATCCTTCTTAAGGACATTGGTAGTGCTGTCGTTGAAGGTAATATCGGTATCGAAACTCTTCGATCTACTTTGACTGCTGGTCATCGGCTCTGTGGTGAATTGTGAAGCATTAAAAAGGTACTTTGAAACTCCCTTTTAATCCTTTCAATCCTATTTTGTAGTGACATGGACGAATTTAAAAGGTCGTATCGAGGCGGTTGAAGCAATTGGTAACTTGCTAGATTCTCTTGGACGTTGTGTCTGGTAAATGCTCATATACAATTGGGCCCCTTTTCTGGAATGCTCCAGTTTCTTACAATCGAAAGCAGTAAAATTTAGCCACTGTAATTGTCCATAAATGTAAAGACTCATCTAAAAGGATATTAAGCTTGACACTGAAGAACGATCGCTTTCTCAGGGCTTTGTCGCGAGAGCCGGTTGATGTAACCCCAGTATGGATGATGCGGCAGGCGGGGCGCTACTTACCGGAATATCGAGCCACTCGCAAGCAGGCCGGCGATTTTCTTGCGCTGTGCAAGACTCCGGAGCTTGCATGCGAAGTGACCTTGCAACCACTGCGTCGCTATTCCTTCGATGCAGCTATCTTGTTTTCCGATATCTTGACCATTCCTGACGCGCTTGGTCAAGGCTTATATTTCTCAGAGGGAGAAGGACCCAAATTTCATAAGATCATAAAGACCACGACCGATGTAGAACATCTACCAGAAATTAATATCGCCAGTGAATTGGCATATGTTACTGACGCAGTGTCTCTAATTCGTAAAGAGCTGAATGGAAAGGTACCTCTTATCGGTTTCTCGGGAAGCCCTTGGACACTGGCTACTTATATGATCGAAGGCGGGAGTAGTAAGGATTTTCGGATGGTAAAGCAGTTCATGTATGACAACCCAGAAGCAATGCACCTGTTGCTAAGCAAATTAGCAGATGCGGTCACCGATTATCTCAATGCGCAGATTCACGCAGGCGCTCAGGTGGTCCAGATATTTGATACCTGGGGCGGTGTCCTTAGCACCAGCTGTTACGCCTCGTTCTCGCTGCAGTATATGAAGAATATCGTTGCTAAGCTGATCAAAGAAAACGAAGGACAAAAGGTTCCGGTAATTCTGTTTACCAAGAATGGGGGTTTGTGGTTGGAATCGATTGCTGATTCCTGTTGCCAGGCGATAGGGCTAGATTGGACGATAAATATCGGCGAAGCGCGACGGCGAGTCGGGGATAGAGTGGCTTTACAGGGCAATATGGATCCATCTGTACTATATGCTTCACCATCAGTAATCAGGGCTGAGGTTGGCAATATCATTCAGAATTATGGTGAGGGGTCAGGCCATGTTTTCAATCTGGGACACGGAATATCACCCGGAGTAAGCCCAGAAAATGTGAAGGTTTTTGTTGATACGGTACATGAGCTCTCAGCCCAATATCACACTTAACGATGAAAACACGCTGACGGCGATTGTCAGTTTGGGTTCAAACCTAGCTTCAGATGTGGGTAACCCATTAGAAGTTATCAGGCTCGCTGCAATTGAACTGGGATTCTTAAGCAGCCAACCACCACTATTATCAACCCTTTATTTTGCCGACCCCGTTGATTGCTCCAGTGGTACTCCAGTCTTCATAAACGCCGTAGAGGTTATCTACCCAGAACCAAAATCTACCCCATTACAACTACTTCAACAGATTCAACAGATCGAGGTAGCATTTGGTCGCAATCGTGGTAGGACTGTCAATGAGCCTCGCTCACTGGACCTAGATCTAATCTGTTTCGGCAATCGTCAGATTAATGAACCTGGACTCAAATTACCGCACCCAGAAGCCTACCGGCGTCGCTTCGTACTTCAACCCATTGCTGATTTGGCTCCCAGCTTGGTATTGCCTGGGCAGACTGTGACAGTGCAGGAACTGCTTGCAACCCTTCCCCCAGAGCCAGCTGTTGTGCCAATATTCACTGCATAAAACCCCTCATATAGGTGATTTGTTGGCTAAAAAACAACCCATTCTGAAGGAAAGGGCAGGTATACCTCGCTTTAACGGCTATCTATTTGTATATCATTTAGACTATAGATAGAAATAAATGCAAAATGGGCCACTAATTTGATAGGCTTACGAACGTGTTTGCTTTAATTAGGCTGCAGACTAATGTTTAATGTAATCTGACCCAAGGGGGCCAAGTAGGACTCCAAGACCGCAGTAAAGAATCAGAGGCGATGAACAACGCAATCTCACAAATATCAATAGGATTAGTAGCAGGTATTGGTTTGCAAATGGCCAAGGCTCAGGATTTTGTCCCAATAGAGTCTGACAGCTTTGCCGGCATACGCATTGCGTCTACCTCTGAGATTAACAATAAAACGCCTCTAATCAGTATAGCCCGCAATTTGGAGGCAAAAGATTTCCAAGGCGCGGTAGTTGAAGATGTACTGAACTTTAACCTTGGCGTTAATTTTGCTCCCTTCCAGGGATTAAACTTGAATCTGCGTGCCGACGCCTGGCAACAACAGATTAAGGATATCCCTGCAGGCAACATAGGTAGCGATTGGTCGGTCAATCTGCCGCAGCTCTACATCGAAGACTCAGTAATCAATGAATTTAATCTCGATAACCCGCTAATAGGATCAGATCTGAAATCAACTGGTTTCGATCTAGGGGCTTCCTATGTCTGGGAGACCAATCGATTTGGCCAGTTTACGCTATCCACTAAGACTACTTATGTTCAGGAATTCGAGAACAATGGTAGCTTGTTGGATTTGGTCGATTCCGACATTAGAGGCATGGGTGAGCGAGTGGTTAGCCCAGAATTACAAAGCAGCTTGATGCTTAGCTGGCAGTTTGGAAACCACACCGCTCGGGCCATTACCAACTACTTTGATTCCTTTAAGGATATCAGCGAGCTGGATCTTGAGGAAATTAATGCTTTCGTCGACAATATTACTACCGTTGACCTTCAGTATGGCTACAGCGTAAAGACGGGATCTAATGATCGCGCGATAATTTCATTTGGTATCCGCAATATTTTTAATGAAAAAACTTCCCAGATTCTGAACTCCACAACTCGAATCCTAGATCAGAATGGCCGTGTTGCTTACGGCTCTATCAAATACCAGTTCTGACAACCCATACTCTTGGCAATCTATGAGCAGCTGAGCAGTTGGCGGATTCCTTATCTGCGCTTAATACTGAGGTGAAAAACCCTACTGAAAATTCAAGTTAAATAGTGGTTAACATATAATCGAGCTCCGCTTTTCGAATTTTTTGGGTAAAAGAGAATGACCAATTATCGTGCTCCGGTTTCGGATATGCTGTTTCTGTTGAGGAAAGTGTTCAACACAGAAGAAGTGTTTTTGGCTATGCCCGGTACTAAAGAAGTAACCAACGGTCTTATTGACGCCATCCTGGAAGAGGCCGGCAAGTTAATAGAGGGACTCGTTGCCCCTCTCAATCAATCAGGTGACAAAGAGGGTTGTAGCATCGAAAATGGAGTAGTGACTACTCCCGCTGGATTCAAAGAAGCCTACGCAGCTTGGACAGAAGGAGGATGGTCCAGTCTAACCGGAGACGTGAATTATGGCGGGCAGGGTATGCCGAAGGTATTGTCTGCTCTTATTGAGGAAATGACTTTCGGAGCCAATTCTTCATTTGCGCTTTATACCATCTTGTCTACAGGGACGACCCTGACCCTTAACCAACATGCGAGTGAAGAATTAAAACAGATCTATCTCCCCAAACTCTATCAAGGGCATTGGTCAGGAACTATGTGTCTTACCGAACCCCAGGCGGGTACTGACTTGGGCATGATAAGCACGAAAGCTGTGCCCGGTCCCGATGGAAGCTATCATGTAACGGGCACTAAAATTTTTATCACGGGCGGTGAGCATGATCTAACTGAGAATATTATTCACCTTGTACTCGCCAAGTTGCCTGATGCGCCTGTGGGTTCTGGTGGTATTTCAATGTTCTTGGTGCCGAAGATACTTGTGGATAAAAAGGGAGAAGTGACTGGTATCTCCAATAATGTGAAATGTGGTTCTATTGAACACAAGATGGGCATCAAGGCTTCGGCAACCTGTGTGATGAACTTCGAAGATTCCAAGGGCTACCTTGTTGGCGAGTGTAATAATGGCCTGGCTACCATGTTCACGATGATGAATTACGCTCGCTTATCCATGGGGTTACAGGGAAATGGGTTGGCAGAGAGTTCCTATCAGGTTGCCTCTGGCTACGCCAAAGAGCGGTTGCAGGGCAGGGCAGCTACGGGTTCTAAACAGGCAAAGAATGCGGCTGATCCGATCCTGGTTCACCCCGATATTCGCCGCATGCTGCTCACCATGCGTGCCAATGTGGTGGCTGGGCGGGCCTTATCGTTGTATGCGGCACTTCAGCTCGATATTGGACGGTTTCACCCCAATGAGAATGTACGGAAGCAGGCCGACCAGTTGGTGGCGCTTCTGGTACCCGTGCAGAAAGCCTACAGCACCGATCGCGGGTTTGAATCTTGCGTGTTGGGGCAACAGGTGCTTGGTGGGCACGGTTACGTAGCAGAATGGGGGCTTGAACAAAATGTTAGGGATGCCCGTATAGCGCAAATCTACGAGGGAGCAAATGGAATCCAGGCTCTGGATCTGATGGGGAGGAAAACGGTTCGCAATAACGGGGAACTTTTAAAAGTGCTACTTGTCCAGATGGACGCTTTCACATCTACTCAACAAACGGTCGATGCCATGCAACCCTACTTAGAAGTATTTGCAAAAAGTCGGCAGCTATTGGTCGAAACAACCGACGCTATAATTGGTCGTGCGGCAGAAAACCCAGATGAAGTGGGAGCCGCCTCTTATGCGTACATGGAGCTAATGGGAATGACTCTGCATTGCTTTATGTGGATACGGATTCTTGCTGCCTGCATCGAAGAGATTTCTGCAGAATCTGGAGATCACGATTATCTCTGTGGTCTGATCAAAACAGGCGAATTCTTTCTGAGCCGTATGCTACCGAAATCGAAGGCTATGGTTGAAGAGATAGCTGCAGGCGCAGCGTCCATGATGGACCTGACAGCTGAACAGTTCTAGCCTACAATTTAATTAAGGTAGAAAAGGTAAGGCGCACAATGGTTAGAGTGGCAATTGCCGGAGCAGCAGGACGAATGGGCCGCAGTCTTGTGAAGGCCGTTAATCAAAGTGATGTGGCCATGCAAGTCACGGCGGCGACCGTACTTGCCGATGATCCTTGTTTAGGCGTTGATGTCGGATCGATGGCAATGGGAGTCGCAAGCGGAGTGGTGACAGTGAGTGATTTAACTTCGGCTTCCGATTTTGATGTGATGATAGATTTCACAGCTCCCGCAGCGACCCTCAAACATATTGAGTTTTGTCAACAGCATAGCAAGGCTATGGTTATCGGTACTACCGGTTTACCGGCCACAGGGATAGAGGCTATAACTGCTGCAGGCGAATCGATCCCGATCGTGTTTTCTCCTAATATGAGTATTGGTGTAAATCTGTGTTTCAGTTTACTTAAGCAGGCGGCCGAGATACTTGGAAATCAGATGGATATAGAAATTTACGAGGCCCATCACCGATTTAAGAAAGACACCCCTTCGGGAACTGCGCTCAAGATGGGAGAAATTATTGCGGATGTCCTGGATAGAGACCTGAAGGAGATTGCAATTTATGAGCGAGAGGGAATAAGCGAAGGAAGAGATCGCGAGGCCATAGGATTTACTGCGGTTCGAGCTGGAGATATTGTAGGTGATCATACAGTCACTTTTGCAGGACTGGGTGAACGCGTTGAAATTACGCACCGAGCTAGTAGCCGAATGACTTTCGCTAATGGAGCGGTGCAAGCTGCGCAGTGGATTGTCGGTAAAGAAAACGGTGTTTATTCCATGGGAGAAGTGCTCGGGCTGTAGTGTTTAAACTAAGGTCTTTCACACTTTTACGTAGACAAGTCTAGACAAATTTCTATACAATACCCGCTCAGTATGTTGGATACTGAGACCCTAAAAATTTCTAGAGAGCTAATTGAAATAGCGGAGTGAGGTGAGCCTTCATTCTGCTTTTTTTTGCCTGCAAAATACACAGATTAGTTAGGAGAGAGAGTGACTGGATCAGCTTTACTGGCCCTAGAAGATGGTAGTATTTTTAAAGGTATTGGCATAGGAGCAGAAGGACGCTCCACGGGTGAAGTGGTTTTCAACACTTCTATGATGGGATATCAGGAAATACTCACAGATCCTTCCTACGCTCAACAAATTGTCACCCTTACGTATCCACATATTGGTAATACCGGAACGAACAAAGAAGATAATGAATCTGAAAAGGTATCCGCTTCCGGACTAGTCATCAGAGATTTGCCGTTGCTAGCAAGTAATTGGCGCAAGGATCAGGATCTGAATGAATTTTTGAAGGAACGAAATGTTGTTGCGATTGCAGAGATTGATACCCGCAGATTGACTCGTTTGCTGAGAGGTAAGGGGTCGCTTAATGGCTGTCTTCTATCCGGCACAGCGATAGGGAAAGAGGATGAAACGAAAGCGGTCAAGCTCGCCAAAGATTTTCCTGGACTCAAGGGCATGGACCTGGCCAAAGTCGTTAGCGTCGCTCAGCAATATCGATGGTCGGAGGGCGTCTGGGATATTTCTGTCGGTTACCAGACCGGCCATAGGTCTCGCTTCAAGGTTGTGGCCTACGATTTCGGTTTGAAGCGGAATATCTTGCGGATGTTGGTAGGCCGCGGATGCGAAATTATAGTCGTACCTGCACAAACGACTGCGCTTGAAGTGCTAGCCCTTAATCCTGATGGAATCTTTCTTTCCAATGGACCTGGCGATCCTGAACCTTGTGATTATGCAATTACCGCCATAGGCGAATTTTTGGAGGCTGAAGTGCCGTTGTTTGGAATCTGCCTAGGCTGCCAATTGCTTGCGTTAGCATGCGGAGCGAGAACGGTAAAAATGCAACTTGGCCACCATGGCGCAAACCATCCTGTGCTTAATCTGCGGGATGGAACCGTTATGATTACCAGTCAAAACCATGGCTTTGCGGTCGATGCGGAATCTCTGCCAGACAATCTAGAGGCAACACATAAATCTCTTTTCGATGGGTCGTTACAAGGGATAGAAAGAAACGATAAGCCTGCCTTTGGTTTCCAAGGTCACCCGGAAGCAAGTCCAGGTCCTCACGATATCGCTCCGTTATTTGATCATTTCATAGAATTGATGGAATTTAAGAGCAATGCAAATTCCTACAATTCTAAAAATAAGACTATGGTCAATAGTTAGAACAAAATGCCAAAAAGAACCGATATAAACAGCATACTTATACTCGGAGCTGGCCCTATCATCATCGGCCAGGCTTGTGAATTTGATTACTCAGGAGCTCAGGCTTGCCAGGCGCTCAAGGAAGAGGGCTATCGAGTCATCTTGGTGAATTCCAATCCAGCCACTATTATGACTGACCCCGCCTTGGCAGATGCTACCTATATCGAACCAGTAAAATGGCCGATTGTCGAAAAAATCATCCAGAAGGAAAGACCCGACGCAATTTTGCCTACCATGGGAGGCCAGACAGCCCTTAATTGCTCGCTAGACTTGAATCGTCATGGTGTCTTGAAGAAGTACGATGTGGAGTTGATTGGCGCCAGTTGTGAAGCTATTGATAAAGCTGAGGACAGAGAGTTGTTCGACAATGCGATGACTACCATTGGCCTGGAAACCCCCCAGCACGGTATGGCCCACAACATGGAACAAGCCTACGAAGCACTGGAAAAAGTTGGTTTCCCTTGCATCATACGACCTTCGTTCACTCTAGGTGGCACTGGCGGAGGTATCGCCTATAACAGGGAAGAGTTTGACGATATTTGTGCGCGGGGCCTCGAACTCTCGCCAACTAACGAATTACTTATCGACGAATCTCTAATTGGGTGGAAGGAATTCGAACTGGAAGTTGTGAGAGATAAGAATGATAACTGCATCATCGTCTGTTCTATTGAAAATCTTGATGCTATGGGAGTACACACAGGTGATTCGATAACGGTAGCCCCTGCCCAAACTCTTACCGACAAGGAATACCAACAACTGAGAAATGCTGCAATTGCGGTTTTAAGAGAAATTGGCGTGGAAACTGGTGGATCCAATGTGCAGTTCGCTGTCAGTCCCCAGAATGGCAGGCTAGTTATCATCGAGATGAATCCTCGGGTGTCACGCTCCTCTGCACTAGCTTCAAAGGCCACGGGCTTCCCCATCGCCAGGATTGCTACAAAGCTCGCCATAGGATTCACCTTGGACGAGTTGAACAATGAAATTACCGGAGGAGTTACGCCAGCATCTTTTGAACCGACTATCGACTACGTTGTCACTAAAATCCCTCGATTTACTTTTGAAAAATTTCCCGAAGCCAATGATCGTATTACCACCCAGATGAAATCGGTGGGGGAAGTTATGGCCATTGGTCGCACGTTTCAGGAATCGATACAGAAAGCTCTGCGTGGACTTGAGGTTGGCATGTGCGGATTTGATCCAGTACTCGATAGCAAACTAAGCAATGCTAAGGAGGTTCTAACTCGGGAACTCACGGAACCTGGAGCCCAACGTATTTGGTACGTGGCCGATGCATTCCGGCAGGATTGGTCGATTGACACGGTGTATGAACTAAGCGGAATAGATCCTTGGTTCTTGGTGCAAATCATGGGCCTAGTGGAAGAGGAACAAAAAGTTGCCGAATTAAAACTGGCAAACATTGATAAAGACACAATGTTCGGGCTGAAGCGAAAAGGCTTTTCAGATATGCGGTTGGCACAAATGCTCGATGTATCTGAGCTGGAAGTACAAAAAGCACGCCATGACTTAGGCATAAGGCCGGTGTTCAAAAGAGTAGATACCTGCGCTGCGGAATTCGTTTCGTCTACCGCCTACATGTATTCTACATACGAAGAGGAGTGTGAGGCAGACACTTCGGACAGAAAGAAAATTATGGTGCTGGGAGGAGGTCCCAACCGCATAGGACAGGGCATTGAGTTTGACTATTGTTGCGTGCATGCCGCATTGGCTATGCGAGAAGACGGGTTCGAAACTATCATGGTGAACTGTAACCCAGAAACGGTTTCTACTGACTACAACGTTTCGGATCGGTTGTACTTCGAACCATTGACCTTCGAAGACGTCATTGAAATCGCCCAACTTGAAAAGCCAGTAGGCGTTATTGTGCAATTTGGAGGACAAACGCCGCTTAATTTAGTGAAACGGTTAGAACTGGCCGGCGTGCCGGTAATTGGGACATCGCCAGATGCCATCGACCGAGCTGAAGACCGAGAACGGTTTCAGCAGTTGATTCAAAAACTGGGTCTTAGGCAGCCTCCAAATTGCACGGTTCGCAGTGTGGAGGAAAGCATTGAGGAAGCCAACAAAATTTCCTATCCATTGGTCGTCAGGCCTTCTTATGTGCTGGGTGGACGCGCTATGGAGGTCGTATACAACGAAGAAGAATTGAAGCGGTACATGCATCGGGCGGTGATGGTTTCCAACGAAAGCCCAGTACTGCTGGACTACTTTCTGAGTTCAGCAATAGAGATTGATGTTGATGTAGTAAGCGACGGAGAGAGGGTTGTGGTAGGCGCGATTATGCAACACATCGAGCAAGCCGGCATACACTCCGGTGATTCAGCTTGTTCGCTACCGCCCTACAATTTGACGATGAAGGTCCAGGATCACATTCGAGAGCAGGTTTCCGCATTGGCTCTTGAATTAGGCGTGGTAGGTTTGATGAATACCCAGCTGGCTTACCAGGATGGAGAGATTTATGTGATTGAAGTAAATCCTCGTGCATCGCGCACGGTACCCTTTGTTTCGAAGTGCATAGGTACGTCGCTGGCCAAGGTCGCGGCTCGTTGTATGATAGGGACTTCGTTAAAAGAGCAGGGATTCACCAAAGAGATAATCCCCAAGACCTTCGCCGTAAAGGAAGCCGTGTTTCCGTTCAATAAATTCCCAGGTGTTGACCCTATTCTCGGACCGGAAATGAAATCCACTGGTGAGGTAATGGGAGTGGGAACGACTTTCGCGGAAGCCTATGCGAAGGCCCAAATGGGTGCTGGAGAAGTCATTGAAACTAGCGGTAACGCCTTTATTAGTGTTCGCGACAGAGACAAAAATAATGTTGTCGAGGTGGCAGAGAAATTGATGGAATTGGGCTATTCCCTAGTGGCCACTCATGGCACTGCTGAGGTCATCGAAAAAGCTGGACTTCCGGTAACTGGGGTTAACAAAGTAGCGGAAGGTAGACCCCATATTGTCGATATGCTAAAAAACGACGAAATTCAGGTAGTGTTTAATACCACCGAAGGTAAGCAGGCTATTGCGGATTCTTCTACTATCAGGCGCACCGCATTGCGGCACAATGTGTTTTGCACAACCACGATTGCAGGGGCACTGGCGGTTTGCGAGGCACTGAAGTTTGGGAATAATATGTCTGTGTACACCATTCAGGATCTTCACGCTAAATTACTGTAATCACTTTGATATTTCCAAATGAATGATAGAGCGATTTAACAATGGCTAAGATACCCATGACAGTCGCAGGTGCAGAGACTCTTCGAGAAGAGCTCAACGAACTTAAAAGTGTAATACGACCAAGAATTTCGGCAGCGATTGCCGAAGCAAGGGAGCATGGCGATCTTAGAGAGAATGCCGAATATCATGCTGCCCGAGAACAACAGAGTTTTTGTGAAGGCCGCATTTCAGAAATAGAGTCCAAGCTGGCAGATTCGGAGATAATCGATGTCACAAAGATCGAACCAACCGGACGGGTTATTTTTGGCACAACCGTTACGTTGGTGAATGTTGAAACAGAAGGATCGGTAAGCTACAAGATAGTGGGAGAAGATGAAGCGGACGTGCCAGCAGGGAAAATCTCTGTTATTTCGCCGATCGCCCGCGCCGTAATGGGCAAAAATGTGGGGGACGAGATTGTGGTGAATGCCCCAGCTGGGGATGTCGAGTACGAGATTGAATCAGTTCGACATCTCTAGGTAAGGCTACAGTTCAACTAAGAAGATCGCGGTTCCGCTTTCTGAGAGGATCTGTATAAAAGTATCATGTGCCCAATACTCTGAATACACTGAGCTCCGAATTTGCCGCAAATAAATTCGGTCATGGCTTTCTTATCTTCACGGGAACAAGTAATTAATTTGATTTTAATAACTTCTTGTTTGGTCAGAGCTCGTTCGATTTCTTTCCTGATATTCTCGGTTAGCCCTTTTTGTGCAATGATTACCACCGGATTCAATTTGTGCCCTATAGTGCGGAATCGTTTTTTGTCGGCGTTTGATAGATGCATCGACTCTTGGTCTCGGGAAAAAAGAAACGGATTCTAACAACAATGACCAACTAGGAACATCAGCCTCTGATTAACCGTCATGCCACGATCAAAAATCAGCAAAAAATGGCTGAAAGACCACTTCGATGATGTATACGTTAAAAAAAGCAAGGAAGAGGGCTATCGTTCTCGTGCCAGCTATAAATTACTAGAGATCCAGCGCAGGGATATGCTCTTCAAGCCTGGTATGACCGTACTGGATTTGGGAGCAGCCCCTGGGGGCTGGTCTCAAGTCGCCGCAGAATTGGTAGGGGAAAGGGGCAGAGTTCTCGCCAGCGATATCTTGCCGATGGACAGTATTGCGAATGTTGAGTTCGTACAGGGAAATTTCGCAGAACGCCAGGTTCTAGATGAGCTACTAAACCGACTGAGCGGCGCAAGAGCAGACCTTGTAATTTCAGATATGGCCCCCAATATGAGTGGAATTAAGGATATCGATCAGCCGCAAGTCATGTACTTGGCTGAACTGGCCTTGGATATGTCCAAGTCTGTTTTAAAACCGGGGGCGTATTTTCTGGTAAAGGTGTTTCAGGGCGAGGGGTTTGAATCTTTTCGACAGGAATTGAGAAAAAATTTCGATACCGTAAAGACCAGGAAACCTAAGGCCTCTAGGCCAAAATCCCATGAAATTTACCTTTTAGCAGGGGATTATGCAGGATAAAGATGAATTTGAGTGCAATATTTCCTGTTAAGATTAAAATTAACTTAAGGCTCGTACGAAAGATTTAAATTTGCGGAAAGTGGCCGGGATACGATTTAGGCTTATTTAAGTCCTCAAATCTGCAATCTTTAAGGAGATAGATCCTTGAACGATATGGCAAAAAACCTAATTCTCTGGATGATTATAGCCGGCGTGCTTTTGACGGTTTTCAATAATATCAACCAAGAACCCCGGGAAGACAATATTAACTATTCCGAGTTTGTCCGAGATGTTCGTTCCGGCCGCGTGTCTGCCGTAGAACTGGCGGGTATCAATATCTCAGGTGTTCGTACAGATAACACCCAATTCCGCTCTATCATGCCCTTGATCGGTGATGACCAATTGATGGGTGATCTGTTTGAAAACGGTGTAGAAATCATTGCAAATGAACCGGAGCAGCAGAGTATCTGGAGCCAGTTACTAGTAGCTAGCTTTCCTATCCTAATTATCATTGCTTTATTCTTTTTCTTTATGCGCCAAATGCAAGGGGGCGGTCCTGGAGGCAGGGGCGGTCCGATGTCTTTCGGAAAGAGCAAAGCCAAACTTTTGGGTGAAGACCAGATTAAGGTTACTTTTGCCGATGTAGCGGGTGTCGATGAGGCCAAGGAAGACGTCCAAGAACTCGTGGAATTTCTGCGTGAACCAGATAAGTTTCAGAAGTTAGGAGGGCGGATTCCTCGCGGTATCCTGATGGTGGGACAACCTGGTACTGGCAAGACCCTTTTGGCAAAAGCCATAGCGGGTGAGGCAAAAGTGCCGTTCTTTTCCATTTCCGGTTCCGATTTTGTAGAGATGTTTGTCGGTGTTGGAGCTTCCCGTGTGCGAGATATGTTTGACCAGGCCAAGAAACAAGCTCCCTGCATTGTTTTCATCGACGAGATCGATGCAGTGGGTCGTCACCGAGGAGCCGGGTTGGGGGGAGGCCATGATGAACGTGAACAGACCCTTAACCAGTTGCTAGTGGAGATGGACGGCTTTGAAGCAAATGACGGCGTCATTGTGGTGGCTGCTACCAATAGACCTGATGTGTTGGATCCAGCCCTGCTCAGACCTGGCCGATTTGACCGCCAGGTTGTTGTGAGCCTGCCGGATATTCGCGGCCGTGAGCAAATACTGAAAGTCCATATGCGTAAAATACCGATCGATGACCGAGTCAAGGCAAGCGTTATCGCCCGCGGCACACCAGGATTCTCGGGAGCTGATTTGGCAAACTTGGTTAATGAGGCTGCGCTGTTCGCCGCGCGGGCCGGCAGGCGTCTGGTAACCATGGAAGAATTTGAAAAGGCTAAGGACAAGATCATGATGGGTGCCGAACGCAAGTCAATGGTGATGTCTGAGAAAGAGCGTTTGAACACGGCCTACCATGAATCGGGGCATGCAATCGTTGGGCGTCTGATGCCAGATCACGATCCAGTTTACAAAGTCAGCATAATTCCACGCGGCCGCGCATTGGGCGTCACAATGTTTCTGCCAGAGGAAGATCGTTACAGCTACAGCAGGCAGCATATCCTCAGCCAAATATGTTCACTTTACGGGGGACGTATAGCTGAAGAGATGACCTTGGGCAAAGAAGGTGTAACAACTGGAGCCTCTAATGATATCCAGCGGGCCACAGAAATAGCTCGTAACATGGTTACCAAGTGGGGCCTGTCGGAAAAACTGGGCCCAGTACTTTATTCTGAAGATGAGGGAGAGGTATTCCTTGGCAGATCTGCGGCTTCTCAACCCAAATCTGTTTCGAACGACACAGCTAAGACAATTGATAGCGAAGTGCGCAAAATCGTCGACGAATGCTATACAAGAGCGCGCGAAATATTGGATAACAACCAAAATCTGATGGAATTGATGAAAGATGCCTTGATGGAATATGAAACTATCGATTCCGAACAAATCGACGATATTATGGACGGCAAGAAGCCTCGGCCCCCGGCTGACTGGACCGATTCGGACAACGATGATTCTGGAGTCAGTAACGTTGAGAAGGAAAAAGTCGATGACTCTCGCAAAATTGGTGGCCCAGCCAGCGAACACTAATTGACTCTTCAGTGTTAACTCTTTCAGGTACCTGACCGTTGAGTGCTATCTTGACAGCTGGAAATAGGTACATCGATCTCTCAATTCCAGTATGCATGGGAATAGTCAATGTAACTCCCGATTCGTTTTCTGATGGAGGGCAATTGCGTCAGGCAGGCGCAAATCTATTCAAGGTCGATGTCGACAAAACGCTACGCCGGACAAAGCAGATGGTGGACGAAGGAGCTGTATTCATCGACGTGGGTGGCGAATCAACAAGACCTGGGGCGCAGCAAATTACTGCCGATGAGGAGCTCGAGCGTGTTATTCCTGTGGTTGAAGCAATTTCCAGAAACTTTGATATCTGTGTTTCTGTGGATAGCAGTAAGGCTATAGTTATCGAAGAAGCCATAAATGCAGGAGCTGAAGTAGTTAATGACATTAGGGCTTTGCAAAACGAGGCCATGCTTCAGAAGGTCGTAAACTCTAATGTTGCCATTTGCCTCATGCACATGCAGGGCCACCCCCAGACTATGCAACACAATTGTAACTATGATGATGTTACAGCCGAAGTGTTGGCCTTCCTGAAGGCTCGAATACTTATATGTGAGCGTAACGGAGTCGTCAAAGAACGATTGTTAGTTGACCCTGGGTTCGGGTTTGGAAAAACTCTTAAACACAACTATCAACTGTTAAAATACCTTCCCAATTTTGAAGTGATGGAATTACCTGTGCTCATAGGCGTCTCTCGGAAATCTATGATCGGTGACGTAGTGGGTAAGGCAGCCGATCAGCGACTAGCGGGTTCGATTGCCGCAACAACTTATGCCCTACTGGGCGGCGCCAACATTATTCGTACTCACGATGTAGCTGCCACGGTCGATGCAATTAGAGTACACTCTGCGTATCTCGATGCTTGATCAGCGATGCAGTCATGCCAACCAATAAAAAATATTTCGGTACCGATGGTATCAGGGGAGCTGTAGGAAAGGCGCCTATCACGCCAGATTTCATGCTGAAGCTCGGGTGGTCCGCGGGTCGCGTGTTTGCTAGCAAAGGTAACGGGCGCAATAAAATCCTTATTGGCAAAGACACGCGCATATCGGGTTATATGTTCGAGGCTGCATTGGAGGCCGGTGTTACTGCAGCTGGTGTTGATATCATTCTCACCGGCCCGATGCCGACTCCTGCTATTGCCTACCTGACTCGTACACTGCGCGCCCAGGCTGGAATCGTAATTAGCGCTTCCCACAACTCTTTCGCGGACAATGGCATAAAGTTTTTTTCAAGCAATGGCACTAAACTTCCAGACGAGGTGGAATTAGCCATTGAAAATCAGTTAAAGAAAAATGTGTCAACTGTCCCCTCTGAATCGATAGGGAAAGCATCTCGCGTTACCGATGCTGCTGGGCGGTATATAGAATTCTGCAAAAGCACTGTTGGGTCCAGCCTTAAGTTCAATGGGCTAAAGATTGTTGTCGATTGCGCCCATGGTTCCACCTACCATATTGCGCCAGCGGTATTTGAAGAACTTGGTGCAAAGGTAAAAGCTATAGGCGTCTCGCCTGATGGGCTAAACATCAATAAAAATAGCGGTTCGACCTCACCAGGGTTGCTGGCTCAAACCGTCAAGTCTGAGCAGGCAGATCTGGGTATCGCTTTTGACGGTGATGGAGACCGAGTAGTCATGGTGGATCATCTCGGGAATATCGTCGATGGTGACGAAATTCTATATGTGATTGCGCGTGATCGACAGCGACAGAATATTGAATTCGGTGGAGTGGTTGGTACAGCGATGAGCAATCTTGGGCTTGAACTCGCACTTGAAGATCTGAACATTCCATTTATGCGTGCTCCAGTAGGTGATCGTTACGTAATGCAAAAACTACTGGAAGAAGGATGGAAGCTTGGTGGGGAGTCATCAGGGCACATAATTTGCCTAGATATCACCACCACCGGTGATGGTATCGTCTCGTCACTACAAGCACTTGCCTCTGTGGTTAATTGCAATCAACCCTTGGCTGATCTGAAAAATAAGATGAGCAAGTTGCCGCAGTCAATGGTCAACGTGAGGGTTACTGAAGATTCCGTTGATGTTGTAAGCAATAAGAATGTGCGGTCCGCTGTAATGGATATTGAATCAAAGCTTGGCAAAAACGGTCGCGTATTACTAAGACTTTCCGGTACCGAACCGGTATTGCGGGTAATGGTCGAAGGGGAAGATCTGGAACTTGTGGAATGCTTAGCGCAGGAACTTTCGGAGCTAGTAGCGATGGAAGTTGGCAACCCCGTTTGATCCTGGTTCCCCGGATAGGACATCTTTTGAAATATTGCAACCCCCTCACATCTTAGTTAGTATTGGCGCCCGTTTTTGGTGGTCTCGAGATAGTTTAAGGTAAAAAAGCCATGCGTCGAAAGCTTGTAGTTGGCAATTGGAAGATGCATGGCAATAGGGCTCAAGTAACTGAGCTTCTGCAGGAATTGATTTCTAGTGCCACACAAATTCCCCAAGGAGTCGATGTAGGAGTCTGCCCGAGTTTTGTGCATTTAGGGCTCGTTAAGGATCAGCTAGCGGGAAGCAAACTCATACTCGGTGCGCAAGACCTGAATGAGCAACCAGAAAGCGCTGTTACTGGTGAAATTGCCGGATCAATGTTGTTCGATTTAGGAGTCAGGTACGTGATTGTTGGTCATTCTGAGCGACGAGAAAAGCTAAAGGAATCTGATGATCTAATCGCTGATAAACTTGTGTCTGCTCAGATTAACGGATTGACTCCCATACTTTGTATTGGTGAGTCACTGGAGCAGCGACAAGAAGGTGTTACGGAAGAAACCGTTATCGGGCAGTTGGATGTTGCGGTTGATAAAGTGGGCATCCGGGCCTTTAATGATGTGATTATTGCTTACGAACCAGTATGGGCCATAGGTACGGGTCACACAGCTACACCGGAACAGGCGCAGGAGGTCCACCGGATTCTGCGTGATCATCTTGCCGAGTTGAATGTCGCAGTAGCTGAAGCGGTTCGGATAATATATGGTGGTAGCGTAAAGGCTGATAATGCCAAAGAACTTTTTAGATCAGCGGATATTGATGGGGGGCTAGTGGGTGCTGCTTCGTTAAAAGCGGAAGAATTTATATCCATTTGTAAAAGAGCGGGTTAAGAATCATGCAAACCTTGATCGTAGTAATACATGTTATCGTGGCCATCGTAATTGTTGGGTTAGTGCTCCTTCAGCAGGGTAAAGGTGCAGATGCAGGAGCATCGTTTGGAGCTGGTGCGTCCCAGACTGTTTTTGGAGCATCCGGAAGTGGAAATTTCCTAGTTAAGGCAACAACTATTGCGGCAACGATTTTTTTCATTACTAGCCTATCACTGGCGATATTTGCCCGCAATGAACGGGGTATTGGCAACAATGCAGGTCTGCCTGTGCTGAACCAAGAGATTTTGGAAGAAAATACTAGTGGTCAATCAGATATACCGAGACTTGAAGATGAAGTCGAACAAACTTCCAGTCAGAACGATGTTCCCGCACTTCCAGACAATGATTAGGAGGAATTAATTGCCGAAGTGGTGGAATTGGTAGACACGCTATCTTGAGGGGGTAGTGACCTATGGTCGTGCCGGTTCAAGTCCGGCCTTCGGCACCATCTTTTAGTTTGATCCCAGTTGAACGATTCCGATCAAACCCAGTAAATATCTAATCCACAGCCGAATACATCACGCACAACGATGAATATCTGAAAAAAGTAGTAATGAACGTGTAGGGCGGACGTGCCCGCCTACCCGTCAGTTCAAAAGGTACCACGTACTTTCAATGCCAACACTGTCCCGGTATCCCAACAGGACTTTTCGAGTTCCCGTAGCCCGCCATCGCCAACCGATCGATTCTCGAATCGGTCTCTGCTTCGACAGCGAACGAATTCGTCGCGGGCTTCGAACCGATAAGTCAATCCTCCCCAACCCTGCATCTCGACCCAACTGAAATACGAATTGCTGCCTTCGTACTCCTCGTTCTTGTCGATGTCATAAGTAATATTGTTTCCATCGAAACGATTCCTGATGCTAAAACCCCAGTTCATATTGCGTGACGGGATATCGTGACGGAGCCCAATATTGAACTCTCCCCTACCCCCGCGGGACAGCCGCCTCTTCATGCCAGTGAAGGGGTCGGTGACTCCGGAATCTTCAAGCTCGAGGCCTGTTGTAACTAACATGTTGGGTTGACCCAGGAATCCCAGTCTTAAGCTTCCATCGATTTTGAGCCCATACCGTTCACCGTCGCCGATATTGCCGTTCGCGGACAGTACATCATCCTCAGTTGAAACATCGACTTTCTCTATTACATCTTCGAGATCGTGATAGAACAGATTGGTATTGATTACGCCGCTATCATTGGGCAGACGGTATTCCAGGTTTGCCTCGTAGCGCCAGGATTTTTCCTGCTCCAGGTCCGGGTTGCCTTCCAGTTGGTTCCGATCGTCATCGCTACCACGATTGGTCTCAGCGCTGGTGGTGTAATCCCCAAAACTCAGCTGTGACACGTCTTTTTCGATAGTCGTGCGAAACTGCAGGCTTGGGGTGATATCAAAGCGGTAGTCTATCTTTGGACGAACGAAATCGAAGTCGCGAGACTGGGAAATATCCCCGCTCTGCTTGATAGTGCTGTCTTCAAAAAGCAGCGTACTTTCCAGTGACATGCGATTATTGAGTTGCCAATTGTGCACGGTGAAGTACTCATAACGCATTTCCTCTACCGCACCGTTAGCATCAGTTACGGGTGACAAACCGCCAAATCGATCTGATATCTCATCCCCGGTTAACAGACCGAGTTGCAGGGAAGTATCCAGTATAGTCTGGGCGCGCTCGACGCCGACTTCCAGTGACTGGGTATCGAAGACGTCAAACGTGTAGGAGGTTCTTACTATACGTTCCTTGGTGAGTTCCGATGATGAGAGGAAAAGAGTCTTGGTACGATCGGAGCTGTCGACGTCATAGCGCTCGCGAACGAACAGATCATCTTTTTCGTTGACAATAAAGAGCGTCTTGAAACGACTGCCGTTTGAGAAAATATGCTCGTAATCGCCACCGACTTCCCTGGTTTCACTGTCGCTCGGTAAATCTTCGAACTGCAGGCTTAGCACCGGATTCTCAAATTTGTCATCCACGATAATGCGATTCAACTCGGTGTCCTGGTTGTCTTCAGACCACTGCAGGTTTAGATGCACCAGATCCCGTTCTGAAAATTCGTAACCGAAATTACCGACCAGGGTTAACGGCGAGGCTTCCTGTGTGGTTTCTTTTTGAAGCCGGTCATTTGGCGAACCGTCAGGAAATACACTGTGTTCGCTGCTTCTGTTTAATTGGTATTGCGGCTCACGCTCACCAGTTACAAAATAATCAAGAGCACCTCGCTGGCCGGACAGAGATACCCTGACCCCGGGTGTATAAGTGCCGTCCCAAGAACGATCTGCGTTGAGCTCGTAGGCGATGGTCGAGCTGGATTCTGCGTCCAGCATCACGATATTGATGACCTGCCCGCCGCCACGCACGTCGAGATCACCAGAGGTGCCTCGTATTATTTCGATATATTCAACTTGAGAGGCGGGGATACGGCTGAGCTGATCGTTTCCTTCATTTTCTTTACCTGCAATACGCCGACCATTGATCAGTACCTGGTCTCCCCCCGCGCCCAAGCCGCGGCGATTGGAGCCCCGTGAACTACCCGGGCCGCCACCCCCCCCCGGCCCACCACGTGCAACATTAATACCGGGAATGCGGTCCAGCATGTCGCTTACAGAATGGGGATCAAAATCGGCAAAGTAAGTGGCAGGGTAGGTGGCTGTGGAATCCTGGTCGGTTGAAAGCAACCCATCCTGGGCAAGGGAGTCATTGGTAGCAACAGCAAACCCCAGCGCCACGAGTAGGCTGAACAAACGGGAAATTTTCTGAGAGATTCGGCACGGAATAAGGGAGACGGAGGGATTAATTTTTGTACAGACAACATAATTATTCAATTTTTAATCCCTCCGTCCCTATTGCTCGGCAGCCTGTAACTGACCATCCCGTAAATACGCTCGCTACACAGCTAAACCCCTTGTCCTTCGGCGTACATAAAGCCTAGACTGATTTGGGCAGCTCTTTAATGTACAAATCTTGTTTGGCGTAGGGTATTTCGATTCCCTGCTCTTTAAATGCCTTATAAATGGCGCAATTAAGATTATCGAGCGCAGAACCTCTTAACGCAGGTTTAGATATCCAGACTAGTAGGTCGAAATCTAGGCTGGAGGCACCAAACATACGAAACCGGACTATGGGAGCGGGGTCGTCACATACGAGCACTTCGGCTTGAGCGATCGCTATCAAGATGTCTCTTGTCTTATCGATATCACTGCCATAGGCGACACCAACTGAGGCAATACAACGGTACTTTTCAGACGGCCCGCCAGATTCATTAATTATTTTTGTATTGCCCATCACTGAATTCGGAATGGTGACCTCGACATCGTCTCTGGTTAGTATTCTTGTGCTGCGGACACCGATGTGGGTTACTTCACCCCGTTCGGCGGTATCCAAGACGATAAAGTCGCCGATCTTATAAGGCGCATCTGCCATGATGAAGACACCGGAAAACAAATTTGCCAGTGTGTCCTTAGCAGCAAATCCTACAGCTATGCCTACAATGCCAGCGGAGGCTAGCCAAGCAGTCATATCAATATTCCACGCTGAAAATATCAAATAAACAGCTAGTACAACAATAATAATGTTGATCAGATTTAGGAATAGCGGCAGAGTTTGTTGATGAACTACCTTTATTCGTTTCTCATTTTCTGCAATGCGAGTGAGCAAAATTCGATTTATGCGAAGCAAAAAAGTTACCCAAATAATAAGGGCAAAAGACTTCATCAATGAAAAACCAATTGTTAGAAAGAGGTCGGCTGGCGAAAGAATCAATAAGGCGCTGGCAATTCCAAGAAGCAAAATACTGTTGTAGATTGGTCCATGTAACAGGCCAATCACTTGGTCGTCTAGAGTGAGGCGCGTTTTTTGCGCTAAATTCTTGAGTCCGGTAATGATGATGCGATTAAATATCCAAGCCACTATAAAAGATAGGGCTATGGCTAGAGAGGACTGAATGAAACGATTATCACCAAATACGGTCAAAAGAGGTGATATCAATGATTGTAAGTTGGCAAACATAAGCGGCATCTCTAGATAAATTTTAGAAGCAATATCAGCGTAGAAAGTAGAAAAGTGTTATTAAGGAATCTTGCCTGAGGCATAAACTAAACACCACACCAACTTCACTTTGTTTTCCCGATGAATAACCTTCAAATTTTTTCTATTTATTTTTTATTTTGATTCAGAGAGCCACGGGTCAAAATGAATAATGACTGACAGTAGTTAAGAAGGATTTGCCCGTTGCTATCCTTTTAATAGATATTTAAAGTGTTACCCATCAAATACTGCTCTTTAATTTTTTTCAGATTTTTTCAAATTAGCCTTTAAGTATGGGGTTGGCAACTGTAATTATTAAGGCAGGCAAAAGGCCTCCCCCCACCCTTATTTGTAGGGTCATGCATTAATGAATTTCAGGGAGGGGGTAGAATTTTATTTATGGCGGGCTAAAGCACATTAATAGCCAAAATTGCTGTTATATACAGCCATTAGAGTTCAGCCTTCGGCACCATCTTTTACCGAGAATATCTAATATTGATGGTTTCAGCCTGCTCAAATTCAAATTTTGTCTTCTTAAACCTGTCTTTCAATGTGGCATCGTTAGAGTACTGAATCGCCGCAAAGCCGCGTAAAATCTTGACCTCAGCCCGTTCTCCTCCTTATAATGCGTGCCCCTTGTGAGATTGTGATCATAGTTTACTGTGTCATATATTTTTAGATAAAAAACAAGGGGTTATGTAGGAGGTGGTGCGGGGTGGAGCAGTCTGGCAGCTCGTCGGGCTCATAACCCGAAGGTCGTAGGTTCAAATCCTGCCCCCGCTACCAATTTTTTTAACGTGATTTAAGAGCGCAATAAGCTCATATGACCGTAAAAAAATACTCCGCACTAGGCTCTGATTAGCCTGGATTACGGATAAATTAAGAATGGGCGTTTGGCCCATTTTTTGTATCTGAGGTAAAGGTGTGGCCCGTGGTTCTAGTGGAGGCAAAAAGGCCTTGTGTTGAGGTATATGCTTATTAATGTGACGAGGTTGTGTGAAAAGAAGTGAATCGGCGATAACAGAGTTGATCGAGCCCACCGTGTTAGCCATGGAGTTGCAGTTGTGGGGAATCGATCTTAGCCAGAGAGGCAAATACTCTATATTAAGAATTTATATCGAGCGTGAAGAAGGAGTCACGATCACGGATTGCGAAAAAGTAAGTCGACAAGTTAGTGCAATATTGGACATGGAAGATCCAATTGCCGGTGAATACACTCTTGAGGTGTCATCACCAGGGCTTGATAGACCTTTGTTTACTTCGGAGCAGTTCGGGCGGTTTATAGGTAGCGATGTGAAAGTGCGCTTGCTCCATCCTGTGGATGGGAGGCGCAAGCTCAATGGATCGATAGAAAATGTTTCAGGAGACGAAATCGTGTTAAGCGTTGATGGCGAAGGGTTTCGGCTACAGCACACAGACATCGAAAAAGCGAATGTCGTATTTTAAGGAACATTTGTTCCAGATCTGGAAGTGAATCCAGGCGAAGGCTTCGAGTAGGGTGATACAGTTATGATGAGCAAAGAAATACTAATGGTTGCGGACGCTGTCTCTAACGAGAAGGGTGTCTCACGCAGTGTGATTTTTGAGGCGATAGAATCGGCGCTTGCTACCGCGACCAAGAAACTTTATGACGACAAAGAAATAGAGTGTCGAGTTTCAGTTAATCGTGATACGGGCGACTACGAAACATTTCGTGTATGGACAGTTGTGGATGAAGAAGAATACCTAGAAGAAGGGTTCCAGTTGACTCTTGAACAGGCCAGTGGAAAAGATAGGTCACTGGTAATTGGCGATACATGGGAAGAGAAAATCGACAATGTCGAATTTGGTCGTATCGCAGCACAGACTGCGAAACAGGTAATCGTTCAGAAAGTACGGGAAGCGGAAAGAGAAATCGTAATTTCAGAGTACGAGGATCGGGTAGGCGAACTCGTTGCCGGAACCGTCAAGAAGGTCACGCGAGACAACATCATTGTCGACCTTGGAAAAAACGCTGAAGCACTGTTGCCAAGAGACCAGATGATCCCGCGAGAGACCTTTCGCATAGGTGATAGAATGCGGGCTCTGCTCACCGATGTGCAGTCGGAACAACGGGGTCCCCAACTTTTCTTGAGCCGCACTTCCCCGGATATGTTGATTGAGTTGTTCAAGATCGAAGTGCCAGAGATTGCAGAAGAAGTAATAGAAATCAAGGCTGCTGCGCGTGACCCGGGTTCGCGGGCCAAGATTGTGGTTAGCACTAACGACGGCCGCATCGATCCGGTTGGAGCCTGTGTTGGGATGCGTGGTTCTCGTGTGCAGGTAGTGTCTAATGAACTTGCAAATGAACGCATAGATATTATTTTATGGAATGACAATCCTGCGCAACTGGTGATCAATTCGATGTCTCCGGCAGAGGTAGCATCTATTATTGTGGAGGAGGATAGCCACACGATGGACATCGCTGTAGAAGAAGAAAACCTGGCTCAGGCTATTGGCAGAAATGGTCAAAATGTGCGTCTGTCTAGCGAGCTGACTGGCTGGACAATTAACGTCATGAGCGAAGAAGATGCGGCAGCTAAACAGCAACAGGAAGCGAGCAGTTTTATTGAATTGTTTATGCAAGCGCTTGAGGTAGACGATGAAGTAGCTGAGGTGCTTGTGCAGGAAGGATTCACTTCTTTGGAAGAGATTGCCTACGTGCCACTGGATGAGATACTCGTAATCGAAGGATTTGATGAAGAGATTGCCAACGACCTCCGTAATCGGGCAAAGGATGCTTTACTTACCCAGGCCATCGCCTCGCAAGAAGATTTGTCATCTGCAAATATTGCGGATGACCTTTTGAATATGGAAGGTATGGACAATGTGCTGGCACTCGAGTTGTCTAAAAAGGGCATCCTTAGCATGGAAGATTTGGCCGAGCAGTCCATTGACGAACTGAATGATATTGAAAGCATCGATGAAGAACGGGCTGGCAAATTGATCATGACTGCGCGAGCACCATGGTTCGAGGAGTAAAACACTACGAACTGAAGTAGTGAGAGGGACTATTTAATGGCAGATGTAACGATTAATGAATTAGCTGGAGTTGTCGGTGTTCCGGTTAAAAAATTGCTGTCTCAAATCAAGGAGGCAGGGCTTCCACATACAAAAGCAAAGGAGCTAATCTCTAACGAGGATAAGAACGCGTTATTGCTATTCCTACGCCGTAGCCACGGTGACCGGGAAGCGACTGGTGCGGCTCCGAAAAAGATTACATTGAAGCGTAAGACGATTGGCACATTGAAAGCTGCCTCAAGCCACGGTCGTGGCAAGACCGTCAATGTCGAAGTACGAAAAAAGCGCACCTACGTAAAGCGCAGCCCGGTAGACGAAGAGCCACCTTTACCAGAATTAGAAGCACCAGCCCCTGACGAAGAAAAGAAACTCGATGATGCTGCAATTGCTTCTGAAGAAATACAAGTTAGTGCAGAAGAAGCAAAGCATGAGGCGGCAAAGGAAATCACGCAACCTGAGAAGCCAGAGCCGCAGGAACAACTGCGGGATCTGCCGGTAGCGCCGTCTGCGGGTGTTCCTCCTTCTGATGCCGAGACAGGTCGTGCTGCTAAGGCTGGGGCCAAGCGCAAGGCCCAGACCAAGCAAGATTCCGATGATCCCGTAGAGAAGAAGAAAACACATCTTCGTAACAAGGCCAAGGCACAGGCCCCAAAACGGCATGCGAAAAATATTCATGTCAATGACGACTTCGTGCTCGAGGGAGACGATTTCGACGGAATTAGTGGTCGCTCGCGCAGGGGGGGTGGACGCAAGAGCAAAGCCAGGCTTTCCGCGCAACAGCACGCGTTTGCAAAACCCACCGAATTTATCTCCAAAGAAATCACTATCGGAGAAGCCAACTCGGTGTCTGAGCTGGCTCAAAAGATGTCAGTTAAGTCGGCTGAAATTATCAAAGTCCTATTCGATATGGGAGTGATGGCCACCATTAATCAGATGCTCGATCAAGATACTTCGTCGCTTTTGATTGGGGAAATGGGTCATCAAGCTAAATTCGTATCCGAAGATGCCATAGAAGAACAATTAGCTGAATCACTAGCTTCGGAAATCGGTGAGAATGAGGTAAGTAGAGCGCCAGTTGTAACTGTAATGGGTCACGTAGACCATGGTAAAACTTCGCTGCTAGATTACATTCGCAAATCCCAAGTGGCTTCCCATGAGGCAGGGGGAATAACACAACATATTGGTGCTTATCACGTGAATACCGATCATGGCTTGATCAGTTTCCTGGATACACCCGGCCATGCTGCGTTCACTGCCATGCGTTCACGGGGAGCTAAAGCTACAGATGTTATTGTGCTTGTTGTCGCAGGTGATGATGGCGCAAAGCCGCAAACAGAGGAGGCTGTACAACACGCAAAGCTAGCCGAAGTGCCATTAGTGGTCGCGATCAACAAGATGGATAAGGAGGGAACGGATCCTGAGAGAGTTAAGAACGAATTATCTGCGCTAGAAGTAATTCCTGAGGATTGGGGGGGAGACACACAATTTATTGAGGTCTCCGCGGAAACGGGTCAGGGTATCGATGATTTGCTGGAAGCGATAATACTACAGGCAGAATTGTTGGAATTAAAGGCGTATGCCGATGTGCCAGGACAAGGAGTAATTATCGAATCAAGGCTGGACAAGGGCCGTGGCCCAGTGGCCACTGTGCTGGTTCAGAATGGCACTCTGAATACGGGTGACATCGTGCTGGCTGGTCACGAATACGGCCGAGCTAGGGCATTGGTCGACGAGATGAGTAATACCGTTACGTCTGTGGGCCCTTCCATACCAGTGGAAATTCTTGGACTTAACGGTGTGCCCAATGCCGGAGACGAATTCGTTGTTGTGACTGATGAAAAGAAGGCACGGGAAGTTGCTGAATTTCGGCGGGAGCGTCATAGAGATTCTCGTCAAGCGAAGCAACAGTCAGCAACGATGGAGACCATGTTTACGGGTATAGGTAGGGATAATAAGCAGATCCTCAACGTCATTCTCAAGGCAGATGTACGCGGATCGTTAGAAGCTATCAGCACTTCATTGCAGAAACTGAGTACCGATGAAGTAGAAGTGAATATCGTCGCTTCCGGGGTTGGGGGAATATCGGAAAATGATGCTCACTTGGCGGAAACATCCGAAGCCATGATAATCGGCTTTAACGTGCGTGCGGACAAGACGGCACTTGATATCGCTGAGAACGAAGGGTTGCAATTGCGCTATTACAATGTCATCTACGATGTTATCGATGATACCAAGGTCATAATGGGTGGCTTATTGGCGCCGGATATTCGAGAGGAAATTATCGGTGTTGCTGAGGTTCGAGACGTTTTCAATTCACCAAAATTCGGCCAGATCGCCGGCAGTATGGTAGTGGAAGGTACTGTCTATCGCAGCAAACCTATTCGTGTCTTGCGCGACAATGTGGTTATCTACGAGGGCGAACTGGAGTCGCTCCGACGGTTTAAGGATGATGCGGCAGAAGTTCGAAATGGTATGGAGTGCGGTATTGGCGTTCGCAATTACAACGATGTCAAAGTTGGTGACAAAATTGAAGTATACAAAAAGACTGAAGTTGCAAGGAGCCTCTAGGCAATTGGAGTTTAAAGGCCATGTCCGAGACATCATCCAGAAACCAGCGAGTTGCCGATCAAATTCAACGGGAATTAGCCACGTTGATTCAGGTAGAAATGAAAGACCCGCGAATTGGCATGGTTTCTATTACAGGAGTGGACGTAAGTAGAGACTTGGGTTATGCCAACGTGTATGTCACCGTTTTGAATACTCTATCAGACAGCGAAGAACTGAATCATGCATCCTTAACTAACCCTGGTGAGATAGACAAATTGGAGGTTGAAGAAAATCTGAATACTTTGCGCCAGGCAGCTGGTTTTCTTAGATCGATGTTGGCTAAGCGGTTGGAAATTCGTTCTGTACCCAAGCTGCAATTTCACTATGACAGCAGTGTAGAGAGGGGCCAGCAGCTTTCGGACCTCATCGACGATGCCTTAGCAGCGGATCAAGAAAAACGTTAGCGTAGCTATTAGAGTATTAAGTCAGACGGATAAGAGGAATATTGATTGAGCACGCAGCGTCGATGCATGGTTCGAAATATTAGCGGCATCGTGGTGCTGGACAAGGCTAATGGGCTCAGTTCTAATGCGGCCTTGCAAGAAGTTAAAAGGCTTTATGAGGCTAACAAAGCCGGCCACGCTGGCAGTCTCGACCCACTCGCCACTGGCGTATTGCCTGTGTGCTTAGGAGAAGCGACCAAGGTGTCACAGTTTCTCCTGGACTCCGATAAGTGCTATCGAGCTAGGATAAAGTTGGGCATAAGAACTGACACTGGTGACAGCGAAGGTTCGATTATTGAGCGAAACGCAGGAATAAGCGTAAGTCGTAAAGCGATTGAAAGAGCACTCACAAAGTTTAAAGGAGAGATAGAACAGGTGCCTCCAATGCACTCTGCGATTAAGATGAACGGAGTGCCGCTTTACAAACTTGCTCGTAAAGGTATTGCCGTTGAAAGAGAACCAAGACTAGTAACGCTGTATCAGGTTTGCTTAGTAGAGTTTGTTAATAGTGAGCTAGAGTTAGAAATATCTTGTAGCAAGGGCACTTATATTCGCACCATTGCAGATGACTTGGGGCAGGAACTGGGGTGTGGTGCCCATGTCATTGAGTTACGCAGAACCCAGGCAGGTGTGTTTACGGAAAAAGACAGCATTAGCGCTGAAGAATTAGCCTTGGAAAAGGAAAATAGGGGGCTGGATAAGATTGATCAGTTTCTTATTCCAATGGACCGGGCAATACAGGATTTGCCAGAAGTCAATTTGCCCAGTATTACTGCCAGCCATGTTAAAAATGGGCAGGCAGTGTTGGTAAGACACTTGCCAAAAAATGGTCTGGTGAGAATGTACGAAGACGAGCAATTTATCGGTATCGGCAGTATTGATGATGACGGTAAGGTAGCTCCTAGGCGTTTGATCATTAATTAATAACGATGTTATTCGAAAGAGAAAATAGCTTATTGTAAACAACTAAAAACAAGCAAAAGGAATAGTATTAGGTAACTATAAATATGCATGGTTACCCTGATTTTATAAGGATATTGGCATTGCTCAGTTGGTACTTAGTGGGAAAATCACACTACCAGCAAGCATCATTTGCGCCGCATATTACGGAGGAAAGTAATGGCTTTATCAGCTGAACAGAAAGAAACAATTGTTAAAGAATACGCGCTGAGTGATGGTGACACCGGTTCCCCAGAGGTACAGGTAGCCTTATTGACCGCTAATATTAATGAATTGCAAGCTCACTTCAAAGAGCATACCCATGACCACCATTCACGACGTGGTCTTATTCGCATGGTGAATAACAGGAAAAAGTTACTTGAATATCTTAAGCGTAAAAACATTGAAAGGTACGCTTCACTTATCAAGCGACTCGGTCTGCGTAGGTAAAGTCACTGATAGTTAAATACTGTATCACTAGAACGATACGCCCGACGTAATTAAGGCGTATGTTTTGAATTATTAGGATAATAAATTATGTTTAATCAGGTAAGTAAGACGTTTCAGTTTGGCGATCAATCAGTCACCATCGAAACGGGTAAGGTCGCTCGACAAGCAACAGGATCGGTGGTGGTTAGCATGGGCAGCACCCAAGTATTGGCTACAGTTGTAGGAAGAAAAAAGGCCAAGCCAGGACAGGAATTTTTCCCGCTAACGGTTAATTACCAAGAAAAAACCTATGCGGTAGGCAAGATACCCGGGGGGTTTTTCAAACGTGAAGGGCGGCCAACGGAGAAAGAAACCCTAACCTCGCGTCTGATCGATCGGCCTATTCGGCCTTTGTTCCCCAAAAAATTCATGAACGAAGTGCAGGTGATTTGCTCTGTAATCTCAGGTGGCAAGGAAGAGGATCCGGATATCGCCGCAATAATTGGCGCTTCTGCGGCACTATCTATTTCAGGGATACCATTCTTGGAGCCCATTGGGGGAGCCCGCGTGGGATACGATGAGCAGACAGGTTATGTGCTCAATCCCAATTATGAAAAACTGGAATCGTCTTTGCTCAATATGGTTGTAGCGGGCACTAAGTCAGCGGTGTTGATGGTGGAATCCGAAGCTAGCCAGTTGTCCGAAGATCAAATGTTAGGAGCAGTATTGTATGCTCATCAGGAAATGCAAATTGTCATTAAAGCCATAGAAGAACTGAAGCAAGAAGTTGGTAAGCCGGCCTGGGAATGGGAAGCACCCCCCGAAAACAATGAGCTAAAAACAGCGATTACGGAAATGTTTGCAGACGGGGTTACTGAGGCCTACCAGATTTCAGAAAAAGTTAAGCGCTATGAGGCGACCGACGCACTCAGGCAAAAGGCTATAGAACAGTTTGTAGAAGAAGAATCTGGACCCATTGAAGATGAAGTCGTTGAAGTCTTCAGTGGGCTTGAGAAAAGCACTGTTCGTAATCGAATTATTAAAGGCGAGCCACGTATCGATGGTCGAGACACCAAGTCTGTTCGTGACATTCATGTGGAAGCAGGATTGCTACCGAAAACCCATGGTTCGGCGCTGTTTACTCGCGGTGAAACTCAGGCGTTGGTAATAACCACCTTGGGTCCTCTGCGTGATGCTCAGATAGTGGAAGGCCTAAATGGGACTAAGAAAGATGCTTTCATGCTTCATTATAACTTTCCGCCATTTTCGGTTGGTGAAACCGGTTTCATGAGCGGGCCGAAACGCCGCGAAATTGGACATGGCCGACTTGCTAAACGTGGCGTCGCTGCCGTAATGCCTAGCGAAGAAGAATTTCCTTACACTATTCGTATAGTTTCGGAAATTACTGAATCCAATGGCTCTAGTTCTATGGCCAGTGTCTGTGGCAGTAGTTTGTCGATGATGGATGCCGGAGTGCCGGTTTCAGCTCCGGTGGCGGGAGTCGCTATGGGCTTGATAAAAGAGGGAGATAGCTTCGCGGTACTAACAGATATACTTGGTGATGAGGACCATTTGGGAGATATGGATTTCAAGGTCGCGGGCACAACTGATGGGATTACAGCGCTTCAAATGGATATCAAGATTCAAGGTATCACTGAAGAAATCATGGAAATCGCATTGGCTCAAGCTCGTGAAGCAAGGTTGCATATCCTTGGAGAGATGAACAAAGTTTTAGCCGAATCTAGGCCGACGGTTTCAGAAAATGCACCATCGATGGCTATGCTGAAGATTGATACCGATAAGATCCGTGATGTGATCGGTAAAGGCGGAGCTGTTATCCGGGGAATAACCGAAGACACAGGAGCTTCTGTTGACATCGACGATGATGGCAATGTACGCATTTATGGTGAGGATACCGAGTCCCGCGACAAGGCTGTGGAAATGGTTAACGCCATTACAGCTGAAGCCGAAGTTGGTAAGCTTTACAATGGCAAGGTGGCGAGAATTGTAGATTTTGGAGCCTTTGTGACAATCTTGCCTAGTAAGGATGGCCTAGTTCATATTTCTCAAATATCGAAAGAAAGAGTGGAGAATGTGAATGAACACCTCCAAGAAGGGCAGGATGTATTAGTGAAGTGTACCGATCTCGATGCCCGTGGTCGTATTAAACTGAGCATCAAGGAGATCACAGAAGAAGAAAGACAGGCTTTTTCCGATTAGTCTTGGACACAAACCAATTTCACGATTTCGCGAAGTCGTCTAGAATGTGTCCCAGAGCCGCGTAGCTCTGTTCATTGGGTGTTGCAAGCTTCGGAAAACCCGACCAGAATGCCAGAATGAATGAAATGATCGAAAGCTTTCTATAACCTAGGAACACCAAAACGGCGAAATCATATAAGAGGTTCTGAGAATGTCAATTACAAGCATTAACGCGACTACTTTTTGCAAGACGTTGGGATTTCTGCTTTTGCTGGGCCTTCCTTTTATGGCCAACGCTCAAGAAGAGCAGTTTACTTTCCACGAGGATATTGAACCTATCCTGCAACGAAGTTGCCAGCATTGCCACCGACCCGGTGGTGTTGGCCCAATGCCACTGGTGACTTTTGAGCAGGTCGCTCCGTTTGCTGGACTCATTGAATACAAGACCGGGTTACGCAATCGTGCGGGTGCCATGCCACCTTGGTATATGGAGAAGGACATCGGCATTCAGAGTTACAAAGATGATCCTTCTCTTAGTGATGAAGAACTTGCCGCTATTTCCAGTTGGGCACGCAGTGGCGCCCCCAAGGGTAATCTAGCTAACGCCCCAGAACCCCTTGTGTTCGACGACAGCATTAAATGGACTGCGGGTGGCCCTGATTTAATTGTCAAAACAAACGATGTGACTAAACTAGCGGGAACACCGGACTGGTGGGGCGAAATTGACCGGGTTCCTGTAGGGCTGGAAGAGGACCGTTACGTTAAATCGGTGGAAATCATTGAAGTTAATGACGTCAATAATCAGATTGGAACTGGTCGGGCTACGGTAGGCGGTCGCTACATTTTTCACCACATGATCTGGAGCACGGCAGAATTGGATGAGAACGGACAACGCGTCGAAGGGTCCGTCACAGGATGGCCTGTGCATGAAGTTGGCCGTAATCCTGACCTATTCGATGAAGATGGGGGCCGACTGCTGCGCGCCGGAACCTACATATATTCTGACTCGGTACACATACATTCCAATGGTCAGGACACTACAGGCCATTTAGAAATAGGATTCCGTTTTCATCCTAAGGGATACGAACCTAAGTATGAGCGATCGATACTAGGGCTTGGTAACGGGGTAGACATAAGTATAGCAGGGAGTGAAAACGATCAAGAATTGCACGCATACAAGGTGCTTGAGGATCACACAAAGATTGTCACTTTTGAGCCACACCTGCATGCACCAGGAGAACGTATGTGTCTGGAAGCAATCTGGGGATACTCAGCAGAAACCCTTTCCTGTGTCGGTTATGACCATAACTGGGTAAGGGGATATGCCTACGAAGACCAAGCTGCTCCTTTGCTGCCCAAAGGCACTATTCTGCATATTGTCGGATATATGAATAATACGGATACTAATCCCAACGTGCCCGATCCTAGGAATTGGCAGGGGTCAGGCAATCGCTCTGTAACCAATATGTTTATCGATCTCGGAATGCGCGTAAAGATGAATGAGGAGCAGTTCTTTGCTGAGATGGAAAACCGACGTCAAGTTTTAAACTTGGGACCGAACGATCATGTAATCGGCTGTCCGCTGTGTGGTGCTCCTTTAGTGGCACCGATGCCAGAGCAGTCTCCGGCGTCTGATTGATCGAGAAACCAGTCCTAAAACGAGAGGCTGAAAAGTATGAAAGCATTTGAACTAACAAGAAGTAGATTAGTGATCAAGGTAATTGCCGGGATCCTGTTGACCGTTTTATGCGCACATTCTGTGTTTGCGCAGACTTACAGCAAGGGCCGACATGTAGAGCCAGCATTTGAAGGTTGGCGCCCAAATGATGACGGCACTTTTAGCATGATGTTCGGCTACATGAACGAGAACTGGGAAGAAACTCCGAATATGCCCGTAGGAGAGAACAATAATTTCTCTCCAGGTGACATGGACCAAGGCCAACCTACCCATTTTTTGCCGCGCCGTAATCGCTTTACTTTTGAAGTTGCTGTTCCTTCTGATTGGGGCGAACGAGAATTGGTGTGGACGCTCAACGTCAACGGGGTAGAACGCAAAGCCTATGCCACGCTGAGACCGGATTACCTTGTCGACAATATGATAATTGCTTCAGAAACAGGGTCACTCGGTGCCGGTACCTCAAGCCCTGAATCTCGAGCCAATGTAGCTCCGGTAGTCACAGTTCAAGGTGACAGTATCCGGGCAGCGGCAGTGGGTGAGGCACTCAATTTACGTGCTCAGATCGCCGATGATGGTTTGCCGGAGCCGACGGACCTGGTTGAAGAAACGCGTCGGTTTGTCGAATTAACTGAAGGAGGTAGTCTGGCAGCCGCTTTCATTACGGCTGAAACTATCCAGAAACGGCGCTTGATAACACCGCCGATAAATGTGACTGTGAACAAAGTTAATGGCCTATTTTACTCTTGGAACAAGTGGCGTGGCCCTGGCGATGTTACATTCGATCCTCCCCAGGTAAAGGTCTGGGAAGATACCCGTACTAGTGCCAACTCACCTTGGGGAGCACTCTGGTTGGCACCTCCTATTCCGGAAGATAATCTTTATGAAGTGAATGCTATGTTCAGTGAACCCGGTGAGTACATTCTCTGGGGCCGAGCAGATGATGGGGGTCTCTACCACGATGCCTGGGTTACGGTAAATGTGTCAGAATAGGCTAACCAATGAAAATAGGGCGGATTGACCGCCCTTTTTTATGCTCGGGAAAAAGCAATAAATCCCGACAGCTAAAGGGAACCATTCTCCTAATGTAATGCGATAGTGATTATCGCTATATCGTTCTTTGCCGTTTTGTCTTCTTATTTACCGGCTACTCAAATTTTTTGTTTCGGGTAAAAGACAGGAGTTAGTCCAGATTTCCTTTATTTCCGATGCAATGCTAGATTTTGGCGCTACCCTCCTGTCCGCTGTCTATCAGAATAGTTCGGCAGGAATACCACGACACTGGTCAAATCGAGGTTTGAGATTTCTGCTGATATGGTAGTATCCACATTCTTTTTGACTCGTTAATCAAACAATTTCGAGAGTTATTCTATGAGAAGTTCCTTATTTCGCAGGCTTCCCGTGCTCGTCTTCCTTCTTGTTAATGGGCTAAGTGTCGCCCAGGACAGCGAATTTGTTTTTTACTCGGACTTGGCAAACGACTGGTATGTTGGTGGAGATTACTTCGAATGGACATCGACTACAGAAGACAATAACGCTGCCAAGGTAAATGTTTTCTACAGGACCTGGGGAGACGAAACTAAACCGAAATTGGTGTTGATCCACGGCTTCCCTAATTCTAGTTTCGATTACTACAAGATGATCCCCTATCTTGAAGACGAGTATCATATTGCTGCGTTGGATTTTCCCGGTTCCGGATTCTCCGATAAGCCGCTTGATGGCTACAATTATATGCTGGCTGAGAATGCTGAGATTGTGGACCATTTCGTTCGCGAGGTAGTCGAATTCGAGGATTTCGCACTCTTTACACATGATCGTGGTGTGAGTATCGGCCTCGCTTTTCTCGGGAATTACCTGGATAACCCCAGCCCGGGCTACACGGTTAATTATCATTTTTTATCCAACAGTGGCATGTTTCTCCCACTCGCCAACCTAGTGCCATTTCAATTGTCTTTACTCGATGCTGACGCCGGTGAGCGAATGATACAAGCTCGATCAGCTCAACCGCGGCGCACAGAAGGCGAACCGGAATCACTGGCTTTTTCCGATATCTTCGCTTTCAATCAAGGTAACATCTCACTGCTCTATGTTGGCCGCTACTTGTTAGAACGCCAGGTAAATGAGACCCGTTGGCTGGAGAATCTGCTACGCAGCCCAGTACCCGTAGCTTATCTGTGGGGATTGACGGACAACGTCAATCCTATTCGGATTCCCAACCATGTATGGGATACCTATCTAAACGATCGAGAGGTTGAGAGCAGCTTCTGGATTCTACCGACGGCAGGCCACTATCCTCAACGCGACAACCCCGAAGAAGTCGCCAAAATTGTTCGTATGGCACTGACAGGTCAAATACCAGACCGTGAAGCTGAAAGTGAGTTTATGCGCAGATATGGTGGAAGCAGAGCAGCTGAAGATGCAGTCTTTGTGGGGCGGTCAAAAATTGAGGAGTTGGATTTCCCCAGCTCGATTGAGTACACCCCTTCGGGCTATCGCCTGATAGACTAGTGGGCCAGAAACCTAAGGGGCAGAGTAATTTGATTCAAATTTTTACGAAACCCATTACACATCCATCGCACACCCAAAGGGTATAAATAGGGCTACATATTCCTGCGATACTGACCGCCCACTTCGAAGAAAGTATTAGTTATTTGGCCCAATGAACAATAGCGGACGGTGTTCATCAATTCGGCAAAGACGTTCTCATTATTGTTAGCGGCGTTACTTAGGTTTCGCAGAGCTTCTTCTGAGTGTTTTGCGTTCCGCGATTTGAATGCCTTAAGCCTAGAGATCTGGCTCTTTTTCTCTTCCTGCGTTGATCGGGCAAGCTTGATGTCTATCTTTTCATCCGGTTCGGCATTCAGAAACGTGTTTACACCAACGATAGGCAGGCTGCCATCGTGCTTGCGGTGTTCGTAGTACATAGACTCATCCTGAATTTTGCCACGCTGGTAGCCTGTTTCCATAGCTCCCAACACTCCTCCTCTGTCGGAAATGCGTTCGAATTCTTTGAGTACGGCCTCTTCAACAAGATCGGTGAGTTCTTCGACAATAAAGGATCCTTGGTTTGAATTCTCATTCTTAGCCAATCCCCACTCCTTGTTGATGATGAGCTGGATTGCTATAGCCCTTCGGACCGATTCTTCGGTCGGTGTAGTGATGGCCTCATCATAGGCATTGGTGTGGAGGCTGTTGCAGTTGTCATAGATGGCGATCAGAGCCTGTAGTGTCGTACGTATATCGTTAAATGACATTTCTTGGGCATGCAGTGAGCGACCCGAAGTTTGAATGTGGTACTTAAGCTTCTGGCTACGCTCGTCTGCGCCGTAGCGAAAACGCATTGCAGTAGCCCAAATGCGTCGAGCCACTCTGCCCATGACTGTATATTCCGGATCCATTCCATTAGAGAAGAAAAACGATAAGTTTTGGGCAAAGTCATCAACTTTCATGCCTCGTGCAAGATACGCTTCAACTAACGTAAAGCCATTAGAAAGGGTAAAGGCCAGTTGTGAAATTGGGTTGGCACCAGCCTCGGCAATATGGTAACCAGAGATTGATACAGAATAGAAATTACGTATTTTGTTGGCAGTAAAATATTCTTGTATGTCGCCCATTAGTTTCAGGCTGAAATCGGTGGAGAAAATACAGGTGTTTTGTCCTTGGTCTTCTTTGAGGATGTCTGCCTGTACCGTCCCACGCACATATTCCAATGTGTGGGCTTTGATCTCATCCCAGTCTTTCTCATTTGGTTGTTTATTATTTTCTTCGACAAAGGCATTAACACGCTGATCGATAGCTGCGTTCAGATACATGGCCAGGATAGTGGGTGCCGGTCCGTTAATCGTCATTGACACAGAAGTAGATGGATTACATAGGTCAAAGCCGTCATATAGAGCCTTCATGTCGTCAAGTGTGGCGATGGATACGCCGGAATTTCCAACTTTGCCGAAGATGTCAGGTTGGATGGCGGGGTCGAAGCCATACAGAGTCACAGAATCAAACGCTGTAGATAATCTTTTAGCATCGGAATGTTCTGATAACTGCTTAAAGCGACGATTGGTTCTGAAGGCATCACCCTCGCCCGCAAACATGCGCGTGGGATCTTCAGTTTCACGCTTGAATCTAAATACTCCTGCAGTAAAAGGAAATTTACCTGGCACGTTCTCCAGTAATATCCATTTCAGTAGCTCGCCGTGATCTTCATACCGAGGTAGAGCAACCCGGGGGATAGGAGTGCCTGATAGAGAAGTTCGGGTTAGAACTGTATTAATCTCTTGGCCTTTAACATTCATTACATGCTCGTTGCCAGTGTAGTCTTTTTTTACTTGTGGCCAGGTTTTTAGTATTTGTTTAGCACCAGTATCCATTGCTTTTTCTCTTTCATGGATAAGATTATCTAGTCCGGAACCGTCTTTGCCTGTTTCTTCAATCATGTGTTTGGTTGCAAACAGTTGTTGTCTCTCCCGAGCAAGTTTTGATTGCGTGTCTACATAGTGATGATAGCGGCGAACTTCTTCGGCAATTTCGGCCAAATAGCGTTGTTCTCGTTCAGGAATAATCAAGGTGCGTTGGGTGGATGTCTTGGTCTTAACCTCCGCGAGGAGCGAATTAAAATCACGCAAGCCTTGAGTTTTTAGATGGGGTAACAGTGCCTGGTAGAGTGCTGTGATTCCGTCGTCATTAAAATTTGAAGCAATAGTCCCAAATACGGGCATGTCTGATGGTGTCTGTGAAAATAATTCGCGGTTTCTTTGTACCTGCTTTGCTACATCTCGCAGTGCATCTTCGCTTCCTTTCTTTTCAAATTTGTTAATGGCAAAGAAATCGGCGTAGTCTAGCATGTCGATTTTCTCTAACTGGCTGGCAGCTCCAAATTCCGAAGTCATGACATAGAGAGAAGTGCCCACGAAAGGAACAATACCTGCGTCGCCCTGACCAATACCGGGAGTCTCGACGATGATAAGGTCAAACCCTACAAGTTTGACTGCGTTTAGAATTTCATTCAGGTTTTCCGGGATTTCGACTGCTACATTACGGGTAGCAATGGAACGCATAAAGACGTTCGGATGATTAATTGCATTCATCCTGATCCTGTCACCCAATAGAGCACCACCTGTTTTTTTTCGTGTGGGGTCAATAGCGAGCACCGCGATAGTTAGGGAATCGCCACTATCCTGCCGAAATCGCCTAATAATCTCGTCTGTAATGGAAGATTTTCCCGCGCCACCAGTTCCGGTGATGCCGAGAATGGGCGTCTGTTTTGTCTTTTTACTTCTGGAGGTAAGCTCATCCATTTGCGTTTGAGAGTAGTCTCCATTCTCAATTGCTGAGACAACTCGGGTAAGTAGCAGACTGTCACCTTCGGTCAGTTCAGCTGGGTCAACTGGAGGGGGACGATGCGCGCCCATTTGGCAGTGTCGTAGTATGTCATCGATTATGCCCTGTAAACCCATTGCTTGACCGTCGGAGGGGGAATATATACGGGTCACTCCATAGGCTTGGAGCTCTTCGATTTCTGCAGGAACAATTACACCGCCGCCACCGCCAAAGATCCTGATGTGGGATGCTTCCAGTTCTTGTAGCTTATCGACTAAGTACTTAAAGTATTCTACGTGTCCGCCCTGATAAGAGCTTATGGCAATGGCATCAACATCTTCTTGGATGGCCGCTTCAACGATTTCATGTACGGAGCGGTTATGTGCAAGATGAATAACTTCGGCGCCGCTCGCCTGCAAAATGCGGCGCATAATATTAATAGCTGCATCGTGCCCGTCGAATAAGCTTGCAGCGGTGATGAATCGCAACCACTTCCGGTTTCTGGCTGGTTCCGGCGCTTTAGTAGGCGGTCTTTTAAATTTGATTACACTCACAAGATATCCAAAGGTTCCTAAAGATGGTCCGACAAGCTAATTTTTCTAACATGCCTCGAAACTTACCTAGTTAGAGGATTTTACAAGAACTGCTGACCAATAGTCTGTATATTCTTGCCAAAGAAGTGTTAAAGGTATTTGGAATGAAAGAAAACTATGGTGACATTTCAGTTACTTCATTACCTGGATACGTGGTTCAGTGTGAAATTCATCGGGCGCCCAACAATTTCTTCGATCTTGAGTTGATCACAGATTTAGCGGATTGTTTCGACGACCTGGACGCAAACCCGGGCTGTCGGGCAATCGTACTTTGTTCTGAAGGCAAACACTTCTGTGCAGGGGCTAATTTTCAAACACCCGATGGCAAGCCGGAAGGTGATGTGATGGCAGCGAAGTCCGCCCGCGAAAGTAATCCGCTTTACACGGAAGCAGTGCGCCTGTTTGGCAATAAGAAACCTGTGATTGCGGCGGTACAAGGGGCAGCTGTTGGTGGAGGGCTTGGACTGGCGATGATGGCGGATTTCCGTGTTGCTAGCGAGAATACAAGGATGACTGCCAATTTTGTAAAACTGGGTTTCACACCAGGCTTTGGTCTTACACACACCCTACCCAGACTAATAGGACAGCAGAAGGCCAACATGCTATTTCTAACTGGGCGACGTATCAATGGAGAAACAGCAATGGAATGGGGCGTCGCTGATGTATTCGCTACAGCCGAAGATATTCGAGATAAAGCTGTTGGGCTCGCTCGTGAGATTGCGGAGAACGCGCCGCTTGCACTTATTTCTCTCCGTGAACAAATGCGCCCAGGTCTAGTTGAAGCAGTTCGTGTCGCTACAGATATCGAAGGTAGGGAGCAATTCTGGTTGACTCGAACCGAGGATCACAAGGAAGGAGTGAGCGCTGTGGCCGAGCGCCGAGTCGGTAATTTTACCGCAAAGTAGTACACTTATCGAGAAAGCGGGAGTTAGGCTTTCTGCGTTGCCAAGTGGTAGCAACTTTTGCAGAAGTCGATTACTCTAGCATCCTAACAAATACTCTGGGATTATTATGTTTGTCTGGCTGGAGACTACACCGATAGCACAATTGGTGGCGCTATCACTTTGGGCTTATCCCGCTCTGCTGAGTCTTCATATAATCGGGCTCGCGATTGTGGTCGGCATTTTCAGTATGCGAGATCTCCGCCTCCTTGGTATCGCTCATGGTGTTGAACCTACTGCTTTTATTTCACTGGGCAAACTGGCATGGATCGGCTTTACGATAAATGCACTCTCGGGGATTCTACTTTTCACTTCGCAGGCAACGATATTTATTACAAGTATTCCCTTTTTGTTGAAAATCAGTTTTATTACTGTGGGTATGGTGCTAGCAGTCATCATTCAGGCACGGTTAAGTAATCTGCTGGTTGATGATGGATACATAAATAGCGTCGATCGCACGACCAGATTTCTTGCGGCAATCTCAATGTCATTGTGGATAGGTGCTATTATCGCCGGCCGGCTAATTGCCTACTTTTAAAAGAAAAAAACCATGCTGGAGTCACTCACATCATTGATTATCGATAGTCCGCTGAACCAGTGGATTCTAGACACATACTGGTTGTGGCCAGTCTTGGAAATCGTCCACTTTTTCGGGTTATCGCTGTTGTTGGGCGGACTGATCATTATCGATTTACGATTGATGGGCTATTTCCGGTCGCTGAATCTCGAAACAATTAATAACTTGGTTCCCCTGGTTATGTGTGGGTTTAGCTTAAATCTCGTCACTGGTATCTTATTTTTCATTGGAGATCCGATGCGTTACTCTGTCAATATCGGCTTCCAGATTAAGATGGGATTGGTAATACTTGCTGGGCTGAATACGTTGTTTTATTCCTGGAAAATAAAACCAGTGCTAGCAAATTCGAGTGTCAGTTCAGACACTCCAATTTCAGTGAAGATTGTTGGTCTCATTTCTTTATTAGCTTGGACTGGCGTACTAGTGCTAGGACGACTAATTCCTTATGTTGGAACAGGATAGACTTAAAAGAAGCCAAATTGGATCGATGATAAACACCCTGGCTTCTTTCGTTGGACAAGTGCTCTTACTTGTATTTCGAAGGATAGAATCGAACTGATGCTCTGGCCGCTTCGGGATCGCAATCATAAGCTTGTAACTGATAACCTTCTCTAGCTGGAAGCCAGCGCGTGGTGTAAGACGTTGGTTCGCGGAGAAACATAGGATCTTCTATTGTCAGCGTCATGCGTAGTTCGCCTTCCTCCAGCCAGTAGCGTTCCGTCACCTTTTTCTGGGAAGAAGAGGGGATACCGTTATAATCATCGAATCCCGCCACATCAAATACAAAATGGGTGGTGGTGACATACAAAGAATCGTTCTCGTAGTGACCCACAGAAAATCCTTGGACGCCGAAATCGGTGGATTTTGGCTTGCGACCGTCCAGCCAAACAGTCCGCAGTTGATCGTCTTTTTCGTACCGAAGTAGCACCCGGTCGGGCCATTGGGTAACCTTCATATGGTAAGGATCATATTGAATTGCAGGCGAACTCGCTGGTTGGCAATCGTACTTTGGCGCCATGATTTCTTCCCATACTTCCTGATAGGCAAGCGCACGTTCGTTTAGTACCGGGAAATTATTTTCTCCCCACGGGACATTCTCACCATTCACTGGACGTACTGAGAAACCACCATTCCAGATACCATCGAAGATGGGAATGCCAGTCTCAATGCTTTGGCTACTTATCTGAGGATTGGCGTACCCCACTGCCAGCGCAACCACAGCCAAAATTGTTATTTTCCCTTTTAATAGCGGATTCATAATTCCTCCCACAGCTTATAATGTTTTCTGACTCTTGCTATTTTTGTGGATTTAGCGGCGCGCAGGGGGCTCTTCCACCCGGCCACCTTCGATGATGGGACTGCCATCCGGCTTAGTCATCCGCACGCAACAAACGCCGTAGGAGCCTTCCGCCCGTGACCGCTGACCCGATACTTTTACACGTTGACCCACTTGCAGAGTGTCAGGTGACCATCCGGCTCTGCGGATACTGACTGGTGCACCCAGTTCCACTTGCCATTCAATGACTTCGTCGTTTCCGTCTGTGACATTAAGGAACAGGAAAGCGTGGGGATTTCGGAATACCCAACGGGTCACGGTTCCTTCGAACTCGACTCGGTTCTCGGGATCATAAAATGGAGCGCTTGAATGGTGAGCTATTGCTTCAGCAACTAGAATGGCGAAACCTGCGGTGACTGCAGCTGCTACCCATCGGCGAATGCTCATATTTCTCTCCTGTGGTTCGATTGGCATCGGATTATTTTGTCCCAGCGAGAATAATCAGTATCTGAGCAGTAGTCAAAGGAGAGGACGAGTGTGGTGGGCCTGGAAGGATTCGAACCTTCGACCAACGGATTATGAGTCCGGTGCTCTAACCAACTGAGCTACAGGCCCTTACACTTCTCTCTAATTTACATACTTCGTTTCAGGTCCTTTCAAATCAGGTTGTGCCCACCAGTGCACAATACCTTGTTTCCAAACATGTCTGGAATTTATCTTCGTAGTAGCTTATAAAAAAGCCCAGAAAAAACAGCTTGCCCGTTTTCTTAATATTATGACAATTCCCTCTTCAGTACTTTTCCAGTGGCATTTTTGGGTAGTTCGTCTACGAATTGCAAATACCTTGGCACCTTAAATTTCGCCAGTTGTTGGGCACAGTGGCCGAACACGTCTTGTTCGAGTAGGGCTACACCCGGTTTAGTTACCAAAAATAGTTTTCCTACTTCACCCCATTTTTCGTCTGGAACCCCTATGACCGCCGCCTCGATGATGCCTTCTAACTCGTATACTACTGATTCCACCTCTGCTGGATAAACATTTTCCCCACCGGAGATATACATATCTTTCCAGCGGTCTACAATATAGTAAAAGCCATCATTATCTTGGCGGGCTGCATCACCGGTGTGTAACCATCCGTTTGTGAAAGAGGTCTGATTAGCTTCCGGGCGATTCCAGTAACCAGGACAGATAGTTGGCCCCTTCACCCAAAGTTCGCCGATTTGTCCGGGTGTCACATCGACTCCTTCATCATCTACTATACGCGTCTCTGTGTGTAACACTGGCAACCCAACAGATCCTATTTTTTCAATGAGTTTGTCTTTCGGTAGGGAGAGGCAAGAAGGACCGGTCTCGGTCATTCCGAAGCCCTGTTTTACGGGAAGCCCTTTGTCTGTCCAGGTAACAAGCGTGGCTAAAGGTACGGGAGCCCCACCTACCGTAGCATGCTCGACATGGTCGAATTTAGCCGTATCGAAGTCCGGTGATTGCGCCATGAATTGGTAAATAGACGGTACTGCCAAAAAATGAGTAACACCGAGATTGGGGTCGACAATTTTTTGTAGGCAGTCCGCAGGTTCAAAATTCCGGATAATGATATTGGTCGCTCCTGCATGGACCGCTGGATTTGCGTAACAATTGAGGCCGCCTGTATGGAAAAGTGGGAGTATTACCAGATTCGCACTTTCAGTAGACAAGCCGAGCGGTACAGTGGAATTGATGGCATTAAAAAATGTCATGTTATAAGTGATCATGGCTCCTTTCGGTTTGCCAGTAGTACCCGAGGTGTACATGATAGTTTGTACATCAATTAGGCGAATCCGATTTTCGGAGTCAAATACGAATTTATTTGAATGTCTCAATAAAGCATCTTCGTAAGGATTGTCAGCAAGATCACGGCTTATGCACAGAGTATGTTCGATATCGTAAAGTTTACTAAGTTCGCTTACCTGTTTCTCAAATTCGTAATCGAAAAAGAGCCCACGCGGAGCAGAGTCTTTAATTATGAATTCAAGCTCTGGAACCGATAAGCGCCAATTCAAAAGCACTGAAATAGCACCTATCTTGCTGCAGGCGTAATAAAACTCTAAATATTCGTTTCCGTTTTTAGCTAGGATAGCGACGCGATCACTTTTCTCTATTTTCCACTGCTCGCGCAGGTAATTGGCAAGTTGGCAGACCCGCTCATTGAATGCTCTGTAGGTGAAGACTTTCTCTGAATCCAGATCGATGATGGCACAATTATTGCCATTGACATCACTATGATATTGAGGCCAGTCGTACGCCAATATAGGCCTGTATAACTGAGAATCATCGTTAACAAAATCTATGCTCATAGCTGGGTTCGCCTAGGTTTTCTTCCAATTTTGAGAATATTTGGCCGATGCTGTCCGGTGACAATCTAAAGCCCGGCAGCCCGCTTAAAGGCCGGGCGTTCCTTGAGCATCGAATAATATCTTTCCGTATTTGGTTTAAACGAGGCTGAGAGCCCTAGAGATTCGGCCAACACTAGCGCGTATCCGATGCAAACATCGGCGATAGTGAATCGTCCCGCACAGAGATATTTTCGATCACTGAGCGTCTCTTCCACACAACGTAAACGCGAAAGAAACCAGCGCTGGTAGTCCTCGGCTACTTGTGGAATTCGTCGTTCTTCCGGTTCGAGGCGAGTATAGCGGAGCACCAGAGTCTGTGGAAAGGTTAGGGTTGCATCGCTACGGTGCAGCCAATTGAGATAAATGCCATAGTCCTCATCGCTAGGGTTCAATCCTAAATCGGTCGGACCATGGCGATCGACAAGGTATTGGGAAATGCCAGCAGATTCGGTCATAGTTACTTCACCATCAATCATTGTTGGAACGGTCCCTAATGGATTGATTCCCAAATAGCCTTCATAAGTGGTACGAGGCGGAAATTCCATTACGATGAGCTCGTACTCGAGCCCCATCTCTTCTAAGGTCCAGAGTGGTCTCATGGATCGGGCTCGGGGGCAGTGATAGAGTTTAATTGTCATTTTGTCTTCTTTGTTGTTTTCAACTTAAGTTGCGGTTCAACCAGGACTATCCATTTTTCTACTTGCTTGAGATTTTCTGATGGTCTTACACCGTAGCGTTCTTGAATAATCAGGCCGCCCAAGAAGCTTCGCGTCATAGCCAGCAGTTGCCTAACCTCTTCGTCGCCATTAGCCGAGTAATAGGTCTCAATTGCTTGTTCATCTAGGGTCTTGTTCCAATCCTTTAGGGTGAGAGAAATGCGTTTTTTTAAAGCTTTATCTGTTCGGGCGGCGGTGAGTATTTCTAGCAAAGCACGATAGGGAGGCGTGTTGACCAGCTTATTCCACGAATAGAGAATAGCATCCGCGACGGTTTTGATTGAGCGTCCTTTTTCCGTGCGAAAACCCTTTGTACGCTGCAATAAACGATTAGCAGTTGCCGTTATTAGATCTTCTTTACTCGGGAAGTGATGCTGTAAGGCTCCTTTGGAAAAACCGGCACGGGCAGCGACCAGATTCAGAGATGTTTTTGCATAACCTACCTCAATCAGACAATCGATAGTGGCTTTGCAAATTGCGGCCTGAGCTTTTTCGCTCTTGCTTTGTTGTTTCCCCACAATCTGCTCAAATGCCATAGTTTTTCCAATCGCGTTTTAGGAACAATTTCCAAGTGCCCTGATTTGTTAAATTAGCTCTCATGGAGCCCCACTGCAGACTCAGCCTAACATAGCGACGAACAATCAACCAAGAATAAAGCCATCCGGATGGCTTTTATTTTTGAATTTGAGTATGCTTGAGAAATGGTATACAGGTTTATAGATATATCGAGGTAACCGATGGAGATTAAATTCTCTGACAAAGAACAAGCCTTTAGAGATGAACTGGATGAATTTCTGCAGCGTGAGTTGCCCAATGATTGGGCTGAAAAACCAATATCTTGGCCTCACGATTATGCAAGGGGCGGTTACCAGGAAGAGGGTGATAGTGTCATAGCTAGCGCATTTATGGACAAAGTCGCAGAAAAAGGCTGGTTAACCTTATTTTGGAGAAATGAAGAAGGTAGTCCGGCCTATTCTTATATGGAGCAGGCTATTTTCGAAGAACGCATGAGTTACTACCGTGCGCCGTTATCAGACCAAACCGGTATGGGCATCGTTGCTCCAATGTTACTCCGGACTGGGACAGACCAACAGAAACAGAAATGGTTGCCGCGTATTGCTTCGGGCGAGATAAGCTTCTGGTTGGGCTACAGTGAACCCAATGCTGGCTCTGATCTGGGGAGCGTTAGAACTCATGCAGTGGAAGATGGAGATGAGTACATTTTGAATGGACAAAAATGTTGGTCGAGTGGCGCCCACCTGGCCGATTATTCTTGGATGATTGTCCGTACTGATCCTGAAGCCAGAAAGCACCAGGGCTTAAGTTTTTTCATTGTGGACAACAAAACACCTGGCATTACCATGGATCCAGTGATCAATATTTTAGGGGATCACTCTTTCAATAATGTTTTTCTCAATAATGTAAGAGTCCCTAAAGAAAATCTTGTTGGTGGTAAAAATAGGGGATTTTACAATCTAATGACCGCTTTGGATTACGAGCGCATTACCTTGGTGGGGATAGGTGGTTTTAAACGGATGTTTGAAGAGTTGTTGGACTATGTGAAATCAACTAAGCATAACGGCGAATTACTTGCGGAGACTCAGACTGTAAGAAATAAAATGGCCAGGATGGCTACTCGAATTGAGATAGGGTACATGCTGTTCTGGCGAACTGCAGAAATGCTGGACCATGCGCAGGATCCGAACGTAGAGTCCTCCATTCTTAAATTAACAGCAACCGAGTTGGCCCGTGACATGGCTGAATTGGGCATGGAAATAATGGGACCTTATGGTCAGCTGTCTGGGAAATCGAAGTGGGCACCAATACGGGGGTTGGTCGCCCGGGGTTTTCTAGAAAGCATTTCCGCCACTATTGGCGCGGGTACCTCGGAAGTTCAACGCAACATTATCGCCCAGCGTGGTCTTGGCTTACCAAGGGGCTAGTGATTGCATTAGTCAAAGATAAAGTAGGTTTTTTAATAAGCGTATTGTCCTCGCTTAATACCTAATACACAGAAGGCCACAAGAATGAATACGGATTTAACCGAAGAGCAAAAAATACTGCGTCAAGCAGCGGAAGAATTTTTGCGTAAGGAATGCCCGAAAGATTTAATGCGTCAACGCAGGGATGATAGTAGGGAATTCGATAGCGCACTATGGCAGAAAATGGCCGATTTAGGCTGGATGGGGGTCGGTATCAAAGAGGAACACGGTGGCTCCGGTGGAAACTTTAGCGATTTAGCAGTATTAATCGAGGCCATGGGGGGGGTGTGTTTACCGGTACCCTTCTTCAGTACGGTAGTAGTTAGTGCCGCCACATTGGAACAGTCTTCGGCCAGTGACCTGAAAACAAAATTGTTGCCACGGATTACAGCGGGGGAGCTAGTCTGCTCCTATGCTGCAACAGAACCGGGGAATACTTACGGCTTGGTGAATATTCAGACACAAGCTGTACCTGACGGAGATGGCTTCAGCATAAATGGCAGTAAATTGTTCGTGGAATACGCCAGATCAGCAGATTATCTTCTCACTGTCGTCCACGAAGGTAAGGATTTACTAATTTTAATGGTGGACTCCAGTAGCCCGGGTATAGAAATAGAATCCTACGACACTCTCGACTACGCCGACCAATGTGAAGTGCGCTTTAACCAGGTAAAAGTGCCGGTTTCTTCTGTTGTAGCCCGAGGCGGTGAAGCCACAACCTTGTTAAAGAATTTAGAAGAACGATCCGCTGTCGGGAAATGTGCTGAAATCTTAGGCGGAATTCAAGTTGTTCTGGATATGAGTGTTGATTATGTCAAAGACAGGGAACAGTTTGGGCAGGTCGTGGGTTCATTTCAAGCCGTACAGCATCACTGTGCCAACATGGTGGTCGAGGTCGACAGTTCCCGCTACATTACCATGCAGGCAATATGGAAAATCGCGCAGGCTTTGCCTGCTACAAAAGAAGTATCCATGGCTAAATCTTACACCAGTGCCGCGGCTATTCGGGTTACCAAGTTGGGGCATCAAACTCATGGTGCTATTTCGTTTTGTGATGAACTCGACATGCATCTCTACCTTCGCAAGGCCCATGCGGCTTCTGTTGCTTTTGGGGATGAGGAGTACCATCTGGAAAAAGTGGCGAAGGAGCTTGGGCTTTAGCTTTTAAGCCCTGAAGAATCTAAGAGCTGTTTTAGTTGATTGAGAATTAGAAATAATTTTAGGGAGGTTACATGCCCGCACTAGAATCGAGTCTCGATGTCAGGTCAGAAGCGTTCGAGAAGAATCGAGCTGACATGCAGGACTTGCTGGAAACCATGAATGGCTTGCTTGCAGAAGCGGCTGAAGGTGGGGGCCCGGAGGCCACGGCGAGATTACGTTCGCGAAACAAGATGCCAATTCGAGAACGTATTACTCATGTACTGGATCGGGATTCTCCCTTTTTGGAGATTAGTCCACTGGCAGCTTGGCGCTCACCTTTTGCGGTGGGTTCTGGTTTCGTTGTGGGTATCGGCGTAATTAAAGATGTGGAATGCGTGATTCTTGGGCACGATCCCTCAGTCCGTGCAGGTGCATTTAATCAATTCAACTCCAAGAAACTCATGCGAGGTTTGCAAATTTCTAGAGAGAATCGCTTACCCTATATACAGTTTGTGGAATCAGCTGGTGCCGATTTGCGGGGTCAAGGTTCTGACGAAGACCCGGAGGAGGCTATTCAACGTGAGATAGGACATTTTGCTGAGTCCGGTCGGCTGTTCTACGAAATTACCGAGTTATCCAAAATAGGCATACCGACAGTGTCGCTTGTTTTTGGGGCCTCCACGGCTGGTGGAGCCTACCAACCCGGCATGAGTGACTACAACATACTAATTAAAAACCAATCGCGAGTGTTTTTGGGTGGTCCTCCGTTGGTGAAGATGGCTACGGGAGAAGATGCCGATCCGGAGAGTCTTGGAGGCGCCGATATGCACACCACTATTTCTGGTCTCGGTGATTATTTGGCTCAGGATGAGATGGATGGTATTCGAATGTGCAGGGAAGTAGTCTCGCATCTGAACTGGCGAAAACGAGGCCCGGAGCCAGCGCAAAAATATTTGGAACCAATTCATGATCCAGAAGAATTGCTGGGAATCGTGTCTAAAGATTTACGTTCACCCTTTGATATGCGCGAGGTAATTGCTCGAATTGTTGACGGTTCTGAGTTCGAGGATTTCAAACCCCTCTATGGCCCTACGTTGGTTTGTGGTTGGGCGACTATCCATGGATATCCTGTCGGTATTCTGGGGAATAATGGAGCACTGTTTTCCGAGTCCTCAGAAAAAGCTGCGCAATTTATTCAATTGTGTAACCAGATCGATGTACCTCTTCTTTTTTTACATAACATAACCGGCTATCTGGTTGGAACAGATTTTGAGCAGGGTGGTATTACCAAAAACGGCTCGAAGATGATTAATGCCGTATCCAATTCCACAGTTCCCCACGTTACTGTCATTATTGGCGCATCATATGGCGCGGGTAATTTTGGCATGAGTGGCCGGGCGTTTGGCACTCGCTTCAATTTTATTTGGCCCACGGCGAAAATTGCAGTAATGGGTCCCAAACAGATGGCGGGGGTCATGACGATAGTGGGGAAAGCGGCGGCGGAAAGGCGAGGTAAGAAGTTCGATGAAGAAGCTGACGCCAAACGCGCAGCTGTAGCCGAACATTGGGCAGAGGAGCGTTCCAAAGGCTTGTTTGCTACTTCTCGAGTTAGTGATGATGGAATGATAGACCCTCGAGACACGCGTACGATAGTCGCAATAGCGTTATCGGCTTGCCATTCCAATGAGGTGAAGGGTACGAAGGAGTTCGGCACGTGGCGCATGTAAGAAAAAAGATCAGTCAATCCAGAATCAAACCTATTAGCCGTTTATTAATCGCTAACCGCGGTGAAATAGCCAGACGCATAAACCGCACTGCCCATCAAATGGGTATTAGCACCGTGGCTATCTATGCTGATGGTGACGTTGATGCTCCCTTTGTACGCGAAGCCGATTTCGCCATTGCATTAAGAGGTGAAACCTCTGTCGATACCTACCTTCATATGGAGAAAGTTTTGGAGGCTTGCAAAACAAGTGGTGCTGACGCGATCCACCCGGGTTATGGGTTTTTGTCTGAGAATAGTGGGTTTGCTGAAGCTGTGGGTGCAGCGGGCTTTGTCTGGATTGGACCCTCACCTGAGGCGATTGCCAGTATGGGAGATAAACTCTCAGCTAAGCATTTGATGGAGGAGGCCGAGGTTCCTACCTTACCTGGCAGGCAAATACGTGAAAATGAAGATGCTACCGCGCTCGCTGAAGAAATCGGCTATCCAGTATTGGTCAAGGCTTCTGCCGGCGGTGGCGGTCGTGGTATGCGCGTAGTAGAAAACTCAGGAGAATTAGCTGGAGCTATTGAGGCTGCTAGGCGTGAGGCACTTAGTGCCTTTGGCGATGATACTTTATTCATAGAACATTGGCTGGCCTTTTCGCGTCATGTTGAGATTCAAATTCTAGGTGATCACTATGGCAACCTGGTGCACTGTTTCGAGAGAGAATGTTCCATCCAGAGACGCCACCAGAAAATAATAGAGGAAGCGCCATCTCCAGCGGTTGATGAAGATATTAGATATCGTATGGGTGGAGCTGCATTGAAGGCAGCTCGTAAAATTGGTTATTCATCCGCTGGTACTGTTGAATTTTTGTTAAGTGGTTCTGATTTTTACTTTCTCGAAGTGAACACTCGATTGCAAGTTGAACATCCTGTTACAGAAGCTATAACCGGTCTAGATTTAGTGAGGGAACAAATTCGAATAGCTGAAGGAGAGGCACTTTCTTTCAAGCAGGAAGATCTCTCCATTTGTGGGCACGCCATAGAAGCCAGACTCTATGCCGAGGATCCGGAAAATAACTTTTTGCCATCTCCTGGCACATTATTGGCGTGGCAGGTGCCCACGTCTGAAACAGCGACGAATTTAAGTCCAAATGTAGTTGCTACTCGCATCGATTCGGGAGTCGAATCAGGCAGTGAAGTGAGCATGATCTTTGACCCTATGTTGGCTAAATTTATAGTTCATGCTGCTACCCGACGAGAAGCTGCAAGCCGACTGTCCAGATTGCTCGAGAGAACAAGGATCCAGGGCATAACGAGTAACCGTGATTTCCTTGTGGCCACCTTGCGAACGCCGGAATTTCTAAAAGGCGCAACTAACACGGACTTCATTGCGAGGGTTAAACCTGCGAGCAAACGTGAGCTTTCTAAAGAAGAATGTATCAATGCGGGTATCGCTGTTGTAATGGAGGCTCAGGCCCAGCAACGGGCGTCGGCAAAAGTGTTGAAATCTGTTCCCAGTGGCTGGCGTAACACAGAAATGCCTTTTGAAAAGCATGAATTTCTGGTTGATGAAGAATCCCTTATTGTTGAATATCGTATTGAGCGTAGTGGAAAATTCAGGGTCAGATGTGAAGAAAAAGAATTTCTTGTAACTTTATATAGGGCTGGAAGGGGAAAAGTAGACCTTGAATTCGAAAATCGTCGTAACGCGTTTAATGTCGATCAGCATGCAAATCGGTGGCTAGTAAACGGCTCCCATGGCGACCTCGAGCTTATCCAGTTGCCAAGATTTGCCGATACCAAACTGGTTGATGCTGAAAGGGGTTTGGTGGCTCCAATGCCTGGGGTGGTAGTTTCAACAGAAGTTAAAGTGGGTGATGCCGTGGGAAAAGGCCAATTACTTATGGTTTTAGAAGCCATGAAGATGGAGCATCGCATCACGGCACCAAGAGACGGCATTGTATGCGAAATTCATGTTGTAACGGGTGCCCAGGTTGCTAATGGTGAGTTGTTAGTGCGGTTGGCTGAAGATAGAGAGGTGTAGTACTCAAATCAGCAATCAAATAGGGTGAAACGTAAAAAAGAAAGAGAGTTGTCCCGATGACAGATGATCAAGCAACGCTATATAAGGTGAAGCAAGGAGCAGCTTGGATAACACTGAATAGGCCAGACAATCGCAACGCATTGTCTGCAGCACTGGTGACAGGACTGTATGATAACTTGTTGGCTGCCAACAAGGATAATGAAGTGCGATGTATTGTTCTCACTGGGGCTGATCCTGCTTTCTGTGCTGGGGCTGATTTAAAAAGCCCGCCAGGCCAGAGCATCAAAGGGGGCCGTGCCGTTCCTTATGCAGATGTTCTTACAGCGATATTAGAAAGCAACAAACCCGTAATCGGAGCCATTAATGGTGCTGCATTTGCAGGAGGACTGGGTCTTGTTGGAGCGTCTGATATCGTCATCGCTGCGCAGGAGGCCATTTTTAGTTTTAGTGAGGTACGGATAGGAGTAATTCCAGCAGTGATTTCCGTAGTCTGTTTGCCGAAATTAGGCAGTCATCAAGGCATGAAACTTTTTCTCACTGGCGAGCGTTTTAACGGCAAACAAGCCGTGGATTTTGGCCTGGCTCATCGCGCTGTACCCAAGGCACAGCTATTTGAAGCTGTGCGGGAGGAAATCAAGGCGATAAAGTTAGGAGGGCCTAATGCTGTTGTTGAATGCAAGAAGCTTGTGCGCCGAATACCTCAGCTCGAGGTGAAAGAGGGGTTTAAGGAGGCTGCAAAATGGAGTCTTCGCATGTTTAAATCTCAGGAAGGTAGCGAAGGCATAGCGGCTTTTAGAGAGAAACGCAAAGCTTCTTGGGTTGCAGACGATTAGTAACTAGTTAACTTACGAGTAGATAAATGAGCGACATAATACGTATCGGCAATTGCAGTGGCTTCTATGGTGATCGGTTGGCTGCAGCTGGGGAAATGGTCGAAGGAGGGGACATTGATGTCCTAAGTGGCGACTATTTGGCTGAACTCACCATGGCCATATTACATAATCAGCGCGAGACACGTGGATCGCACCTTGGTTATGTTGGTACTTTCCTAAAACAGGTACGCGAAGTAGCTGCTTCCTGCCGCAAGCGGAATATTAAAATTGTATCTAATGCTGGTGGTTTGAATCCAAAAGGGATGGCAGAAGCTATAGAGAAAATTCTTGCTGAACTTGGCGTAAATTCCTTGGTTGCATATATCGATGGTGATGATTTAGTAGATGACATAGCAAAGTTACAGAGCGAAGGTGAAGCTTTCATAAGTACTGAGAAACAAATCCCGCTTTGTGAATCTGGCCATAAAGTAGTAACAGCCAATACTTATTT
>Ga0209019_1000012_pt1 | contig 70748 bp, 60 predicted proteins | sample METZYME_3_300m_FD_187549 | JGI IMG/M metagenome (GOLD analysis project Ga0209019, IMG submission 187549) | Marine microbial communities from oxygen minimum zone in mesopelagic equatorial Pacific - METZYME_3_300m (SPAdes) (version 2) | ecosystem: Environmental > Aquatic > Marine > Oceanic... | reverse complement strand
TAACTGCCCACTTGGTTACCCTAATTCCGCGACAGGCCAGCTTCTTCTTCCTCGTTCGTCAGTCCGATGGCTGCATGTACTTATTTAACTTTTTCCGGAATTTCCAGGCTGCTGTGCCACATCGCATCCATGTGGTTGGCAACCTCCCACCGAAGGTCGGGCTCGTCGGCGAGGCCAAGCCGGCCCATTGCCTGAGGCAGGGTGGTGATATGTAAGCCCGATGCCCAATCGTTTATCAGTAATTTTTAGATGTCGCTCTGGCCCATGTTCCATTACATTGGAAAATCCGTTGACTACGTAGGTTTGGTGATAAAATCGGCCGCCCTCTCGGCGATCATGATCGCGGTTGCGTTGGTGTTGGCCCGTGGTATCTCTGGCATCACCGACGCGTCGATCACCCGTAAGCCTCGAACACCGCGGACCTGACACCACTGGTCAACCACCGCTTCTGGATCCGACTCCGGCCCCATCTTGCAGGTGCGACAGGTGTGTCCGGCGATGGACAGGGTATCGGCGATCCAGCAGTCCAACAGCTCATCGGAGGCCAATTGCTCTGCGGTGGGGGCGATGGGACCGGCAATGACTTCTTGAAAGCCGGAGTCCTCGAACAACTGGGCGCATTCCCGGACGGCTTCGCGCAGCCGTGTACGGTCTGACGGGTCTTCCATGAACCGGTAATCCAATCTCGGTTGGATTTTGGCATCGGCAGCCGTGATGGTCAGTTCACCGGCCCCTAGTGGAAACTCCAGCCGGCAGCCCACCCGGATCTCGTCGGCCTCGTGTCCCAATGGCCCAGATGTCAGTGTCTGGACCTGGATATCATTTTTGAAAGTGGATCCCTTGGCCATGAACCGCAGGCCCAGTTGGTTCCTGGGTGAGCCCGGTTCCAACGAGTAACCGTCCATTGGCTTGAACCGGAGCGAGACCGCCGGATGGTTCTTCATGCCCCGGCCCACGCCCGGCGATTCGTGGATCATGAATATATGCAGCCGTTCCAAAACCTCTTTGGGACCGATGCCGGAGAGCATCAACAACTGAGGTGAGGCGATCGCCCCTGCGCTCAAGATGATGGTCTCGCCGGACAGGATGAACATCTCTCCGCCGCTTTCCACCTCGACTCCTACAGCCTTTTTCCCGTCGAAGACGACCCGGTGGGCGGTAACGTTTGCTTTGATAGTTAGATTGAGGCGGTTTCGGCAAGGATTGATGTATCCGATGGCGGTGCTCACCCGAACGCCATCCACGTAGTTCAACGGGATGGCTCCGACACCCTCGCCGTCGGGATTGTTCATATCCGGGTCGTCCCGGTAGCCGGCGGTCAGGCAGGCGGCATAGAATATTCTCTGCAGTTGCAGCCAGTCTTGCTGCTTATGCCGGGTCAGGGTTATCGGCCCGGTGGTCCCGTGGAAATCTCCGGAGATGTCCAGGTCCGTTTCCAGTTTCCTGAAATAGGGCAGCACCTTGGTGTACGACCACTCATCGTTACCCAGCTCGGCCCAGCGGTCGTAGTCCTCGGGCATGCCGCGAAGAAATATCTGGTGGTTGATGGCGCTGGTGCCGCCAAAGACTTTGCCCCTTGCCACGGCGGCGGTCCGGCTGCCCTGGGGGTCAGTGGTGCCCTGGAAAGACCAGTTGTGGGGAGCGTCTGACTCGGACGCCCGCTGGTTGTCGTCATGCTTGATGTCGTCGGGCATCAGGGACATGTCGGGGTAATCGGGTCCGGCGTCTAGGAGTAGCACCGACCGGGTTGGGTCTTCGGAGAGCCGGTTGGCCAGTACGCACCCGGCGGAGCCTGCGCCAACGATGATTACGTCGTATTTCATGGAAACCCCTTGGGCTTGTAGGTGACTGGGTGATTATAAATTGGATGAACACCATTCACTGCCGAGGAACTCTCCCATCCTAACCTTTACCTGTGCGCTGGGGAAGGCACATTTAACTCTCCTGACAGAGCAATGCGCTTCGAAACTGTTATTTTGAGGAGCGCTCCCGACGCGTCGGGAAAGAATCTACCTAACAATACTTTGTCAGACCCTTCAATTCGCTGAGGGTGACATGTGGGTAGAACGGAAGCCTCCCAAGCATGGAGGCACTACTGCTCACTCTGACCGGCCGGCTTGTTTGGTATTAAAATGTCTTGGAGACGATCTGAGACAACTACTGAGGGGTAGAACCATGTCAACCGTAAATACTGTTTTAGGGCCGGTGGATACATCCGAATTGGGCTTCACCCTGAGCCATGAGCACCTGGCCACCAACGCCGCCGGCATCTTGAAGACCTTCCCTGAGCTTGTCGACCGTTCAGGGATTATCGAGCAAGCTAACACCACCCTGAAGGAAGCCTACCGGGAAGGACTCCGCACCATCATCGATGTCAGTACCATTGACCTGGGACGGGACGTCGAGATGATGCGAGAGGTCTCCAAGGCCACCGGAGTACACATCATTGCGGCCACCGGCAACCACCTGGCGGTGCCCCGGCCGTTCCTTGACCTAGCGCCTGAGGTCATCGCTGACCTTTATGTCAGAGAGATCGAGGTTGGGATCGAAGGCACCGGCATCAAGTCCGGGATCATCAAGGTCGCCAGCGACGAGGGCGGGGTTACCACGGCGCAGGAGATCGTCCTGCGGGCCGCCGGCCAGGCCCAGGTCCGCACCGGAGTCCCCATCTCCACCCACACCTGGTCACCGGACCGGGTTGGCGATGAGCAGGTCCGCATCCTCATGGATGAGGGGGTGGACATGGACCGGGTCTACATCGGCCACAGCAACGACGATATGGATATGAGCTACCTGATCGGGCTCCTGGAGAAGGGAGTCTGGCTAGGCCTTGACCGTTTCCCTGGTGGACGCCGCCCAGGAACTCCATTTTGGGAGGAACGGACCCAACTGGCCAAGCAACTGATTGACGCCGGCCACACCAACCGAATCATGCTCTCCCACGACCACTCAGTGCCCAAGGCTCGCTACGGCCTGGCCGTGCAAGAAGATCGCGTCAAGTACAACCCCGACGGATACAACTTCATCACCCGCAACGTCCTGCCTCGCCTGATGGACCAGGGGGTATCAGAAGACACTATCAACCAGATAATGGTTGAGAACCCAAGAAGGTTCTTCGAGGGTAAGTAGCAAGAAGTGGGGGTCGGAATCACCCGATTACCATGAGCCGAGGGGTGATTCGTATACCCGAATAACGATTAAGCCGAAGAATACCCGCCGTCAATCGCCAAGGTTGCGCCCGTAACGTAGTCCGAAGCGGTGCTTGCTAGGAAGACGGCCGCGCCGGCCAGCTCTGAGGGTTCGCCCCACCGGCCGGTTGGGATGCGGCGGCTGATGTTGTCATAGCGGTTTGGGTCGGCGTCTTGGATTCCCCGAGTAAGGTCGGTCACGATCCAGCCTGGGAGGACAGCGTTCACCTGGATGTTGTCCTTGGCCCAGGCCACCGCCAGGCTCTTGGTCAGTTGGACCAGGCCGCCCTTGCTGGCGGCGTAAGGCGCGCCCCAGTCACTGCCGAAGATGGAATACATGGAGCCAACGTTGATTACCTTGCCGCCCCCGGCTGTGACCATTTGGGGGTAAGCCGCTTTCGATGCCAGGAAAGCAGCTCGAAGATTCACATCCACCACTGAGTCCCACTGTGCAGCGGTCAACTCTTGGGGCTGGGCCCGGACCGCAATACCGGAATTGTTCACCAGAATATCTAGGCGTCCCATGTGGTCGATGGTGCTAGTGACTATCCGCTGGATGGCCGGCTCCTGGGTGACGTCGACAGTGATGCCGTGGGCCTCTACTCCCAACGCCCGGATGTTTTCCAACGCCTGAGCGGTCTTCTCGACGCTACGGGCGGCAATCACGATGTTGGCTCCGGCTCCGGCCAATCCCATGGCGATGCCTAGGCCGATGCCCCCGTTGCCGCCGGTGACCACGGCTACTTTCCCCGTGAGATCGAAAAGCTTCTGGCTGGCCACGCCTACTCGTCCTTGAACCTGGGGAGCACCTGCTCACCGAACATCCGCAAGGATTTTTCAACCTGCTTGGATGGGATCTGACCCACATTGGGGTTCAGCAACATGTTGCGCACGCCGAGGTCGCGAAGCTCTTCCATCTTGCCGGACACGGTCGCTGGGGTCCCGGCCAAGAAGGCGTGCTCAACCATCTCACCCGCCGGTGGTGGCGTGCCGGGAGGGGGAGGCGGCGCTCCGCCGGGATTGAACCTGACCCTGGCATCCAGCAGATGGGCCTTATAACGGGCTAACCCAGCCTCGGCCACTTCCAATCCCTCTTGGTCGCTGTCGCAAACGAATAACGCCCGTTGTGCCCAGGTCTGGTCCTTGGTTTTTTCTATGTCAACTTCGCTAAGCCCTGAATTTTCTAGGGCTTCTTGGTAGAGGCCAAACCGGCGTTTAAGGGTGTCCAGAGTCTGTACGCCAATCAACACAGGGCGTCCGGCCTTGCCCATGGCAACCATGGAATCTTCGGAGATACAGGCCCGCACGATGGGTGGGTGGGGTTTCTGGTAGGGCTGAGGCCGGAGCCCAGGGAAAGAAAGGTCCCAGAATTTGCCCTTGTGGACCACGTCTTTTCCCGTCCAGGCTTTGATCAGCAGTTCTTCAGCCTCGTCCAGCATTTCCCGGCCTTGCTCCAAGGTGATGCCGTAGCCGATGTATTCGTACTCGTTAAAGGCTGAGCCGCGGCCGGTGCCCATGATCAGCCTGCCGTTGCTTAGGTGGTCTAACAACGATGTTTGAACCGCTAGTCGCACGGGGTGATGCAGGGCCATCTCGACCACCGCGAATCCGATGAGTACACGCTTGGTCCGGGCGGCCACGGCGGCGCCGAAAACCACCGGATCGGCGTAGGCCACCGCTCCGTCGAAGTGGTGCTCCGTGAGCCATACCGCGTCGAAGCCCACCTCTTCAGCGAGTTCAATCTCGCTGAGTGTTTGCGCAATCACGTCATGGTCGGCGGTCTGGTCTGCGCTGATGGAAAACACGAAGCTGCCGAATCGCATCTGTACTCCTGGTTATTATTCTTTTCTACTGGCCCGTTTACCGGCCTTGCATGATCCAGTCGGCCACTCGCTCGCCGATCATGATGGTGGTGCAGTTTGTGTTGGCGCGGATGCAGTCTGGCATTATCGACGCATCGGCGACGCGTAGGCCCTGCAACCCTTTGACATTGCCTTGCTGGTCCACCACCGCCATGGAGTCGGAGTCGGGACCCATTTTACAGGTACCCGAGATGTGCTGGGTGGTGGTGACATTACGCTTCAACCAGAAATCCAACGTGTCGTCCGACACCAGGTCGGCAGGCTGGGGCTCCAGCATCTGCTTGACGATGGGTTTGTAGTCGTCGTGCTCCAAGACCTCGATGCACTTCCTGACCGCCTCCCTGAGCCGTTCAAGGTCTCGGGGGTCGTCCTGGAAGTAGTTATAGTTCAACTCGGGCTGGACGTTAGGGTCGGTGGATGTAATCTTAAGGTTACCGGAGCCGTAGGCCAGCTCCAAGATGCAGGTGAACCGGATTCCCTCGGCCTCCAAGGGGTCGCCCGAGATCGGCGAAGAGAATGACGATGCCATGATCTGGATGTCATTGCGCAGGTCCGAGCCGGTGGCGGTGTAACGGAGGGCCACCTGCGACCGCGGGTCTTCAGGATTGAGCGGAAAATCGTCTTGCACTTCGATGGGCACACGGACGTTGGGGTGGTCTCTAAGGTTCTGGCCCACACCTGGGGCCTCGAGGACCAAGGGAATGCTTAGCCCGTCTAACACTGCTTTGGGACCAACTCCCGATAGCATCAACAGTTGCGGTGAGCCAATGGCCCCGCAAGAGAGGATTACCTGGGAGGCTTCTACCACGAACCGCTCGCCGTCGCTCTCCACTTCCACTCCGGTGGCGCGATTGCCATCGAAGATGACCCGGTGAGTCGTGACGTTGGGTTTGATGGTTAGATTCAACCGATGGCGGCACTCAGCCAGATAAGTCAGTGCGGTGCTCATGCGGATTCCGTTGGGGTTGTTCATTGGGATGGGGCCCACGCCAGCCGATTCCGGGTGGTTCATGTCTGGGTCGTCGGGATGACCCAGAGCGCGGAAGCCGGCATAGAACGCATTCTGGGCCGGCAGCCAAGTATCCCGCTTGTGGCGGCGCACCGGGATGGGTCCTTCCGAGCCGTGGAAATCGTCATGGATGTCTGTGTCGGTCTCAAGTTTTCTCAGGTAGGGGAGAACGTCGGTGAAGCCCCACTGGTCGTTGCCCATGGCGGCCCAGGCGTCGTAGTCCTCCGGAACACCGCGCAGCAGCACCTGGCCATTGATGGCGCTGGAGCCTCCCACCACCCTGCCTCTGGGCACCGGGATGGGTGTAGTCTGCTCAGGTGTGGTGTTGCCCTGGAATGAGTAGTTGTGGGGTGCATCCACGCCGGAAGCGGTCTGGTTATACCCGAATTTGAGGTCGTCCGGATAATGCTCAAAGTCGGGGTAATCGGGCCCGGCTTCTAACAGCAGGATCGAATTGTTGGGGTCGTCGGACAGTCTGCTGGCGATGACGCATCCAGCGGAACCTGCTCCAACAATTATGTAGTCGTATTTCATGACGGCCTACTCCTCTTTAGGGTTTATGGCTGGGTTTTGGGGTCTCCTCCCGCTTGCTAAAGCTGGAACGCTATAAACGTGGGCGTGATTCGCGGCAGACGGCATTATCGCATATCAAACCAGCCGCGGCACCCACCGCTGGGATACACGAAGGTTATGTTGAAGATGAACCGGAGGTTATGCATGTTGCGTTTCAGACTGAAATCCCTTGCGATGAGCTCTTGAATAATGTCGTTAGAGGCGTTTTAAAAGGCGCCGTCCTGGGCTTGGGCGGCCAGAAGCTCCAGGGTTAGCCACTCTAGGACGCGGGACAAGTGTTCGCCGGCTTCTTGGTGCAGCGTTTCGGCCTGTTGGGGTGGAGATAAAGCTCCTCAAGTTGATAACAGATCTTCAGTTGAATTGACCAAGAGGACTCGGCTTCTGATCGACTCACTGGTGTTCAAGGGATTGGCTATGTTCTCTGCCTACTGCACCGAATTCGCCGATTCGCCAGCTAAGACCGAGTCCAACTGGACCAGATATCCGGGACCTTGGCGATCTCAGTTTAGAGCAACTCCCCTAAGAGCAGACGGGTATTGATCAGGTGCTCTTGGAGATCGACTACCAGAGATGAGGGGACCAAGTTTGAGTAATAGATGATAAAACCCGGGACCGGGTGTTCGGCCATAATCGTCCCTTGAGACACCGTTATCACATCGTTAAGTTCAATATCCTTCAAGGGGTATGCGGCCGAGGCCACCTGATCGGAGATCTCGATGTCCACGGACCAGTCTCCGGCTACGTCCAAAGCGCCCTATCGGCTCCACTCCAATTCTCCTGAAGTTGTGGGGAACATCCTTATCGCCGTGGCCTTGTTACTGTCGAAGCCAACGACGTTCACATCTTCGGCCGTGACCCAGAGCGCCGGTATATTTTGAGAGTCGGCAAAGGTGAACGTCACCAACTCCCAAGGCGGCAATCCTGCCAGAGAGAACGAAACATAGCGGCTGGCAATCGGTACTTCGGGAGTTACGCTCAACGTGATTCATGTGCCCAGGTCGTGCTGCACAGACCCGACTGCGGGTGGTTTCGGCTTTGGGGTTGGGATAGCTGTCGGCTTCGGCGTCGCCGTGGGCGGAGGAATTGGAGTAACTGTCGACTGTGGCGTTGCCGTAGGTAATATGGGTGACGGGGTTGGAGCGGTTGTTGCAGGTTGGAGGCAAGACGGTCGGCTGTGGACACGGACTGGGAGGGAGTGTGAGAGTGGGAAGAGGATTGGCTACGGCGGGTGGCAGGATTTGGGTAGCCGCCGGGTCTGGCGCGGCAGCCTGGCTAGCCGTGCCAGCGGGTATAGATGTGTTGGCCGGCGTGGTATCCCCTTCGTCTTGGGTGCAGGCGGCTGCGGCAAACAGGAAAGCAGCCGCAACGATCAGTGTTGCGGTAGATTTACCTTGGAACTTCGAAGAGTCATCGCCGGGCCAACTGTAGGCGGCGTTGGCATAAACGACATCAAATTAGTCTGTCATAGGCGGAATATTAAGAGCAAGTTGGCCTCTCTTCCCACTGTCTATCTTGATGTCGAGGTCTAACCTTTAAGCTCAAACATGTGTTAGGATGCTTTAGGTTTTCGAGGCTCCGCGAAGCCCGGTTTATTCGATAATAATTGGCCAAAATCAAAGGCCTATAACTACTGGAGGATGCCATGAACGTCCACGTTTATACGCAACCTGGTTGATTCAGCTGCCGGACTCTGGAAGAGTTCCTCAAATCCAACGGTGTTCAGTACGAGCACCACAACGTATTGGAAGACAAACAAGCTATGGAAGACCTGCGGGGCAGGGGTATAAAGGCCTTGCCGGTTACGATCATCGATGACAAAGAAGTCATAATCGGCTATTTCCCAAAGAGACTGATTCCAGCGTTCAAGCTAGATGTAAAAGTTGACCTCTCGGGGAAGACCGAGTGGTTGGCCGATAAATACGAACGAATACTGAGCGCCGCTGTCAGGGCCGCTCCCCAGTTCACCCAGGAACAACTAGACACCGATGTGCCTTGGCGCCCGTGGACGGTTCGAAAAACCGTCATGCACATCATGTCTTTCCCAGAAGTGGCCTATCTAAGTCACAAAGTTGGCAGCATGAGCCAAGAGGAAATGCGGGCATCCGACGAGAGATTGAAAGATATCTACACCGCATCTGAAATGATCGATTACGGGAACAAAGTACGCACTGACATAGTTGCGTTCCTAAATAGCGGTGACAATGATGCTTATGACCGAGAGGTCCCCGCGCACTACGGTGGCGAAGTCACCGTGTTGGAGCTACTGAACATTATATTGAGCCACAGCACTCATCACATGAAGCAGCTTTACCACTATATGCAGACAGATCTTGGTATCACCCCAGTGGAGCCGGCTTCCGAGGCCGATTTCGAAGGCATCCAAACTCCAGAGGCGTTGTTCTAACGTTTCCGGCGTGCCAAGAACCGTAGTCCTTCCGTCTCGGGATAGCGCGATGCGGAGGGACCGTATTTTTTAGGATTCAATTCTCGCTGGAGGGGACATGAAATACGACTATATCGTCTTGGGCGCCGGTTCAGCCGGGTCCATCGTCGCTACAAGGCTTTCCGAAGACACGGAGAAGAACATCCTGCTGCTGGAAGCGGGGCCGGACTATCCGGATTTTGAGCAACTGCCCGAGGAGGTGAAGTTCGGCTACGCCACCGAGATCGACATCATGGTCAGCGACCATAACTGGCAGTTCACCGGCAAAGCCACGGAGAAGTCCCCGGAAATGTTGGTTCCTCGAGGCAAGGTCACCGGAGGCTCCAGCGCCATCAACGGGCAGGTCTTTCTCCGTGGAGTTCCCGAGGACTACGACTCGTGGGCCGAGATGGGCAATACCGAATGGAAATTCCAGGACTGTCTGCCCTATTTCCGGAAGATAGAGACCGACACTGATTTCAGCGATGATTTCCACGGAACGGAAGGGCCCATCGTGATGCACCGCTTCGCGCGTGACACCTGGCACCCGGCCACCGAGGCGTTCTACCAGGCCTGCCGATCGGCTGGGTACTCCGATTCTCCCGACCATAACAACCCAGACTCCACGGGTGTGGGGCCAACCCCGCTGAATAACCCCAACGGCATCCGCATGAGCACGGCTTTAGGCTACTTGGACCAGATCAGACACCGTCTCAACGTGACCATCCGGGCCAACTGTCACGTCCAACGAATCCTTTTTGACGGGAAAAGGGCAGTTGGTGTCGAAGTCGAGAGCGGCGGCGAGAAATTTACCGTCGATGGCTCTGAGATCATTCTAAGTTCTGGGGCTATTGGCTCTCCTCATACATTAATGCTCTCCGGCGTCGGGCCGGCTGCACAGCTTCAACAATTTAGCATTCCGGTGGTCCACGACGCTCCCGGTGTTGGCCAGAACATGCGCGACCATCCATTGGTCTTCGTCACCTGGCGGACCAAGCCCGAGGTTGAGTTGGACGGCAATGCTCCCCGCATGCAGGCGACCCTGCGCTACACCGCCGGCGGGTCCGACTTGCGTAACGACATGAAGGTTTCCATGCAGTCCTTTGCCACCGGGCGGGTCAACCAGGGAGGCGACCGGATGGTTCCCCTGGGCATCCGTATGTCCAGTGGCATACAGTTGGCCGCCGGGGCCGGAGAACTGCGGCTGCAGTCGGCCGACCCGTCGGTTCAGCCATTTTTGGACTATCGGTACTTGGAGGAAGAGTTTGACCGGGAGCGTTTGCGGGAAACGGTCCGCATCTGCGTGGCCCTAGGCGAAGACCCGGCCTTCAAGGACATCATCGCAGAACGTATCGAGCCCACCGATGCAGAACTGGCGTCGGACGAGGCGCTGGATGAGTTTTTGTATCGGGAGGTCAGCACCTCCCAGCACATATCTTGCACCTGCAAGATGGGCCCGGCCTCCGACCCGATGGCCGTGGTCGATCAATACGGCAAGGTCCACGGGATGGAGGGTCTGCGGGTGGTTGACGCCTCGATCATGCCTGACTGCATCCGCGCCAATACCAACGTAACCACCATGATGATCGGAGAGCGGGTAGCAGACTGGATCAGGCAAGGGAAGTAATCACTCGGCAATCAAATTATCCCTTATCCCTCAAGGGAGGAGGGATAAACGGCTGACTGAAGAATGCTCTGCGAAAAGAAAGGGGGCTGGGGGTTAACCCCCAGCCCCCTTTTAAACGGCTAACCGGCGGGTTAAAACACCGCTAGAGGGTTAGTGGGGGAGCCGGTGGCGTTCTTGAATCGTAGAGGGGACACAATGAACATGAAGTCATAGCGGTTCAAGCGCTGGCAAATCTCGGCCAATTCCTCGCAGTTGCCGGCGTCGATCAACCATAGGCCCATGCCTACGATGCCCACTCGGTGTATGGGAAGGCCGATGCCCGGATAGCCGCTGGGGTCGGCGTCCTGGGAAGCGTCTCCGGCTACGATGGAGATGCCCCGTTCTCTCAGCCAAGGCAAGGTCTCAGCGTGCAGCCCGGGACGGCCCGATACAGGCGCGCCTTTCTCCAGCCGGCGCTTGTACCAGCCCAGTCGCAGCATCAAGGCATCTCCCTCTCCCAAGCGGACGCCCTGGGCTTTCTCAGCGGCTTCCAGGTCCTCGGTGAACACGCCTTCACCGGCTTCGAGCCAGTCGACGCCGCGCACCTTGGCGATGTCGAGCATGACGCCCCGGGTGATGATGCCGTCTTTGGCCGTATCGATGTTCAGTACGGTTGCTTTGGTCTCGCTGCCCACGTCAGCGGGGTCGAAGCCGTTGTAGAGTTTGCCATTCCAAGTCTGGTGGCACAGGGCGTCCAGATGGGAGATGGTTAGGCCGTGGTAGGAGAAACCGAGAAAATCTGAAGTGCCGCCGCCACCCTGTTTGGGGGCCGTGTCGCCGGCCCGAATCATGTAATGCAGGGGCGGGATGGTGGTGACATCGGAGGCGATCTCCGGGATGATCAACCGTGAGCAGCTAACGCTTATGCCTTCTTTGACCAGCGCCGCAGCCTGGGCTCGCTTGGCGTCGGTGATCAGGTTTAAGGTGCCCATCTGGTCGTCTTTCCCCCAGCGTCCCCAGTTGCTGAGGGAGTCCATCCATCCAATAACTTCGTCTTCCGAGGGTATGTTTCTGGTGGCCATGTGTTTCTCCTAATCTATGTGGATTTTGGGTCTATAAAAAATGTCACTTCGCCTGCGCACGGGAGAGGGTTAGGATGAGATCCCTGGTTTCCGAGGAAAACGTGGGTTTTGGAAAAGTATTTCACCTTCATCCTAACCTTCTCCTTCGAGGGAGAAGGGATTTGGTTTTTCACTCGGTGACTAGCCCTGCCACTGTTCCGTCTACGTAGAGGATCTCGATGGTGCGGGAAACGGCTTCTTCAAGTTGGGCGTGTCCCGCTTGGTCCAGGTGTTGCCCCATGCCGTCTATGATGTCGGACACGGACTTCTGGCCGTCAATCTCCACAATGACAGCGGCCACCAGAGGACTGCAGGGCGTGCCCTCCGGTTGGGAGACCGTGTTCAGGACGTGGCCGTGCACGAATTCCCCTTCTCCGAGCACCGGTTTGCGCTCAACTTGGACCCCCTCGGCCAGCCGTGGTACGGCGTGCAATATCTGGTTACGCTGAGGATCCGAGGCCAGGGCGGCTAACCACTGGGTCCGTGACTGTCGTTCATTTTCCACAGCGCGGATGCTCTCTACGAACTCCTCAGGGGCTTGGCCACGGTTTAACACCACCCGTTCGTAACCCCGTGGCGGCTGACCGGCCACCGCTTGAATGAAGCTGTGGCGCGGGGAATACTCGGCGCTGTTGGTGATACGGCGGGCCTCCCAGAAATAGGACTCGGCGTTGAGGTTGCTGGAGTAGAACAGCCGGGCCATCTCGCGGAACTGGTTGTACTCTTTTAGGTATAGCTCCTGGTAGACTTCACCCGCGTCACCGGCCATCGCCGGTTCGTTGAGGGCAGTGGTCACGTAGGCGGCGGCCAGCACCCCAGACATGAGGGCCAGATGCACCCCCGACGAGAACAGGGGGTCTACGAAACAGGCGGCGTCTCCGGCAAGGATGTAGCCCGGTCCGAATAGCTTATCGGCGGTGTACGACCAGTCCATGACAACCGTGGCCTCAGAGTCCATCTCTGCGTTTTCCAACAACGCCCAAGTGTGGCTGCTCTGAGCCAATTGGGCTTCCAGGAACGCATTGGCCCCGTTCTGCTGGATTCCTTCTTGCCCGATTTTGGAATCGACCACTGCGCCGACGCTGGTGCGCCCGTTATTGAGCGGAATGCTCCAGAGCCAGCCGTGACGGTAGGACTCGATGAATATGTTGTTCTGGTCTGGGTCTGGCAACGATTGGGCCCCGGTGAAGTAGGCGTAGACAGCTAGGTTCTGGAAGAACGGGTCCCATTGTTTCAATTCGAGGTGGCGTCCCAGCAGAGTCGACTGTCCGCTGGCGTCGACCACAAAGCTGCATTGTGCCTCACCGGCAACTCCCTCCGCGTTGGTGAACTCGACGCCGATGGCTTCATCGCCATCGAATATCACTTCAGTTACCTGATGGCCTTCGAGCACGGTTACACCCTGGGACTTGGCGTTTTCGAGCAGTATCTGGTCGAACTTAGGACGCCAGACCTGGTAGGAATGGGGGTACCGGTGGCTGGTCTCTTTGAAATACCAACTCCAGGGAGCGTCGTCACTGCCCCAAACCATGGTTGCCCCGTACTTCTTTAAAAAACCGGCGTTCTCCACGGCGGTCAGCGCGCCCAACTCCTCTAGGATCGGTATGGAGGCGGGTAGCAGGGATTCGCCAACGTGGTCTCTGGGAAACGTTTCCCGCTCTAAGACCGTGACTCGCCATCCCTTGCGGGACAGCATGGTGGCCGCCGCGCTACCGGCGGGGCCTCCGCCGATCACTACCACGTCAGCGGCTAGGTCAATATTTGAGTCCTGGTCTGCATCGGTGTTCATCGCGACATATTATGCGCCGGTATGGAGTGGTGTGGATAGTGCATGGGACCGGTGGAGCGGAATTAAAATCCCCTATGCTGGAAAGGATCAGGCCTAGGGGGTGTTGTTTGTTTAGGAATTTAAGCGAGGTTTGGTCTAGTCGTCGCCTGCAGCGCCGGCGGTGGCGGCCGGGGCCTGATCGATGGGCTTTCAGGTTGCGGTGCCCACCTCGAAGGAACCAGGTAGCTCCAACTCCTTGGCAATCTCATGCACGGCGGGGATGACCTCTTTGCCCATCAGTCTAAATCTGCGCATAGCGTCGTCGTGGTCCATAGCGCCGTCTCCGTCCCAGAAGAACACGCTGCCGGGCCGGATGTACTTAAGGACATGGCGAATCTTGGGAATCACCGTCTTGGAGGTTCTGGAGATGATGGTATAGTCATCGATCTGCTGTTCGCAGGATGGAGGCCTCGACGTTTATCACGCGGCCCTTGCAGAACGGTGTGCTGTGGTGCTCGTTCAGTTTGAGTCTTCCGAACCCCATCTGCTCGGCGTAGATTTTACGTCTAAGTAGCGGTTGTACAAACTGGCGCCCAATTTCGCATCATAAACGCTGTTGCTGAGGGTCAGGTCTTTGATGGGCGTCCCCGTGGCGCCAAAGAACCACGGCTGGGGGTCTTGGTATGGCCGTGCAGGGGAGTAGCCGATAAACATGTAACGATTCCTTCTGCGTTGGGTGCTATGCTGGTCTGACTAGTGTAAATACGCCTATGCCAGCTTGTGCCGCGTTATAGCATCGGCTTCCGTGCATTGAACAACGGGTGCGATTCTGTTTCCGGGGTATCGGCAACATGTACCCGAATGCCAACTGGCGGCATCGAATCGATTGATCGAAACCAGATATCCAGCCAGAGGTTATTGTTGAACCTGCTGATGAATAATCGATGGGCTGCGTTCGCGGCCGGTCTTTTGGTCTTGGCCGTTGCCTGTGGTTGGTCCAGTCCAACGCCGGTACCGGAAGCCTCGTATGCCAAGTTGCAACCGCCAGTTGAAAAACCAACGGCGACATCGATAGTCCCCGAAGGCTCCTCGATCGTGCCTAAGATCGTTCCGGACGTTGACCGGAGCATCTACAGTGTGGCCCTTGAGGACATATTGTTGACACATTTGGAACGACCAGGGCCCGCTTTGTTCCCCTCAGCGAGATATCGGACGAACTTCAGACGGACCTCCGGGACGCTATCATCCCGGTGGACCTCCCGGCCTATGGGGGCGCGGACGCGTTGCCCTGGTTGGATGATGACGATCTTGTGCTCGGATATGAGGCTGGCGGTAAGGCATTCGCCTATCCTATCAACATCCTCAATATCCACGAGATGGTTAACGACACCATCGGCGGCGTTCCGCTGTTGGTCACATACTGCCCTCTATGCTTCAGTGGTGTCGTATTCAGCCGGGAGGTCGATGGCCAGACACTTACCTTCGGAAACACTAGTGCCCTTTACCAGTCGGACTTGGTCATGTACGACCACCAAACTGGATCTTATTGGTTCCAGGTGGGCGGCGAGGCGGTCGTCGGGACTCTGACCGGAGCGAGGCTCGAACCGCTTCCTTCAGCGACGATGCCCTGGGGTGAATGGAGAGCGCTCTATCCTGACACTCTGCTGATCACCGGCGCCGATGGAGGGCTTGAGACGCTTTTCGCCGGTGCGGTCTACGGCAACGGCATTGGCAGCGGGTACCAAGACCGCATCAACAATGGTCAGTTCGCCTTCCCGGTGGACGAAGATAAACTGGACGGTCGGTTGGCCACCGGCGAGATCGTTCTGACGGTGGAGACCGGTGGCGCCGTCACGGCATTTCCTTTAGGCGAGATCGGCGACGGTGCGGTCAATGCTGAAGTTGGCGGGGAGGCAATAGCCGTCTTCACCACCGCGGGAGGCCGCTCGGTAGGGGCGTTTTTTAGGACTGTGGAAGATCAGACCCTAAGCTTCGACTACCAAGGCGACGGGTTATTCACTGACCGTGAGACTGGAAGCGCCTGGGATTTTGCCGGCCGGGCCGTAAAAGGACCTCTGGCGGGAGGGCTTTTGGAACGAGTGAGCACTCGACGTTCGTTCTGGTTCGCGGTGGCCATCTCCTTCCCAGACGTAGAGATTCACAGCCCCTAACCTCCGATCCTAGTCAGATCCTTGTGGCTGATTTGCATCTTAAACCCACTAATAGAACTTGATTGTTAGCGGCGATACCCGCGCAAATTAAGCGTATCCGGCGTCGAAATCCTCTTGACACCTCCAATCCCATATGATAAGTTTCGCACGCCTAAAAACAGGCAGATTTTTATCAGATACAAAGGCCACACCTGTCCCTTTAAGAGAGTCTCTTCATGGAATCCTTGATTGTTGCCCTCGCCGCCGGGGGCGCAGCCCTTCTTTTCGCTACCTTTACCGCCGTCCGTGTACTGCGTGCCGACCCCGGCAACCAGCGCATGCGGGCCATTGGCGATGCGATACGCGAAGGTTCCGGCACCTTCCTACGCCGGGAGTACATGGTTTTAGCGCCATTCGTCATCGTCGTCGCAGCAGGACTGTGGGCGTTGATCGACTGGTGGACACTGGATAATACAGTGCCGGAAACGGCCATCGCCTACCTAGTGGGCACGGTCTGCTCAGCTACCGCCGGATTCATCGGCATGAGCGTCGCGGTTAGAGCCAACGTCCGAACCGCCGCCGCCGCTATGCACGGCCTCAATCCAGCATTGCGGATCGCCTTCTCCAGTGGTTCTGTCATGGGCATCACGGTGGTTGGCATCGGCCTGCTCGGCGTGACCATCCTTTACACGATTTTCCAAGACATCACGGTGGTCGCCGGCTTCGGATTCGGCGCCAGTTCTATAGCCCTCTTCGCCAGGGTTGGCGGAGGAATCTTCACTAAGGCTGCCGACGTGGGCAGCGACCTGGTTGGAAAGATCGAGGCGGGTATCCCCGAAGACGACCCCCGGAACCCCGGAGTGATCGCCGACAACGTCGGTGACAACGTGGGCGACGTCGCGGGTATGGGCGCTGACCTATTCGAGTCCTACGTAAGTTCGATCATCGCTGCCATCGCCTTGGCAACCGCGGGCACCGCTGGAGCGGCCGTTGCCTGGGATGCTGACAAGGCAGTCTTGCCACTGATGTTGGCGGGCGCCGGGATTGTGGCTGCGATCCTCGGCACCTTTGTGGTACGTGCTAACGAACAGGCCGATTTCGGCCAGCTCTTGTGGGCACTTCGGCGGGGCATCTTCGCCTCGGCGATCCTGCTAGCGGTTTTCGCACTAGTGGTTGTGCTCTCTTTGGACATGGAGATCAAATGGTTCTGGGCGATAATAACGGGTCTAGCGGCAGGCATAATAATCGGCCTGTCGACTGAGTACTACACCTCCTACGACTACAAACCAACGCAGATGATTGCCGAGTCCTCGCAGACCGGCGCTGCCACCGTGATGATCAGCGGTATCGCCACCGGCATGATCAGCACTGTCGTTCCCCTGGTAGCGGTGGGATTCACCATGATTATCGCCTTTGAATTGGCTGATTTCTACGGGGTCGCATTGGCCGGGGTAGGCCTGTTATCTACACTGGGGATCACGCTGGCGACCGATGCTTACGGTCCGGTAGCCGATAACGCCGGCGGAATCGCGGAGCAGGCCCAGCTTGATCCTGAAGTAAGGGAGCGGACCGACGCTTTGGACGCCCTGGGGAACACCACAGCGGCCACAGGAAAGGGATTTGCCATCGGTTCCGCCGCGTTGACTTCTCTGGCTCTGCTGGCGGCCTTCGCGATTGCGGCCGAGATAAAGGTGATCGATCTGTTGGACCACAAGACCATTGTGGGCGTACTCTTCGGCGCTATGCTGCCGTTCCTCTTCTCCGCTTTTACCATGAAGGCTGTGGGGCGGGCGGCGATGTCCATCGTTAATGAGGTCCGCCGCCAGTTCCGAGAAATCCCCGGGCTGATGGAAGGGACTGCTGACCCCGATTACAACGAATGTGTGGACATAGCCACCAAGGGCGCGCTTAAGGAGATGATCATACCTGGTTTGATGGCCGTTGCCGCTCCTCTGGCCACCGGTTTCATCTTGGGCGTGGAGGCCTTGGGTGGCATGCTCATTGGAGCCGTGGGTTCTGGCTTCATGCTGGCCATCATGATGGCCACCGCCGGCGGCGCTTGGGACAACGCCAAGAAATACGTGGAATTGGGCCATTACGGCGGCAAGGGCTCCGATGCCCATAAGGCCGCGGTCGAAGGCGACGTTGTTGGGGACCCGTTCAAGGACACTTCAGGCCCGTCACTCAATATCCTGTTGAAGTTGATGGCTATTGTCTCCTTGGTGTTTGCCCCGGTTTTCTTGGAGGTCACTCCGCTGATGGAAAAGATCATATAAGGGAAAAGTACGTTCGAACAAAAAGGGCCGGTCGAAAGACCGGCCCTTTTTATATCCGCAGCCTGGTGTGAGCAAAGATGCATGGAGCGAAGGTGGGTTAAAACCCGCGCCTACGGCGAACGGCTGTGGGCGTATTGTCGCGGGGAGGAGGTGGAAGGAAACTGGGTACTATGGACTAACCAACTGGTTCTAGGTTGATTATTCGCCCGGTGGCGTCTTCACCGTCTACTTCCAGCAGGCCTAGAGTGCCTAAGACGCCCCGTTTGTGGCGGCGGCCTGGGTAGGTGGGGCTGCCGGGGTTCATGATCAACACACCGTCCCAGTGCATGACCAACTCCTCATGAGTATCGCCGAACAACACGACGTCTACCGGCTCTTTGAACTTGCGGGCCATGAACTCCCGCCCATCGCCTTCGGGAAGGACTAACTCGGAACCGTCTGGGCTAGTGGGAATCTTGGGGCCGGGCCATTGGATATCATGGATCATGCCGATGGATACGCTTTCGACTTTGACCACCCTGGTCGTCATAGCGAGACGGTCGCCGTCTTCCAATGGGTCTTCGTAGCCTCGTACTGCCAGCAGAGGAGCCACCCCTTCCAGGTAATCCAGTACTCCCAGGCATTCAAGGTCGCCGCAGTGGAGGATCATGTCGACCCCACGTAAGGCGTCGAGGATCTTGACCGGCAGGTCCCGGCCGCTGCCTGCGGAGTGGGTGTCTGAGATCACGCCAATCTTGGTGGGCATTAAGCGTCGGCCTGCGGAGCAAGTGCCGCCATGGTGCGGTGGATGGCTTCAAGGTCAGTCCCGTGGGCGAAGTTGACGATTGGCATGTCTGCCCCTGCCTGCCGGAACTGGGCTAGTTGGTCACGGCATTGCTGGGCATCCCCTAGGACCACCACGCTCTCCATCATCTTGTCCGACACCGCGGCGGCGGCCTGTTCCCGGTTACCGGAACCCCAGGCGTCCCGGATGGCTTGGGATTCCGTGGCGAAACCGGCCCGGCTCATGCTGTCGAAATAAAAAGTCCCCATTCCGCCGACGTAATAAGCCATGTGGGCCCGCAACAGTTGTTCCCCATGGGCCAAGTCTTCTGCGCCGTTTGCCGCGTAGCAGAAGATGTAGGGAGAGACAGTCACATCAGAGATTTTACGGCTCGACTTGGCTGCGCCGATGCTGATCTGCTCCTTTAGGTCTGGTAGCCGGTCGCGGCTGGCCCAGACGGGAAGCCAACCATCGGCGAGCTCGCCGGTCAGTTCCAGGTTTTTGGGCCCCAAGCTGGCCAGGTAGATGGGAACGCGCTCCTGGACCGGGGGAGATATCATGCGGAACCGCTCCATCTGGTAGAACTTGCCCTCATAGTTGACCGCTCCGCCGGCCAGGGCCATGCGGATGATCTCTATATATTCACGGGTACGCGCCAGAGGTGAATCGAAGGGTACGCCGTGCCAGCCTTCCACCACCACTTTTCCGCTGCTGCCCAGTCCGAGCATCGCCCGTCCCTTGGATATGATATCCAGGGAGGCTATTGTCTGGGCGAGGATCGCCGGAGTCCGGCTGTACACGGTGGCGATTCCGGTGCCCAGGCGCAGGTTTTCAGTATGGCAGGCTACCATGGTCAGCACAGTGAAAACGTCCCGCCCCCAGGACTCGCCGGTCCAATACGAGTGATAGCCCAGGCCGTCCGCCTGTTTGGCTATGGAGATCAAGTCCTCGTCGGAAGTTTCCCGGCTGGCGTTGAGAAAGAATCCGATCTCTTCCATAGATGGCTCCCTTAGGTTCCGAGGCGATATTAGCTTTATTACTCCGGGATTATAGGGGAGAGGTGGACAGGCGCGCCAGGATAGGGGAGGTCAGTTGCGGCTTTCCCAAAGGGTGAAATAATCGGGGGAATCGCCTTTCAGGGCTTCCGCCATCTGCTGCTCGTTCAACTTTTGCGTTATTGCGGATTCCCGTTTCACCAGGTCGGCGATGGTGGCTCCCCAATTGTCTGATTCAGAGCCGTTGAATCCACTGTGTATCAGTTCATTCAGGCCATCTAGTATCTTGCCGGCGTGGAAGGTAAGGGCGCCACCGCTGACCACATAGACGACCACTGACGGTATCTCATCTTCGTCGTCTATCTGCACGCCGAGCCGGTCTAGGATGAAGGTCATGGCGATGTCCCGCACGGTTTCCTCAATGGTAACCGGCAGATTCATGAAGTGAGAAAATAGGAAATCGCTGGACGCGCGCAGCGCCTCGGAGAATTCTGCCTCTACGGTCCGGTAGAACTCCTCGTCAAAAACGTCGTCGGTATTTAGCAACAACACCTGGGGGTCGTCTTCCCGGGAGTCGATGACCAGGAATTCCGGTAGGTGCGGGAAGATACAGAGTTGAATCTCGGGACGCCTGCCGCCGGGCAATTGTGGGTTGAATAGCTGCTCCATGTGATCCGTTTTCTCCACATTCAAAACGGTTAGATAAGTGAAGAATCTCCTGGTGAAATGGACTTCCGCTACCTTGGTACTTTAACCCTACCCACAGCAATTATCCACCCAGAAACACATGGCCAAGTGACTCCAACCGCCGCACATGGCAGTAACTGTTTACAGGATGCCTGAGATGTCGTTCATCTGTTGGTAGAGCCAGTGGTTGATGTCCTCACGGCAGACTGAATTTAGCATCCGGGCCGCTCGGGCTTTACGGTCTTCAGCAGACATCGTGATCGCTTGGTGCAGGGCCTCCATAGTCCCCTCGATGTCTGTGGGAGAAACGCTGATAGCGCCATCGGAAAGCTGTTGGTAAACGCCGCTGCTGTGCGACAAGACCAATACCCCGTCGCGGTTGTTGACCACCGGGCCTTCCTTGGCAACCAAGTTCATACCCTCGATTATGGTGTTAACCAGGAGCACGTCATATAACTTCATGCCGGCGATCGCCTGCGTGTAGTTGTTCTCAATGAACGGCACTATGGGCTGCCAGTCGTCCGTGCCGTGGTTGTTGTTGATCTGTTGAATGACCTGTTGAATTTCGTCCATGTACCGTTGGTACTGGCGTATATGGGTGCGGGAAGGCACCAGGAATGCTAGGAATTTGACCTTGCCCTTCAGTTCCGGATAACGGGTCAGCATCAATTCATAGGCCCGGAAGCCGCGAACGATATTTTTGTTCGGCTCGGCGCGGTCGATACGGACGATGGTGACGTCTCCGGTGTCGGCGGAAAGCCGGTTTTCATAGTCCAGAGCCCGAGGGGTGTTGGCGATGCGCTGGACCTCCTCCACATTGATGGAGATAGGATAGACCTTGACGGAAGTGGTGCGGCCGTTCCGAGCGACGGTATGACTGGTCCGGTCAACGGTTACATCGGGGACAAATTCTTCGACAGTGTCCAGGAAGCAGCGGACGTCGCCGATGGTTTGGAAGCCCAACAGGTCGGTGGTGCACAAAGACTCACAGATGCGCCGGATGATGTAATCCGGAATCATATGCCAATATTGAGGAGTGGGCCAGGGAATGTGGACGAAGTGCTGAATCACAGCTTCCGGCACCTCTTTGCGCACGAATTCCGGCATCAGATACAAATGATAGTCGTGGCCGATGACTATGGGAGCCTGTTCCAAGGCCTGGGCTTCGGAGATAACAGCATTTGCAAAAGCCTGGTTCACCGGGATATAGCCGCTTTCCCAGGCATCATGGACCGCGGCATCTACATTGGGGTTATACGGCGGGTTCCACATATAGTGCTGCAGGAACCAGAGGAGAGGATTGCAAAGGATGTTGTAGTACTTGTGGTAAACCCGGCGGGGAGTCACCACGTAGCGCAGATTGATCTCGTGGCCCGGTAGCGGTGATTTGATGTGTGGGCCCTGGCCGTTCTCTGAAACGACCCGGTCGCCTTCGCCCATGGCGCTGGCCACCCAGGTGAATTCGAATTTTTGGGCCAGGGAATTGAAGGCGGTGACGACGCTGCCGCTGCCGCGCCGGGCTTCAGGCCAGCCATTGCCGGACATCTGGTGCTCAACCGGGCCGCGGTTGCTCACCAAGATAAGTGGCCGCTGTGAAAAGACGGCTTCGCAAAGCTCGGTCAGTTCGTTTACATCAGCCATGCTGCTTTCCTGTCAGGACCCTTTTTAGCATCCCGTAACTCATGTCAGAGACAAATTCAGTTGTGACTGTTTTGTTCCGAAAATATTGGATTTGTTAATTAATCCACCAAAATATAGCCAAATTTTGGTAAATCGATGATTTTATTACCGAATAATGTCAGCTAGTCGACACTATATCTTGCAGAACCCCAATGTCAAGGAGAGTGGGTTGGCCAATGGCCTACACCCTCAGTCGGGCGCTACCAGCCCAGCCAGCTTGGCGACCGCCTCGACCACTTCTCCCAACCCGGACACAGTGATATCCGGCTCCGTTTCTGCGTCGTCTGGGTCTTCCCTTTTATAGAACCCGGTGATCCAGATAGTCTTCAGTCCACACCGTTTGGCGCCGACCACGTCGTTTAAAACATGGTCGCCTACGTGGATGGTCTGTTGCGGCGTCGCATCCATTGCCCGGAGGGTCATCATGAATATCTCCCTGCCGGGTTTGGCCAGCTTTACCTCGTCAGAAAAAGTCAGGGTGTGGAAATAGTCCAGTATTCCTCGCTCCGCCATATAGCTGCGGAAAGTGAACCCAGGGGTCATGCCGGTGTTGGAGATCAACCCCATCTTGAGACCCATATCCTTGATCCCCTGAAGCACCTGTACTGCATCGGAATGTGTCGGAGGGGGGTGAGTCAAGAATGAGTCCGAGTAGAATTCGGCGACCTCATCCATCACTCCCGGGGTAAGTTGTTCGGCCAGGCCGGGTTCGATGTGATTGACGAAGATCGAGACCTGCTCGCGAAAGTCAACGTCCAGACCGCCGTTGCGAACATCTCGGCACTGTTGGAAGCAGGACATATAGGCTTCTCGGATGTGCTCGAGGCCGAATTTTTTGCCGAATTTGGCCAAGGCGGATTTAGCGCCTTCAAGCCGGACCTCAGCCCGGGCTTGCCCAAGATCTCGTTCATCTATCAAGAGGGTCTGCCACAGATCGAATGTAACGGTGGTGATATCCGCCAAAGCTCCCGGCTCTCCCTATCCACCCGGCCAAGAAGATCGATTTGAGTATTGGGCCGTAGGTCGATTCTACACGAAATACGTTGCCCACTAGGCGTGTAGATGCACAGAGAAGAGCAAAGCTATCTGCTGAGGCCTGCGCTGACTACAGAGGTGGGCGGCGAGTGTGCCAGTCTGTCGCTTGTTCGTAGGCATGGGCGGCACGCAACACCGTTAGCTCATCGAAGGGCTTTCCCGCCAATTGCAGACCGATGGGCAGTCCGGTGTCTGAGAAGCCGCAGGGCACCGACATGGCCGGGAACCCGTTGATGTTATAGGGCCTAGTGTACTGGGTAAGAGCGCCCACTACTCCAATTTCTTGTTCCCCCGCCAGCACCCTGGCAGCCAGAATCTCCGGAGCGGTTACCGGCTCGGTCGGCCCGGCCAATAGATCAACATCGTCAAGCAGCCGTCTCCCCTCTTGGTCAAGAAGGGTGCGGGCCTGTTGCGCTCGGAGGTAGTCGGCGGCGCTGATGAATAACCCCGCTTGCAGGCGATGGCGGACCGGCTCATAAAGCTGGTGACCGTCCTTTTCTAGAAGGTCCCGGTGGTAGGCGGTAGCTTCGGCCATGAGCACTGTACTGGAGATGGCCTGGGATTGTTCGAACATGGGGAAAGAGACCTCTTTCACCTCCGCCCCCATGCTCTCCAACAGGCTGATGGCGTCCAAAACGGCCTTCCTCACCTGGGGATCCAGCGGCGCATCAAAGTACTCCTTGGGCATGCCGATGCGCAGACCCTTAACGTCACCGGTAAGCGCAGTAGTGTAATCAGGGATCTCCACTTTGGCCGAAGCCACGTCTTTGGGGTCGTGACCGGCGATGACGTTCATGGTGATGGCGGCGTCTTCCACTGTGCGCACCATTGGGCCGGGGTGGTCCAGGGACCAAGACAGGGCAGTCAGGCCCCAACGGCTAACCAGCCCGTAGGTTGGCTTGAGGCCGACAATTCCACAGAGGGCGGCCGGAATCCTGATCGAACCTCCGGTGTCGCTACCGGTGGTGATGGTGCATTGGCCTGCGGCGGCGGCGGAGCCAGAACCACCGCTGGAGCCGCCGGTGACCCGGTCTGGGTCCCAGGGGTTGTGCATATGCCCGTAGTCCGGGTTCTCGCCCGTTGGGCCGTAGGCGAATTGGTGCATGTTTAGCTTGCCCAACAGGATGGCGCCGGCCTGGTGGAACTTGGCGGCTACCGTGCAGTCTTCTTCCGGAATGAAGTTATCGAAGATCTTGGAGCCTGACGTGGTGCGCACCCCGGCGGTGTTATACAAGTCTTTCAGGCCAACGGGGATGCCGTGGAGCGGACCCTTGTACCGACCGGCCTGGATGTCTTTCTCGGCCTGGCGGGCGGCGGTGCGGGACTCTTCCGCCAACAAGGTGATGAACGAATTCAAAACAGGCTCGGTGGCTTCGATTCTGGCGAGATGAGCGTCGATTATCTCGACTGGAGAAACTTCTTTCTTCTCCACCAGCTTGGAAAGGTTCCCGGCGCTCATGTAGCAGATTTCCAGTGCGTCCATAAAGGTGTTGCCTCCCTGTTTTACGTGGCTTACCTGGTGTCGATGGCGTACTAATCCGTGGGCGGAATGAAGGCCATCTCGGGCTCCGTGCCAGAAACATCTATCTTTTTGATGACGTCGGCGCTCAAATAGACGCCGCGCACCTGTGAATAGAGCTCGTCGAGATAGGCCGGTTCTCCATTTACGCCAAGCAGTTCGGCAAGGCGCTCGAACTCTTCCCGGGATAGTGGTTTTTCTGAAGCCATAGGGTCATCTCCAATAAGCCGCAGGTTTGAGCCGCAGTCATTATGGCCGAGCTTATAACTTATGGCAATCACGCTCAGCAGAGACAGTAAAAGTAGTTCCTACCCGCCCTTGTCCGGCCACTTGGAAATAAGGGGCATGTTGATATAATTTAGCGCAGTGATTTCTGAGATGGACATACAGATTCAAATTGCAGTCCGATAATAATATCCCCTGGCGTTTGGGCGAACCCGGCGAAAACCCATTGGATCCAACCATGAGTCAGTCGCCGCAGTCAGGGAAAGGCGCGTCCTATTGTGCCCGTTGTGGATGTCAGTGGGGACCTGGACAGAACTTCTGTCCGAGTTGCGGTCATCAACCCGCCGGATTCGCTATTCCCTCTGACCAATCCTGTGAAATGACATCCACGGAGCTCTCATCCGATTCCGGAAGCGCTGCTATTGGGCGGGCGCCTCACTGAATGGGAGGGGTTACTTGGGGCGGCTGGCAGATAATCTTTGGCATCCTTCTGCTGTTTTCGGCGGTCGCGGCTTTGTCGGTCCTCGGCTCGTTCTATCCGGAGCAGGAAGGTGCGGTGTCCACCTGGATCAGCGTTCATCTGATGGCCCTGGCCATCATTGGCATCGTTTGGTACCTGGGCCTTCGCCACTGTAGATACCCGTTGGCTGTATTGCGGCTCAGCAGAGTCACCTGGCCGCGGAAACGGACCGTCCTGCTGATGTTCGGAGTTCTGGGCGCGAGCTTGATTGGCACATACATCTATTCAGGCATCGTCGGGTGGTTGGGCGTGGATGAACTAACCATACCATCACCAGCGGTTGATCCGGACAATTTGTTTGACGGCCCAGCCGTTCTACTGACTTTTCAGGCCCTGGCCTTCATCACGCCCATGAGTGAGGAGTTATTCTTCCGTGGGTTCATTTTCCGTGGGCTGCTGCCCAAGATGGGGCCTTGGTGGGCGATCGCAGTTAGCGCTTTGATATTCAGCGGCTTCCATTTTTCTCATGTAGGGGTGCTGATCCCCGTCTTCATCATCGGATTTTTGTTGGGGTGGCTGTATTGGAAGACGGGCTCGCTGTGGGCGGCCATAGGCGCCCATGCCGGCCAGAACGTCCTCGCCCTGGCCGCTCAGACCTTCAGCTAAAAGAAATCTAGGCTGGAGATTTCAGCCGGGAGTCCAGGGGTAGACACCGATGGGGTTGTACGTTAAATTTGCCTAAACCGTAGGCCTACTTTCTTGTCGTATCCGGGCCGGGAGGATGTCAGGTCCCAGGTATGGGCGAACCTCGAATCAAGTGTATGTTTGATGCAGTCCGGGAGCAGAAGCGTCCCGGACTGATTGTATTTGTGACCGCTGGCTTCCCCGATATGGAAACCACGATGGAGTTGGTCCCAGCCCTGGTTGCGGCCGGCGCAGATGCCGTGGAACTGGGGGTGCCATTCAGCGATCCGTTGGCAGAGGGGCCGGTGATTCAGGAGTCCAGTTTCCAAGCCTTGCAGAACGGCACCAGCTTGGAAGACTGCTTGAAAGCGACCGCGGCCCTGCGGGCAAAGATACCGGACACTCCGTTGATCTTGATGGGTTATTACAATCCCATCTACACCTACGGTTTGGTCCCGTTTGCCGAGCGCTGCCAACGGGCCGGCGTGGATGGCCTGATCGCTGTGGACCTTCCGGGATTCGAAGCAGCCCCGCTGATCTCGGAATGTCGGTCTCGGGATATCTCAGTCATTCCGTTGTTGGCGCCCACCAGCACCGACGAAAGCATCAAAGACGCCTGTACCGGGGCCAGTGGGTTCGTCTACTGCATCAGCGTCACGGGGGTAACGGGCGCGCGGGAGCAAGTCTCCGGGCGGAGCTTTGAGCTTTTGGACCGGGTGAAGACCCACACAGACCTTCCCCTGGCGGTGGGGTTTGGAATATCCAACCGATCCCACGTGGAAGAGGTGGGGAATACGGCGGAGGCTGCGGTGGTCGGTAGCGCTCTCATCCGGGTTATGTTGGAGTCGCCGAGAGAAGAAGTGGTCGAGCGGGCCAGCCGGTTCGTGGCAGAACTGGCGGGCGTCTCTCTCCCAACTTAAGGAGTGGTCTAGTAGATGACAGCTTGCCGAGGAATCAGAGGCGCGACGACCGCTGACGCCAACACAGAAGAAGCTATCCATGCCGCAACTACCGAGTTGGTACAAGAGCTGATTGACGCCAACGGCCTAGAAGAAGACTCATTGGCCGCTGTTTTTTTCACAATAACCCCAGACCTAGACGCCGCATTCCCGGCTACTGCGGCGCGGAGATTGGCCTGGGCCAATGCTCCGTTGATAGACATTACCCAGGTGGTAGTGAAGGGTAGCTTGCCCCGTTGTATTCGGATACTTATACTAGTTAACACTGATAAGGAACCAAAAGACCTGGTTTACAAATATCTAAAAGAGGCCGAAGCCCTGCGCAGTTAAAGCAGGTTAGTAAGCTCTGTGGTGGTTGTGAGGGAGCCATGCCGCAGTTGCCGCAGGCTCCGGTAGTGGTGGGGTATTTCGCTTAAGGTCTGTCTCAGTTCCTACAAAGACCGAACGGAATATGAATAAGTCCACGGACCAAAGGTGATTTCTGAGATGATCGTTGTAATGGCGCCAGGCACCGCACAGTCAGACCTGGATAGTATTCGAGTACGGATCGAAGACCGAGGATTGAGGGCCCAGATCAACACAGGAGCCGAGCGAACAGTTATCGGCGTGATGGGGTCGATTCCTCCGGACTTCAAAGACGAGATGGAATTGATGAACGGGGTTGATGAGGTAATCATCATCTCTAAGCCTTACAAGTTGGCCAGCAAAGAATTTCATCCCGATGACACCATCATTAAGGTTGGCGACGCAGTGATTGGCGGACCCAAGCCCGTTATTATGGCCGGTCCCTGCTCCGTAGAAGACGAAGAGCAGATGGTCTCCACGGCCAAAGCCGTGAAGGCTGCCGGCGCGACCGTCCTGCGGGGCGGCGCTTTCAAGCCAAGGACCTCTCCCTACAGCTTCCGCGGAATGGGGGAGGACGGACTGAAACTGCTCCAACTAGCCAAACAAGAAACTGGCCTGCCAATCATCACCGAAGTTATGGCCACCGCTGATGTTGAGACGGTAGCTAAGTACGCAGACATCCTGCAGATCGGCGCCCGGAACATGCAGAACTACAATCTGCTCGACGAAGTTGGCCTGATCGGGAAACCGGTCATGGTCAAGCGTGGGCTAGCCGCCTCGTACGAAGAGTGGCTGCTGGCCGCCGAATACGTGATGGCCGGGGGCAACGAGCAAGTGATTCTCTGCGAACGGGGAGTTCGCGGGTTTGAGACCTTCACTCGGTTCACGCTGGATGTGGCCGCAGTGCCCGTGATCAAACGGCTCAGCCACTTGCCCGTCGTGGCCGACCCCAGCCACAGCACCGGAAAATGGTATCTGGTCACCCCTGTCGCTCTGGCGTCGGTGGCCGCCGGAGCCCACGGGTTGCTGATCGAGGTACACCCCAATCCTGACCAGGCCAAATGTGACGGCCCCCAATCCCTCACCTTCGAGAATTTTGACATATTGATGGAACAGGTCAATGCAATCGCTTCAGTGAGGAAACAGCCGGTAACCACCGGCTAATCCAAACAAACCCTAGCGGTCAATCTAGGAGATCAAAAGAGAGGGCATTAGCCCTCTCTTTTTTATTGCCCAATATCGTAACGCGCACTTCAGCGCTTAACACCAGGGCCGGACCATCCTGGGTCGGGGCTTGGCCTTGTTAGTATCATTGGCAAACGTAACAATAATAGAGATGCAGCAGAATTGATAAATGTGACCTATTTACAGAGTATTGATCACCGGCGAGGTTGATTGGCAAATAGGTCTTGTCGATCGGTATGACAGGAAATTGACGGTTTTTCGGGGGCTGAGCCCGAATAGACTTCTAAGTAGGCGAACAGACCGGCCATCAAGCCACTAACATCTAGATTCGCCGACACGCACATATTGGGAGGGATCGCATGACCGTGGAGATCACCACCCTCAAGCAGCCCATTGACGCGATGTACATGATTCACAAAGCTCTGCGAGGCGAGGCCGACCGGATGGTTGAGCTCGCCCGAAGCCTGGAGACCGGATGTAGTCTCTAGACGTTTAAGTTGGCCTTTACCCCCGGGCCACCGCCATCATGTACCGCGCCGATGAAGAAGTCGACACCGAGATGTCCAAATTTGTGGACGAATCCAGCAAGGCTGCCGCTAACTGCCCAGTTGAGCGGGTCAAATGGGCCCTGTTGGAGAAAGAAGACGGCGAATACACCAGGCTTCTTAAGGGCGTCATTGACGTCATGACTGTGCTTGAAGAAAACATTGGTGCCACCAGCGTCATACCACGGACCAAGCAACACCTTTACGGCCCGGTCATCGCCCACCGCGTTGCCCAGGAGAACCGCCTGGAAACAGAAGAGGTGATGGTCATTCCTCTGATTAGGGAAAACCTCTCCGCCGAGTGCCAGTTAAAGGCCGTCGGCACGCTGTTTATCGACGATGGATCCGACGACCAGAGCTGGTTCATCGACTGGGTGTACTCGGAGTTTGGCCCGGCCGAGCAGGCCCAACCCGCTTAGTTTTAGCCTGGCCGAGGGCTCATAGATGAAAAAAAGACCGCGAATTAGAAGCGGCCTTTTCTTTGGGGCTATTATATGTGCCGTGCTAGACCAATACCGGCTCCGAGTTCTTCCGGTATATCTGGAAGCGGTGGCGGGTGGTGTCGGCTATTATCACCCGATTGTTCTGGCCCATTCTCACCGCGCATGGCGCCCACAGCACCCGCTCAGGAGTGAAATTCCGGATGGAGTTGCGCTGCCTGATCATATCGGGATTGGACCTGAGCTTGGCGATGCCCATATTGGACAAGTGGCCGTCGCCGGTGAATTCAGTGATGAACCGGCCGTCCGGCGTCAGCACCTGCACCCGGTTGTTCAACCAGTCTGCTATATAGATATCGCCGTCCTGGTCGACGCAGACGCCCGTGGGACGGTTGAATTGGCCAACCGGGACATGGGAGTAGGTGATCCCGCCCTTGACCCGTGCGTTGTAGCAGTCGCCGCCAGTTCCCGGCGTTCCAAAGCTAGCCAACCATTTGCCGTCCGAGGTAAATGACTGGACACGGTCGTTGCGCCAATCGGCGACAAAGATATTGTCGTCGCTGTCCAGGCACATTCCCCAGGGAAGGTTGAACTGCCCATCAGCAGATCCGGCTGAGCCGAATTTTCCCAAGAACTTCCCGTCCAGACCGAACTTCTGGACACGGTTGTTACGGCTGTCCACGACGTAAAGGGTCTCATCTTTGCCGATGGCGATGCCGGACGGCCGGTCAACGTCCCCGTCGCCGGATCCCCTGGCGCCCCAGTGAGTGATGTACTCCCCGTCCCTGTCGTACTTGGTGATCCGGTTCAGCCACTCGTCTGTGACGTAAACGTTGGTGTCCTTGTCGAGAGCGATGCCCGTGGGCCAGATGAATTGGCCTTTGCCCTCACCGTGTGAGCCGAAGGTGGAGATGTATTCCTCACCTTCTTCGCCCAGTTTCATGATGGTGAGGCGAGTGCCGTCAGGCCGGTCTTCCCGGCCCCGGTTCACGATGTAGGCGACTTCGTCAGATGTTAGGGCAAAGTCGACTGGATAACGCACCCCGGCGCCGACATGCTCGGCGCGGCCAGCCGTGGATTCATACGTGAAAGTCCGGTCGTTGATGCCTAGGAATACGCTTGCCATGAGCCCACCTTCCATTTAACGAAATAGTATCCGGTACTCTTTTTAATGTAGATCACTAGATAGTGCGAGAGGGGATCGCATAGTCCTTGAGTTTGTTGTAGATCTGTATCCGTTGACGCTGAGTGTCGGCTACGAGCAGCCGCTGATTGGCTGTGTCGAAGACTAGGTCGGAGGGCATATCGAACCGCCATTCAACCTGGGGGTTCGGCACTTCCCGGCGCCGTCTGACTGCGTCTGGGTTGGTAGCGACGGTCATCTTGGCCCAATGGGAAAGCTCATAGGCGTCTCCGCGCAAGGTGGTGATAAACCGGCCGTCGGGGCCAAACACCTGGACCCGGTTGTTGGACCAGTCGCATACGTAAACATCGCCGTCTGGGTCGACAGCCACTCCGGACGGGCGGCCCAGCTCGCCCCGGCCTGCACCTTCGCTACCGAATGACGCCACGAACTCGCCTTCCGGAGTGAATTTCTGCACCCGGTGGTTCATGTGGTCGGACACGTAGATGTACCCTTCAGAATCGGAGGCGATGCCCCATGGCGAGTCCAGTTGGCCCTCGCCGCTGCCCAACCCACCCCAGGCGGCCATGAGAACGCCGTCCTTGGTGAATTTCTGGACTCGGTGGTTGCGGGTGTCTGAGATGTAGAGGTCGTCATTGGCATCGATGAGGATGCCGGAAGGGCCGTCCAGTTCCCCCTCTTCAGCCCCCGACGTGCCCCAGCACTGCAAGAATTTCCCGTCGCCGTCGAAGATGGAAACCCGGTTCAGCCATTCGTCGGCGACATAGACCGCTCCTTGACTGTCCACCGAAATTCCCGCCGGCCAGATAAACCGGCCGGGGTCCTCCCCGTATTTCCCAAACTCGGTTACGAGCTCTTCCTCGCCGGATATGCCACCGAAAATAACTTTGGTGACGCGGGTGCCTACGCCGGTCCGACTCCAGTGCACGTTGGGAATCATCTCGAAACCGCGACTGATCACGTAGGAGGCAGCGTCGGTCCCGACTCCAGTGGCCACGGCCACCGGCATCCGGAACCCGGTGCCCGAGGCTGCCGACCGGCCGACAGCGTGGCTGAAGTCGTATACCCGGCCTGCTGCTATCTGTGTTTGCATATCTCTACCCTTGCGTTGACGGCAACTATGCCAGGTTAGATAAATCTGGGCGCCTCAAAGTTTCCTTTGACGATTGGCTTGGCGTCCAGGCCGAGCCAGTCTTCCAGCACGGTGGTGTAGAGGCCGCGGAAATCCATGTTGGGGACCAGGTCGCCCTGTTGGAGGTCTTCTGACTTTCTCGATGGGTACTCGCCGTACTGTCCGCCCTTGATGGCGTCGCCGATAACGAATGCGGCCCCGGCGGCCCCGTGGTCGGTGCCTGAGCCATTGTCACGGACGCGCCGGCCAAATTCGGAGAACAGCAGTATGATTACATTGTCGGCGGAGTCGTGCTGTCGGAGATCGGCGAAAAAGTCGGTGATGGCTTGGGAAACATCGCTCCAGAGCGTAGCGTGCATGCCCGCTTGGTTGGCGTGGCTGTCGAAGCTGCCGTGGTCGCAATAGAAGATTCGGGTCCCTAGGCCCGCCAGATGGACCTGTGCGATTCCGCGCAGCTTCTGGGCGATGGTCGTCTCTGCGTACTCGATGCTAGAGGAGTAGGTCTCAGGGGCAACCTTCAGGATGTCAGCGCCCTTCATGGCTTCCAATCCCGTTTGACCTAGGTATTCAGTCACGACGTCGTTGCCCATTTCGGGAGCGTACATTCGGGAGAAACGGTCTAGAATCTGCTCCCGCTGCTTCTCACCGGAGATACCGGTCAACAGGCCATAGGACTCCAGGTCGTCCACGCAGGCGACAGGTACACCAGGTAGGACCAAGGCCCGGAACAGGCTGGGGCCGAAACTGACGGTGGTGATGATGTTTTCTTTTCTTGGGTCTAGGTCTCTGGTGGCCAGCCCCAGCCAGCCCTCAGTGCCCAGGGTCTCTGGCTCGCAGGTGTGCCAGATGTCCATGGAGCGGAAGTGAGATCGGGGCGAGTCTGGATAGCCAACGCCGTGGATGATGGCCATCTTGCCTTGGTCGTACATGCCCTTCAACGGCCCCATGGCCGAGTTTAGCCCCAGGCCGCCGTTGATGGGCAGGATCTGATCCTCAGTAAATCCTACCACCGGGCGGGCGTCCCGGTACAACCCATCGCCATATGGGACGACGGTGTTTAAGTAGTCATTGCCGCCGGAAAGCTGAAGAACCACCAAGACCGGGTCTTTCTTATTGGTAGCCATGATTTCCTCCGATTGGCGAGGATTAAGAGTACTGGAACTCCTTGACGGACGCGATGAGCTGAAGCAGCTCACTGACTCTTGCGGTCGAGGCTGCGACGTCTTTTTCCGTGTCCCATTTCAACTCGCCGCCTTGGGCCGAGTGTTCCACCAATTGCTCGTGGGTGGCTGCGCCGGCCTTGATTGGCCCGACCAGCTCCAAACAACGGTCGACCAGTTCCTCAGGCCCCAGGTTGCCCTGCGCCTGAAGGCGGGCCACTATCCGTTGGACTCCGGGCCGGCTGATGTCGCCTAGCATGTCGGCCACGAAGTTAATCCGCTTCATCAATGAACCGCTATTGATCCACTCCACGCCGGTGTGCCAACCCTCCACGCTGGGCGGATTGAGCAATTCCTGCCCCATGTAACCGGTCTGTTTGGATAGGTCTCCGATCCCAGGAGGGGGTAGTTTGTCCTGGCCAACCAGCCGCAGGGTGCCAACCACCACTTCGGCTGGGCTCTTTATCTTGGTGAAGCGGGCGTCCTTGAAAAAGTCCGAGAGAAATAAGACCCGCAAAACAGACCGGATATCGTAATTGGACTCGGTGAAGGTCACGGCCAAGGTCTCAATGGCCTTGGGGTCTTTAGGCGGGGTCACCGACCACGCAGGAACCTGTGGCTCATCGGCCACGAAAAAGTTATAGAGGTGCCGGGCTATGAACTCGGCGGTGGCCGGCTGTTGGCAGATGATGTCGATTATGTCTTCGCCGTTGAAGTTGCCGGTCTGCCCCAAGAAGGTCTTTTCACCGTGGTCGTGGTCCTCTTCCTGGTATTCGAAGTCCCAGTCGAACCGGCTGTAGTAGTTGCGGGGCGGCACGGTGCCGATGGTCCAACCGGTGAATGCCCTGGAGCATTCGAAAACGTCGGTCTCGGTGTAGTTGCCCACACCCATGCTGAAGAGCTCCAGCAGTTCCCGTCCCCAGTTCTCGTTCACGCCTGATTCGTGGTTGTCGCAGTTATCCAGCCAGTAGATCATAGCCGGGTTCTGGGCCAAGGCTACCAGCATGTCGCGGTAGTTGCCCATGCCCTTCTCGCGGAACATGTCTATTTGGGCGATCAATTCATGCCAATGATCCACCTTGGACTGGCCGGTGGCGAAGATCTGGTGCCAGAAGAGGACCATCTTCTCTTCCAGAGGAAGCTCAGTGTGCATCATGTCGTATAGCCAGGCTGAACCCCCCATGCCCGGAGAGGTGACCGGACGGCGGAAGCCTGGGTGGTAGCGGAGGAAATGCTGCCGGTCGGCCCGCTGCCCTTCGGGATTTAGCAGTTCATCGACGGTGGCCTCATAACCAACGGCGGCGCGTCGCTCCAACTCATCACGGTCGGCGCCAAACCCCGCGCGCCGCATCAGATGGGCCATCAATTCGATGCCTTCTTGGTCTGCTTTGCTTTGAACGGCCATGGCATTAACTCCGAAACAAGACTGCTTCCCGAAAACCGCCGATCCCATTCATCTAAACCGTATTTTCGGCAGATTAACTTATTTATATGGTACAAAACTTGACGCCCATTTTCCCGGCCTACAGGCATAGTGTCAAGCTTATTTGGCTGCCGACCAGGGTCGGCTAGAGTCCGGCCTGCCCTGCTGCTTTGCGCATGGTGTCCAGATAGGCGTTGCTGGAGGTCTGGATCAGGGTCTGCACCGTGCCATGGAAGTATTGCACGCCCAGGTCCAGGAATTTCGGCACCAGGTTGTCGGGGCAGCTTACCCCGGCGACCTTGCCGGCCTTGCGTATGATCTCCACTCCCCGTTCCATGACCTCTTGGACCTCAGGATGCGTCTGCTGGCCCACGTAGCCCATGGACTGGGATAAATCGCCCGAGCCAATGAAGAATACGTCCACGCCTTCCACCTGGATCATGGACTCCAGGTTTTCGATGGCCTCCACCTCTTCTAGCATCAGGCAGACCAGGGTGTTTTTATTGGCCTCTTCCGCGTAATCGGCCGTTGAGCCGGAAAATCCGAACCCGGCGGGGCGGCCACGGCTGAAGATCCCTCGTGTGCCCAGAGGGTAATATTTGACCGCTTCGACGGCGTTCTTGGCCTCTTCGGCGGTGTTCACGTGGGGGACTTGGACGCCCCAGGCGCCGCGGTCAAGGAAGGGGCAGATGAACTCTAACTCGTTGCCGATAGGGCGAACGATGGGCGCCATGCCCGTCAGCTCGGCAGCGCGGATCATATCTTCAGAGTTGTCCACTGTGATGGACCCGTGTTCGTTGTCTATCAAAATCCAGTCGTACCCTAGGCACCCGAGCATCTCAACCACCGTGGCCGAAGGAAAGGTGATCATGGTGCCGAAAACCGCCTTGCCGTCGTTTAATTTCTGTTTTAAGGTATTTTCCCGCATATGGACTCTCCGATCGATAACGCTTTAAAATGGCGCCCGATTTTGCCTGGAGTATACTACGCCTCACAGCTAAGAGCGTCGATATAGATGTGCGTTGGACTTCTGCGGCGTCAATTCAATAACCGGACGGACAATAGTCGAAATATGGCTGAATTTGATTCAGAGTTGAGGCAGGGTGGCGGCGGGCTTGAGATCGGCGAATCTCAGATGCCTTTGATTCTTTCTTTCGTTGCCGACTGGCCTAACATCGTCACCCTGGTTGGGTTATGCTGCGGCGTGCTGGCGATTTTCTTCGCCCTGCACCAGAATTATCCAGCAGCGATCATCTCGATCCTTTGGGCAGTCACCTTCGACTGGTATGACGGCGTGGTCGCCCGCGCCTTGCCGGACAGAAGCGCGCAACACCGGTCGATTGGCGCCCACATGGACTCCCTCGTGGACCTGGTAACTTCGGCTGTGGGCCCGGCCATCCTTTTGCTCAGCATCACGGATTTCAGCGCTTGGGCTTATCCGGGGGCATTGGCGATTATCATGGCGGGAGTGCTTCGTCTGGCCTATTTCGATGTCTTTGGCGTGGACAGCAACGGCACCTACGCGGGGATAACGATAGACAACTCACCAATCGTGATTTCGATGGTCTTCTTTTTGGAGAGTTTCATCAATCACAACGGATTCGTGGCGATCTTGTACACGGTTATCGTGGTCATGGCGTTCTTACATGTAGCGCCGTTCCGAACACCAAAATTGGGTAACGTCTTCTACTATATATTCACGGGGTACGTGGTCGCGGCGACCGGCGGATATGCGTATATCCTGGCAACTCAATAACTGGAGTGGATGGAGGATTGGCGGTCCGGATTCTAGCTCGACGGTTTGAGCCTGAAGAAATGATTCTGTAGCTTTGGCCAGGCGATGTGAAGCCGATTAAGGGTTTGAGGAAGCGCCCAGAAGCTGACCGGGGCGGCGGCTCTTAGCACTGCCCAGGTGAGAGAGCCAAGCAAACGAGATTCCTTGGGCAGAAATGAAAGCCACTTGCGGCGTATCCTGACCAATTCTTCGGCGATGGCCATGCTGGCGTATCCAGAGTTGCCACGAGGTTCAACCTCGGTGATTCCTGCTTGTTCACAGAGCTGCCGGTAGACATTAGCGCTCCGGTAGATCACTTGGTATTCACCTTTCAGGGCCAGCACTCCCTTTCGCACCGTGGACTCCCGGAGGATGATGACGCCGCCTTCGCTGAGCCGGGACCTCAGTGCCTGTAGCAGTCCCACCACATCGGCGTCGCCCATGTACATCATCAGGCCACCCAGGAAGATGAAGTTGAACGGCCCTTCAAGCAGGTCTTGCCGGCCGTCCCCTTGGTAAACGTGGGCATTAGGCAGGTGGGCGACTCTTTCCCGCGCGGCTGCCACCATCCGAGGGCTACGTTCTATTCCGACCACAGACTTAAAGCGGTTGGCGAAAATCTCTACCCAAGCTCCGGCGCCGCAGCCTACGTCAAGCACGCTGCCGGATTCCCCTATGTCGTCGAGCCAAGAGGAGATCGTCTCGACCTCTCTGGCCAGCCGGTACTCGGCCGCCTTTGACGGCAGATCGAACTCATGGGTCATCATGCTCATGGCAGCAGGGTCCGCGGTGCCGCTGGGGTCCTCGAAATATCGTCTAACGGCCTCGTCGTCTATCTGTGTTCCGGCCGGCTGTTCGAGATCTGGAGCCACTTAGGAAGCCTCTCTTTGGGGTAGACCGCACATATGAAGGTCCAAATCGCATTGCATCCGTGAATTACAGGAGTATACTACGCGGCACATCGAGACTGGACCGATAAACTTCAGGTTGGGAAAGGGTGATTCTGGCGCTAGAAACGCAAATTGCGCATGTAACCATCTGTTGTTACAATTAAGTTTATCTATAGAGGTGATACTTTTGTACCGTCTCGGTGGCACCTGAATTGATCGCGAAAACGTAGCTCAACTCGGCCCATTAAAAATTCGGGAGTGCAACATGTTCCCAGAAGTGACACTGGTAACGCCTACTCGTGAAGACATTCAGCGCATGGCTGATTGGCTCAACGATTCCGAAGTAAATGCAGTCTGGTATGGGGTTGGCGACGACGGGAAAGCCCTGCATACCAGTTACACTCCGGAGTCTATCCTTGATGGCGGATCCGAGGAATGGGACCAAACGTTCACCGACGAGAACCGCACTATTTTTTCGGTCTACAGCGGGGACGGTGAGCATATAGGTGAAGGTCAATTGGCGATTGAATGGCCGCTGTTGGAAGCGCGGATCGACCTCCTGATCGGCCGCAAAGACCTTTGGCATCACCACTATGGCACTAGCGCGCTCATTGGTCTGTTGGACCATGCCTTCGGCCCCCTGGCGCTCCACCGCGTTTGGGTGGACCTTCCTGAATACAATGAACACGGGATGGTGATGGCCCAACACGTGGGTTTCGTTATGGAAGGGCATCTGCGCAAGACCCACCGCAAGAATGACGAGTGGTATGACTCGACAGTGTTCGGTCTCCTGTCAGACGAGTATCCGAGACGGCGCGCCAAGTTGATGGAGACCGCAGTTATCTAGACGATAAAGCGTGATTGGCTATTGACGGCGATCTGGCAGATCAAGTTGATAATCGGAGGGACCAGTAATGCCTGTAATTACCATTAACGGCCCCATCGGCTGCGGCGCGGTGACCATCGGCCAGATGGTCTCCGAACAGATGAACCTGAATTTTGTTGACCGGCTTTTCTTTACCGAAGCAGCCCGTATCATCGGCACGCCGGTTGGTACCCTGATCGCCAAAGAGCAACGGGTGGACAGGTTCCGCGACCGTCTTGGCCGGTTCGTTCAAACGATGCTCGAACGCTCCGCGATGTCGGGCGTGAGCGGCGAGCCGTATTTCGGCCGTGGGATCGAGAACCTGCCACCTGAGACCTATATGGACCTCACCGGCGATGGTAGCGTAGCCCAGAAGTTGGATGACAAGACCTTTATTGAAGCCATGACGAAAGTGGCGAACGATCTGCATGCACAAGGTAACGCCGTGATCATCGGCCGCGGGGCCAACCAGATTTTGGCCGACGCTCCGCATACCCTGCACGTTGGCCTGCTGGCTCCAATGGAAGTCCGAGTCAAGACTCTGATCGACCGGGAACACTTCGAGAAAGAAGAAGCCGAGATTCACGTGGAGGAGTTGGAACGGGCAAGAGAAGACTTCATCATGAAATTCTGGAAGGTCCATCCCAATGAAGCTAAGCACTACCACATGATGCTGAACATGGGCAAGATGAACCCCCAAACCGCGGCAGAGGTGATCTGCAGTGCCGCAGGAGACCTGACTGCTTGACCGTAGGCAGTCATCCGGATAGTTATCGATAGGGGAACGGGTCTAACCGCTCCCCTATTTTTAATCTTGGCGCTATTTAAATTTGGCTCCATCGGCGGATAGGTAATTAAAGTTGTTTCCATTTTCCGACGCCAGCGTCCATCACCGGACATTCCCCTATGTGAACTCGGCGCTCATCGGCATCAGCGTGCTGGTGTTTCTCTATGAAATGGTCCTGGGCGGCTTATCGACTCTGACCGGCGGCGGTGGATTGGACCTGAATATCTTTTTCTTCAAATGGGGGTTCATTGCCAAGGAGCTTACCGCAGGAATGCCGTTTGAAGGCTTGAACACCGTGTCGGGACCGGTGGACATCGAGACCCCGGTCCATACCGTTTTCACGATTTTCAGCTCAATGTTCATCCACGGCGGATTCATGCACTTGGCCGGCAATATGATGTTCCTGTGGGTGTTTGGCGATAACCTCGAGGACCGGTTCGGGCACTTAAAGTACTTGGTCTTTTATCTGGTGGCCGGTGTTGCAGCGACGCTGAGTCAATGGGTTATCAATACCGATTCGCAGGTCCCGTTGATAGGCGCCAGCGGAGCGATCTCCGGGGTGTTGGGCGCCTACCTATTGATCTACCCCAACAACAAGGTAAAAGCCTTGATAATCGTCTTTCTGATCACTGTGGTTGAGATGCGGGCCATGTGGCTCCTGGGAGCCTGGTTCGTCTGGCAGTTGATTCAGGGAAGCATGTCTATCGGATTGTCGGACTCGGTAAGCGTGGCGTTCTTCGCCCACATCGGCGGGTTCGTGGCCGGCATGGTGCTTGCCGGAGCTTACAAATTGGCCATAGGTGAGTCGCTGAATCCGAGGGAAACAAAGGTCCAGCCATGGGACCGCTGGTACCAAGCGGGGCGGGGAAGGGACTAATCGTTTAAACCTTGGTTTCCAAGGTTTTCTGGGTTGACGTCCGTCGTGATGACTATTCGCCGGCGGGTTCCTCGTCCGGCTCTAGTCCGCGCCTGATGGCATATGCCGCTGCTTCGTTCCGGTTAGCCGAGTCAGTCTTGCTTAGGATGCTTCTCAGATGGTTGCCTTCGGTGTTGACGCTGATGGACAGTTCTTCGGCGATCTCCCGGTCGATCTTGCCGCGTCTTGGTGGCCCCATGGGTCACCTGGAAGCCTCGCGGCAGCATGCTTCTACTAGGCTTTACGAACGGTGATGGGAACGGAGTGGATAGAGTTGGCCTGGTATCCCTGGAAGTTCTAGGTGGCCAACATGGGCGGAGTATCGTTACCCGTTGAATGTCTCGATGGGCAGGCTTACGAGCCGCTGACTGTGCACCCATGGCTAGCCGTTGTAGCCATCACAATGATTCCAATCAGGAAGAGAACAACGAATGCCCGTTGGGCGCGTAGTCGGGGAAAGCGCATCCTTAACATCTACTCCGGCCGGATTTTGACCGGGGAGCGGTCGGTTCGCCCCCAGCCTTAAATATTATCGCGTAGGCAGTATATCCCAACCGGCGCGGACCAGTACAGTACCCAATCCGGTGTAAAACCCCACTTGCAAAAACGTGTTCTCGTTGCGTCGGCAACCCAGCCCAAATAGCGCTTCCAGCCGGATTATTCCGCGGGCCGTACAGGCGTGGGACTGCGACTGAGATTGTGATAATATACGCCTAGGCTTATTTGAAATTACTATTTGGTCACCCGGCCCTCGCCATTGCAGGCTGGCCCGTGTCTGAAAATACCAATAATCAGGAGCGAGAGAATGCTTGAGTACAAGCCGAACATGGTCCTCTCCAACGAAGAATTTGATTCGATCGGGTCCACGCCGATCAGGCACGACGGCGCCGACAAGGTAACCGGACGCGCCAGGTACGGCGCGGACAACAACATGCCCGGCATGCTCTACGGAAAGATCCTACGCAGCCCCCACGCCCACGCGGTCATCAAGTCCGTCGACGCCAGCGCCGCTGAAACGCTGCCCGGCGTCCACGCCGTGGTCACCTCCGCCGATTGGCCAGAGACCTCAATGAAGCTCACCGACCTGGCCGAGGGTTCTATACATAACCTGGGCTTCCTGAGCATGAATGTTTTGGCTAGAGGCAAGGCCCTTTATAAAGGTCACCCGGTAGCTGCGGTCGCCGCTGTCAGCCCTCACGTAGCCGAGGAAGCGACCAAGCTGATCAAAGTGGTCTATGAGGTTCTCAAACCAGTCATGTCCGCCGAAGAAGGCATGGCGCCAGACGCTCCAATCTTGCACGAGCGGTTAGCTGCTGTTTCCAGCCCTGCCCTCAGACCCGGCGGGATCTTGGAAGACGATGCTGAGGGCATGCGGACGAACATAGCGAACAAGTTTGAATTCAGTCTGGGCGACGTTGAACAAGGTTTCAAAGACGCCGATGTGATCGTCGAGAAAGAGACGACCACCCAAGCAGTTCACCAAGGTTATATCGAGCCCCAAGCAGGAGTTGCCCACTGGCAGGCCGACGGCAAGGTGACCGTTTGGTCCAGCAGCCAAGGACAATTCACCGTCCGCGACCAGACCGCCCGGTTCCTGGGCATTCCGATCGGACAGGTCAAAGCTATCCCCATGGAGATTGGCGGCGGATTCGGCGCCAAGGGCATCACGTACGTCGAGCCCATCGCAGCCCTTTTGTCCCGGAAGACCGGCCGTCCGGTCAAAGTCCAACTGACTCGGACCGAGGTATTTGAGGCCACGGGTCCGACGTCGGGCACAAAGATCAAGGTCAAGATTGGCGCAACCAAAGATGGCAAATTGATCGCCGGTGAAGCTGAATTGATCTATGAAGCGGGCGCTTTCCCTGGCTCGCCCGTCGGCGCAGCGGTCCAATGTATGATGGGTCAATATGACATTCCAAACGGCCATCTTACTGCCATAGACGTAGTGATCAACCGGCCTAAAGCGGCAGCCTACCGGGCGCCAGGCGCTCCGGCGGCCGCATTCTGCATGGAGACCGCCCTGGACGAATTGGCCGAGAAGCTGGGTATCGACCCCTTGGAATTCCGCCTGATGAACAGCGGAAAAGAGGGGTCTCGTCGGGTTACCGGCCCCGTGAACCCTCATGTGGGCTACATCGAGACCCTGCAGGCCGCCAAGGACCACCAGCACTACAACACCAAACTGGAAGGCAAGCTGCGGGGACGAGGCGTCGCCTCCGGGTTCTGGGGCAACAACTCCGGCCCCGCCTCCGCGGTCGCAGTGGTCAACTCCGACGGCACGGTCAGCTTGACCGAGGGCTCGCCGGACATCGGCGGTAGCCGCGTGGCCATGGCCTTGCATGTAGCCGAGGTTCTTAACATCCCGGTTGAGGACATAAAGCCTCAGGTTGGCGACACCGACTCCATCGGGTTCACTTCCAACACCGGCGGCAGCAGCGTAACCTTTAAGACTGGTTGGGCCTGTTACAACGCCGCTCAGAGTGTGAAACAACAGATGGTCGAGCGGGCTGCCAAGATTTGGGAGATCCCCGACGAAGATGTTGAGTACAAAGAAGCGGTCCTCCAACACAAATCGGACCCAGAGCTCAAGCTGACCTTCAAACAGATAGCCGCGCGTATGATTCCCACCGGCGGTCCCATCGTCGGATCATCGGGCGTCAACCCACCGGGCCCCGGCCCGTCCATCGGCGTCCACGTAGTGGATGTCGAGGTGGACACCGAGACTGGAAAGGTGGACATCCTACGTTATACCGCTGTGCAAGACGCCGGTAAAGCCATCCATCCTGCCTATGTGGAAGGGCAGATCCAAGGCGGTGCGGTACAGGGTATCGGGTGGGCTCTCAACGAAGAGTACGTCTACAACGATGACGGTGCTTTGCTTAACAGCAGTTTCTTGGATTACCGGATGCCGACATCGTTGGATCTGCCGATGATTGACACCGTGATCGTTGAGGTCGCCAACCCCAACCACCCCTATGGCGTCAGGGGCGTCGGGGAGGTGCCGATTGTGCCTCCGATGGCTGCGATATCCAACGCGATCTACGACGCCATCGGCGTGCGGATGAATGACCTGCCGATGTCTCCGGACAAGGTGCTTGAAGCCCTCTGGGCGAAAGAGGGGAAGTAGACCGCAATGGCGGAGGTCTGGATACCGCCAAAGCTGCAGGAGTTGACCTGCGGCAAGCAACAGGTACAGGTGGAAGGCACCAGCGTCCGCCGGTTGATCAATAATCTGGAGATTCTTCATCCAGGTATCAAAGAATTCCTCGTTGATGATGGGGAGGATGACCTGGTTGCCGGTCTCGCGGTGATAATAGACGGCGAGGTCAGCCTGCTGGGGATGCTGGAAAAGGTTCAAGAGAATAGCGAGGTGCATTTCCTTCCAGCCATCGGCGGCGGCTGAATAGACCACTGCCAGACCAAGATCAGTAAATATTTGGCGGGACCTACGTATTCGCAGGTCCCGCCATTTGAATTTCTTTCTAGATTGGCGATTTGGAGGCCCAGGCCATGATTCAATACGCGCCCATCAGGATACGGCCAAAACGCAGTCCCCAGGCACAGAGGGAAGTGCGGCGGGACACTCCTCTGCGAAAGGCCCGCACTTGCTACGGTCATCTGGCCGGAGTGGCCGGTGTTGCGCTCATGGAAGAGCTGCTGGGCCGTGAGTGGCTGGAGGAGGAACCGGTGCCCGTATCTGGAAACCGAGTCCGATACGCCCTAACGACTAAGGGACGCAAGGCGATGGAAGAGTTGGGAGTGGAAGTATCTACGGCTGCCAAGTCCACCGGCAATTTCGCTTTTGGCTGCCTCGACTGGACCGAGCCGGGCCTTCATCTGGGCGGATCTTTGGGCCGAGCCGTCACCGCTTGTTTGTCCGAGCGCGGCTTTGTTGTGCGGACCAAAGGGAAGCGGGAAGTGACACTGGCCGGGAGCCCCCGCTTTTGGGTGACATAACTCATCAGTTGGACGCCGATACGTCCCGCCGTTAGAATACCGGTGCCTTTCCCCAATGATTTATCCAGCGGAAGCGTGTGGTCGTGTTGGGAGCCTGATCTCATCTGGAGTAAAGATCCACCATGGAACAACTCACCGATTCCCAGCTCAAATGGTATGACCTGGCGGCGAGCCACGCTGACGACTTCGCCCAGCGGGCGGCGCAGCATGATGAAGAAAATACCTATCCCTTCGAAAACATGGAAGCCCTTAGGGCGTCGGGTTACACCTCCATGCCGATTCCTGCGGACATGGGCGGCGGAGGCGCCTCTCTCCTGGAAGTCTGTATCGCTCAGAACCGGCTGGCCCAGGGAGACGGAGCGACAGCCTTGGCAGTCAATATGCACTTCGGGCTGCCCTACGTCATGTGCGATCTCATCAAGGCCGGCAACGACCACCCACGTCCACTCCTAGAAAAGATCGCCGCCGAGAAACTGATGGTCTTCGCCGCGGTAACCGACCCGCAGGTGGACTCCCTTAAGGGCATCACCGGCTTGGGTTACACGACCGTGAAAGCCACCAAGACTGAGGGCGGGTTTCTAATCAACGGCCGCAAGGGTTTTGGAACCAACAGTCCCGGCGGCGATCTGTTCGCCAGCACCGCCATCTACGACGACCCGGATGAGGGCGAGGTTGGCCTGATTTTCATCCTGCCCCGTGACACCGAGGGCCTGACCTGCCTGAACGATTGGAACACCATGGGCATGCGGGCCAGCCAGAGCCACAGTTGGACTCTGAAGAACGTGTTCGTGGAGGAAGAGGGCGCCATTCTCCACAAACCCTGGGAATGGGACGCTTTCGCTCGGGGCCTCTGGGCCTGGCACGGGGGCAGTTTCGGCAGCATCTACTTGGGAATTGCCAAAGCCGCCAGAGACTTCGCTATCGAGCAGACCAAAGACCGCTCACGGATCCCATTCAAATACCCAGAGAGTTACTATCCGGGCCATCAATTCCTGGCTGCTGAGATGGACATAGCCTTGAATGCGGCTTGGACGTTCCAGAAATCGATTGCCGTCAAATTGGACGGCGAGAACGCCAGAGACGATGCCACTCTGATGGAGGCTGTGGGCATGCAGTATTTCTGCATGAAGACGGCCCAGGACGTGGTCAACAAGGCCATGGACATGGTCGGTGGCGCGGGTCTAGCCAAGGGCCGGCCCCTGGAGCGGTACTACCGTGATGTCCGAGCCGGTACCATGCACCCCATCGGCGGGTTCGACGCCCTAGAGTTAATCGGCAAGCACGCCTTCGGGTTGCCGTTCGATGTGGAGCCCCGGTTCATTTAGCCCGGACCGATCTGAAATTTAATAATAGGGGAGTAGCCGACCGTGTACGTGATTGGAATCGACGTTGGTGGCACATTCACCGACTTTGTGGTTGCCCAGGAAGGCCAGTCCCCTCGGTATTTTAAGACCGCATCCACGCCCAACGACCCGTCCGAGGGCCTGATGACCGGTCTGAATGACGCTGCTTCCGCTCATGACCTTTCCTTGGCGGACTTTTTGGCGTCGGCCGACATGATCATCCACGGCAGTACCGTGGCTACAAACACCCTGGTGGAGCGGAAAGGCGCAAAAGTTGGCTTGATAACCACCGACGGTTTCAGAGACCTGCTGGAGATGCGGGAAGGGCTGAAAGAAGACCGCTACAACCTGCGCATGACACCTTTTGTGCCGCTTGTGCCTAGGTATATGCGGGCCGAGGTCCCGGAACGGGTTTTGTCCGACGGTAGCGTCAAAGTAGATTTGGACGAGGACGCCCTGAACGCGGCCCTGGACGGCCTGAAGGATGAAGGGGTAGAGGCACTGGCCGTCTGTTTCCTTTTCTCTTACCTAAATTCAGAAAATGAAGACCGGGTCGGCGAGTTGATCCAAGCCAAGTTCCCCGGCATGTACACCTCCCTTTCTTCTCAGATTATCCCCCAGATAAAAGAATTTGATCGGCTTAGCACCACGGTGATCAACTCCTATGTCGGGCCGGTACTTGGACGTTACTTGGAGAACCTCCAAGAGCGATTGACCTCGGTGGAACAAGGCGGCGATTTCCTAATCATGCAGTCCAATGGCGGAGTTGCGCCTATTGAAGACTCACGACGTCAGGCTGTGCGCTCCATACTGTCTGGCCCAGCGGGCGGGGTTGCCGGTGCGGCGGCCTACGGACGGTTGGTCGGAGAATCAGACATCATTGCTTTCGATATGGGCGGCACCAGCACCGATATCTCCTTGATTGAGAACGGCGAGCCCCATCTCAGCACGGAGAAATTCGAGGCAGGTTGGAAGATATCGGTCCCAATGATCGACATCCACACCATGGGCGCCGGCGGTGGCAGCATCGCTTCGGTGGGTCCCGGTGGGATCATGCAGGTCGGCCCCGAGAGCGCTGGAGCCATGCCTGGCCCGGCTGCCTACGGTAAGGGAGGCGACCGTCCGACGGTCACCGACGCCAACTTGGCCTTGGGCTATCTGGACGCCGGCAACTTCCTGGGCGGCAGCGCGATATTGGACACCGCCCTAGCTGAGAAGGCTGTGGCTGAGCACGTGGCTAAACCCTTGGGCCTGGATATGATCGGGGCTGCCGAGGGTGTCGCAACCGTTGTCTCCACGTCGATCGCCGAGGGCATCCGGCTGATGTCAGTCCAACGCGGTGTGGATCCCCGGCAGTTCACCATGATGGCCTTTGGCGGCGCCGCCGGACTCCAAGCAGCCAAGGTGGCCCGGCAACTCCAGGTAGAGAAGGTGATCATCCCAGCTGCTGCCGCGGTTCTCTCGGCACATGGAATGTTGTCCACCGATCTCAAATATGATTATTCCCGGTCACATCCGGAGTCTTTACTGGGAATGGACCTAGATGCTGTTAAAACAATCATCTCTGGGATGGAGTCCGAGGGCCAGAAGAGGTTGCAGAAACAGGGCGTGTCCGAGGCCAATATCGAGGTCTCAATCTCGGCTGACATGCGCTATTTGGACCAGATCTACGAGGTCAACGTCCCCATTTCGGACCTAGGCCAATCCGCTGAGACGTTGCTGTCCAAATGGGCGGCGAACTTCCATCAGCGTTACCAGGAGTTGTATTCCTACAGTCAGTCGGAGCAGGAGATACGGCTGGTGACGTTGCGGGCCAGCGTGGTGGGCCGTTTGCCCAAATTAGACCCGCCGCCGCTAGAAACCGGCCACGCCAAACCCGCCAAAGAAAAAGGACGCCGCAAGATCTACCTGGATGGATGGGTCGATGCGCCGGTCTATGAGATTGGAGACCTGTCGCCTGGCGTCTCGGTGGCCGGTCCAGCAGTCCTGGAATCGGATTTCACCACCGTGCTGGTCGAAGCCGGTGATACGGCTAATATCGACCCGTACGGCGGCATCGAGCTGCTGGTCTCACTGGAATCTGAAACAGGCACAGTTGCGACTGCGGGGGCTGCAGACCGGCCTGACCCGGTGACCCTAGCCGTGGTCGAGCACCGGTTGGAGTCAATCGCCCTGGAGATGACCGAGGTGATGCTCCGGACCGCCATGTCCCAGATTCTAAACTCCAGCCGCGATTTCTCCACCGCCATCTTGGACGCCGACTGCCAACTTGTGGCCCAAGGTGAAGGCATCCCAGTGCACGTCAGCGCCCTGCCCGTGGCCGGAGCTGCAGTGCGGGACTACTTCGGCGATACCATGTCAGAAGGCGACCTGTTCATCCTGAATGACCCTTATTTCGGCGGTAGCCACCTGCCCGATATCACGATCATCAAGCCTGTCTTTCATGAAGGGCGGTTGCTCTTTTATGGCGTGAACCGCGCCCATCACAGCGATGTTGGCGGCGGCACCCACGGTGGCTACAATCCCCGCGCCACCGAGATATTCCAGGAGGGTATCCGAATCCCGCCCTTGAAACTGTATAACAAGGGCGCGCCCAGGGACGATGTCTTGCAGATGCTCTCGGCCAACGTGCGCCAGCCAGAAAATTTCCTAGGCGACTTGAACGCCCAGATCGGCTCGGTGATGATCGCCGCCCAACGGATTGACGGCCTGCTAGAGAGCTATGGCGCAGACCGGCTGTTGGCTGCCGTGTCGGAGATTTTAGCCGCCACTGAACGCCAGGTGCGGCAGTTCATATCTGAATGGCCCGACGGCGTCTACCACGGAGAATCCTTGGTGGACGATGATGGCTTTGAAAACAAGCTGATACCAATCCGGGCCAAGGTGACCATAGCCGGAGATTCCATGGCCATCGACCTTGGTGAGTCCAGTCCCCAGGTCACGGGATTCATCAACAGCGCCTACGCCAACACCCGCTCTCTGGCCCACGCCGCCATCATGTATGTGGCCCCGGCAGACGTAGCCAAGAATGAGGGCTCCATGCGGCCGGTGGACATCATCGCCCCGAAGGGGCTGATCGTGAACGCTAACCCCCCGGCTCCCGTGTGCATGAGCACCAACCACTGCGCTGAGGAGATTGTCGAGGCGATATTCAAAGCGTTATCCCAGGCCGTGCCAAAGTCGGTCAACGCCGGGTTCTCGCGCCGGCTGCGCTATGCCATCACCGGCAAAGACCCCCGCACTGGACGCCAGTTCATCTGGCACTTCTTTCTTGCTCGCGGCGGCGGCGGCGCGGCTCACGGCTATGACGGCTGGTCCAACGTGGGCGAGGTGAACGTGGCTGGCGGAATCCGCAGTCCGAGCATCGAAGTCACAGAAGAGCGGTTCCCTTTCTTCATACGCAGGCACGAACTGCGGCCCAACTCAGGCGGTAAGGGAGCCTGGCGGGGCGGACTGGGCGGAATCTGCGACTTGGTCTACCAAGGCGAGGGCCCGGCGCTGTTGAACACGGCCGGCGACGGCATTGTGGTGCCGCCCTTCGGGTTATTCCACGGCGAACACGGTCTGCCTCATGACTACAAGATACTCTCCAACGGTTCTGAGCGGCCTTTGGGTTCCAAGGAGACCGAGGTAGTGGTCAACCCCGGCGACCATGTTTACTGCCTGTCGTCCGGCGGCGGCGGCTACGGCGACCCGTCAGAGCGCAGCCAGGAAGCGGAGGACTGGGACCGCCGGAACGGGTACGTGATTTAGCCTAGCTACTCCTCGTCCTTAGGTTCCAACAGACCGTGCTCTGCGGCGATGGTCGAGTACGACGGGTAGTCGCTACCGCTGCTCTGTAATCGCCGCTAACCGTGCTTCCATCTGCTCTCGGTGGCGCCCAAGGTCAACGGCCCGGTCTGTATCCTGTTGACCTTCGGCGTCATTGCCGAGAGCGGCGTGGGCCAGTGCGCGTCCGATGAAGGCGTGCGTGAAGTCGGGGGACAGGTTGATGGCTTGGTCGTAGTTCTCGACGGCCTGCATGTGCTGGTCCAGTTCGTTAAGAGCAAGTCCCCGAATGAGGTAGCCTAGCACGAACTTTGGGTCGAGGCGTAGGGCTTTATCGTAGTCCCGTATCGCCAGATGGAACTGGCCCAACCCGTAAAAGGGCGTTGCCTCGGACGTAGAACGCTAGCCGGATACCAGTCTCTATGCGGATGGCCGCGTCGTAGTGCACCCAAGCTTCATTGGGGCTGACTATTGCCGCGGGTGTATGGGTTGGCTCGGAGGTGGGTATCGCCGTGGGCGATTCGGTTGACCGGCTAGTCGGTCTCTCTGGAGCAGGGGTTTCTCTTCCGCCAGCCCCTGCCAGGACCATGGCGCACACAGATGCTGTTATCAGCAACCGACTAACCATGAGTCCGCCCCCGCCTAGGGCTGGACTGCCGTTTTAAAGCGGTCGCGTATCTCTTCCGGCGTGTGGGTGACACGGGGTATGCCCTCTACGGGGGCGATGCCGACTTTGACTAGGATCAGGCTGAGATGGCTGGCGTTTGTCGCTTCCATTAGGGCAGATTCCAGCTCTTCGATGCCATCTACCCGGCGCGTCCAGGGATAACCGGCACTGGTGGCCGTCTGGTCTAGGTCGAACCTGGAACTGATCGAGGCTTGGCCGCCGGTTGACTCATAGACCTCGTTGTCCAAGATGACGTGCACCAGGTTCGGTGGCCCTTCCGATGCGATAAGGGGGAGTGTTCCCAGACTCATGAGGGCGCTTCCGTCCCCCTCCAGCACGAATATCCGCTGGTGAGGCGCCTGGATGGCCAGACCCAGTCCCATAGCCGAGGCAAGACCCATCGATCCGATCATGTAGAAGTTTCCCGGCCGGTCGTCGAGAGAGAATAGTTCCCTGGAGATCATGCCCGTGGTGCTAACCACGAGGTCGTTGCTCTGGATGTGCGACAAGATTCTCTCGATGGCCTGGTAACGGGCGATCATGTGATAACCCCTGAGCGGACCAGCAGTGCACCGGGTACTGAACGTCCTCTGATGTTGATCAGGAGACGGTCCAGAGCGGCTTCGAGGTCATCCGGTCCCAGGATCTCGTATGGGACCTCCATCAGTTCGAAGAACTCTGGAGTTTTGGCGCCCATGATCCAATGTTCCGGTGCGTCGTTGGGCGGTCCGCCGTAACCGCGCCACCCCACGATGAGAACCGCTGGAATCCTATACATCAGGTTGAATGATGTCAGGGGGTTGACCAGGTTACCCACACCGGAGTTTTGCATGATGACGCCGCCCAACCCTCCAGTGAAATACGTTGCGCTGGCAATGCCCAAGGCCACGTCCTCCCGCACTGCCGGGACGTACCGGATGTCCGGGTCTTCCACCATGAAGTTATAGGCGTTCTGGAATGTGGAGTCGGGGACTCCAGAGAAGAAATTTAGTCCCCGTCCTTTCAACGCCGCCCAGAATTCATGGGCGTCCATGGCTGCTCCACCCCGCTTTGATTAGCAGATTGGGCTAGCCTAACATATTCGAGCAGCAAATTTGACAAGCCAGTTTTCACAGCGTAGTATGTGAGGCGTAGACCCACCCCCAGGGGGTGAGGGTTCGGAGGAACCGCAATGCTTTCCGAAGTTAAACAAGACGCCCTAAAACGGATGAGCTACATCGAAGGCCATCTAGCCGGTATCCGGAAGATGCTGGATGAGGACAAATACTGTGTTGATGTTCTGAAGCAGACCTACGCCGTCCGCCGGGCCATCGAGAAGATGGAGAGCCTGTTGCTTGAAGGACACCTGAAATCCTGTGTGGTGGAAGGTATCCAGTCGGGACGCGCCGAAGAGATTGTGGAAGAGCTCAAGGGCCTGTACATCCTTTCGACTAAATAATGATTGCCGGAGAATAAAAAATGTCCGCATACGTAATCGGTGACATAAATGTCACCGACCCAGATACATTTGCCAAATACGCCGGACTGGTGCCCGCAAGCAGCGGAGCGTTCGGCGGCAGATACCTGGTGCGGGGGCCCGACAAATGTGAGCCATGCGAAGGCGATTGGAACCCCGAGCGGTTTGTGCTGGCTGAGTATAAAGACGTAGACACCATCAAGAGTTGGTACTACTCGGATGGTTACAAGGAGCTGACCAAACTGCGACAGAGCGCGTCCACGGGGTCGTTGCTGGTCGCGGAGGGCGTCGAGCCACCCACCCAAGGTAGAGGGACGGGAACGCCGGGCTATCTGGTGGGAGACATCGAAGTAACTGACCCGGATACCTACGCCAAGTACGCTGCAGGTGTTCCTGCCACAGTGGCGGCGTTTGGCGGCACCTACTTGGTCCGTGGGGCCTCCGGCGAGGTCTTTGAGGGGTCCTGGGCTCCAAAGCGGTTGGTGGTGCTGGAGTTCGAGAGCATCGATCGGGTCAAAGAATGGTACAACTCCCCAGAGTATGCCGACCTAAAAAAGCTACGTCAGAGCGCCTCCAAAGGGAATCTTATTTTTGCCGATGGTGCATAGCACGCGCGGTACACACCTTTGGGGAACGGTCCGCATCAAACGATTGAGCGGCTTGGAACTGTTGAGCAAGCAGGCTGGCCGGTGATTGGAACTATAAAAATGGTGACAACAGATAAGGGCATAAAGAAGATCAGCCTGTCCGTTGAGGGTATGACTTGCGCCGCCTGTGTGGGTCACGTCGAGAACGCCCTTATGGACGTTTCTGGCATGCTGGAGGCATCGGTCAATCTGGGCACGGAAAAAGCTCTGGTGGAATTCGATTCCTCCGAGGTTCCGTTCCAGCTGATACAAGACGCCGTTTCTGAGGCGGGATATAAACTCGGTACCCAAACGGCGTCTCTGGACATCGGTGGAATGACCTGTTCGGCCTGTGTTAGCCATATCGAGAACGCCCTCCGCGGCGTGCCGGGAGTTGCTCAGGCCGACGTGAACCTGGGCGCGGAGAGGGCAACGGTCGAATTTGTGCCTGGTATGGCCGAGCTTGCCGACCTACAGAAAGCGGTGGAAGAATCTGGTTATCGTGTGGAATGCTTCAACGACTCGGGGGACCAGGAAAGGGAACTTGAAAGGCTCTCCAAGGTTAAAGAGATCCGTGATCTGCGCAACCGCCTGATATTTGCCGGGACCGGCGCGATACTCCTGTTCCTGGGCACCTTTGATGCCTTTCCTTGGGTTTCCAGCTTCATGGGACACGGCTTCTATCCCTTCCTGCTATGGGCGCTGGCGACACCGGTGCAATTCTGGGCCGGGTCCAACTTTTACTCCTCCGGACTGGGCGCTTTGCGGCATGGAACTTCCAACATGCACACCCTTATCGCCCTGGGCACCACGGTCGCCTATGTTTACAGCGCTGTTGTGGTCTTGCTGGATGCTTTTTCCCCTGGAGTGTTGGCTGACAACGGCATCGAGGCCAAGGTTTATTTTGACACAGCGGCCATCATCATCGCTCTTATCCTGCTGGGCCGTTTCCTAGAGGCTGGAGCCCGAGGCCGTACCTCCGAGGCTATAAGACGGCTGATCGGTCTGAGGCCCACCTCGGCGCGGGTAGTGCGCGACGGTGAGGAGATAGACATACCGGTGGACCAAGTTGTCATCGGCGACACCGTCTTGGTGCGCCCAGGAGAGAAGTTACCGGTGGACGGCTTGGTGACGGACGGCTATTCGGCGGTGGACGAATCGATGCTCACCGGCGAAAGTATGCCGGTGGAAAAAGTTCCAGGCCAAAAGGTCTACGGCGCAACGATGAACTCCAACGGCGCCCTATATTTCGAAGCCACCCAGGTGGGCGGCGAGACGGTTCTGGCCCAGATAATCCGTCTGGTGGAAGAGGCCCAGGGTTCCAAGGCGCCTATCCAACGGCTGGCCGACCTAGTGGCCTCCTACTTCGTGCCGGCGGTGATAATCGCTTCTTTGGCCGCCTTCGCGTTCTGGATGCTGCTGGGACCCGCCCCAGTCCTGACTTTCTCGACCCTGGTACTGGTCTCAGTTTTGATCATCGCTTGTCCTTGCGCTTTAGGACTAGCCACCCCAACGGCCATTATCGTGGCTACCGGCAAAGGCGCTGAGCACGGGGTGCTGATCAAGCAGGCACAAGCCCTGGAGATTGCTCACAAGGTCGATACCGTGGTCTTGGACAAGACCGGCACTCTCACTACCGGAAAGCCGGTTGTAACTGACCTAGTGGTTTCTGACGCGTCTCGGACTTCAGGACAGGAGCTTCTGTTCTTGGCTGCCTCAGCCGAGAGAGGTTCCGAGCATCCCTTGGGCGAAGCGATAGTCATTGAAGCCCAGAGCCGGGGACTGGAATTGGAGTCCATGTCTGCGTTTCAGGCTATCCCGGGCCGTGGAATCTCAGCCCAGGTTAACGGCCGCCTGGTCATGTTTGGCAATCAGGCGTTGATGAACGACTCGGGAGTCCAATTGAACGGATTGGTGGAACGGGCGTCAGCGTTGTCGGCCCAGGGCAAAACACCTATATTCCTGGCCTATGACGGCCGGTCAATAGGGCTGATTGCCGTGGCTGACACTCTGAGACCAGGGACATTTGAGGGACTGGCCAAATTACGGAGTATGAATCTTGACGTGGTGATGCTGACCGGAGACAACGTTCAGACAGCCCAGGCCATCGCCCGCGAATTGGGCGTGGAACATGTAGAAGCCGAAGTACTGCCTCACGACAAGGCCGCGGTAATCAAAAGGCTGCAGGCCGAGGGCCGGATAGTGGCGATGGTCGGCGATGGCATCAACGACGCACCGGCGCTGGTCCAGGCCGATGTTGGTCTGGCCTTGGGCAGCGGGACCGACGTTGCAATGGAGTCGGCGGATATCACCCTGATGCGGAGCGATGTTAATGGGGTGGCTGCAGCTTTGGAATTGAGCCGACAGACCATCCGCACCATCAAACAGAACCTGTTCTGGGCCTTCTTTTACAATGTGATGCTGATCCCAGTGGCCGCTGGAGTCCTCTATCCCGTCTTCCAGGGCATTGGCGGCGTGCCCGGGAGCCTGGACTTCTTTTTCGGCACTCAGGGGTTCTTGAATCCGGCACTGGCTGCGTTGGCAATGGCCTTCAGTTCGGTAACGGTGGTGACAAATTCCCTGAGGCTGCGCCGGGCCAAGGTCTAACGGGCCTAGCCGACTCACCTGATTTTGCATTAGAGGAAATTAATTGGAGGAAATGGAATGGCTACAGCGATTGACCCAATTTGCCAGATGGATGTGGATACCGACAACCCGCCTGGCGGTCAGAGTGAACACAATGACAAGATCTACTACTTCTGCGCGCCGGGCTGCAAAGTGGCGTTCGATAAAGAGCCGGAGAAGTATATGTCTGAAGCCCACGGCGAATACGAAGACCACGAAGATCATGAAGGCCATGACCATGGAGACCATGAGGGTCACGACCACGGCACTCAAGAAGGCCATGACTCCCACGACGACCATGACGATCACGGGGACCACGACCACGGACCCGGCGGTCACAGTCATGGGCATCACATGCCCGAGAGGCCAGCGGCTAGCGGGCCTGCGGCCAAGAAGCCCGGGTTCTTCGCCAGGCTGTTCGGAAAGAAATAGAGACCACTCAGCTTCAATAGATGACGGAACGTTTAAGGCAGGACGAGCGATGGGGGTGGACCGGCCGGAAAAACCCTAAGCGGATGCTCCGTGGCAGCGTTTGTACTTCTTGCCGCTGCCGCAGGGGCAACTAGCGTTACGCCCCACCTTCCCTCCGGTGGCTACAGGGGAGGAGTTGCGGTGGGCGTCGTTAATGGCCTTCATCGGGCTTTCTTTCGGTGTTGCCGCGCCGCCTGCGCGGCGGCTGATCCCCTGGGCGGGCTGCTGGTTCAATGTGGCATGGAAAACAGTGTGTACAACCTCGGTTTCGATTGCCACCTGCAAATTACCGAACATCTTATTGCCTTCAGACCGGTACACCACCAGCGGGTCACGCTGGCCGTAGGCCTGCAGGCCAACCCCGGTCCGCAGGTTCTCCATGGCCGTCAGGTGTTGCACCCAATGGGTGTCGATGGCCTTTAGCAGCAGTAACCGTTCAATGGTCCGGGCCGATTCTTCGCCTACGTCCTGTTCCCGGGCTTCGTAGACCGTCTCGGCGAAGTCATCCAGAATCTCTAATATCTGCTCCCGGCTCCACTCGTAAATCTGTTCTTCTGAGGCCAGTTCCGGTGGCAGAGGGCAGATGGCGCGTATCTCATCGATCAGGCCGGTGGGATTCCAGTCGTCGATGTGTTTTCCGGGCAGATGGTGATTGGCAGCCTCCGCGAACTCACGCCGCAGCATCGCTATGAATTTCAGCTTCAGAGACTCGCCGCTCAGGGCTTCGAAGCGGTCCTCGTAGATGACTTCCCGTTGCTTGTTAAGTACATCGTCGTAGTCGAGAAGGTGCTTCCGCATGTCAAAGTGGTAGCCTTCGACCTTGACCTGGGCGCCGCCGATGGACTTGGTGATGATCTTGTTCTCCACCGGGGTTTCTTCGTCCAGGCCGGCCCAACCCATAACCGTTTTGATGCGGTCACCGCCGAACCGCTGCATCAGTTCATCTTCCAGGGAGACATAGAACTGGGAACTGCCAGGGTCGCCTTGGCGTCCGGCGCGGCCTCGTAGCTGGTTGTCGATGCGGCGTGCGTCGTGATGCTCGGCGCCGATGACGTAAAGTCCACCCAACTCGATCACCTTGTCATGCTCTTCCTTCCAGTCGGCGCGGTCGGTGTCGCTGCCACCCAGAACGATGTCGGTGCCGCGGCCAGCCATGTTAGTGGACACGGTTACGGCGTCCAGTTTGCCCGCCTGGGCGACGATGGTGGCTTCGTGCTCGTGGTTCTTGGCGTTCAACACCTGGTGAGACACGCCCCGCTTCTTTAGCCGTTCACTCAGGAATTCGGAGTCTTCCACGGAGGTAGTGCCGATCAGCACAGGCTGGTGACTTTCATGCAGTGAGGCGATGTCATCCGTAATCACGTTCCATTTGCCGTCTTCGGTCTGGAATACCAGGTCAGAGTGATCTTCGCGGCCCATAGGTACGTTTGTGGGTATGGCAACCACCTCTAGCCCGTAGATCTTGTAGAATTCGTCTGACTCAGTTAGCGCGGTACCGGTCATGCCGGCCAGCTTCTGGTACAGGCGGAAGTAGTTCTGTAGCGTGATGGTGGCGTAGGTGATGCTCTCGCGCTGTATCTTGACGCCCTCTTTGGCCTCGACTGCTTGATGAAGGCCGTCTGACCACCGGCGGCCAGGCTGAAGACGACCGGTGAAGTCGTCGACGATAATCACTTCGCCGTTCTGTATCACGTAATCTTTGTCGCGTGTCTTGGAGATCTCCGCACTGAGCGCATTCTCCATGTAGTGGACCTGGTGGTAGTTTTCCGGGTCGTAGAGGTTGTCGGTATTGGTCCATTGCTCCATCTTCGAGATGCCGTCTACGGTCAGGGAGATGGCCTGGGTGCGCTCGTCAATGGTGAAGTCGGTTTCGTCTTCCAGCCGGGTCACCAGCTTGGCAAAGCTTTGGTAGAGCTGCACCGGCTCGTCTGCCGGTCCGCTGATAATCAACGGTGTCCGGGCTTCGTCAATGAGGATGTTATCGACCTCGTCAACAATGGCGTAGTTCAGGTCACGCTGTACTCGGTTGGCCGCTTCCAGCGCCATATTGTCCCGTAGGTAGTCGAAACCGAATTCATTGTTGGTGCCGTAGGTGATGTCGGCCTGGTAGGCGTCCGCCCGAGTCACGGCCCGGAGAGATTCCATGCCCGCGGGTGCGTCGGTAACCTCGGGGTCGTACACATAACTAACGTCGTGTTGCAGGCAGCCGATGGTCAGGCCTAGGGAATGATATATCTGGCCCATCCAGACTGGGTCGCGGCGGGCCAGGTAGTCGTTAACTGTGACTACGTGGACGCCTTTGCCCTCCAGGGCATTCACATAGACGGCCACCGTGGCGACCAGTGTCTTGCCCTCGCCGGTCTTCATCTCGGCGATCTGGCCCATATGGAGGACCAAGCCGCCGATGAGCTGTACGTCGTAATGGCGTTGTTTCAGGGTGCGCCGGGCGGCTTCCCTCACGGTGGCGAAGGCCTCGGCCAAGATGTCGCCCAGGCTTTCCCCTTCGGCCAGGCGCGACCGGAACTCATCGGTCATATCCATGAGCTCGTCGTCGGTTAAATTTTGGAATTCCGGCTCTAGCTCATTGATCTCTTCGACGAACGGAGCAAGCTTTTTCAGCGCTTTGTCATTGGGGTCGCCAAGCACTTTTTGGAGAACGGAAACCATGGATATTCAAACCTCTTAGATTAGCGCCATAGACGCGATGGCCGTTGATTCCGTCTCTGGCGACTCAAAAGCAATTATATCGTATCCAATGTTATCTGGAGATGCACGCCTATTTTGAGCGGGTAACGGAGCGTCGGCTGGCAGGCCGTTAGGACAAACTGCGAAGGTCAGTGACTCCGGACTCAACCATCCAGTCTTGAAGTTCCGTCAAGATCCGCCACGGCGCTGACAATCCAACCAGGTTGGCGCTGCCTATCTGTACGGCTGACGCGCCGGCCAGGATGTATTCTGCCGCATGTTCGCCGGAGAAGATGCCGCCGACACCGATGATAGGCACGTCCACCGCGCGAGAGACCTGGTAAACCATGGCCATTGAGATTGGGCGCAGGCCTGGACCGGAGAGGCCTCCAGTGACGTTGCCCAGCACCGATTGGCGGGTCTGGGTGTCTATGCGCATGGCCGGCATTGTATTGCAGATGGTAATGGCGTCGGCCCCGCCGTCAACGGCAGCGCGGGCGATCGCGGTGATGTCAGGCACGTTTGGCGCCAGTTTGGCCAGAAGGGGTAGGTCCGTATTGGCCCTGACCGAGGCTACTGCCTGGGCAGTAAGCTGGGAGCTGTGGCCGAAGAGAGACCCATCTTCCACGTTGGGGCAACTTAGGTTAAGTTCGATCGCCCGGTATCCGGTGCCTTGGGCGGCCATGGCCGCCATCTCGCCGAACTGGTCAACGGAATCCGAGGCGAAACTGAGGATACAGGTGGCGTTCCACTGGCCCCAGGTAGGGGTGACCTCCCGAATCGCTGTTTCGATACCGGGATTTGTGAGACCGATGGCATTCAGGAACAGCAGGTCACCGGCGTCCCAGGCTTCCCGGTAGGACTTGGGAAACCATTGAGGTTCTGGGTTGCCCTCGCGAGGCAGGCTGGTGAACGTCTTAGGGACGACTGCGCCCAGTTGGCTCAGGTCCATATCGTCGGTAATGCCCCTACCGTAACCGTCGTAGCCGAATGTCCCGGAGGCAATCATCACCGGATTGGCCAACCGCAGATGGTGAGGGTTATTAGGGGCCAAATCTACGGATAAATCAAGCGAACTCTTATCCAGTAAATCCCCAGTCCCTTGAACAGACTCTGGTCTATTCGTCTCCCTCACCATCTGTGGTGTCGTCTGAGTCGTCGTTCCCCTCCGCATCTTCTTCTCCATTGGCCGGACATGCACCGTTGGCGCTGGGTTCTTCGGACCCGGTCAGGTCCAGGTCAGTTGGTTCGACCTCTTCGTCGTCATCTTGGTCGTCTTCAATCTCGTCATCCGGGGCGTCGTCGTCGTTCTCATTGAGCCCCATTTCTGGGAGACTCTAATCCAACGCCGAGTCGGATTCTTCAGTTGCAGTGGAGGGAGTGGGGTCGGAGGTGCCTCCGTCCTCGCTAGACTGCGGCTCGAAAGCGCCGTTAAATGTTTCTTCGGTACTATCCGTGGCTGTGGCACCCAGCCATCCGCTTGAGGACACCGCGGCAATCTCAGGCATCGGTTGGGGTTTCAGCAGCTCTGCCATGCCGGGAATCTCGACCCGGGCGGGGATGAGCCTGCCGATAATGACGTTTTCCTTCAGTCCCTGGAGCCAATCCTGCGCGCCGCTCACCGCTGCTTGAGTCAGCACCCTGGTGGTTTCCTGGAAGGAAGCCGCAGACAGGAAGCTGTCGGTCAGCAGAGATGCCCGTGTAATACCGAGGAAGATGGGCTTGGCGGTGGTCGGCTCTCCGCCCTCGGCCAGCACTTTGGCGTTCTGGTCTTGGAACTGGAATTTGTCGACCATCTGGCCGGGTATGAAGTCAGAGTCCCCGGTGGATTCCACCTGTACCCGGCGGAGCATCTGCCGGAGGATGATCTCGATGTGTTTGTCGTGGATCGCCACACCCTGGCTTTGGTAGACCTGTTGTACCTGGTCAACCAGGTAATTTTGCAAGTCGTCCTTGCCGCGGATGTGAAGGATATCGTGAGGGTTCAACGGTCCGCTGATCAGCGGGTCGCCGGCCATCACGGTGTCGCCGTCTTTGACCAGCATGTACGATGAGGCAAGGATCAGATGTTCGCGTGCCTCATAATCGTCCCAGACGATGGAAATTACATCGCCGTCGATCTCAACTCGGCCTCCAATGTTGGAGACGACTTGCTCGATGGGTTCGCCTTCACCGGACTGGGCTGCTTCGATGGCTGCCTCAGCGGCCTTTTTGATGGCAGATTTGGACTTCCTGCCCTTCAGAGCAGGCATTGCCGTGGCCAGGACCATACCCGGTTCCACAGTTTCGCCTTCGTCCACCAGGATCAGTCCTCCCTCCGGTGCCTCGTAATCCTCGCGGAACTCTTCCCGGCTGGTCAATCGCAGACGGTGGCCTTCTTCATCCACATCCAGCTCTACCAAACCGTCGATGTCGGCTAGTATGGCCGCACCTTTGGGGACGCGGGCTTCGAACAGCTCTTCCACTCTGGGCAGACCACTGGTGATGTCCAAACCGGCGATGCCGCCGGTGTGGAATGTACGCATGGTGAGTTGGGTGCCTGGCTCGCCGATGCTTTGAGCGGCGATGATGCCGACGGCTTGCCCCATCTCCACGGTCTTACCAGTGGCGGGTAGCCGTCCGTAGCAGGACTGACACACGCCGCGGCGGCATTCGCAGGTCAACGGTGAGCGCACCGCGACTTCTCTGATCCCAGCATCGACCAGCGTGTGGCCAATCTCCAGGTCGATCTCTTGGTTGCGTTCCAACAGGATCTCGCCAGTCTCCGGGTGGGCCACCGGTGCGGCGGCCAGCCTCCCGTTGATCCTCTCCGGTAGAGTCTTCCCGGTTTCGTCTTCCGGACGGGGGATGATCCAATGGGAATCGAACGTGTCGCAGTCTTGCTCGAGGATGATTACTTCCTGGGCAATATCGATCAACCGGCGGGTCAAGTATCCGCTGTCGGCGGTCCTCAGGGCGGTGTCGGCCAAACCTTTCCGGGCTCCATGGGTGGAGATGAAGTACTCCAGGGCTGTGAGGCCCTCACGGAAACTGGACTTGATGGGTAGGTCAATGATCCGTCCTTTAGGATTGCTCATCAGGCCGCGCATGCCAGCCATCTGTTTGATCTGAGAGATGTTACCCTTTGCGCCCGAAACAGCCATCACGGCGATGCCGCCGTAGTTAGGTAGTTCTTCTTCCACGAATTCCGTGGTCCTATCGGATGCCTCGGTCCAAGCGTCAACGGTTTTGTTGTAGCGCTCTTCCTCTGAGATTAGTCCCGAGAGGAATTGGTCTTCAAATCCGTTCACCATATCTGTTGTTTCGTCCAAGACCTGCTGTTTCTTGGACGAAACTTGAATGTCATTGATGGCAATGGTTATGCCGGACGTGGTGGCATAGTGGAATCCCAGATCTTTTACACCATCCAAAACCTCAGCAGTCTCCTCGTGAGTGAGGGTCCGGTAGAGGTCGGCGGTCAGGTCTTTCAGGGCTGCCCGGTTCATGAGGGTGTTTTGGAACCCGATCTTAGCCGGCAGTATTTCGTTGAAGATCATCCGGCCCAGAGTGGTCTCCACCCATTCGCCGTCGTAATTGCGCAATTCCCGTACGTGGATTGGAGCATGCAGGTCAATCAGGTCTGAGGCATGAGCGATACTGGCCTCGTCAAAGTCGTTGAACCGGCTGCCGGTGCCGGCGCTGTTTTCCCGAATTTCTGTCAGGTAGTAGCAACCCATCACCATGTCCAGTGTGGGCGCAACCAGCGGGTCTCCGGAGGCAGGCGACAGCATATTGTGAGTGCTGAGCATGATCTCTTTAGCTTCTAGCACCGCCATTCTCGATAGGGGCACGTGGACAGCCATCTGGTCACCGTCGAAGTCCGCGTTGAAAGCGGAACAGACCAACGGGTGAATTTGGATGGCGTTGCCCTCAATGAGCACAGGCATGAAGGCCTGAATGCCCAGCCGGTGCAACGTGGGGGCGCGGTTAATCAAAACGGGACGGTCTTTGATGACATCTTCGAGGATGTCCCAGACCTCTCCCCTGGCCCGCTCCACCATGCGCTTGGCATTCTTAATGTTGGGCGCGATGCCCAGGATTACTAGGCGGTGCATTACAAAGGGCTTGAACAGCTCCAGGGCCATCCGTTTGGGCAACCCGCACTCGTCCATCTTGAGCTCTGGGCCCACCACAATCACCGAGCGTCCGCTGTAGTCCACACGTTTGCCCAACAGGTTCTGGCGGAAGCGTCCTTGTTTGCCGCGCAGCAGGTCGGACAGGGATTTAAGCTTGTGGTTGTGGCTGCCCTGGATGGGGCGGCCTCGGCGGCCATTGTCGATCAGTGCGTCCACGGCCTCCTGCAACATGCGTTTTTCATTCCGGATGATGATCTCCGGCGCGCCCAAAGACATGAGCCTCTTCAACCGGTTGTTGCGGTTGATCACCCGGCGATAAAGGTCATTCAGGTCACTTGTAGCGAACCGACCGCCATCTAGCTGCACCATAGGTCGCAACTCAGGAGGCAGCACGGGCAGAACCGAGAGAATCATGTCCTCAACACGGTTTCCGCTATTGCGGAAGGACTCCACCACGCGCAGGCGCTTTATGGCCTTCTTCCGGCGTTGGCCGGATGTGGAGTGCATCTCATTGAACAATTGGTCTCGGAGAGCCTCCAGGTTAGTGGTTTTCAGGATGGCCAAGATCGCTTCGGCGCCCATGTTCGCTTGGAACACATCGCCATAGGCCTCTTTCAGTTCGCGGTAGCGGGTCTCGGCAATCAGCTTATGGACACGCAGGTCTTCCAGTTCGCCGATGGCCGAGTTGAGTTGCTCCTCCAATTGGCCTTCTTCCGTGGCCAATTGCTCCTCTACGGCGTCGATCTCGGCCTGGATGGCAACTGGATCCGTTAGCCCTTCCTCCTCTTCAGCGAGAACAGGGGCGTCGGAATCGTCTTCGGCTATTTCCGAGGTCTCTTCAGCCGCTTCGGCGGTAACTTCTCCGGATACCCCTTCAGCAATCGGTTCTTCTTCGCCGGACTCATCGTTTTTTGCTTCGTCCGATTCTGGGTCATCTGGCGCAGCTGCGTTGCTGTTCAACTGGGCTTTAAGCGCCTCTGTCCGGGCCTCAGCTTGCCTACGGGCTTTCCTCAATTCCAGTTCAAATTTGGCCTGTTCCAACTCAATGGCTTCCAGGCGCACGTCTTCGTCCACGGCCACGATGATGTGCTGGGCGAAGTACAGGACCCTTTCCAGATTTCGGGGCGACAGGTCCAGAAGCAGACCGAGCCGGCTTGGCGTGGTCTTGCTGAACCAGATGTGGGCTACGGGAGCAGCCAAGCGGATATGACCCATGCGCTCACGCCGGACCTTGGAGCGGGTTACTTCGACTCCGCAGCGGTCGCAGATCACACCGCGATAACGGATGCGCTTGTATTTGCCGCAGAAGCACTCCCAGTCCTTGGTGGGTCCGAACAACCGCTCGCAAAAGAGGCCGTCTTTCTCCGGGCGCAGGGTGCGGTAATTGATGGTCTCGGGTTTGGTTACCTCGCCGTGAGACCAGTTGAGTATCTGTTCAGGGGAAGCGATGGATATGCGAATCGCATTGAAGTTAGTCCCCGGTGTTTCCGCCCTGTCTACCATCCTGACCATTAAATCGTCTCCATCGCCTGGAATAGATCGGTTTCGTCCGGTATGCCTGAGATGAGCGGCGGGAGTTTCTCCTCATTCAACAGCTCAACTGCCAACCCCAGGCTCTGGAGTTCCTTGAGCAGAACGTTGAACGATTCCGGCACGCCCGGTTGGCCAATGGGTTCACCTTTGACTATCGCTTCATAGGTTTTTACGCGTCCGGCGACGTCGTCAGACTTCACCGTTAGCACTTCTTGCAGGTTGTGTGCCGCGCTGTAGGCTTCCAACGCCCAAACTTCCATTTCGCCGAAGCGCTGTCCGCCGAACTGGGCCTTTCCGCCCAGGGGCTGCTGGGTGATCATGGAATAGGGGCCGGTGGAGCGCGCGTGAATCTTGTCTTCAACCAAGTGGATGAGCTTCAAGATATATATGTGGCCCACCGTGACCAATTGGTCGAAGTTCTCTCCGGTCCGCCCGTCACTAAGTTCAAACTTACCGAACGTGGGCGGAGCGATGCGCTGTTCCCGGTGCACGGTGATGGCGGCTTTGCGCATGTCGTCCAGAGTCAATCCCTTGGTATCGACGCCAGCTTCATCAGTGAGCCACATCCGAAGACAAGCCTCTTGAGCAGCGCCAAATTGGGTCTCGTCGAAGATCTCGCGAGGGTTGTAGCCCTTCTCTTCCAGCCAGCGGTCAACCTGAGGGTAATCGACCTCAGGTGAGCCGTAGGCCGGGCCGATGCTGGTGGCGCCTGCTTGCTCTGTGAACCAAACGCGGGCCAAGGCATCTTCGATGGCTTGGTCGCCTGCACCGTCGAAAACCGGGGTGTTGGCCCTGAAATTCAGGCCGCGTGCGGCCCAACCCAAGTGGGTTTCCAGCACCTGCCCCAGGTTCATCCGTGAAGGTACTCCGATGGGATTCAATATGATGTCTACCGGCGTGCCGTCCGCCATGTAGGGCATGTCTTCTTCCGGTAGGATCCGGGCGACTACGCCCTTGTTGCCGTGGCGCCCGGCCATCTTGTCTCCCACGGAAATCTTCCGTGTTTGGGCGATCCAGACTCTAACGGCCTCATTTACGCCCGGTGAAAGGTCGTCTTTGTTCTCCCGGGTCAAGTACTTAACTTCGATGACTTTGCCACGCTCGCCGTGCGGCACTCGCAGCGACGTGTCCTTAACGTCCCTGGATTTTTCGCCGAAGATGGCGCGTAGGAGCTTTTCCTCTGCGGTCAGTTCGGTCTCACCCTTGGGGGTAACCTTGCCCACCAGGATGTCTCCGGGGCCAACGTCCGCGCCGACGCGGATGATGCCGAGCTCGTCCAGGTCACGCAGGCTGGTCTCCCCAACATTGGGGATGTCCCGTGTGATCTCTTCGGGGCCCAGTTTGGTCTCCCGGGCCTCCATCTCATGCTTTTCGATATGTATGGAAGTGAAGTAATCGTCGCGGTATAGACGCTCGCTGACGATGATCGCATCTTCGTAGTTGTAACCTTCCCAGGACATAAAGGCCACGAGCACGTTCTGGCCCAAGGCTAACTCGCCGTGGTCGGTGGAGGAGCTGTCTGCCAGCACGGTGCCGACCTCCACGAAGTCGCCTTTGGTTGCGATCGGGCGCTGGTCGAAGCACGTCCCCTGGTTGGTTCGTGAGAACTTGATGACGGGGTGAGAATGTTCTTCGCCGTCTCCATCGGTCACGATGATTTCTTTTCCGGTAACGGACGTTACTACTCCGTTGGCCTGCGATAGGACCAACTGTCCGCTATCCCGGGCCACGCGGCTCTCGATGCCGGTGCCGACCACGGGCGCTTGGGGACGCAACAGAGGCACGGCCTGACGTTGCATATTAGACCCCATCAGGGCCCGGTTGGCATCGTCATGCTCCAAGAACGGGATGAGCGCGGCGGAAACACTCATGATCTGCATGGGCGAAACGTCCATGTAGTCAATCAGGTCCGCTGACTCCTGGGTGTATTCCTCGCCGACTCGGAGTTCAACGCGGTCTTGCACAAACTGGTTCAGGTGGTCTAGCTCCGCGTTGGCTTGGGCGACGTAGAAGTCCTCTTCTTGGTCGGCCGACAGATAGATGACATCGTCATCACCGGTGGCGACGAAGGGCTGGACCGCGATCATGGTGCCTTTGGGCAGTTGTTTCAGGGCGTTCATTTTGTTGGCCCCGATGGCCCGGCCCTTGCCGACGATGGTTTTGCCGTCTTTGTCCAACACAGATTCGGTGACCAGACGGCCCTTGAGGTCGTCTGAATCGAAAGAAAGGCTCTTTAGTACTTTCCTATAAGGTGACTCTATGAACCCATAGGGATTGATCCTGGCAAAAGAGGCCAAGGTACTGAGCAATCCGATGTTGGGACCTTCCGGAGTCTCTATAGGGCAGATTCGGCCGTAGTGGGAGAAGTGAACGTCCCGCACGTCGAACCCGGCCCGTTCCCTGGATAGACCGCCAGGACCAAGGGCCGAGAGACGCCGTTTGTGGGTCAACTCCGCCAGTGGGTTGGTCTGGTCCATGAACTGGGAGAGCTGAGAGCCGCCGAAGAACTCCCTCACCGCGGCGACCACCGGACGGATGTTAACCAGCCCTTGTGGAGCGGCGGCTTCGGGGTCCACCAGAGTCATTTTTTCTTTGACCATCCGCTCCATCCGGAGCAAGCCAACGCGGACCTGATTCTGGACCAGTTCGCCAACCGCTCTGACGCGGCGGTTGCCCAGATGGTCGATGTCGTCCGGGCGGCCCTCGCCCTGATTGATGCGGATCATGGTACGAATGACCGACACCACGTCTTCCAGACTCAGAGTCATCACGTCGTTATTCGTTGCCTGTCCGAGGCGGCGGTTCAACTTGTAGCGTCCAACCCGGCCCAAGTCATAGCGACGTGGACCGAAGAACAGGTTTCGGATCAAGGTCCGGGAGTTCTCGAGGCTGGGCGGTTCACCGGGCCGTAGGCGGCGGTAGAACTCGATCTGGGCGGCCGCGATGCGCCGGGCGGCGTCGCCGTCAAAGTCTTTGTCTTCATGGAGCCACTCCCAGAGGGAGCGCAGGTCGTCTTCTTTGAAGTTCAGATCCTTGGGTTCAAGGACGGGATCCTTGTCCAAGGTCGTCTGCATGTAATTGTGGTTCTCATCGGTATCAATATCCGAGAACAAATCCATCATGTCATTGTCGTCAGCCACGCCTAAGGCGCGGAGGAACGTTGATGCGGAGACTTTGCGCTTGCGGTCTACCTTGACCGAGATGATGTCCTTAGAACTGGTCTCAAACTCGAGCCAGGCGCCGCGAGAGGGAATCAGCTTGGCGGAGCAGAGGTTGCGGTTGCTGATGGCGTTCCGCTCCAGGACAAAATAGATTCCCGGTGAGCGAACCAGTTGGCTGACAACGACGCGCTCTGCGCCATTGATGATGAACGTGCCATTGTTGGTCATCATGGGTATGTCGCCCATGAAGATTTCTTGTTCCTTGATCTCGCCGGTTTCTTTCATAACCAGGCGGGTCTTTACGTAGAGGGGTTGGGAGTAGGTGATCTCCCGCTCCTTACTCTGTTGCGGCGTGTACTTGGGGTCCCGGAAGTAATGGTCAAGGAAATGCAACTCATATTTATTGCCGGTGTAATCGGCTATGGGTGATATTTCCTGATATACTTCGGTAAGCCCTTCAGTCTTGATCCAATCCCAAGACTGTATCTGACTTTGAATCAGATTGGGGACGTCTAGAATCTTCGGGATTTGCGCATAGGTCTTTACGCCGGGCGGTTGCGTAGGTTGCCCTTTAAGAGCAGGAGACAGAGCCATTTACCATTCTCCTTAACGTGAGTGGACGAGACTGGCCGAGCGGCCGGATGCCTGAGGCGCGAGCGTACGCGGCGAGAGGGATTGCTAAAGAAGGTTAATCACAGGTGTGGTGAACGAATTCGTCACGTGAGGCATAGCACTAGTAAACTACAATTATACAAGCATTTAATACAATGTCAACGTGACGGGCCGGGGAAATTGGCGGGTTCCGCAAAAGCTATACCAGGCCTATTTTTGCCCGCTGCGTATCCTTTCCATTTGGTTGCCCTATGGGCTATCATCCGTGCGCGATATAGTCTACGTGCTTCAGTCTCGAATAATGCCCCGTCAGTGCGCATCCAGCAGCCGGACACCTGCGCATATTCCTTAACCCAGCGAGGGGCCTCCTCGCTGGGAACGAATACAAAGACCGCGGACCTGAGCGCTTTGGGCGCGGCCGCGATTCCAAAATCGGGATTGAATGGCCAAATTTAACCTCGAACCTTCCAATCTGATGATCGGTGGGCGGCATGTCCACTATGCTTGGGTGATCGTGGCGGTTGGCGCCGTGATGCGGTTGTTCAGCTCTTCCTTTCGTTCTTCATCCAGCATCCTCATTCCGCGTCTGGTTGATTCATTCGGCTGGAGCTATGGCGCCGTGGGTCTGGGATTCGCCATCCAGTGGATCGTTTCCGGGTTGTTCGGGCCCCCCGCAGGCTGGCTGGGCGACCGTTACGGAGTCCGCTGGACCATGAGGTTGGGTGCGGTCCTGTTCATCGTGGGGATGGTGCTCACCGGGTTCATGCGGGAGCTCTGGCAGTTCTACCTTTTCTTTGGTGTCATCCTTAGTGCCGCCATGGGTATCTTTCAGGTTCCGCTGACTGCTGCCGTGACCCTATGGTTTCGAAAACACTTGGGCACCGGCATGGGACTGCTTCAGTCCTCCCAAGGTGTCGGTCCTTTGGTTGCCGTGCCCATCATGCTGTATATCATCCACCTATTTGGTGGCGGCTTGGACGGATTGAGGGCAGCATTCTGGATTCCCGGGATAGTCGGCGGAGCCACGATTCTGGTCATGATCAAGTTCTTTTATAACGAGCCGGCCGAGATTGGCGTGCGGCCGTTTGGAGCGCCTGAAGACGAGCCGATAAGGGCAGTGCAGACCGGGGAGATCGCCAAGGTACGCACCAAGGTTTTCCTAAAACAGGCTCAAAAGACCAGTGCGTTTTGGAACCTGATCGGCATCCATTTCTGGGGATGCGCCGGCCACGCAATAATCTTGGTTTATCTGGTCGCCATGGCTGAGGACGAGGGTGTGTCGAAAGGATTGGCCGCTGGGGCGTTCGTAACTATGTCGGTCACCAGCACCATCACGCGGTTCGCTGTTCCGGTCATCGCTGATAGGATGGGGAGCAAGCCCGCTATGGCCGGCTGCTTCTTCCTACAAGTAGCTCCAATCTGCCTACTGTTCTTCGCCCAGGACGCCTGGCATTTCTACCTGTTCGCCGTTCTTTTCGGCATTGGTTTCGGCGGCGAGATGAGTGCCTTTCCAATCATCAACCGGCAGTACTACGGCAGCGGCCCCATCGGGACCACCTACGGTTACCAGATGATGGGAGCAGGCGTCGGTATGGCTGCGGGAGCGCTGATGGGCGGTCAGCTTCGGGACATCACCGGCAACTTCGATGCCACAATGGGTCTTTCATTAGCGTTGAGTATGGTTGGCGTGATTAGCATAATGCTATTGCCCGCGACCAAGAAAGAACTGTTGCCCAATTGGGAAGACCAGTTGCCTGGGGTAGGAGATTCCGCCCCGGCCCACATCCACGCCGACGACTAGGGGACGTGCTTCCCTTAATCTCCCTTGTTTCCCCGCACGATCCGCTGTTCTTTGTGCCTGGTGTCGCGCCTCTAGCTATGTGCTAAACTCCGTTATCGAGTCTGGATATGCTCGAATCGGCGTATTTTTTGGAGGTCACGAAAATGCTGGACCTAATCATAAAGGGCGGACAGGTTGTAACTCCCATGGGGGTCGGTGAATGGGACGTTGCGATTCAAGGCGAAAAGATAGTTGCGGTGGCCGCTCCGGGCGCGCTGACCGACGAGGTCGGCCGTGTCATAGACGCCACCGGCATGGTGGTCGTTCCCGGCGGGATCGAGCCCCATGCCCACATCTCCGCGCCCATCATGGGCCATGGTGACCTCAAAACAGCTCCGCCGGACGAAGTCAGCCGCGCCGCTTTAATCGGCGGCACCACCATGCTCATGGACTTCGCCATCCAGTTTCCCGGTATTGACATTCCCCAGGCCATCCAGGAGCGCACTGACGTCTGGCAGGGCAATTCTTACGCCGATTATGCCCACCACCTGATGCTTTTGGGCGCCATCCCCCCGGAGATCTTGGGCTCGCTACACGAGGCGGTCGAGGACGGCTTCCCAAGCATCAAGATTTTCACGACTAACATCCGGCCTCCCGCTACCACCGGCGAACCACGCATGGTCGGCACCGGCCACCTCCATGACCTGATGGAAGAAGTCCAGCGGATGAACGCCATGCTGCTGGTTCATTCCGAGGACGACGATATGGTTCAGCACATGTACCAGAAGTTGGCCCGGGAAGAAACAACCGAATGGTACAACATGCACCTGGTCCACAGTGCTGAGTCCGAGGACGTCTCTTTCCGGCGGGTACTCAGGGTTGCGGAATGGACCGGCGCCCCGGTCTACTTCGTCCACGTGAGCGCCACCCAAGGCCTACAGGCGATCTTGGAGGCCCGGTCCAACGGCCGCCCGGTCTATGGAGAGACCCTGCACAACTACTGTTGCTTCAGTTCCGACAATTACAAGGAAGAGAACGGGATGAAGTACCACACCTACCCGTCGTTGAAGTCGGAAGCCGACCGCCAGTCACTTTGGGACGGCATCGTGAACAATGGTCTCAGCACAATGGCCACCGATGAGTACTGCACGTCCTGGGAGACTAAGATCTCAGGACGGACAGTCTCAGACGTGACCGGCGGTCACAACGGCGCCGAGGCCCGCATGGGTGTGACCTACAGCGAAGGCGTTTCCCGCCGGGGCATGTCCTTGCAGCGGTTCGTGGATGTCTCCTCTGCCAACGCGGCCAAGATCATGGGCCTGTACCCCCGCAAGGGTGTACTGGCGCCGGGTAGCGACGCAGACATCACGCTGATAGACACCAATTTCAAGCGCAAGCTGACCATGGACGACTTCCATATCACCGATTACAGCATTTGGGAAGGTTTCGAGGCCGACGGCTGGCCGGTCACAACCATCCTCCGCGGCAACGTGGTGGTGGAAAACCGAGAGTTCAAAGCCGCCTCCGGCAGTGGCCAGTTCATCCCGAGAAAAGTAGACGCCGCAGTAACCAACCGGCCCATAGCCTAACCCGCAGAGCGGGGATTACTAGGTGTGTAGGCTGCGCACTTTTCTTGCACCGTTGGTATTTGTTGTTCAGGAGTTATTGATGGCACGGATCAAACTTATTCCTACCGAGGATTTGACTCCAAGGCTCCGTGAGATCGCCAAGGGCGCGGAGGCCCATAAGTTGAATCCGGCCATCTTCCAGGCGGCGGGGAACCTGCCGGCGGCCTACGAGGCCTTTTGGGACTTCTACGGCCCGCTCAAGTTGGCGGGTCTGCTGGAACAACGCCTCAAGGAATTGGTCCGGCTCAAGATAGCCGACCTGAACGATTGCGCTACTTGAAGGCTAGGCAGGGCTGTGCCGGCGGTGCAGCAGGGCATGACCGAGGAAATGGTCGCCAGTCTCGCGGATTTGGAAACTGCGGATATCACAGACCGGGAGAAGCTGGCGGTACAGTTCGCCCAGCGGATGGCCAGCGACCACCACAGCATGGGAGATGACTTTTTCGAGGAACTGAGGGCCGAATTCACTGACCCTGAGATCTTCGAACTTGGAATGGTTACAGGACAGTTCATCGGCTACGGTAGACTGATCTCGATCTTAGACTTGGAGAACTCCGAACAACCGAAAGCCCGAGGGCATAAACATGACAACGTCCGATAACAAAACAGAGTCCATGCGTGAACGGCTCCGCGGTCTGATTCCGCATGACGGGAAGGACGGACCCACCCAAGGTGTGCACCATATAGCGGTGTTCGCCAAGGACCTGGAAGCAACGGCTAAGTTTTACGATGA
>Ga0209019_1000011_pt1 | contig 71057 bp, 66 predicted proteins | sample METZYME_3_300m_FD_187549 | JGI IMG/M metagenome (GOLD analysis project Ga0209019, IMG submission 187549) | Marine microbial communities from oxygen minimum zone in mesopelagic equatorial Pacific - METZYME_3_300m (SPAdes) (version 2) | ecosystem: Environmental > Aquatic > Marine > Oceanic... | reverse complement strand
CTCATGCGGGTCGACATGGGAGCCCCCATCCGGCTCTGGCACAACCTCGTCGGCGATCCCTAATTCCAGGCAGTCATGAGCCGTCAACATCAGGGCCTCGGCGGCTTCACGGTCCAACATATGGTCATGATGAGCGGCACCCAGGGTGTGGTTTACTGAAATGGGCGAATAGATGGCAAATTGTTGCATCAAGATCCGGTCGGACAACCCCAGGGCTAACGCGCCCTCGCTGCCGCCTTCGCCGATCACCACGGAGACCATCGGCGTTGGGACGGTCAACATGGAAGACAAAGTCCGGGCGATGGCATTTCCGATGCCTTGCTCTTCCGCTTCCAGTCCGGGGTCTGCACCCTGGGTGTCTATCAGGGTAACCAATGGCAGCTTGAAGCGGGACGCCAAGTCAATCAACCGCTGGGCTTTGCGCAGGCCGTCGGGAAAAACATGGTACCGCTCCCCCTCAACTAGAGTCCGCCGCTGCTGTCCGATAACGGCAACCGCCAGGCCGTCCATGAAACCGATGCCGGTGACTACCGAACGGTCATCGCTGTTCAACCGGTCGCCACGGAGTTCTATAAATGGGTCGAGGATAGACCGGAAATAGGAGCTAGCCTGGGGCCGCTCTGAATTTCGGGCTGCGGTCATCGCTCTCCAAGGCTCAACCTCGTCGCACTCTTCGGGTTCTGATTTCAACAAGTTCTTATGGTTGGACTTTCCATGTTTCTGCGCAGTAAGGATCTGCAGTATCGACGCAATCCTTGGTTGCAGGTTCTCGCGGTCAACCACATTGTCCAGTAGCCCATGGCCAACATGTGCTTCAGCAGTATGGGCGTCCAACGGCAGAGGCGTCTTGGACACCTCTCGAAGGGTGCGCAGTGGCGAGAGCCCGATCAAAGAGCCTGGCTCAGCAAGAATGACATCGGCCAGGTTGGCGAAGCTGGCGTAGGCCTGCCCGGTGGACGGGTTGGCCAGAACCACGATGAAGGGCACTTCCCCGTCCCGCAGGCGGTTGGCGGCGGTGACGGTCTTGGCCATCTGCATCAGTGACAAGACACCCTCTTGGATTCGAACGCCTCCTCCAGAGACCACGGCCACGGCTGGGATGCCACGGCGCGCTGCGTTCTCGAAGGCCATGGACACTTTTTCGCCAACGACACTGCCCATGGTGCCGCCCATGAACCCAAAGTCCAATACGATTAGCATGGTCTCGACATCGCCGATCCGGCATTTTCCGGCGACCGCTGCTTCCGTGAGACCAGTCCGATTCTGGTCCTGCTCCAGGAATTTTCGGTACCGGTTCCGGCGGGAGAACGAAAGGGGCTCCACTGTCTTCACATATTTATAGGTCTCTTTGAACGTTTCCTTATCAACCAACAGCTCGATACGCTCTCTGGCGGTGACGGTGTAGTGGAACCTGCAGAAGGGACAGACGCGGTAGGTCAGGTAGGAAGGGGAGTCGCTGATCGGCTCCTCACAGAACAAACAGCGGTCGTGTACCACTGAAAGATAGGTCCGTTCGGCCGCACCATCGCGGTTAAACAGGTGTACAAGAAAGTTTGACAGGTTGCGCAATCCGGCCTCCAGTCTGATGGAGAGAGCGGGTTACGTCGGGGCAATTTCTCCGGCTTACCTCTAGGGCTAGCTTCCCAATTTGCTCCCACTCCGTACCCTTAACATCATACAAAAAGTACTCCGATATTGGAATGCCGAATAGCCCTGTTTGTCAGACCGGCCAAACCCGAATTGCCTCACGGCGGTCATTCGGCTAGAGTCGGCCTACTTTTTAATCTTGTTCAGTAATTCTTTTCGGTCCGGCTTTGCCTGTTTGGACCCGGCCTATGCTGCACTGGGGATTTTAAAAACGTCCTTTTAAATCTTTGTTCAATAGGAGAATAGGGCCATGCCAGCTAGTTGGGCGGCCATCAAGGTAGACGGGGGTCCCATGGAGGGTTACTTAACCCAGCCTGAGGAGTCAGGCGAGTATCCCGCTGTGGTTGTCATTCAGGAAATATGGGGGGTGAACTCCCACATCCAATCGGTGGTAGACCGGCTGCCTGCTCTGGGCTATGTGGGCTTGGCGCCGGCTATGTTCCACCGGGAAGGGCCAATGACCACCGGACTGCACGAGGAGTTGGAAACGGCCCTCTCTCGCATGCGCCGGTGCACCGACGACAACATAATCGCCGATGTCAGAGCAGCAGTGGGCTATGTGCAAGCCCAGCCTTTCGTTCAGGGCGATAAGATCGGCATCGTTGGGTTCTGTTATGGAGGGCGAGTCTCTTACCTGGCGTCCTGCAACATCTCAGACCTTTCGGCATCGGTGGTGTTCTACGGCGGCGGTATCGGCATGGCGCTGGGAGACGGGCAATCACCATTGGAACAGACGGCCAATATCAGTTGCCCAATGTTGGGTCTCTTTGGCGAAGAAGACGCCAACCCTACCCCGGAAGACGTGGCTAACATGGACGCTGAACTTACTAAAGCCGGGAAGGCCCACGAATTCCATACCTACGGCGGCGCCGGGCATGGGTTCCACTGCGAAGCTAGGGCCAGCTACCGGGCGGAAGCTGCAGCCGATGCTTGGGGCAAAGCCATGGCCTGGTTCGACAATCACCTCAAATAGATTCGGTAGCCCCACAACCGTGGATCGTCTTCATCGCTAAGAGGGCGTACCATTGCTGCGCCTACACATAGCTGATCAGTTGCTTCTCTATGGTATGCTTGTTCCAATGTCTTGTGACAATATCATACGGTTAATAGTATCTCGTTTACTTTTCGGTATCACTCCCTCGTCGATCGACTCATCAGGTGGGCCCATAGGCCGTATGGTGCATGGCACATAAAGTCGTTTCGTCAACGGGAAACGACCCATCTGCCCGCAGGCGGGGCAACTTCTGGATAATCGCTCAGTACAAAGATTTCCGGTACCTCTGGATCGGAAATTTCTTCACCGTTGGCGCCCAATGGATCCAGATACTAACCGTGGGTTGGCTGGTTTTGCAGTTGACCGATGGCAACGCGTTCTTAACCGGCACCGCCGTCGGCATTCGCACGTTACCTGTCCTCCTCATTGGGCCTTGGGCTGGAGTCCTGGCTGACCGGGTAGACCGCCGAAAACTGGTCATGGTCACCCAGACCTATATGGCTATCTCGGCGGTGATATTCGCCTTAATGGTTCTGTCCACCGACCTGGACGTTCAACCCGTGACTGGGTTTCTGCAATGGTGGCACGCTTTCATATATATGGGAGTCTCGGGAATCGCACATTCAATCGTCCAGCCGGTCAGACAGACGATGGTCCCCAACACCGTGCCCCTCCGAGACTTGGGCAAAGCGCTTGCCCTCAATGGGATGGCCCATCCCAGCATGCGTATCGTCGGGCCGGCCATCGGCGGGTTGCTGATAGCCACCTTGGGGTTCAACTGGAACTTCTTTATCGAGGCAGGGTTTTACGTAACCATCGTGTTGATTTACCTGCCCATGAAGCTGCCCTACCGGGAAGAACGGCTGGCCACCAACGCTTCTTTACTGTCCAGTATGAAAGAGGGCCTCGCCTATGTGGTGAAAGAACAGACCATCTTGCAATTGATCGTGATGGCGTTCATCCCCAACTTGGTGTTTCAGCCTGTCGTGTTCGTGCTGCCCATTTTCACAACTGAAGTGTTGGGCCGCGGCGCCGATGCCGGAGGCATGCTAGCTGCCGCTGTGGGCGCTGGAGGAATAGTAGCCGCGATCATGATCGCCGGTCGGGCTTACATATTCCGACGCGGTCCAATGACCTTGATGGGATTGATCGGAGGTTGTTTCTTCATCCTATTGTTCGCCCAGTCAACTTGGTATTATGCATCCATGGCCGCTTTGGCCGGCCTGGGATTTTTCCAGTACATATTCCGGGTTGGAAACAACACTCTGATTCAGACTATAGTTCCCGACGCCCTAAGAGGGCGGGTGATGAGCATCTACATGCTGGATAACGGGCTGACGCCACTGGCTACTATGGCGATGAGCTACCTCATTCACATCTGGAGCCCAGGCGGCGCCTACACGGTGATTGCGGCGATCAGCTTGGCTCTGGCGCTGCTACAACTGGTGTTATTCCGACGAGTCCGGGTGCTGGAATAAGAACCGCCAAATTCCCTCCGATTTATAATTCCGGTCCGCAAACACACAAGCAATGCAGTGATATTGTTTATTCGATAAAGATATATAATTCCAAATCGCAATAAAACCTATTGACTGCCTCGTGCCTATTGTTTATTATTCACCGGCCCGCAACCGAACCTAGGTAGATTTGAGTCTAGATTAGACGCAAACTGAAAGAAATAAGTGGCTCGAGTGTCCAAACGCGAGTGAATTGTCCGGAAATCTCTCTGGATGTTAGGTGCACGTTTGGATTCTAGACATACCCAGAACAATGCAGAATTGAACCGTCCTCGGAATGGTAGCCAACCCCGGCGATCAACGAAAATCTAGGGAGCCGCTTGGATTCGACACCGACAGAATCTAGTGGGTCCAACACAAGGCGTCAAAGTACCGAGCAGGGAGGAAACCTCTTGAGCGAAGTAGCATCCACGGAAACACCCGCAGCGGACCAGCACGTAGAACGGGTGCTTGAAGGCCGGTCTTCGGCACTAACGCTTCTCACGGCGATGCGGGCCCTCACCAGGACCCTTGACCGAGTCTATCTCAGTATGGGTTACCTCTGCGGAACGATGTTTCTGTTACTGGCGCTTTTTATCACCTATCAGGTGATCGCCAGAAAATTCGATGTTGTCATGGCGCCCGGTATGGACTTGATGAGCGGGTTCACGATGGCCATGGCCTCAACGTGGGCGTTCTCATACGCTCTGCGGACCGGCTCCCATGTCCGAATCGACGTACTGTTGCCTTTCATGTCCACCAGAGTTCGCTGGTGGGCCGACCAAGCCGCCCTGGCTTCGATCGTCTTCTTCATCAGCGTTACCTCTTACAAGACTTGGATCATGGTGATGAAGTCCCATGAGATCAACGCAGTTACCAACACATATCCCTTGGTCCCTCTCTGGATACCCCAGACATTTGTGGCCATCGGGTTCAGCATGCTGGCGTTCACGGCTATCCACATGATGATTGACAAGATCGCCGAAGCGGCCCTTCCGGTACTGCACCTCAAACAAGGCGGTACCGAAAGTTACCGCACGGTGGTTGCTGGCACGAGTCTCGACCCGGTTCTGACCGAAGAGCAAGCTTCCGGAGTCTAGTAGAGAATCACGCTTCCGATGGGCCAATCTTCCCTGGCGAGACGGAAGTTAACGGCTTTCGAGCCAAAATCGTAGTCCGGCCGGCATCGCTTCCGGCGCCGAAAGGTTAGGAGGACCGAAACACATGGCAATAACCTCAGCATTCCTAATGATGGGCGGCTTCTTCTTGATCGGCGTTTACGTAGCCGGAGCTTTGGGTGTTTTGTCGCTGATCTTGATGTGGGTCTTCTCAGATTCTCCCCTGTGGAACATCATGGGAAACAAGGCTTGGGAGACAAACACCAACTTTATCTTGATCGCAGTCCCGCTCTTCCTCCTGATGGGGGAGTTGATGCTACGGAGCGGAATGGGTGAGAGGATGTACGGCGCGGTTTCCCGCTGGATATCCTTCCTTCCCGGCGGACTGATTCACACGAATATCGCCTCCTGCGCCATCTTCGCCGCCTGCTCCGGTTCCAGCGTGGCCACGTCGGCCACCATCAGCCGGGTCTCCCTGCCGACCTTCCGGTCCCGGGGTTACAGCGAAAGGCTGGTGATCGGGTCTTTGGCGGCTGGCGGGACCCTGGGCATATTGATTCCGCCGAGCATCGGACTGATCGTATACGGCGTGCTGGTCGAAGAATCCATTGGACGGCTATATCTAGCGGGATTCATTCCCGGTTTCATGCTGGCCGCCATGATGATGCTAATGATTATTGGCGCAGCAATCCTGTTTCCGTCAATAGCGCCTAGAGAACCCGGCGCTAGTTGGCGCCTCAAGCTGATAGGCCTCCTCTCCATGATTCCCGTCGTAATCATAATCATGGTGGTTTTGGGGTCCATCTACGCAGGCTGGGCCACCCCCACTGAGGCAGCAGCCTTCGGTGTGACCGGGGCTTTGGTGTTGGCGTTGTTAAACAATTCAGGCCCCTCAATCATGGCTGGGCTTCTGAAGAAGGTGAATAGCTCCGGCTCGCAAACCGGCATCATCGCAAATCTGCAAGAGCGCTATCCCGACGTCGAAGGAGCGCTGAGTCAGTCCATGACGATCAACTTCGACATGATTAAAGACTCGATCTTGTCCACCGTCAGGACGTCTTCGATGATCATGCTGATCGTGATCGCAGCGTTCACGCTCAGTTTCGCCTTCGCCCGGCTGGGAATCTCCCATGACATCTCCCAGTGGATCATCGGGATGGATCTGAGTTCCACCCAGTTGGTGATTGTGCTGGTAATCTTCTACCTGCTGCTCGGGACCTTCATGGAGAGTTTCGCCATGTTGGTTACCACGGTGCCGATCTTGGCGCCGGCTCTGGTAGCAACCGGGGTCGACCTGGTGTGGTTCGGAATCATCATGGTCATCTTGGTAGAAGCTGCTCTGATCAGCCCGCCCGAAGGGATCAACCTGTACGTGCTCCACGGAGTGCGGCGGGATGTCCAGGCGGAGATGGATGAGGCGTCAGGCGCCGCAGAAGAGATGGGCACGATCACGGATGTGTACATCGGAGTCCTGCCATTCATGGGAGTGATGGCGGCGGTGATCGTCTTGTTGATCATCTTCCCACAAATCGCCTTATGGCTCCCAGACCTAGTTAAGGGTACCCGCTAAAGAGCCCGCCGCAAACAAATGCAATCAAAAAGGACCTGCTTAGGCGGGTCCTTTTTGGTTATGCGTATGTTTGGAGCCTAAATCACCGACCGGACCACGCCGCCGTCCACCAAGATTGTTGCTCCGGTGGTGTAGCTGTTCTTCTCAGAAGAGAGAAATGTCACCAGGTCACCCAGTTCTTCGGGGCGGCCCAGGCGACCCACGGGAATGGTGGAAGAGTGGGCCTTTAGCAGGTCTTCCACATTTGCCTCCGTGTCTTGAGAACGAGTCTCAAAGATGTGCATCATGCGGTCGGTCAGCAGATACCCGGGGGCCACGTTATTCACCAGGATGTTGTCGCGGCCAACCTCATCAGCCAAACTCTTGGCGTAGGCCACCGCTCCCATGCGCGTGACCCCGGATGTGACCAGGTTATCGATGGGCTGGTACACCGAGCTAGCCAGTATGTTGACTATCCGCCCCCATCCTCTGTCCTTCATGTGCGAGACTGATTCCCGGCTCATGCGAATGAAAAACATCAAGGCCATGTCGATGGACTGAAGCCAGGCCTCCTCCGAGGTGTCCACCGCCCGGCCGGCCGGAGGGCCGCCCGAGTTGTTGACCAAGATATCCAGACGCCCATAATGGTCGACGGTTCTCTTAACCAGCGCCTGGATGTCCTCCAGTTGGGAGAGGTCACCCGCCACCGCCAAGACCTCAACCCCGGTGGCGGCGCTGATCTCACCAGCCACCCGGTCCAGCTCCCCAGCGTTCCGGCTGCAAATCACCAGGTTGGCGCCTTCCTGCGCCAGAGAATCGGCACAGGCGCGGCCCAGCCCTTTGCTGCCGCCGCCGATGATTGCAACCCTATCCTTAAGTCCCAGGTCCATGTTCGCCTCCAGCCTGAAAGTGCCAACATGCTACCAATCCGGCCAAGCGGAGGCAACCGCCTGGAGTTCACCTACGAACCGTCTGACGGTGGAATTCCCTTGACACTGGTTAACGCCTGACCTATGCTGGCGCCAGCCTCGAAATGGGCGCGTTTAGACTTGTTTAGAGACCCGTTTAGTCTGAGCTTGACCCGCTTTCTTCTGCCCTTGATTCCAAAGAATGGTGAGATCTTGAGCAACGTAGACCGCATACTTGAAGGTGCCCTGGATATACATGTGCATTTCGGCCCCGACCCGAAGGTAGAACGCAGGGCCGGCGCGGTAGAGATCGCATTACAGGCCAGGGAAATGGGAATGCAGGGCGTTGTCCTGAAGAGCCACGAATACCCCACCCACCCAGTGGCGGCCACCACGAGCGACCTGGTGAGCGATATCACGGTGCTTGGCGGGGTGGCCTTGGACGAAGAGGTGGGCGGCCTCAACATCCGTGCGGTAGAAGCCACCGCCAACATGGGCGGCCGCATCGTCTGGATGCCCACCTATTCAGCCAAAGCGGACCGAGAAGCCAAAGGTCTGGATGGAGGCATCTCATTGTTGGACGCCTCAGGTTCATTGGTTCTGGAGGTCCATCCAATACTGGAATTGATCAAGTCCCATGACATGGTGCTGGCCACCGGTCACATATCTACCGCCGAGAGCATGGCGTTGGTGGCTGAGGCCCGCAACATCGGGATCCAAAGAATCGTCGTCACCCATGGGACCACCATGTCATTCTGGACCGGAATGACCGTTGAAGACATGAAAGAACTGGCCGGCATGGGCGCCTTCATCGAGCACTGCCTGCATGTGATGATGCCAACTACCCACCGGATGGACCCTAAGGAACTGGCCAAGACAATCTCGGCCATCGGACCGGAGAGATGCATCTTGAGCACGGACTTTGGACAGGACTTCCATCCGATGCCGGCCGAGGGAATGCGCATGGGCATCGCCACCATGCTCCGCGCCGGAATGGAAGAGGTTGAGGTTGGCATGCTGGTGAAGGACAACCCCTCCCGCCTGATGGGGACCTAGAACCAGTCTAATTACCATCCCGACTGAACCTTATCCAGACGACTGGGGCATCTGAAGTTTTGGCCCATTCGGCTATGCGGTGGCCCACAACCCAAGCGATTCCCCGCTGACAATCGAAGATGGGCACGTTTCCTCGCCAGGCGCGGGGCACATGCCGGTCCGTGAATAGGTCCTGTAGTTTCTTCTGGCCCTGCATCCCCAATGGCTGAATCCGATCGCCGGGCCGCCAAGCACGCACTGTTACTTGGTCCCCGATCGCGCCGCGGTCCAAGCAAACCGTCCATTCAGCCTCCGAACCGGCGCCCGCCCAATCAGGCTTTTCACCCGCCGTTCCGGCCTGCATGGTAACCAGCCAAGGGCCAGCCAGCGCGACCGTTGCTTTGGCTTCCGTGGGCAGAGTGATGGAGTATTCGCCATCTAGTTCAGGGTAACGGGTGTCCTGCTCCGAGCGCAGTGTCAGTACCATTTCGGCGAATTCTTGCCGGAGGACTACTCCTCCCGGTAGTTCCAAAGAAATGCCGCTGCGGTCCTCCGACGCCAAGTGTTCCATGGCCACCATATGGCTCTCACGAAGCCGAGTGGAATCTCCGGTAACCAATATGTAGCCGCGACGAAGGGCCAGCCGTTGCAACAATGGATGCAGTTCCCGAAGGGCCGCCCTGGAGAACTGAACTTTCCCCCTGGATCCCACGGCCACACCCTGCCAAACTTTATCTAGCTCTCCCTCTACAAAATCCAGGTCTTCGGCGGCAGTGCGGGCCAAGCGCACCAGGGCGCTCCGCACCTGGGGGTTGTAGTCCTGTTCCAGCTTGGGCATCAGGTCTTGGCGTAGCCTGTTGCGAGTGAACCGCCACATGTAGTTGCCACTGTCTTCCCGGTAGGTGCGCCCAATCTCCCGGCAATATTCGGCGGTCTGTTCTTTTGTTATATCCAGGAACGGCCGAAACAACTTTAGGCCACCGGTATCGATCGGCCAGGGCCAGTCCGAGACCTCACCCATACCCCGAAGGCCATAAAGGCCGGATCCGCGCAGGATATGGAGCATCACCGTCTCCGCCAGATCATCGGAGGTGTGCCCCACAGTGACTGCCTTTGCGCCTGCCTTCGCGGCAACCCCGGCCATGAACCCGTAGCGCATCTCCCGCGCTCCCTGCTCAAAGGAGGATATGCCGCGCTCTTTCTGGTACGCGTGGGGGTCTTCTTTAACCACAGTCACTGGAAGTCCTAGCTCCTCGGCGATCTCGGCCACGAAAACGGCATCGTCCTCGGCCTCTTGGCCCCTGAAGTTGTGGTTGAGGTGGGCGACATGGAGGGAAAGCCCGTGGGACTCTTTGAGGCGGTGGAGAGCGTAGAGCAGCGCTGAAGAGTCGGGGCCGCCCGATGCGCCGACGACCAGAGTTGTGCCGGAGTTGGAGTAGCCGGATCTGCGGAGAGCAGAAGCCACCTTGCGTTCCAGTACGGCGGCGATAGCCACAATAGACTCCGGCTACCGATTTTCGGGGGACAGGTGCCCGGTGGAGTTATAACCGGTGAGTCGGCGGCCCCGGTCATCGCTATCAAAGGTGGTTACCGAGGCCAAGTTTAACGACATGCGGTGAAAGTGCTCTAGTGGCACTCCAAGCAGCTCGCCGACGATAGACCGGATGGCGAAATTGTGGGAGATGATCACCACTAACTCGTCTCCCGAGTGTTTCTTCTCGATCTCCAAGATTGTCTGCCAGGCCCGCTCCCTAAGTTGCTTCAGTGACTCCCCGTTGGGCATGGACACCTTGTCAGGGCCGGAACGCCAAGCCGCGAAGACCTCAGGCCACCTTTTGCGCATCTCCTCCCCGGTTACTCCTTCCAGATCGCCCAGGCTGAGCTCTTTCAGGCCCGGCTGCTTGGACACCGGCATAGGGGTGACTTTGGCGATCTCATCCGCTACTTGGACCGTCCGAATCAGAGGGCTGGAGTAGATAGCGCTATGGCCCCATGAAGCGGCGGCTTTGGCCGTCTCTTTGGCTTGGGCAAGCCCTCGCTCGTTCAGGCTGATGTCCTGGTGGCCTTGGAACCTGCCCAGCTTATTCCACTCTGTCTCCCCGTGGCGGACCAAAAAGAACTTCACTAGTCGACCTCGTCCCTATTGGTCACAGTAGGAGAGTTCAAGCGTCGCAACTCCACTTCCTCGATTCTGACACGTTCCATGTTCCTGACCGTGAACCGCAGATCGCCGAACTCCAATACATCTCCAACATCAGGGATCCTGCCCATCCGGTCCAGGATAAATCCGGCCAGGGTCTGGTAGTCTCCTTCAGGGATTCCCAGCCCCAGTTCTTCATTGATGTCCGAAATGGCCAAACCGGCATCCATAAGAAAAGCGTCACGCCCAAGGGCCGTGACCGTCTCTTCGGGGGCCGAGCCTTCGTCGCCCATCTGGCCCACGATCACCTCCATCATCTGCTTCAGGGTGGCGAGTCCGGCGATGCCGCCAAACTCGTCGACCGTGAGCACGGCGCTGTGACCGCCTTCCCGCATCACGTTGAACGTCTCGCTGACGCTTTTCGTCTCAGGCACGAAGAAAGCTGGCCTAAGGTCTTTCGTCACCGGGCCACTAGCCTCACTTTTTAGTCCTTTCATCCCGGAGAGTATGTCCTTCACCGATAACACACCGAGCACATTTTCCATCGATCCTTCATATACCGGGAACCGTGTATGGGTGTGCTCAGAATAAACCTCGAGGAATCGCTCCAAATTGTCGCCGTTCTCGATCCAGACGATCTCCGGCCGGGGCGTCATGATCTCCCGTATCTGGCGGTCGCCAAACCGGAAGACTTTGTCCAACAGCGCGGCCTCGCCGGCATCCACGGCGCCGGTCTGGGCGCCGGCGGCAATCATGGTGCGAATCTCTTCCTCTCCAATCTGGGGTGTGGATGCCGAGATGCCGAGGGCCCGGTTGGTCATGGTGCTGAAAAGCTGGAGCAGCGTGACCATCGGAGACAACGTCAGCTCCACCAACCGGATGGGCCGTGATACTGCGAATGCAACCTTTTCGGAACGCCGCCAGGCGATGTTCTTGGGCACCGTCTCGCCGAAAAGCAACAGGAATGTGGTCACACCTGCGGTTGCCGCCAAGACCGAAAGACCTTGATTGGTGATGAGGTTCAACGCCAGTACGGTGGCCAGAGCGGCAGCGGCGGTATTCACCAGGTTGTTGCCCAAGAGCACGGTGGCCAGGAATCGCTCCGGACGTTGGATTATGTGGGAAACGCGGTCTGCGCCCGACCGCCCACTGCGGACAAGGTGCATGAGACGTGCCCTGGGCAGGGCGATGAACGCGGTCTCAGAGGCAGAGAAGAATCCAGAAAGGCCTAGACATACTACCAATAGTGCTAAACGCCACGAATCACCGGCATCCATAATGGAAGCCACCTCCAAAGGCCACGAAAAGTTGCCCCAAGGCAATATCGAACCTATTCAGGATGATAGCATCGCGTGTAAATTAGTGTAAAGTTGAACTGGGACTGCCTGTTCAGAGGCTATTCAGGCGCTAAATTTCCTGGGGCCACACACCATATATGGCAATAAAGATTCTGGGCATAGAGACCTCATGCGACGAGACGGCCGCGGGCGTAGTAGAAGACGGCCGCACGCTTCTGGCCAACGTGATTTCATCCCAGGTCGCCCTTCATGCCCCTTACGGAGGAGTTGTCCCAGAGGTTGCATCGCGGCAGCACGTTCGAGACCTAGTCCCGGTGTTGGAACAAGCAGCAGCCGACTCCGGTTTGGGCCTGGAGGATATGGACGCGATCGCTGTGACCTATGGGCCGGGGCTGGCCGGTTCACTGATCACCGGGGTGAACGCCGCCAAGGCCATCGCCTACTCCCTGGGGATACCGCTAATCGGAGTGAACCACCTGGAAGGGCACATCTACGCTTCATGGCTCGCCAAAACCGACCTGGAGAATGACACCGGCTTCCCGCTGGCCTGTCTGGTGGCTTCAGGGGGCCATACTGACCTTCTTTTGATGGAAGGGCACGGCAGGTACAAGTTGGTAGGGCGCACCCGTGACGACGCCGCCGGCGAAGCTTTCGATAAAGCAGCGCGGATTCTGGGGTTGGGATTTCCTGGTGGACCCGAGATACAACGGGTCTCCGAAGGCGCGACCGGTGAAGAAACCCTGCCACGGGCCTGGATGAAAGACACCTTGGACTTCAGTTTTAGCGGTCTCAAGACGGCGTTGCTGCACACGGCCCAAGACCGTGGAATCTACCCTGATCCCGAGGAAGGTGTGGACCAGGCACGCTTGGTCCGGGAATTGGCGGCGGCGTTCCAAGAATCGGTGGTGGACGTAATTTCGGCCAAATTAGTGGATATGGCGGCCAAATACAAAGTCAAAGGCCTGGTCTTGGGAGGTGGTGTAACGGCCAATTCTCGTCTACGTGAGGAAATCATCAAGCGGTCACCTCTCCCGGTGATTATCCCGCCACCAGTACTGTGCACAGATAATGGGGCGATGATCGCGGCCTGTGGCTACTTCCAGTATCAGCGGGGCGAGGAAACGCCCATGGACATCGACGTGGAGCCTGGTCTGCCTTTGGGGTAGGTTTTCCCTGTTTGCAGGAAAGTTAGGTCCGGCGGAGTCGTGACTCTCGATGATGTCGGTATTGCGGCCGGTATTAATCCGCAGTTAACTTAGAACCGGCGACAACGGACTGACGGGCAGCGAATGAGGCGTTGACCACTGCGTGCATGTCGTTTTCAGCCGGCTCCCCCCTGAATGGAAACGTGAGCTTTACGCCATCCCCTTGGAAGGTGACTTCACCGTCTGGCTTCCCAAAGTAGACCTGGGCCATCATGGCGACGCTGGTCAACACGGCCAAAAAGACCACAAAAGCCACCAGGTCCATGCGAATTATCGGAACGGTCGGACCATCGATCCGGCCGGTCAGCCAGTAAGCCAGCAGTACGTAGAAAAAAACGGCGGCAACAACCATCAGTCCGCCTTGAAACAACGTGCCCTTGCCGCGTCGCCCAGCCACCACCGCCACGGCTTTGACCTCTTCCAAGGGCATCAAGATCGTTTCTCTCAATCCATCCCTTTGCCCAAATGCCATCATCCGATGGTTCGTCAACACCAACATCCGGCCTTCTACTGTGGGACCCGGTACCAAGCCCTGTTCGGGCACGAAAGTATGTCTGATCGACTCTCCGGCGAGCAGACTCACCTTTCGGATAACAACACCCGAATCCGGTAGTTCAGAAGAGGGAGCTGCGGAAAGGCCAGATGAGGGGCCACGGACAACCGCCTGGCGGCTCAAGCCCTCAGCGGACGGAGGAGTAACACCCTGATACAACCCAGAAAACAGGCCCTGCGTTAAGCCTTGAATCAGACTCTGAGTGAGCGATACGGGTATGGCGGGCCGGTTCGCCGGCCGCGATTTAGCTCGATTCCGGAGGAGCCGAACAGGCGGGAGTTTAGACGGGTCTCCGTACAAAATCGCTCCTTTACCAAAAGGCCATAGTATCATAGGCCGCGTGCCTAGTAACACGTAAATAAAGCTGGTAACTGAAGCCTCTACGTAGCCATTTTCGGATTGTTTCGGGACGGGCGTTGACCCGGGCTAATCTTCATACCTAGGCACAAAACATTGACACTCCAATAGGTCATTTGGTAATCTTTTATATCAAAGGCAATGATGGAGACGAGTAGGCAGGGGTAGGCGCCTAGCGAGCCTGGTACGGTGAGAGCAGGCGCGCCGAAGCTGGCCGAAAATCCCTCCGGAGCCGCCAGTCGAAATTCCTCTGAAGATGAAAGAGGGCAAGTAGACCAGGCCGGGGTTCGTTCCCCCGTTAAGAAAGACGGGACATGTTTGTGTCCTGCTAGAGAGGTCCCGATTACATCGGGATAATTAGGGTGGTACCGCGGGAATATAACGTCCCGTCCCTATGTTGGGATGGGGCTTTTTTATTGCCCGGCAGCAGCTCTTCCGGTGCCTTTCACGGCAGGCGATAGTCCTACCATTATTGGAGACTGCAGAACTGTTATGAAACTTAAAGGCTCGGAAATCGTCTGCGAAAGCCTGCTCCGAGAGGGTGTCGATGTCGTCTTCGGCTATCCCGGCGGGGCGATTCTCCCCTTCTATGACGCCCTCTGGTCTTACCCTCAACTACGCCACATCCTGGTGCGCCACGAGCAGGCCGCTGCCCACGCCGCAGACGGCTATTCAAGGGTCACCGGCAAGGTCGGCGTCTGTGTCGCCACCTCCGGACCCGGCGCAACCAACCTGGTCACTGGCATCATGGGGGCGAAAGCCGACTCAGTGCCGATGGTCGCCATCACCGGCCAGGTTGCCCGGTCATCCTTGGGTAGCGAAGCCTTCCAAGAGTGCGACATATGCTCCATCGCTGCGTCAACGACGAAAAAGACGTATATGGTGATGTCCGCCGCCGACCTAGCCGATACGGTCCGGGAGGCGTTCTACATCGCTCAAGAAGGCCGTCCCGGTCCGGTTCTAATCGATATTCCCAGAGATGTCCAGCTTGAACTGGCCGAAGCTGAATTCCTCGAAGTAACCGCCCCTAAGACGCCCGAAGTCTCAGAAGAGGCGATGGAGCGGCTAAAAGAAGCCGCCCGTCTGATCAACGAAGCTGAGCGGCCTTTAATCATCAGCGGTCACGGCGTGATGACCTCCGGGGCTACCAAAGAACTTCTGTCCCTGGCCGAACGCTCCGGCATCCCCGTGATCACCACGTTGCTAGGCCTGGGCAGCTTCCCCGGTGGCCATCCTTTGAGCATGGGAATGCTGGGTATGCACGGTATGTACTGGTCCAACCTATCGGTGGACCAGGCCGACCTGATCGTAGGCGTTGGCATGCGTTTCGACGACCGGGTCACTGGCAAGGTTGACACCTTCGCGCCCCACGCCCGGATCATCCACATGGACATCGACGCCACACAGATCGGTCGCAATGTGCCGGTAGAAGTTCCGGTGGTCGGCGACGCCAAGGCGTTGCTCCACCAATTAGCGCCGATGGTGACCAATACTCCCCGGCCTGAATGGATGCAGTTTATCGAAAATCTGAAGCAGAACCACCCGTCGCTATCCATCCCGTCCAGCGATGTTCTGCAGGCCCAACAGGTGTTAAGCGCTCTGGATATCGTGTTTCAAGAAGACCCGGAAACCACGGTGGTAACCGGAGTGGGGCAACACCAAATGTGGGCGGCCCAATTCCTGTCCTTCAATCACGAAAACACGTTCATATCATCAGGCGGGCTTGGAGCCATGGGTTTCGAGATTCCAGCGGCACTCGGCGCCCAAGTAGGCAAACCCAACGCCCCGGTTTGGTCGGTCGCCGGCGACGGCGGATTCCAGATGACCAATCAGGAACTGATGACTCTAGCCGAAGAGAAACTGCCGGTTAAGATCGCACTGATCAACAACGGTTACCTGGGCATGGTCAGGCAATGGCAGGAGATGTACTTCGAGAACCACTTGAAAGCCGTGCCGATACGCGGCCCAGACTTCGTCATGCTGGCTGAATCGTACGGAGTGAGCGCGATCAGGGTCACCGAACAGGAGGACGTTCTGCCTGCTTTACGCCAAGCCCAGGCGCATGACGGGCCGTTCCTGATCGAGTTCGTGGTAGACTCAACCACGAATGTCTACCCCATGGTCCCGCCGGGCGGCTCTCTGGCCGACACGATTGAAGACCCGGTGGTCGCCACAAATACGGTGACTTAAACAACGGAGCCCATGTGGAAAAACTATCGATTCAGGATGCTTCCCGCCGCCTCAACATCTCTCAGCGCGACGTCCGGGAATACATCCGGAACGGCGAATTAAAGGCCGAGCGAGACCCGGACTCGGAGCATGGCCGCTGGCTGGTGCTCATGCCCGAGGGAGACTGGCAGGACAAGTTCAAGTCCTATTTGGACGAACTGGATGCCAGCATCACCCGTTGGTGGTGGACCAATGTATCCAAGACCGGTTCAGTCCACTACTTGAAAAACACGGGCATCGAAAACGTTGAGCCGGACTACCTATGCGGACATCGCTCGGAGAACCTCTGGTCCGCGGTGGGCCACACCGCCAACGACCGATGCATAGAATGCCTCATGCGGGCCACGGAACGCGGCTTGCCCTTGTTCGAAGAGGAAGTCTCAGACAGTTAGCGGAGACTAACCCCCTCCCCCGGCTCCCGCAGGCCCGATGCCTGGTTCGGTCATGCTCTCCGGCTTCAGCAATTCGTCCAATGCAGCGTCGGAAAGCTCCGTCTTCAGTTTGGCCATCTCCCTGATGGTCGTTCCCTTGGCCGAAGCCTCTTTGGCGATGGCTGCCGCCGCGTCGTAGCCAATGGCCGGCGCCAAAGCCGTGCCCAGCATCAGTCCTTTCTCGACCATATCGGGGCCCACGCTGGTCGCGGTGATCCCCTGAACGCACTGGTCGGCGAAGTTGTGGGCCGACGCGGCCAATAGTGATATGGATTGCAGGATGTTGTAAGCCGCCACCGGCATCATGGTGTTCAGTTCGAAGTAGCCTCCCTGGCCGGCCAGAGTCACCGTGGCGTCGTTACCCACTACCTGGGCGACCACCTGGATCACTGATTCCGCGATCACCGGGTTTATCTTCCCGGGCATGATGGAACTACCCGGCTGGACTTCCGGCAGGGTGATCTCCCCCAGACCCGCCCTGGGTCCCGAGGCGATGAATCGGATGTCGTTGGCTATTTTGTGTAAGCTGATGGCGATCGTCTTGAGTTCGCCGCTGGCCTCCACCAGGCCGTCCAGAGAGGCCTGTGCCTGGAAGTGGTTGGCAGTTTCCTTGATCAGCACCCCAGAGACCTCAGAAAGTGTCTTACAGGCCCGTTCGGAGAATTCTTCATGGGTGTTCACGCCGGTGCCCACGGCGGTGCCGCCCAGGGCAACCTCAGCCAAGGCTCCTTGGGCCCGCTGCAGGCGTTGCACACTGTACTCGGCCTGCCCGGCGAATCCCTTGAACTCCTGTCCCAGGCGTACCGGTGTGGCGTCCTGTAAGTGGGTACGGCCGGTCTTGACGATTGGCCAAAACTCGACGGACTTCTTGTTCAGCTCATAGGCAAGGAACTGTAAGGACGGAATCAGGTCTTCCTTGATGGAGAGCAATGCCGCTAGGTGGATGGACGTGGGGATAACGTCGTTGGAGGACTGGCCCATGTTTACGTGATCGTTGGGGTGGACCAGTTTGGAGCCCAGGTCGCCGCCCAAGATCTGGCTGGCGCGGTTGGCGATGACCTCGTTGGCGTTGGTGTTAGTGGAAGTGCCGGAGCCCGTCTGGAAGATGTCCAGAACGAAATGTTCGTCCAATCCACCGTCAATGACCTCTTGCGCGGCAGCCACCACGGCATTGCCGGTCTTCTCTTCCAGAAGACCCAGGGACATGTTGGTTTTGGCTGCGGATTGTTTCACTAGGCCCAGAGCCCGGATGAATGACCGGGGAAAGCCCAGACCGCTGATTGGGAAGTTCAACACCGCCCGCATGGTTGACGCACCGTAGAGGGCGTCGGCTGGGACTTCCATCTCACCCATGGAGTCCCGTTCAATCCTAACGTTGGGGAGCGAGGACATATTGGTACCGTCCTAAAATATGGGATTGGCTAAGCCAGTCTGATTTTATCTGGAGTTAAGCCCGTTGGGTAGTGCGGGGCAGTCGACTACGATCGGGCGCATCAAAGCACAACAAAAATGGTTGTATCTATCAACGGTAGGTTCAATCGCTTGACGAGTCAGCCTTCGGCATGCTCTGGTAGCAGAGCGTTTTCAAAAATTGTTGAAGGCGCTCTTTTTTGCCCGACGATATAGACTAAGAGAAAGGCCCCTCAATTGAGGGGCCTTTCTCTTTTTGCTTCCTTTGCATTCGCCGTTGACCGATAGCCTCCTACTTGCCCTCTTTGATCCAGTCGGCCACCCGCTCCGCAATCATGATGGTCGTCGCGTTGGTGTTGGCGCGGATCACGTCGGGCATGACCGAGGCATCGACCACCCGCAGATTCTCTAGCCCGTGTACGCGGCTGTACTGGTTCACTACAGCCATCGAGTCGGAGCTTGGCCCCATCTTGCAGGTGCCCGAGACGTGGTGTTGGGTGTAGCAGTTGGTCATGATCCACCGGTCCAGCGTTGCGTCGTCGGCCAGTACCTCTTTGGTGGGATTTAGCTGTTCGACGACATGGGCTGCGAAAACTGGGTGTTCGGCAACCTCCGCCGCCTTGCGCAATGCGCCTCGCATCCGCTCCCGGTCATACTCGGCGGAGAAAAAGTCATAATTCAGGTAAGGCTGGTCGTGGGGGTCAGTAGTGTTGAGGACCAATTCTCCAGCCGAGGTTGCGTTCTGCAAGCCAACGCTCAATCCGAAGTGAAACGTGTCTCCTTCGTAAGTGACGCTGGCCGGGCGATGCTCACTGCTCATCAAAGTAGGCGTCATCTGGAAGTCACCTCGTGTTGGCGAGCCGGGAAGGCTGAAGCGCAAGCCAACTTGCAGGCTGGGGGTGTCGATGTCGGGTGGCTCGCCCTCACCCTTGAACAACACGTAGGCCGCCGGGTGGTCGCGCAGGTTCTTGCCCACGCCGGGCAGATCGTGGACCACGTCGATACCAAGTCTTTCCAGGTCCTTGGTTGGGCCAACCCCAGACAGCAATAAGGCCTGGGGTGAGCCGATGGCACCGCTGGAGAGGATGATCTCGCTCCCTTGAACGGTGAAAAACTCGCCGCCGCTCTCGGCTTCCACTCCTATAGCCCGCTTGCCCTGGAACAGGATTCGTCGGATGGCTACACCGCCACGCACGGTGATGTTGAGCCGGTGTCGGGCCAGGTTCAAGTAAGTCAGGGAGGTGCTCATGCGAACGCCGTCTATGTTATTCAGAGGTCGGGCGGCCACGCCGGTGGAGTCGGGATTGTTCTGGTCGGGGTCTTCGGGGAATCCCACAGCCACACAGGCTTGGTAGAACGCTTCTGCGACGGGGATCCATTCCTCCCGCTTGAAACGTCGAACCGGCAGAGGGCCCTCATTGCCATGAAAGTCGTCGCCGGGGAAGTCCCAATCGTTCTCCATCTTGCGGAAGTAGGGGAGAATCTTGGTGTAGGCCCACTCATCGTTGCCCCATTCGGCCCACTGGTCATAGTCCTCGGGCAGTCCTCGGAACACCACCTGGCCGTTGATGGCGCTCGAGCCGCCGGTGGCCTTGCCCCTTGGGATGATAATCGGTTCCGGCTGTAGCGGGGTGGCGGTGGCGCGGTAGTCCCAACTATGAGGCCCGTAAGCCGACCGCCAGACGTTATAACCTTTCTTGAGGTCTTCTGGCAGATGCTCAAAGTCTGGATAGTCCGGCCCCGCTTCCAACAGCAGGATTGTCTTATCCGGGTCTTCCGAGAGACGGGCGGCGAGAACACTTCCTGCCGAACCGGCCCCAACGATGATGTAGTCGTACTCCATTATTGTCTCCCTAGTCTTATTTAACAGTCGCCAAAATACCTTTCAAGTCGTCCAAACTCTGAATCTTGCGGACGTTGCGGTGGAGCCCAAAATCGGTCATGGCATCCTCGGCAATCTGGTCGATGCCGTCTTCGGGGACGCCCAAATCGCTCAGCCTGGTCGACAGCCCTAGGCTTTTGAACAATGCCTCGATGCCGTCGGCTCCGGCTGCTGCTGCTTCCCCATCGTTCATGCCGTCTTTCCTGACGCCCATCGCCTGGGCGAATCGGGCCTGGCCGGCGATGTTGGCTTCGGCGTTGAACCGCATCCCTGGCGCCGTCAGTATCGTATAAGCGTCGCCATGACCGCATTCCGGGTAACGGGTGTCCAGCGAGTGCGCCAGGGCAGTGACTACGCCCAATGCGCTGCCACCAGCACCGGCGTCGGTGGCGCGGTTGTAGAGAAAAGCAGCCGAACACAGCTTGATGCGCACCGCTGGGTCATCGGGTTGGGAATTGACCAGCGGGAGGTTTTCCAACAGCAGCCGCAAGGCCTCCAGCAGATCGCTTTCAGCCAAGGGATTAAGAGCTGTCTGTTGGAGAGCTGCAGCAGTCCCCGTGAAACACCCTACAGCGGCGCTCAAGCATAGCCAGGACGACGCAGTCAGCAGGGCTTGCTCGTCCCAGATCACGGCGGCCGGGCGAGTCTTGGGGTCGAACAACTCCAGCCGGTGGCCGGATTCCGGGTCTATCAGGGCCGTTCCAGCGCGGGTGACTGCGGTGGTGGCCGTAGTTACGACGTTGAATATGGGGACCTTGGGCGCCATCAAACGGGGGCTAACCGGAGATTTCCTCTCGGGATACTGCGTGCACAGTTCCTGGGCGGTGCCCTTCTCGGCCAAGAGAATCGTGATTCCCCGGGCGGTGACCACCGCGCTTCCCCCGCCCACGGCCACGATCCCGTCCGCGTCAGCCTCTCGCGCCGCTGCGACGCCCTCCATCACCGAAGTCACAGGTGAGCCGGTCTTGCCGCCGCTAAAAACCCCGGCAACCCGGTCTCCCAAAACGTCTCTGACCCGGTCGATCAAATCGGTCTTTTCGGCGATTGACTGGCCACAGACCACCAAAACACGCTGGGCCTTGAGCCGGTCAACCTCCTCGGACAGCTTGCCGATGGCGTCCGGACCAGCATGGACCCGGACCGGATAGCCGACAAATCGAAACGATTCTGTGGTCACGTTTGAACTCCTAGGGGCAGGCCCTATGTTGCCATCGGAGTCTCTATTTGGCAACTGTGGATGCCAGTCTCAGTCACTATGACCGCAACCGGTGGTAAAATCGTATACGAACTTATGCCAGAGTTGACCAAGAAAGATGAAGACCGCCTGTTGCGCTATCGGGGCCAGAGCCTGCGGCTGCTGCAGGACGCCATGGACGAGGTACGCGCTAGCCGCTGGGACCGCTGTGAAGAATTGCTGTGGGGCAGCCTGACGCTGGCCGTGAAGGGCGTGGCTCTGGGCCAGGGCAAGGAACTCGACAGCCTAAAGGCTGTGGAATCCTACGCCCTCGAATTGGGTCAAGAATACCGGGACCGGCGTATCCGCGAGTCCTTCACCAAACTATCGTCGTTCGGTGAGACCGCCGAGAAGGTCCGGGAATCCCGTATCCGGGCCGATCATCTGGTACAGACGCTGGAGGATGTTACCGGAGCCGTCGAGCGGCTCTGGAACTTGGCTCCAGGCGGCGACCTACTCAGCGCATTACTGAGGGGTGACATGGATGAACCGGACGAGCTCGAAGAGATGGACGGCGGCCTCCTAAAATGAACCTGAAAAAAACCAGTCCCAAAGTCGCCATTCGCACCCATGGCTGCAAACTGAACCAGGCCGATAGCCAGGTGCTGGCCCGGCGGTTTCAGCAGGCCGGTTTCACCATGGTCAGGTCCGCGGCCCAGGCGGATGTAGTGGTGCTTAATTCATGCACCGTAACGGCCAATTCCGACTCCAAGGCGCGTCAGTACCTGCGTCGCGCCCGCCGCTCGAATCCCGACGCCCTGGTGGTGGCCACCGGCTGTTACGCCCAACGAGCCAAGGACGACCTGTCCGCCATGGAAGCCGTCTCACTGGTACTGGATAACCGCGATAAGGAAAACTTGGTCTCTACAGTCGCAGCCGAACTGAATATCGAGGTAGGCTTATCCATTCAAAATCAGCCTGTAGCCGCGCTGGGGCGGAGCCGCGCTATGATCAAGATTCAGGAGGGGTGCGACCAGGTTTGCGCCTACTGCATCGTGCCCAAGGTCCGAGGCCGGGAACGGAGCATTCCGCCTGAAGAGATCATTGCCGAGATAAATAGCCGGGAGGAATATGGCTGCCGGGAAGCCGTTTTGACCGGCACCCAACTGGGAACCTATGGGTTCGACCTCTCAGGCATTAATCTGCCAGGTTTACTCAGGCGGGTCTTGGCTGAAACATCGATCGACCGTCTACGAGTTTCATCCCTGCAAGCCCAGGAGATCACGCCGGAATTATTGGAGCTGTGGGACGACCCTCGCCCCTGCCCCCACTTCCATATTCCCTTACAGAGCGGCAGCGACACTATCCTCAAGGCCATGCGCCGCCGCTACGACACCGCCCGTTTCGCCGAGACGGTGGAGTTGGTACGGGAGAAGATTCCGGGCGCTGGCATCACCACCGATATCATCGTGGGCTTTCCCGGCGAAGGGGTCAGGGAGTTCGCCAAGAGCTACAGTTTCGTCGCGTCCATCGGTTTCAGCGATATGCACGTCTTCCCATACTCCATCAGGCCGGGAACGTCGGCGGCCTATCTGGACAGGCAGGTGGACGTCACCAAGAAACGGGAGTGGACCGGGGAGATGCTGGAGTTGGCGGCGACCGCCAAGGGGGAGTTCCGCCGTGGGGCGCTAGGCCAGACCCGGCCAGTGCTTTGGGAGCCGGGCAAAGGTAGCGACTCAGCGGGGGTTTGGAGCGGTTTGACCGACAACTATCTGCGCGTTCGAACACAAAGTATTCGGGAACTGGGAAATGTAATTACAGACGCACGGTTGAAAGGCCTGGATGAGGAATGGGTTACAGCCGAAATCGTCTAGATGACGCCAAACACGGAAAAGAAGAGCGCCCCGACTAGTCGGGGCGCTCGCTCTTCGGAACTAAAGTTTGTACAGATTGCTTAGAGGTCTACGGGCCTGAGATAACCCATCTCGCCGCGGCGCTCCAGGTATCCTGCTTTGACTTCGTGGCCATGGGAGAAGACCAATAACCATCCCTGCGCCTCAGCCTGACTCAACAAGTCCCGCTTCTGTTCCAGAGTCCTTTCAGGGGAGCTGTCGAAAGCGGAGATCGCCACCAAGTTCAGATGGTGCGGTGTTGGGACGATGTCTCCCAGGTACACTACCCGCTCGCCACCATGGTTGAACATGACCATCTGGTGACCCTGAGCATGGCCGTCGGTGACAATCACATTGAGACCGGGCATGATCTCGGAATCACCGTCCAGCAATTCCAGTTGGCCCCGCTCTTCAATGGGCAAGAAATTCTCGGCCCGGTGCGAGCCGTGGCAGCGCTCGTTGGGATTGCAGGCTTCTTCCCAACACTTGCTCTGCACGTAGTATTTGGCCTTGGGGAAAGTCGGCACCAAGTTGCCGGCCCGGTCCAGCCGGGTGCAACCGCCCGAATGGTCAAAATGCAGGTGGGATAGCACCACTGCGCTGATATCCTTGGGAGTGAGTCCCACACCCTTCAGGCCTTTCAAAAGGCGGCTGGGCACCAACCCAAGGTTTTCTTTGTCTTGATCTACTTCTTTGGAACCTATCCCGGTGTCCACCAGGACATTATGTCCGCTGACTTGCAGCAGAAGGCAATTCAGTCCTAGAGTCATCCGGTTCTTGCGGTCGGTGACCACGCTGCTCTCCCAGGCGACCTTGGGCACCTGGCCAAACATGGATCCTCCGTCCATCTTGATAACCCCATCACTGATAATCTTCACGGCTGTCGACATCATCGTTTACACCCAAACCCTTCATCCAATTATTATTGAACGTTCCACCCCACCCAGTATCGTCACCACCTGACGCCGTCGTTATGTGGACCTGCCGGGGAGTTTCCGGGATATGACCGAGGGTCTCGCGAGAGACTATTAGATATAAAAGAGGGAATATTGCCCTTGTCCCAAGACTTCTTCTGGCGGGCACGTTCTAGATATGCCTCTCCGGATTCGGCAAAAAGCCAGCCGATTGATTTTTAGTTTCTCTCCTCCTCAACCTTCCTTTAAACAAAAAAACCGGTGGTCCGAGAACCTCGGCCATCGGCTTTGAGCACACGTTGGGCAACATCACATCCCCCTCCACACTCTCACCCGCTGACCCACTAGCACAGTAATGTAAAAGAACCGCGCCCTGTCAAGGGAGTTTTTATGAATTCCTTATGAGTATTTTGAGGAATATTAAACTTTTTTTATAGGACGGTCAAGTTTACGCCTAAATAACCATATTTATGTTGACTAGCCCTTTAAAAGGTGGCTGAAGATTTGACCTATTTCGAAAATGCTATACTACCTCAAATTCGATAGCGCTCAACACGAAACACTTGGTCGCCCGTTTCATTTTGATACGATTCGCGGCCGTTTTGGGAGGCCACCAAATGGCGGGCAAAGGACTCGGACTCATGGCCCATCTGATGCGTAGGGCCGGCTTCGGCGCCACCTTGCAGGAGTTGGAAGAATCCCAGGCCAAGGGCTACGAGGCTACCGTCGAGGGGCTTTTGCACCCCGAAGACGTCCCGGAATGGGACGATGACCTGTTCCGTCGCTATCAGCCGGACCTGAACAGCGTGATGTACTTCGAGAGCGCTCAGGCCTATTGGATGTACAAAATGATCAACTCCAAGCGTCCCTTGGAGGAGAAGATCGCCCTCTTCTGGCACGGTCTATTCGCCACCGCCTACGGCAAGCTGAACCACGCCAAGGGTGTCGTCAACCAGACCGACACATTCCGTCGGCACGGCCTGGGGTCATTCCACAACATATTGATGGAACTGTCTCGCGACCCGGCCATGATCTTTTGGCTGGACAACAAGGACAACCATAAAGACGCCCCAAATGAGAATTACGGACGTGAGTTGCTGGAACTCTTCTCGATGGGCATCGGCAATTACACAGAAGACGACGTTAAGAACTGCGCCAGGGCCTTCACCGGCTGGACCATCGCCAACGATGAATATATGAGCGTCCGGGCGTCCCGCGACTCCATCTGGCCGTCGGGCCGCATCGACTGGCAGTTCGAGTACCGGCCCGAGGACCACGACGACACCGAGAAAAAATTCCTGGGCCGCACCGGAAACTTCAACGGCGAAGACATCATCGACATTATCGCTATGCGCCCGGCCACCAGTTGGTTCATCGCCGGCAAGCTTTACAACTACTTCGTATCCGACACCCCCAATGAGGAAGCGATCGCCTTCCTGGCCGAGGAGTACCGCAAGTCCAGCGGCGACATACGCTCCATGCTGCGGGCCTTATTTCTGTCGGACTACTTCAAGTCGGAAGACGTCTGGTATTCCAGAGTCAAGAGCCCGGCCGAGCTGGTAGTGGGCACTGCGCGGTTGGCCGGCAGCTACCAATCCCCCCGGTGGGACATCACGAACCTGGCCAGTGACGCCAATTTCATGGGCCAAGAGATCCTGAACCCTCCCACAGTTGAAGGTTGGCATACCGGCACCGAATGGGTGGACACCGGCACTTTGGTTGAGCGGGTCAACTCCTCAGCTCTGGTGATTGGCGACACCGTTCAGCCAGGGGTCCAGGCCATGATCCAGCGGCTGAAATCCGGTCAGAACAGCTACCAACCAGCCGAGTTGGTGGACGAGTGCTTGCTGCTGCTCGGCAGTCTCAGTGTATCTGACAGCACACACGACCGGCTTGTCGAGTTCGCCGCCACCTGGGGTGAGGTGAGTTTCACACCAGAAGACGCCGCGTCCTGCTCGGAACAGCAGGTGGTAGAGCTGCTACAGGTAATCCTAGCCACCCGCGAATACCAGATGGCATGACCCTTCGTCAGCAGATACCTACCGGTTACGATTGATATCTCCCTCAAGCAACCGTTTTGTAGTCACCACGAGTGGAACGAGGGGTCTCATTGCTTTTATGGAACGAGACTTCACCGCAGAAAGAGATTCCTCGGCTAGCGCCTCGGAACGACAGAGAAGCCGTGGCGAATCACAGTTAATTCGCGATCGAGAACATTAAATGGCCACCACCAAAACTTTCACATACAGCCACACCATCGGCTTTCTAGCCGCCACCGGGCGGGGGTTCACCAATCCAGTGGACATGGCGATTAATTCCCAGGGCGTTCTCTATGTTTTGAATCGGGCCGGACCTGAAACCTCTGTCCGGCTGCCTTCTAAGCGGGTAACCATGTGCACCGTCGACGAACAGTGGCTGGGCGAGTGGGGCACCGGCGGACACGGGGACGGAGAGTTCTGGTGGCCCAGCTCCATCGCTATTGACAGCCAGGACCGGGTCTACATCGCGGACGAAGGGCTACAGCGGGTCTCCTCCTTTGACAAGGACGGGACCTTCCTAAACCAATGGGGTGTTAAAGGCACGGAAGATGGACAGCTTGAATACCCTTCCAGCATAGCCTTCGATAGCGAGGAAAACTTGTGGCTGACCGATAGCGGCAACCACCGGGTGCAGAAGTTCACCAAAGAAGGGAAGTTCATCTCCGCGTGGGGAAAGCGTGGTTCCGAATCAGGCGAATTCCAAGGTCCTTGGGGCTTGGCTCTGACTGAAACCGGGGACGTTTATATCTCCGACTGGGGCAACGACCGCATCCAGCGGTATGACACCGATGGCGTTTTGATCGAGGAGTTTGGCGGGCTGCCCGAAGGCGACGCCATCCACCGGCCGGCAGGATTGGCTGTGGACGGCGAAGGCAACATCTACGTTGCCGATTGGGGCAACGAACGGGTGAAGGTTCTGGGTTCCGACGGCAGACTGCTGGCGTCGCTACGAGGCGAGTCGGTCGACTCAACCTGGGCAGCGGATTATTTCGGGGTGAACCCTGAGGAAGGACAGTTACGAACTGAAGCAGACCTGTTTCCGGAGCTGGACCCACCGGCCCGCCGCGACCGGGAGATATCCGCCGGCGTCGAAGGCTATTTCTGGGGTCCCTCGGCAGTGAAACTGGACGGAGAGGGCCGGCTAATCGTGGTCGACAGCCTCCGCCACCGGCTACAGATCTTCCAGATCAACTAACTGGTTATCGACTCTGTTTGCGGGCCTGGTCCATGCGCGCCCAGGTGTCTCTGAGAGCCACTGTCCGGTTGAAAACCGGGGCTTCTGGTGTGGAGTCGGAGTCGACGACGAAATAGCCCATCCGAAGGAACTGGAACCGCTCCCCCGGCTTGGCTTTGCGCAAACCCTGCTCTAGCTTGCACCCTTTCATGACCACCAGCGACTCCGGGTTCAAGTTGTCTGTGAAGACGCCACCGTCGGGAGCATCGTCCGGGTCTTCCGTCGAGAACAGGTGGTCATAGATCCGCACCTCGGCATCCACGGCATGGGCGGCCGACACCCAATGGGAAGTGCCCCTAACTTTCCGGCCGTCGGCAGACGTCCCACCGTAGGTCGCAGGGTCGTAGGTGCAGCGCAGTTCGATTATCTCTCCGGTGGCCTCATCCTTGATCACTTCGTTACAGGTGATGTAGAAGGCATCTTTGAGGCGGACCTCCCGGCCGGGTGACAAGCGGTAGAACTTGGGCAGTGGCACCTCTCGGAAGTCATCTTTCTCAATGTATACGGTCCGGGAGAACTTTATCTTCCTCTCGCCCATACTCATGTCTTCCGGGTTGTTGACCGAAACCACGTCTTCCGACTTGCCCTCGGGGTAATTTGTGATGACGACCTTGAGTGGGTCCAAGACGCCCATAACCCGGAGCGACCGCTTGTTCAGGTGGTCCCGCAGGGTGTATTCCAACAGTGCTATGTCGACGGTGTTGTCCCGCTTCGCCACACCGATGCGGTCGCAGAAATCTCGGAGCGCCTCCGGAGTATAGCCGCGGCGGCGCAGGCCCGATATCGTCGGCAGGCGTGGGTCGTCCCAACCATTCACATATCCCTCATCAACCAGTTGGATCAACCGCCGTTTGCTGAGCACGGTGTGGGTAATGTTCAGGCGGGCGAACTCGATCTGCTGGGAGTGGTAGATATCCAGTTCATCCTGGAGCCAGTCATATAGGGGTCGATGGTCCTCGAACTCCAAAGTGCAGACCGAATGGGTCACATTCTCGATGGAATCTGACTGGCCATGAGCAAAGTCGTACATCGGATAAATGGGCCATACGTCGCCGGTGCGGTGGTGGGTCTCTTTAAGAATCCGGTAGAGAACTGGGTCGCGAAGATTCAGGTTTGGCGAGGCCATGTCTATCTTGGCCCGAAGCGTACGTTCGCCCGACTCAAAATCACCGGCCCGCATGCGCCGTAACAGGTCCAGGTTCTCTTCAACCGACCGGTTACGGTACGGGCTTTCCTTGCCGGGCTCGGTCAGGTTGCCGCGGTATTCCCGAACCTCCTCGGGAGTGAGATCGCAGACGTACGCCTTGCCCTTCTCGATCAGTCGGATGGCGTATTCGTATAGTTGGCCAAAGTAGTCCGAGGCGTAAAAAAGGTTCGGACCCCAGTCAAAACCCAACCAGCGGACGTCCTCCTGGATCGACCGGACGTATTCCACCTCTTCCTTGGACGGGTTAGTGTCGTCAAAACGCAGATGGCAAACGCCGCCGAAGTCGGCAGCCAGCCCAAAATTCAGGCAGACGGATTTGGCGTGCCCGATGTGCAGGTATCCGTTTGGCTCCGGAGGGAAGCGGGTGACCACCCGTCCGTCGAATTTGCCCGATCTACTGTCATCGGCGACTATACCGCGAACGAAGTCAACCGAAGTTTCAGCCTGTGTCATTCTAATTTCATCCTATGTGTTTGCCCGCTAACCTGCGGCGCTGGACTGTTTTCAAAAACATTTGGCGGCCGTTCAACTTGGAATACTGAACCGTTCGATCGCGTTTCGGACCCGGCTCACCGTGCGGTCTTTCCCCAGCACTTCCATCATCTCAAACAAAGGCGGGGACACGGCCCGTCCGGTGGCGGCGACGCGCAAAACCCCAAAAAACTGACGGCGAGACAACTCCAGACGCTCCCCTGTGGTCGTCAACATCTCTTCCAGTTTCTCGTGCTGGAAATTGTCGGCTTCGCTTAGGTCAGCGAGCGCAGCTTTCAGGGCCGACAAAGTTGAGTCCCGGTCCATGCCCTTCTGCACCAAAGTGCCGGTATCGAACTGCTCATCCGCCTGAAAAAAGTAAGAGGTGCTGTCTGCCGACTCCTTAAGATTCTTCATGCGCTGTTGGAGCAGCGGAGCTATCTGACGCAGATACTCCTCATCGACCGGCAGCGAATCTTTAGGTAGACCCTGTTGCAAAAAAGGCATCATCTGGTTAGCTAGCTGCTCGGTAGTTAGCTCCCGGATGTACATGCCGTTCATCCATTGCAGCTTATCTTGGTCGAAGATGGCTGACGACTTGGTGATACGGTCCAATGTGAAATTGTCGATGACCGTTTGGGGCGCCACAACATCAGTCTTGTCGTCCAGCGACCATCCCAACAGCACCATAAAGTTAAGCAGGGCTTCCGGAAGTATGCCATCTTCTTTGTACTCGCCAATGGCCGTGGCGCCGTGCCGTTTGGAGAGCTTGGCCCGGTCCGGGCCCATGATCATGGGCAAGTGGGCGAACTTAGGAGGCTCGAACCCCAGGGCTTTAAATAACTGTACGTGGCGCGGCGTGCTGGGCAGCCATTCCTCGGCCCGCATGATGTGGCTAATTTCCATCAAGTAGTCATCGGCCACCACGGCTAGATGGTACGTCGGAAATCCGTCCGACTTCATGATTATGAAGTCGTTCAGGGTTTCGTTTCGCCATTCCACTTCGCCGCGAATCAGGTCGTCAACGCTGGTGACGCCCTCTTTGGGCATGGCGAACCGGACAACCTTGGATTCTCCTCCCCCACTGAGTTTAACAATATCTGCTTGGGTCAGGTCCCGGCATTGGCAGTCGGCGCTGGCCGAAACACTACGGTCGCGCTGCCTCTGGTCGTCTTCCGCCGGCGGCTTCTGGCTGCAGTAACAATGGTAAGCATTGCCTTGAGAGACCAGTCTCTCGGCCAGTTCATGGTAAATCTCGAGCCGTTCTGACTGGAAATAAGGTCCGTAGGGACCGTCCACTTCGGGGCCCTCATCCCAATCGATATTCAGCCAGCGAAGGCCGTCGAGCATGGCCTCTATGGAGCCCGGGACAAGACGCGCCTGGTCGGTGTCTTCAACCCTGACGATGAACTTGCCGCCGTGGTGACGAGCGAAAAGCCAGTTGAAAAGAGCCGTCCGGATGTTGCCGATATGGGGCAATCCAGTGGGGCTGGGCGCAAACCGAACGCGGACTTCTCCGGGCAATTTCGCTCTCCGGGTGAATAATTATGGGCGTCTAGTATTGTATCACTAACCACGACTGTCCCTAGACTTTCGGGCTGGTCGGCTAACGCGGGAAGTGTGCCCGACTTACCCGGCTCGTAGCGCGTCCACCGCCGGAGCCAAGTCAGGCGGCAGGTCAGTCTTGAACTCAAGGGGCTCGCCGGAGGCCGGGTGGTTGAAGCCCAGATGGAATGCGTGGAGGAAGTGCCGGTCCACCATGGGGCTGGTGTGTCCGTAGGTGGTGTCGCCAACCAAGGGGTGGCCTATGTGGGCCATATGCACTCTGATCTGGTGGGTGCGACCTGTTTCCAGGGACAACTCCAACAGGCTGTGGGCTTGGAACTGCTCTCGCACCAGATAGCCGGTACGGGCTTCTTTGCCACCCACAACCACCGCCATGCGGGTGCGCCGGCGGGGGTGGCGGGCTATCGGTGCGTCTACCTTTCCTTTTAGGGACGTTGGCGTTCCTTCCACCAGGGCCAAATAACCTTTCGTGACCTCCCGGGCCTTGATCTGGGCGGACAAGTGGTTGTGGGCCTGATGGGTCTTGGCCACCATCATCAGCCCCGATGTGTCCTTGTCCAAACGGTGGATTATCCCAGGACGGATCTCTCCGCCGATGCCTTGGATATCGGGGCACATAGCCAGCAGGGCGTTGACCAAGGTCATGTCTGGGTGGCCCGGTCCGGGGTGGACCGCCAGGCCGGCGGGTTTGTCGATCACGACCAGTTCCGCATCTTGGTAGATCACGGTAACTGGGATATCTTGGGCCACCAGACCGGAGGGTCTTGGCGGTGGCACGGATAGGGAAACTAGATCCCCGGCCCTAACTTTCCCAGAAGGCTTGGCCAGCCTGCCGTTCACCAACACCCGTTCGTCGACAATCAGTTTTTGGAGCTGGCTGCGGGTTAGCCCAGTATCCTGCCCGGCTAGAAACTGATCGAGCCTGGACTCGTCAACGACCACTGTGAACTCGTGGAGGGCCGTTTCCAGCGTCAAATCGGCCGTTCTCCCACCAATCTTTCTTTAACGCCGCAGGTGGAGCATCGCCAGCCGTCCCCGACCGTGCGCATCTCGCCGTCGCAGACAGGGCACCAGTTATACCAGCCCATAGACCCGGAGGTCTTGCCGCCGGACGGCTCAGCGATCAAGAATATATACCCAAGAATCACAAGGCCGGTGATGATTGAAGCGTCGGCCACATTGAACACGGGCCAGGTACCCACGTCTACAAAGTCGGTGACATGATTGATCAAAAGCCGGTCTAGCAGGTTGCCCATTGCGCCGCCGATCTGCAGTCCAAGACTAAGCCGCAACAATCCAGTGGGCGCCACCTGGCTGCGGTAGATCAGAATCAGGATCGCGATGCCGATGATCGAAACGAAGATCAGAGGCGTGTTCTGGTCTTGAAAGATGCCAAATGCGCTGCCAGTATTGTGAGTGTGGGTAAACCGGAAAAATCCGGTGGCGGGGAACGATTCACGGAACTGCAATTGGTCCCGCACCAGGAATTTACTGAACTGGTCTATGATGAAAACCAGGGCGGCCAGTTGAATCAGGACAAAGTCCTTGTAGATGGGTATGCGGGGTATAACGGCGCTCACGTATGGGTCTCCGGTCCCGCCTGGGTACTATCGTTTATAGCCGGGTTTCAACTTATCGGTAAAGAACCGGTGGACTTCCGGCACCAAACGTGATTCCTGGCCATACCAGAAATGGTCTACACCATCGAACAATTTGAACTCGATCGCGTTTTTGAAACTGGCCAACTCCGCGTCCAGTTGTGTCGAATCCACCAACCGGTCTCTGTCTCCTGTAACGATCATGGCCGGTACTTTGGATTCCTTTAGGGGAGTATCTTCGACTGCCCGGAAGGGAGGGGACACCAGGACGATGACATCGGCCTCGTCGTGCAGCTCGCCGTGGCGCAAGATCACCGACGTACCAAAAGAATACCCGATCAGACCGGTCTTGCCGTTGTTGTCTGGCCAAGCCTTGATCAACTCAAGGGCCGCCAGCACCTCTTGGGACTCTTTTTCACCTCCGGTGTGCTCGCCCTGGCTGCCGCCCACGCCCCTGAAGTTGAACCGCAGGGTGACAAAGCCTTCCTGGGCCAAACCCAGTGCCAAGGCCAAGACCACGTTGTTATCCATGTTGCCGCCGTGGAGCGGGTGGGGATGGCAGATGACCACGCCTGGCCAAGGGCCGGCGCCGTCGTCGGGCTGGGCCACCACGCCCTCGAATGTGAGTCCATCTGCTTCGAATGAAACGGCGCTTTGACGCACGGTAAATGCTCCTATTTGGGGTATATCTATCTTAGGTAAACACCAGGTCTTTGGCAAGAATTTTTGCTCTGAGGTCGAACAGGATCTCGGAGATTGAAGTAGACCTGCCCATCAAAAAAGAGATTCCTCGGCTTGCGCCTCGGAATCACAAAGGCAGACTCTGCCCGTGCAGGCGCAATCCTGATAGAATACCGCGTAGTTTTCATGGCTAGTTATTAGGGAGGGATCATACACATGGCAAAGATCGACCTGCGCAGCGATACAGTCACCAAACCCACCGACGAAATGCGCCGGGCCATGGCCGAGGCCGAGGTTGGCGACGATGTTTTCGGCGAAGACCCCTCCATCAACGAGCTACAAGAGCTGGCCGCCGGCATGCTGGGGCATGAAGCGGGGCTGCTTACCGCCAGCGGCACCATGAGCAACCTCTTGGCGACACTCACCTACTGCAACCACGGCGACGAGATCGTCATGGGCGACCAAGCCCACATGTTCTGGAACGAAGGCGGAGGTCAGGCCGCCTTGGCCGGCGTGCAAACCAGACTGATTCCCCAGAACGCGACCGGTGGAATCGATGCCGCAGACGTGGCCCGGAACATTCGGCCGGCCGGCAACCCCCACGTTGCCGCAACCAAGATAGTCTGCCTGGAGAACACTCAAAACCGGTGCAGCGGCATGATAATGACTCCCGCTGAGACCAAAGCTGTCTGCGACGTGGCCCACGAGTCCGGCGTGGCGGTACATCTAGACGGGGCGCGCATATTCAATGCCGCAGTAGCCCTTGAGATCCCAGTTGCGGAGTTGACTCGCGACGTTGATGACGCCAGCTTCTGTCTGTCGAAAGCGCTAAGCTGCCCGGTGGGTTCGGTGCTCGTCGGCTCCAAAGAATTCATCGGAGAAGCCAAAAGATGGCGGAAGATGGTGGGCGGCGGCATGCGGCAGGCAGGTATTTTGGCCGCAGCCGGACTGGTGGCCTTGGACACCATGGTCGATCGGCTGGCCGAGGACCATCAAAACGCACGCCGCCTGGCTACAGGCCTGGCCAACATCAACGGACTAACCGTGGACGCCGATAGCATACAGACCAACATCGTAATCTTCGACGTTGATGAAAGTGTGGGTACCGCCCCTGACTTCATTAAAGCCATGGACACCGCTGAAGTTCAGGTCTCTTACCCCGGCGAGCGGTCCATCCGCATGGTGACCCACCGGCACATATCAGGCGATGATATAGAAGAAGCATTGTCCCGCACCTCCAAGGTCGTTCGGGAACTTAAGTGATAAGGATTGATCATGTCTAATATTACGCTGAAATTCAGCCATACGGGTGGCAAACGGCGTCTAGGATCAACCTGATTGGCTGACCTGCCACCCGACGAGCGGTCCCGCAAGTTGCAATTGCGGACCTACTACATAGCTTGCGCCGCCTTGGCTATCGCCGTGGGCCATGTGGTCTACGCCGTTTTCCGGGACCATATCCTTGATTAGCGGCCGTGCGTGGTAAATATCTGCTCCAATCAGGAACCCGTCTGAACCGGCAGGTCCATTGGGTTGCCTACTGTGCCATTCACCATTAACATGCTCTCAGATGCACGGCCTTACGGGGCTGGTTCATCACCAACTTTTGTGGAGGTGCACAGGTTCTAGAACGCATTCTTTCTTGGTTTCGCCGCCCAACAGCGGAGATTGAAATCGAAACAACCGGTGGGTCGTCTAGACCCGGCGGCACAATAGATATCCAGGTGACAATACGGTCGACAGCGGGAGTCAAGATCAAGACCGGCCAGGTGGAATTAGCCTGTACCGAGCAGTCGTGGCACAAAGAATCGCCCCGGGATCGTGGACACGGAAAGCTGGGTTCCCACTCTGCTCTGTCACAACCGCTGGTCCAATCTTTCATCGCAGACACTGAGATTACCAGCGAAGAACCCGTCGTCCGTTACGCGAGATTCCAGATACCCGATCAGGCCCCGCCCACCGTCCACGGCTCCATCGCCCAGGTTTCATGGGAGGTCACGGGCCGTTTGGAAATGGAGTCCGGCAATACGGTCGCCGCATCCAGCGAGATTACGGTCCTGGCGCCGCCGGTGGTCCATACAGGACGTAGCGCGGCAGACCTCACGGAAGAGGCAACCTTCACCGGGTGCATCCTGACGATGGTGTTGGTTAACGATGTGGTAGGCGTTGGCGGATATCTGGAGGGCGAGCTTCGGGCGCGCATGAACATCACGGACCAAGTAAAAGACATCCGGATGGAATTGCACAGCACGGAAAAGTCGGGCGACCGCGAGGACGGATCGGTCCGGGAACGAATCTCTCTGGAAAAGGATGTTCAGCTTACATCCGAACGGCCCTACGTCTGGGCATTCAGCCTGCCCGTGCCGGAACGAACCCTGCCAACGGTGCAGAACGGCCGCACCTCTGTCTCGTGGCGTCTCAAAGCGGTGGTGGATACCGACACCGCAAACGCCGAGTACCACCTGGAGCGGAAAGTCCAGATCTTCACATCAACCTAGACGTTCTGATCGTATTGGGCTTGGCCGTCGTCATCCTTGGCTTGGCCGCGCCACCACCGCTTTAGCCGTTGTCCGATTTCTAACTCCGCGCCCTCTTCACTGGGCTGATAATAACGCCTTCCCTTGAGAGACGGCGGTAGATATTCCTGTTCCTCGAAATGGCCTTCGAAGTCATGAGAGTACTTGTAATCCTTGCCGTAACCCATGTCCTTCATCATCCCGGTCACTGCGTTGCGCAGGTGCAGGGGCACCGGCTCGTTGGCCTGCTCCCGCCCGTCCCGCATGGCTTGGTTCAGCCCCGCATATACCGAGTTGCTCTTGGGCGCGGTGGCCAGATAGACCGTGGCCTCCGCCAAGGGTATGCGCCCTTCGGGCATCCCCAAGAAATGGACTGCCTGCTGGGCCGCGATCGCCACGGACAACGCCTGCGGTTCAGCCAGGCCAATGTCCTCTGAAGCCAAAATAACCAGTCGGCGGGCGATGAACAGCGGGTCCTCCCCCGATTCGATCATCCGGGCCAGCCAGTACAGAGCCCCGTCCGGTGACGAACCCCGGACCGATTTGATGAAGGCCGATATGGTGTCGTAGTGGCTCTCTCCAGTCTTGTCGTACATCGGGGAGCGTCTTTGTAGGGCGTCGGCGATGGTCTCCAAGTCTATCTGGCGCTTTCCCTCGGCATCCGGGGTGAAAGAGTAGGCCGCCGTCTCCAAGGCGTTCAAGGCAATACGCGCGTCGCCGTTGGATATATTCACCAGATGGTCCAAGGCATCTTCGCCCAGACTTGCGTTCAATGGTCCCAGTCCCCTCATCTGGTCGGCCAATGCCCGGTTAACTATCGACGCCATCTGGGCTGGCTCCAGACTTTGCAACACAAACACCCGGCAGCGTGAGAGCAGAGGGGCAATGACCTCAAAGGAGGGGTTCTCGGTGGTCGCCCCTATGAAAGTGATTGTGCCGTCCTCAACGTGGGGCAGGATAACGTCCTGCTGGGCCTTGTTGAACCGATGAATCTCGTCCACGAACAAGATGGTCGACTGCTGATGCATCCCCTTCCGATCTTTGGCTTCGGCCACTATGTGCCGGAGGTCGGCCACGCCCGAGGTTACGGCGCTGACCGGTTGAAAATCTGACTGGGTAGACGAGGCTACTAGCCGCGCCAAGGTCGTCTTCCCGGTGCCCGGCGGGCCCCATAGGATGATGGACGGCAGCCGTCCGGCGGCGATCGACCGCAGGAGCACGCGGTCCGGGTCGACTATCTGGTCCTGGCCGACAAATTCGTCGAAGGTGCTTGGGCGCATACGCTCAGCAAGAGGAGCATCACGCTCCGCCTGGGCCTTTCTGCCATGCTCGAACAATGACTCTGATGAGCTCATAGCCGTTCACCTATCAATCGCCGAATCGTGTCCGGTCACCGGAAGTTGGGCATGACCTCTTTTGCGAATAGCTTCATGGAACTTTTCACTAGCTCGTGGGGTAACATTCCGCCGATGTTGAACCAGCACATGAATTCCTGGGGGCCGTAGATATCTTTTAGCTGCTCCAGTTTAGCTGACACCTGATCAGGCGTACCCACTGCGGCGAATTCGTCCATGACGATCTCTGCGGTCAGTGTATCGGCGCGGCTGGTGCCTTTACTGACGCCGCTGGCCCGTCCGATATCTCGCAACGTTTCCAGGTAGTTATCGACGGTCTTTGTGAACCCGGCCTTCGCTTCGCATTCGGTTTCTGCCACGTGCATGGGCACGTTGACGTTGACCTTCACATTGGCGCTATCGTGGCCATTTTCAGCCAGTTCGGCCCGGTAGGATGCCAGCCCGGCTAGCGCCCCTTCCTTGGTCACGATGGTTGGCGCAACCAGGATGTTGTGACCCAACGATCCCACGATGCCGAAGGTGTCCGCGCTGTTGGCGGCCACGTACACCGGAGGGCGGGGTTGCTGTATCGGCCTGGGTGTCACACACTGCCCGTGGGCCTGGTAGTACTTACCCTCATAGGTGAAGTCTTCTTGCTCCCATAACCCCAGCACTACATCCAAGGCCTCCAAGAACCGGCCTCTTCCTTCTTCCTGGTCGATTCCGTAGCCCTGGAAATGGGTTGGCATGGAACCGCGGCCGACACCAAAAATGGCCCGTCCGTTAGACAGAACGTCTAGCGTCGCGGCCTCCTCGGCCAGCCGCACCGGTTGGTGAAGTGGCAGCAGGTTGACGGCATTGCCGATGCGGATGCGCTTGGTGATTTGAGCGACTGCCGCTCCGATCATCATCGGGGCCGACATCACCGAGAACCGTGGATTAAAGTGCAATTCCGCCAGCCAGGCGGCGCCGAATCCCAGCTCGTCGGCCAGTTGGCATTGGGCGATGGTGTCCTGAATACGGGCGGCGGGAATTTGGTCTACCGCGCACGGGAGCTGGTAGAAAACGGCGAACTCCATAAATGCCTCCTAAAGGGGAGCTGATGGGCCTGCGTATTCTAATACAAAGATCACCAGTCGGGGCTGGGGCGGGGTCAGTCTTCCGCCACCGAGCCGTTTTCTTGCGGAATGACCCGTACCTAGTTACCAGCATGAATCAAGCTGCCAAAATGTCGCCCTGAGCGGAGCGAAGGGTCTGCCAAGGTGATTATTGAAAGATTCTTCGTCGGCCTTCGGCACTCCTCAGGATGACGGTGTTGCAGGGGTCCGCCTGAGATCATGAAAGCCTCCAACAACAGTTGGAATCTGGAGTGTTCTTCAGCGGCCACCTACAGCGGAATATTACCGTGCTTCTTGGCAGGCAGGCTATCTCGCTTATTCTGCAACATCTCCAAGGCCTTGATGATCTGCACCCGGGTGTCTGCCGGGTCGATCACGTCGTCCAAGAACCCGCGGCTGGCAGCGATATAGGGCGTGGTGAACTTCTCTTGGTAATCCTTGATGAGCTCTTGCCGCTTCTTGTCCTGGTTCTTGGCCTTGGAAATCTCTCCCCGGTAGATTATGTTGACCGCGCCCTCGGCTCCCATGACGGCGATCTCCGCAGAAGGCCACGCCAGGTTGATGTCCGAGCGCAAATGTTTGCTACTCATCACGATGTAGGCGCCGCCGTAAGCCTTTCGCGTTATTACGGCAATCTTGGGCACAGTCGCCTCGGCGTAGGCGAAGATCAGCTTGGCGCCGTGGCGGATAATTCCGCCGTACTCCTGGTCAACGCCGGGCATGAATCCGGGTACATCCACCAGGGTCACTATTGAAATGTTGAAACAGTCGCAGAACCGAATGAACCGGGCCGCCTTGGCCGACGCGTCGATATCCAGCACTCCAGCCAGATACTCAGGCTGATTGCCAACCAACCCTATAGATCGTCCATTCATCCTGGCGAACCCGACCACCACGTTGGGGGCAAAGTTTTGGTGCACTTCCATGAACTCTTCATCGTCAACGATCTTGTAAATGATCTCCCGCATGTCGTAGGGACGGTTGGCATCATCGGGTACCAGGTAACGCAGGTCTGGTTCCCGCCGGGTTGCAGGGTCGTTGGTCTGCTCCTGTGGGGTATCCTCCAGGTTGTTACTAGGCAGGAAACTCAGCAGATGCCGCACCTCGTTGATGCATTCCTCTTCAGTTTCGTATACGAATTGGGCCACGCCGCTGCGGGTGGCATGGGTCGCTGCCCCACCCAGGTCTTCGTGGGTTACCTCTTCACCAGTAACCGCCTTGATCACGTCGGGGCCGGTGATATACATCTGGCCGGTGCCCTTAACCATGAACACGAAATCGGTGATGGCTGGCGAGTAGACCGCGCCGCCGGCTGACGGCCCAACGATCACCGATATCTGGGGGATGACGCCCGAGTACATGGTGTTGCGCAGAAAGATATCGCCGTAAGCAGCCAGGCTGGTGACACCCTCTTGGATACGCGCCCCGCCCGAGTCATTCAACCCCACCACGGGGCAGCCGGACTTAACGGCCAGGTCCAGCATCTTGCAGATCTTCTGGCTGACGGCCTCCGATAAGGAGCCGCCCATAACCGTGAAGTCCTGGGCGAATGCGAAGACCTGGCGGCCCTCCACCTGACCGTAGCCGGTGACTACCGCATCGCCAAGGATCTTGCGGTCGGTCAGTCCGAAGTCGGTGGCCCGGTGGGTGACGAAGGGGTCCAGCTCTTCAAATGTGCCCTCGTCCATAAGGAGGGCCAGCCGCTCACGGGCGGTCAGCTTGCCCCGGCTATGCTGCTGGTCTATCCGGTCCTGGCCTCCCCCTTTCTGGGATTCTTGGCGCATAGCGTCCAGGACGTCAATCTTCTCGTCGATCTGCCGTTTTCCCGCGGTCATTGGCCCTCCCGCCGAGTCTCAAAGTGGACGTTGAAGTCCACTTTTTCTCGAATCCTTGATGGCGAATCTCAAGTCATGTCCTCTGAGATTTCGCCGGGCGTTATGTCTTCTCGAGCCTGGTTAATCGTAGCAGACCCTTCAAGCGAGGAGCAATGAGTCTAAGCACAACTCAGAGTGATAAAATGAGACCATGACCCAAGTCCAAACACCCCTAAATCGGCTTGCCGTGGCCAATGGCGAAACGCTCGCCTGGAGCGTGCGTACATACGTGATTGGCATCATCAACCTGACGCCCGACTCGTTCTCAGGGGACGGGCTGGGCGGCGACGTTGATGGTGCTGTAGACCTGGCCCTTCGGTTCCAAGACGAAGGGGCGGACATCCTCGATATCGGCGCAGAGTCGACCCGTCCCGGACACAATCAGGTCTCCCTAGATGAAGAACTAGCCAGACTGATGCCGGCGCTCGAAGCCGTCGCTAAACGCGTTGATTTGCCCATCAGCGTGGATACCTACAAAGCCGCGGTCGCCCGACGGGCGGTTGACGCCGGGGCCGTCATCATCAACGACATCTCGGGCCTGAAGGCGGAACCTGAGTTGGCGGAGGTGGCCGCCGAAACTTGTGCCGGCCTGGTCTTGATGCACAGCCAGAAAGGCACTAAATACCGGGATCTGGTGCCCGATCTGGTCTCCAGTCTGAAGGATAGCGTCAGGATTGCCCTTGAAGCAGGTGTGCCGCGAGACAACATCATCGTCGACCCTGGCATCGGCTTCGGAAAAACCCCCGACCAAAACCTGGCGGTACTGGCCCGCCTGGACGAACTCAAAGAACTCGACTGTCCCATGTTGGTCGGCACTTCCCGTAAGTCCACGTTGGGCCTACTGTTGGACCTGCCGGCCGAAGAACGGGTTGAAGCCACAGCGGCCACTGTGTCTCTCGCCATCGCCGGCGGCGCAGACCTGGTGCGGGTACACGACGTTAAAGAGATGGTCAGGGTCTGCCGTGTCACCGACGCTGTGGTGCGTGGTTGGAGGCCGGAAGGCTGGAAGGCGTCTTGACCAGCACGACGGGCTACCTGGGATTTGGAACGAACCTGGGAGACCGGAAAAAGAACCTCGATCGGGCGATAATCTCCCTAGATTCCCGGCCCGATCTGACGATACTCCGCACCTCTGGAATCTACGAGACCGAGCCTTGGGGAATGACCGATCAACCCAATTTCCTTAACATGGTGGCCGAGATCGCGACGTCGATATCTCTTGGAGAATTACTGGAACGAGTCAAGAAGCTAGAGCAGGACATGGGTCGCGAAGACGGCCCTCGGTTCGGCCCCAGGCTAATCGACGTAGACATCCTGATGTTAGAAGACCAGGTGGTCAACCAGCCGGACCTGCAGATCCCCCACGCCAGCCTCCACCTCAGGGCCTTCGTGCTAGTGCCGCTGACCGAATTGGCCCCCGACTTGGTCCACCCGGTCCTCGGAGAAACCATCGCCCAGTTGGCTAGCCGGGTAAACGGTTTGGACGGGGTAAAACCACTGGTCAAATTCTAAAAAGACAATTTCGTGCCTGGCCTTGCCTGGAATGTTTTAGCAGTCGCCGCGCCCAGTTGACAATCGCGTCCGTCTGACGCATGATTTTCAACTGGGAGACTCTCACTTCCACGATAAATATTCGATAAATACCTGCGCCGCCGGAACATCGCGGCGACGCTAGCTTTAGGAACGAGGAGACGGTCATGGCGGACAAGCAACTGACATTTGATGAGGATGCCCGCGCCAGTCTGATGCGTGGCGTGAATGAACTTAAGCGGGTCGTCGGGCTAACCCTGGGACCCAGTGGCCGAAACGTGCTGCTCAGTCGCATGTTCGGACTGCCTGTAGTCTGCAGTGACGGCGTCACCGTGGCCAAAGAGGTTGAACTCCCTGAGCCGTACGAGAACCTTGGCGCTCAACTGGTTAAAGAAGCCGCCTCCAAAACCAACGACGCGGTTGGCGACGGCACCACCACCTCTGTGGTCCTGGCCCAGGCCATCGTTAGCAACGGCTTCATGAACGTCGCTTCCGGCGCCAACGGTATCGGCATCCGGGACGGCGTCGATATGGCTGTAGCCGCCGTGGTAGCCGAGTTGAAAACCATGGCCATCCCCGTGGAAGACCGCGAGCGAGTGGCCCGGGTGGCGGCCCTCTCCGCCCACGAGGAGCCCATCGCCGAACTGTTGGCCGACGCTCTCGACAAGGTTGGCCGGGACGGCGTGGTGACGATTGAAGAATCCAAGTCTCTGGAAGATGAACTAGAATTCGTTGAGGGAGTCCGTGTTGACCGCGGATACCTCTCCCCCCATTTCGTCAGCGACACTCAGCGCATGGAAGTAGCAATTGACAACCCCATGTTCCTGATCACCGACCAGAAGGTCAGCGCACCCAACGATGTGATCGGCATCATGGAGAAATTGCTACAGGCAAATAGCCGCTCTCTCGTGATTATCGCCGAAGATGTTGACGGCGAAGCCCTCTCTACCCTGGTGGTGAACAAGCTGCGCGGAACCATCGACTGCGTGGCCATCAAGGCGCCCGGCTTCGGCGAACGGCGCAAGGCATTGTTGGAAGATATCGCCATCGTCACCGGCGGCACCGTGATCAGCGCCGACCGGGGACTAAAGGTCGAGGACTCCGAAGTAGACATGCTGGGCACCGCCCGGCGGTTGGTCGCCAACAAGGACGAGTCAACCATTATCGAGGGCAAAGGCGACGACAAGGCGATCAAGGAACGACTGGACCAACTACGGGTCCAGATTGAGGAAACCAGCTCCGACTACGACCGCGAAAAGCTGCAGGAGCGCATGGCCGCGTTGGTTGGCGGCGTAGCGGTGCTCAAGATCGGTGGAGCCACCGAGCCCGAGATCAACGAGCGCAAATCCAGAGCTGAAGACGCCCTATCGGCAACCCGAGCCGCCATCGAGGAGGGCATCGTGGCAGGCGGTGGCGTTGCTTTGGTACGGGCCGGGCACGTGCTGGATGCATTGGAAAAGACCGTGGAAGGCGACCAAGCCTTGGGCGTTCGCATGGTTCACGGCGCTCTCAGCGCCCCCCTGATCCTCATCTCTGAGAACGCCGGTCATGAAGGCCAGGTGGTCTTGGAAGGCGTGCGCAACGGTGACGCGGACTGGGGCTTTGACGCAGACCGCGGCGAGTACTGCAACCTCATTGAAGCGGGGATCATCGACCCGGTGAAAGTCACCAGGTCGGCCCTGGAGAACGCGGGCAGCATCGCCGGTATGATGATGACCACCCAAGCGATCATCACCGAGATTCCTGAGTTCGTGCCTCTGCCCCAAGACATCCAGGACTTCATGCACGACTAGCCCCAAGCGACAACCCAGACCAAGCAAAACCCGGCCCGGACCAGTCACCTATCGAAAAAAGTGGCTGGCCGGGCCTGATTTTTGGATGAAAATATGCCGGGAACTCCGCTTGACCGCGACTCCATTGGACATCTGATCGAGGGCGCTCCGCCCTTGTTGGAGCACTTCCTGTCCCTTGAGGCCCAGCTTCAGCCCAACGGGTTTGACATGACCGTTCGCGATGTGGCCCGCCTGGCAACCCCCGGTGCAATAGGCGTCGAAGACTCCAGCAGGGTGCTGTCGGAGACCGAGCCCATGGGGTTTGGATCCGACGGTTGGCTCCAGTTAGAACCCGGTCCTTTCCTCGTGACCTTCAATGAAGTGGTAAACCTACCGCTTCATATCATGGCCCTCGGCCGGCCCAGATCCAGCCTGTTACGTAGCGGTGTGAGCATCCACACAGCGGTCTGGGACGCCGGTTACAACGGCCGCTCTCAGGCATTGCTGGTGGTCTACCACCCCGATGGATACCGAGTCCAACGGAATGCCAGGCTGATGCAGCTAGTCTTTTTGCAGATGGAAACCGCTGCAAGCCGAGGCTACCAAGGGCGTTTCCAGTCCGAACATATCTAGGCGATACAACCGTTTACGATTCTGTCATTCCCCGAGCTATCTCCTTCGTTCTCCAGCCCTTTCTGTCATTCCGAGGAAGCGGCAGCCGACGAAGAATCTCCCTGCCCCGCATTAGCCTGTTCCGATAGCCTGTTCCAAGAAAACCAGACCCTACCCAATCGCAACACGCTACTGAACCCGCCATGTTCTTACGGTGTTAGACTTCTTCAAAAGTCTTGCAAAACTTCAAAACCTACATCACCCAGTACGCCATCCAGTGCGGGTTCGACCTGGTGCGCATCACCGGGGCTGAGGAGTTCGCACAGGACCGGAACGTCGCCTTGACCCGAATCAAATCAGGTCAGATGAATGGCCTGCCCTGGTACACCGAGTCTAGGGTACGGCATGGCGCAGACCCGCAAGAACTGCTCCCTGGCGCCCGCTCAATAATCTGCTTGGGTCAGAGTTACTTAGGTCTCGCAAGCGAGGAACAGGCCAGCCTCGGCAGCGGCAAAGTAGCCCGGTATGCGCGGGTCAAAGACTATCACCGTGCCATGAAGGGGCGTATGAAGGCCTTCGTCCGTGGTCTGGAAGAGCAGTTGGAAGCGCCGGTGGCGGCCCGCTGGTATGTGGACGACGGCCCGATGCTAGACCGCGCCGCCGCCGCCCGGTCCGGGCTGGGATGGTTCGGCAAAAGCACCAACATCCTCACCCCTTCTCACGGCTCATGGGTGTTGCTGGGCCAGGTGATAACCGACCTAGAGTTGGAACCCGACCAACCGCTGAAGAAGACCTGCGGGGCTTGCGTGCGGTGCATCGACGACTGCCCAACTGGCGCGATAGTGGCCCCATACGTGGTGGACAATACCCGTTGCATCTCCTACCAGACGATCGAGAACCGGGGGGTCATACCATTAGAGATGCGGCCGTTCATTGGGGATTGGGTATTCGGCTGCGACATCTGCCAGGACGTCTGCCCCGTCAACCGCAAGGCATCTGAGGCCCATCAACCGATTCGAACAGCAGAAGCGGTTGGCCCCTCCGGGGAATTAGATTTGGCGGTGTTGCTGGCTCTATCGGACGAGGAGTTTCGCAGCCGGTTCCAGGGCACCTCGATCATGCGGGCAAAACGGGTAGGGCTGCAGAAGAACGCTTGTATTGCGTTGGGAAACAACCGGGATGAGGCAGGCGTTCCAGCGCTGGTTTCCACTTTGACTACCGCTGAGGCGCTAGTGAGAGGTCACGCCGCTTGGGCCTTAGGCCAGATAGCTACAGCCGGAGCGATCACGTCTTTGGAACAAGCGATGGCGCGCGAAACCGACAAGTACGTCCAAGATGAGATCGATGGAGCGCTCAAGGAATCACGCCTCAAGCCGGCAGACAGACCCGTTAGCTAGGTAGTCTGGGGCTGCTGGGACGGTTGCGGCTGACCGTTTTGCGGTTGGCCCTGTTGAGACTGGGACTCCTGCGGCCTCCAGAACGGCGTCGGCGCTGAGTATTGGGGGAAGGCGTGAAGTCCGCCGGAACGTAGCCCTTGCCGAAGTGAAGCTTCTTCATCTCTTCTTCGATCAAGTTGAAATCGTTCTTCGGCAGCAGATGAAGGTTTCCTTGGAAGGCCATGTACCAATCTTGAGGGTTCCAACGCTTCACGTATTCCAACCGCGGGGCCAGCAGGTTGGCGTCCATGAATTGTTCGTCCTTCAGGATCACGCCGGGTTTCAGCTTGATATGGTAAGGAAAGCCGGTACTGCCCTCATTGACCCAGATCGGCTCCTCTGCTTCGTAGAAAGACGACATGGCAGTGGCGGTGGCGGCGAAGCGACGAAGGTGGGAGATATACAAGAGGACGCGGTCGCCTTCGGTGATCCGTTGGACCTTCCGGCGGTGTTGGGCTTTGAGACCAAGTAGAGTGAACCCCCGGTTTTGGGTTATCCGGAAATTCTCCTCGTTATTTATCATCATCCAGAAATTACTGGGCATTTGCACCTCAAGACGCCTTGGGGCCGGTCAACATTGGCCAGGGAAGCGTCCGACGATATTTTATCATGATAAAGACTATCATTCCGTCGGGGTTGCCTTGCAATATTAACACCGGCATGAACATCGCGGGCAGCGTGCCGGTGTTGTGATGTCTCAGGCAGTGTTGTACCATCAGGCGGGTTTGAACACGACGGGTTACTACATACAGCAAAAGGGGACCGATATATGACCACAGGACAGCTTGATATCGCCATCGTCGGAGTGGCCGAATCAGACGTCATGGGCACGGTGCCCAACAAATCATCCCTACAACACCATGCGGAGGCGGCCCATAACGCCCTGGAAGATGCCGGACTTGCCAAGAGCGATGTTGACGGCCTCTTGACCGCCGGGGGTTCCACCATGGTCACTGCGGAGTACATGGGCATCAACCCGACCTTCACAGACAGCACGACCGTGGGCGGATCGTCCTTCGTGATACACGTGGCCCACGCCATGGCCGCCATCCGGGCCGGTTATTGCGAAGTGGCGTTAATCACCCACGGACAGGCCGGGCGTTCGGCCAGGGCACGGTTCCCCGCGGACGGCAATCTGCCATACAGCCAGTATGAAGCCCCATACGGAATCATCGGCGCGCCAATCAACTATTCATTGGCTTGCGCGCGGTACATGCATTTATTCGGAGAAGACCGCACCCGACAGGGTATGGCCGAGATTGCCGTAGCCACCCGTAAATGGGCCAACTTAAACCCCAAAGCTATGATGCACGACACGCCCATGAGTTTTGACGAATACCACGATTCCCGCTGGGTGTCCTGGCCTTTTCATCTGTTCGACTGCTGTCTAGTCACCGACTCCGGAGCGGCCATCATAGTGACCACTGCCGAGCGGGCTAGAAGCCTTAAGAAGGCGCCGGTCTGGGTATTGGGCGCCGGCGAGGGGCACGACCATAACATCGTGAGCCAGATGCCTGATTACACATCGACCTGGGCCCGGCGGTCTGGTCCTTTGTCCATGCAGAGGGCCGGCATCACCCATGATGACCTGGACCTAACGATGATCTACGACTCGTTCACCTACACGGTGATGGTCACTCTCGAAAGCTTGGGTTTCTGTGCGCCGGGCGAGGCCGCCGACTTCGTTGCCAACCAGCGGACGGCCCCCGGTGGAGACTTCTCTTTGAACACCAGCGGCGGCGGACTGTCTTACACCCACCCCGGCATGTACGGCAGCTTTCTGTTGGTTGAAGCGGTCCGGCAGATGCGGGGCGAGGCTGGTGACCGGCAGGTTAAGAACAGGAAGGACCCAAGCCAGAACCCTAAGATATCCATGGTCAACGGCACCGGCGGGTCTCTTTCGTCCACCGGGACGGTGGTCCTGGCAACCGAATAGCAAACAATTCCGACATATCCTTTGCAGCTAAAGGGGCGGACCATTAACCTGGTCCGCCCCTTTATTTTTTACAAATGTAAAATTAGTATAAAACTGCTTATGTCACGTGAATTACCGTGTGGGTAGTCTGTGCTAGGGTGACTCCATATTAATGGTTGGCATCACCGATGCCTTCTCATCATCTATCCCGCCGATGGCGAAAGGATTTTTTATTCATGGACCGCACTATTTCTTCTTTTCTCCAGCACCTCATCGTCGAAAAGGGTTTCTCCCGCAACACCTCAGACGCCTACCGCAATGACCTCGGCCAGTTCTGGGAATTTCTCCAGGACAATGGCAACGGCCACTCCAACGGCCATAGCAACGGCACCGGCGATGGAAATGGCAATTACGCCTGGGCCATGGTCGACATCAATGTCCTCAATAAATACATCGAGGACTTAAGAGTCCGCAAGGGTTACCGCGACACCACCACCGCCCGAAAAGTAGCCTCCATCAAATCTTTCTTCGGATTCCTATCGGAGAACAGCATCATCACCGAAGACCCAACCGAATCCCTGGGGTCTCCTCGTGTCGGCCGCACCCTGCCCAAATTCCTGCCGGAAGAAGACGTGACCCTCCTTCTGGACACGGCCTACAAATCGGGAAGCAATGAAGGTCAGCGCGACGCAGTGATTATGGAATTGCTCTATGCCACCGGTCTACGCGTCGGCGAACTGGTGTCATTGGATCTGCAGGACGTGGACCTGTCTGAATCCTACATACGGTGCATGGGCAAGGGCTCGAAAGAGCGAATCGTCCACCTGTACCCCAAAGCCCTGGAAGAGCTCAGGCGCTACCTGAAATCCGTCCGTATCGCGCTCCTGGGCCACCGCCGCACCGAACCTTCGCTGTTCGTTAACCACCGGGGTGAACGCCTGACCCGCCAATGGGTCTGGACCATCCTGAAGACCTACGCGCAGAAGGCCGGTATCGAGCAGAACATCACCCCCCACACTCTGCGGCATAGTTTCGCAACCCATCTGCTTCAGAACGGGGCATCATTACGGCACGTACAGGAGTTGCTGGGCCACTCCAGCATCTCCACCACCCAGGTGTATACTCACCTGACCAACGGCTACGTGCAGAAGGAATACGCCAAGAGCCACCCAAGGGCCTGACCTGAATCATCGGGCTTATAGGCGGACGAACTGGGTAACAAAAGGGCAGCCCAGCACGGCGTTAACGGCACATATGCCGGTAATTCCAAGCCTGGGCTGCCCTTTTTTCGTATTACTGCTATAGTTGATTGGCTGGTTGGAGACTGATTACAGGCCTGGCTAGCTCAATGTGAGATAATATTCCCCTCCTCAGGAGGTACCCGCCGATGGCTGGTAAATCACGACGCACCGCATCCCGGCAGTCACAACTCAAGCGAAAAAAGACCACCAAAGGACCCGGTGGTATACCCGCCGGCCGTAGAGTGGCAGTTCCGGCTAAGGCCGATGCCGCCGCCGTTCCCTCCGGAACACCCGCTGGCTTCGATGAAGCCGAGTTCGACGACCTCGACGTTCTAGCAGAAGCCGAAGCAGCAGTAGCCCCTCAGGAATCTCGCCCTGCCCCCGCAGCCCGTACCCCTAGAGGCGAATTCGCGGGTCAAGGCCAGGGCCGCCTCAGAGGCGAGCGGCCGGCCGCCTATCTCTACGTCGGAGCTGAATTCCGGCGCATAGGGTTGCTCACCGGCGTGATTCTCGCCGCCCTGGTTGTCCTTGGAATAGTCCTCTAAACCACATGCCGCTACCGCTGGTCGAACAGCGCTTGCGAGCGACCCCAGAAAGTCCCGGCGTCTACTTGATGAAGGACCCGAGGGGCACGGTGTTGTACGTTGGCAAAGCCAGCGTCCTCCGCAACCGTCTCAAACAGTACTTCGGTTCTACCACCAATCTACCGAATAAGATTCGACGCATGCTGGGGCACCTCCACGATTTCGAATATATCGTCACCGACTCTGCTGCCGAGGCGCTGATCCTCGAAAATACCCTCATCAAGCGGTACAAGCCCCGGTACAACGCCCGGCTGAAAGACGATAAAACCTACCCGTATCTGAAGATCGACCTCAGCGAAGAGTTTCCCCGGGTCTACATTACCCGTAAGGTACTCAAAGACGGCGCCCGTTATTTCGGGCCCTTCGCCACTGCAGGAAATGTGCGCAAGACAATGGACCTGGTGAAGAGGCTTTTCCCTTACCGCTCCTGCACCAAGAACATCACCGGGAAAGACGCGCGGCCCTGCTTAGAGTACTACATCAACCGCTGCGTAGCCCCATGCACCGGCGCTGCCAGCAAAGAGGACTACGCCAAGGTTATCGGCCAAGTTGTCATGTTCATGGACGGCGAGACTTCGGCGGTGACCGATGACCTGAAAACCAACATGGAGCAGGCCTCGGAAGACCTAGAGTTCGAGCGCGCCGCTGTCCTGAGAGACCGCATCAAAGCCGTCGAAAAAGTGGCCGAAGAGCAGCGGATCACGGTCGATGCCAACCCCATCAGCGACATGGACGTTATCGCCATGGCCCAGGGAAACAACGAGTCCTGGGTCGAGGTGTTCTTCATCCGGAGGGGCAAGCTGATAGGCAGGGACCATTTCTTCATGGAAGGCACCCAGGACGACAACGAAGAACTGGTATTGGGACAGTTCATAAAACAGTTCTACCAAACCGCAGCTCTCGTGGTGCCGCCCCGGTTAGTGGTCCAAAAAATGCCGGAAGACGAGGAAACCATCACCGAATGGTTGCGCCAGGTGCGTGGTGGCGCCGTGCGGCTGTCCTGTCCTCAGCGCGGTATTCACAAACAGTTGGTGCAGACCGTGGCCAGCAACGCACGGCAGGGCCTGGCCCAGCACCGGATCACCTGGATGGGCGACAGCGATATCATCCAGCAAGCGATGTCAGACCTTGAAGAAGAGTTAAGCCTGCCGCTACCGCTTCAGCGCATGGAATGCTACGACATCTCCCACATCCAGGGCAGCAACACTGTGGCCAGCATGGTGGTTTTTGAAGACGGCAAACCCAAACCAGCCCATTATCGCCGTTTTAAAATGAAGACCGTGGAAGGCGTTGACGACTTTGAGAGCATACGTGAAGTGCTCCGCCGACGTTTCAAGCGTCTGGCTGCCGCAAGGGCTGCTGAACAGCGTGGTGAAGGCGAGGGACTTAGGGTCGACAGTTTCGGCGTGATCCCGGACCTGGTGCTAATCGACGGTGGAAAAGGTCAACTCTCCGCGGCCCTTGAGGTCTTCTTGGAGCTGGGTCTGGACGATATTCCTTTGGCTTCTTTAGCCAAAGAGAATGAGGAACTGTTCGTCCCCCACACCCCGGAGCCCATCGTCCTGCCCCGCGACTCCCAAGCCCTGTACTTGGTACAGAGGATCCGAGACGAGGCCCACCGGTTCGCCATCACTTACCACCGAGACCTGCGCAGCAAGACCAGCCTGAAATCTCCCTTGGACAACGTCACCGGCATCGGACCAAAACGCAAGCGGATGCTCATGCGACGGTTCGGTACCCTAAAGGGTATCAAAGAGGCGACGGTGGACGATCTGGCATCAGTCCCCGGCATGACCCGGTCTCTCGCCATCAGGCTGAAGCAAACCATCTAACAAACCCTTCAGGTGTGCCTGCGCTACGCCTGGTCGCTTTCCTACTCTACATTTCTACCTAGTACCCCGTTTGCCTTTGTGTAGTACTTACGTTACGATGGCTACCCATGAAAATCAGTGGGTATCCCTGTACTCGCGGTTTAAGCGTAAACATGGTCAAAGTCTCCATATCTCTACCCAACAACACGCAGATCACCTTTGAGTCAGAGGAGTCCGAGGTACTACGTGAAGTCGTCAGTCTGGCGCTGCGAGACCTACCCAGAGAATTGATGCAGGTGCCTGAATCTGTATCGCCGGGTGCGCTAACGGAAAAAAGTACCAGCGTAGCACCGTCGAAGCTTTCCACGGCGACATCAATTGCACCTGTACCGCCCGCAGAGCCGATGCCCGCGCCCGAAACCATAATTGCACGGGAGACCGCCCAGCCGAGTATTGGCGCAAGTAACGGGGAAGGGGCTGCTACAGTGCCCCCTGAGTTCTTGTCCGAAAGAGGCGAGGCGAATTTCACGGCCTTCTGCCGGGACGCCAAACCCCTGGGTGACATGCGGCGGGTGGTAGTAGCCGCCGAGGGCGCAACTCGCCATTTCGGTGTGGAAGGTATAACCGCCGATGACCTGGCCTGGCTCTTCGATCTGGCCGAGTGGCGCAGGCCGGGCAACTTCACCCAGACCCTCCGCAACGCCGCGCGCTCCAAGTTCGCATGGCTAGAACGCATCCCCGGCCGCGCAGGCCGGTACGCCACCACCGCGCTGGGCCGCTCCAAAACCCTCCCCAATAGCTGAGCCGGCAGGCCGTGTGCCCGCACTTCCATCCGTTGAACCTCCTACGTGAAAATCCGTTTGGATTTTTTGCGGAACTCCCGCGTTTTCTCCACACTCTCCCCTAGAAATTTCGTATAATGGCTGGCGGGCAACCCTCTGTGAGGAGAACGCCAAGAACTGGATGGAAATATTAACAACTGCGCCCAAGAGGGCCATGGCGATCACGCCCCATCCCGACGACTGCGAAGGCGGATGCGGCGGGGCGCTCGCTAAGTGGGTTAAAGAATTTGGCACCGTGGCCGCGGTGGTGATGTGCACAAACGGCAACAAAGGCACCGGGGACAGGGAGATGACTTCCGAGCGATTGGCGGCCACGCGGGTGATAGAACAGAACAAGGCCTCCGACATCGTGGGCGTCACTGACGTGGTCTTTCTAGCTCACCCCGACGGCGGACTGGAGGACACCGAACTGTTCCGTAGTCAAGTTACCCGCGAGATACGCCGCTTCAAGCCGGACCTGATTCTCGCTGTCGACCCCTACCGCACGACTTCGCACACCCACCGCGACCACAGGAAAAGCGGGCAGGTCGCCATCGACGCAGCATTCACCTATGCCTGGAGCTACCAGTACTTCCCGGAGCAGATCACCGATGAGGGACTGGAGCCGCACCGAGTCGAGCAGGCATTCCTCTGGGGCGGCGAAGACCCGGACGTTTTCGTTGATATCGGGTCCTACCTGGATGTAAAGGTTGACTCTCTAGGCGCCCACGCCAGTCAGATGAGGTCAACCCGGAAAGAGCGACTCGAGCGGGTCAGAAACAACTCTGGCCGCCACAAAGAGAATACCAACCTGGACTACGCTGAAGGCTTCCGGCGCATCGCGTTCAACCTGGGCTCACTGGAGTGGCAACTGCTCCACACCTAGCCTTGGGGCACAGACCGTAGTCCTATTTAGTCGGCGGTACTACGCGGTGGCCTGTCATAGCACTTCGTAGATCTGTTCCTCATCTTCGAAGCCTCTAACAGTTCGGCGGCCAAAATCCGAGTACTGATTCTTGGTATTGGACGGGCCTTCAGCTACTTGCCGCAACAGGTCGAACACCAAAATCTGGCCACTCTTGGACTCATACATTATCCTGGTGGCCATAACCACGGCAGAGCCGAAGTAGTCTTCTTCCTCTGTGATCACTTCGCCGGCGGAGCATTTCCACGAGACAAATATTCTTGGCCCACGGCATTGATCGAAGTAAGAGACATTTTCACGATTTCACGCTCCGATAGTGGAGGAGGCATCGTGATCGGTTCGCAGTTGGTAGTCTCCGACGATGCTGGGGAAATTGACTCCTGGGCTCTGCCTTAGCCATGGTCGCGGTCCTCGAATACCGAACCTCTCTTACCGCGCCGTCCCAATCTCTCGCCTGGTGAAAGACATCCCCTGCGACCGCATCATTGACGTGGTGTTGCTGCGTGCGATGGCGCGCAGAAAGTTGGATACGATGCCTGTGTTCTTCCGGACGTCTTTTTTTGGCGCTGGCAGCGAAAGCTCCGACGCTTCGTCAATCAACCCCCACCGGAGCGGCAGGCTGCTGCGGGTGACCACGCCCTTGGGGGCGATCAGATAATGAAAATCGGCTATGCCCATGAACCTAGAATCATGGAACTTGGTGCTGAATGTGGCGACACGGTTGCGGTATGCCTCTTCTTTGCCAGAAACCCGCTGGTAGTCGGACAGAGCCTGCTTGAAGGCGGGCACATCACGCCAGAAATCAGGGCTGGTTTCCTTGGCAAAGCCCAAGGCCTGGCGCAGAGTCTCCTTCGCCAGGTCAGTGCGCTCCATGACGTTGCGCTCTCGGTCTTGTAATTCCGTTAAGTCGTCGCCGGTGTGGTCGTCCCTGGAGAAGTCAGACCGGTTAGATTTGACCTCAATAATGTAAAACGTGTTCTGGGGGCCTACAGCCGCCAGGTCCACGATACGCCCGCCCGGTCCTTCCAGCTTTACCTCTAGCCCAATGACCCGGCAGCCAGCCTCACGGTAAAGCCATTCCCAAGCCGCCATCTTCAGATCATAGGTCAGTCCAGTCTCATTTCCCCGCTTGAAGGGACCGGATTCCGTTGTAAGTTCCACCACCGAATCATACCCTCAGCAACAATTTCCAAACGCGGTTAGGGATTCTCAATGATGGAACCGCCGGCATCGATTTTCAACGAGCGGCTGTCAGTGCGATTTGTCAGATGAAGCGGCATCCCTACCGGCTTCTATTCGTAGGTGATGATCTCAAAGAGATGCCCGCTGTGACCGTTGAAATAGACCGACATAGTTTCGCATTTGTCGCCAGTGCTGGCGCCCGGAACGAGCATGTTGGCCGCTTCTCTGGACTCGTTTCCAAAGGGGATTCCCTAATCGTTTATCGCTTGGAAAGATCTATCAAAATGGGGGCGGCCCAACGCGAAGGCGTAATGATGGATTAAACCGGGAATCTCGTCCGAATCCCTTAGGTCTAGAGTAGACGAATCGTTCAGGCAGATCATGGCGAAGACGTCGTTCATACCGGCCCTGCCGTCGTATTGGAATCCGAGAACGTTGGTGTAGAAATAAACTGACTCATCTTGGTCTCTTACCGGGACGATCGTGTGGGCTAAGACTGCTGTCATATTTTCCGAATAGCGTCGCCGTTCCTAAGCCGTTTAAAATTCGTCCCGAAATTGCGCCGCTCTGAGAATGCCGGATATTAACGGCGCTACTACCCAGCGTCCAATATCTTCTCCTGTTGCATCATCCCTGTGGGCTTGCAGAATCGCTCGCCAATCGATTTCTCGAATGATGTCCGTGGTAACATGTGCGTCTGTTCGACAACTGCGCATCCAAGGTGCTATCGATGAAATTCGGGTATTTCAACCAACTGCAGATGCCCAAGCCCTGGCGTGAAAATGGGGAGGTCTTGCTGTACAAAGAGGCCATGGAACAGGCGGTGCACGCCGAATCCGTGGGCTTCGATTGCTACTGGCAGACCGAGCATCATTTCTATCCGGAGATCGGCCATAGCTCGTCGCCCGAGTTGTTTCTGGCGGCGCTGGCCCAGCGGACTACAACCATACGGCTAGGGCTGGCGGTGGTAGTACTCCCCTGCAATCACCCGTACCGGGTAGTCGAATATGTGTCCACCCTGGACCATCTCTCGGACGGAAGAGTGGAGTTCGGAACAGGAAGGGGCGCCTCACCCTACCACATCGAGGCTTTCGGGATTACTTCGGACGAGTCCAAGGAGATATGGGGCGAATCACTGGACGTTATTTGTTCCATGTTCTTGAACGACCCTTTCCCCGGCTGGCAGGGCAAGTGGTACCCGGACCTGTTGGAGCGCCACTTAGTTCCCAAACCGGTCCAAAAGCCCCACCCACCGTTGTGGGTTGCCGGTAGTCAGCCGGCCACCTATGCCGAGGCGGCTCGGAAGGGTTTGGGAATCCTAGGATTCAACGGCACCGAGCCCGATGAGATTGAGCCATCAATCCGCGCTTACCGTGAGGTCCAGGCCGAATGCACGCCCGTGGGCGGTTACGCCAACCATCAAGTGGCAACTTTCATCATCGGCAACATCAATGCGGATTATACCGTCGGACGAGACCTGGCTTGCGCGGCGGCCCGGTGGTATGCCGGCGACAACGACTCTGAGTTGCAGCGGGTCCGATTTGGCGCCCACACAGGCGAGTACTACGAAAGTCAGCAGGCTACCGGGCACAGGCCCGGCGTCCGCCCAGCCATCCTCAATAGGTCGAACGAAGACCTGATCCAGGACGGCCTGGTTATCGGCGGTGACGTCGATTCGGTCTGCCGTGGGGTGGAGCGATGGGCGAAGCTGGGAATCGACCAACTCTTGATCATGATTCAGGCCGGAGACACCACCCATGACGAGGTCATGCGGGCATTGGACCTCTTTGGCTCTAAAGTCCTGCCTGAATTCCAGTAGCCACCCACGACCGGGCTCTAAATCAAGGATGGGCGAACTTTGGCCGGTGACGCCGGTTACTGAACTACCGTCCAGTTGTCTCCTTCTGCGTGGGTAATCATGTCGTTCAATATTCCCATCCACGCTCCGAAGAACGCCCCTGCTTCAGGGATTTCCATTACCCGGTTCAATTCCGCATCCATGTCGCCTAGGTCATCTAAGACCCATTCCACGACCACGCGGTCCGACCTGCCGCTGTAATAATCCGTGTAGATGCGGGTCTCCCAACCTATGCCGTAACCCTTCATCTGTGTTTCGGCTTCCTGAAAATGCTGTACTAACGACGTTGCCTGGCCGACCTTTGCGTAGAAAGTCCTGCGATGCACTATAGCCATGGTTCCTCCGAATTCTCGGTTATCACGTCGTATCCAAACTCCAATTGGCACAACTGGATTGCCTTAGAATGCTCACTAGGCTTTTTACTACTGAGGCCTTAACAGGGCCTTGCGCTCCCTGCCTGCATTCTCAGTCTCAAGATCAAGCTTCAGACCGAACCCATCGGCCAATCGTGTCAGGTAATTAAATAAACCCACGATGTGACCAACTTCTAGGCAAGCAGAATCGTCAAATCCCGTGTCCCGCAGTGGTTGCCAGTCGCTCTCAGTCATCTCTGTAGGAGTGGAGCTTAGCTTCTCCGCGATGGTGCACAACGCCTGGTCCTTTTGGGATAGATCCTGTAAATCGCGCCATCGTTTTTCTTTGATAGCTTCAACGAGTTCAGGGTTTCCGTCTTCGGCACGCAGAAACTCTGCGTGAGATTCGGTTCAATAATGGCAATCTTGGGCAACTGCCGTCACTGCTGCGACCATCTCCCGTTCCTGCCGGGTTAGGTGGCCCGGCTCGAACATCACAGTGCGAAATAAATTGCTGAACGCCGGGCCGATGTCCTTATGGGCCGACAACAGCCGTCCCATGGCAGGGATAAACCCGTAATCATAGCCGCCGGCGCGGACTCCCGGAGGAATCTGTGCACGCCGTTCCGCCTCGGTTGGGATCTTGACCCAGGCTTCCGGCTGTTTAGTTTCTTGTCCCATTGCTGTGCCTCCTGATAAAGCGGGGTTAATGCTAATTACAACGCCCCAGCCGCCCGTGCGTGGCTCTCCAGCAGGCCTGTGGTTCTTGCCGGGTCAGTCCGGCCCCAACCACATTCCGTCGCAACGCCAAAGGATGCCAGAAACTGGCTGGCGGTAGCGATCCTAGCCGCGTCGCCTTCAGCATCATCGAAGTGGACGAGCCCCAACATCACCTCGGCTTCGGCTGAGACGTTCAAGGAACGCAGAGGCTCAAAATAGCCAGCGTCCGTGCGGTCTTTGGGCACAGGCAGATGCAGGAAGTCCAAGCGGCGAGTCAACTGAGAAGCGAGCCCGTTGGCTATCTCCACCAGGATTCCCATGTCCTTGGGCATGATGAGGTGCTCGTCGGCGGGGCTGCCATAACACAGGTGGTAGCCCAACTCCACATCTTCCGGAACCAAGCCGCCAACTCGTGCCAGTTCGTCGTAAATCTGCTGCTTATAGTCAGACGGACGGCCAGCGAAAGGCTTGTAGTCTTCGAAAACCAACACCTCTTGGCAGACATCCCACTGAATGGCCAGCCGGTCGTGGGGTATGGCGTCCATTATTCCCGAGATCGCGTCGGCCAGAGCCCGTTCGTAAGCCGGCAAATAGGCGGCGCGGGCGTTAGGGCTGATGTACATGTAAGTCGTGGCCATCGGGGTAGGCATGCTGACCTGAAAGCGGACATTTGCTCCGATCACCCCCTCGTCTTGGAGCCTGGCGAAGACTTGATACGACTCCACTGCGGCATCCCGGTATCCAGTGTGGAAAGTAGTTTTCGACGGGTCGGCCCCATTCTTGAACTTCATCCACTGGGTCTCCCGAACTACTTTGCCGTCCCACTGGACAACCTGGAAGGGCTCGATCTCCGTGTCCACTTCCATGTCCGGATGATTCCCTAGCATGGCCCTCTGAAACCATATCCAGCGGTTCCGGTCGCCCGTCTCACCGTCGGGTATACGCCGGACCGAAGAACCGAGAGCCCGAGAGACCGTGCGAAAGACAGTCTCCGCATCAGGTAACGGAACGCTGCCCACCAGGTGGGCCATGCGGTTAGTGGCCATGGTGAAACTCCTATTAGAGACCCCGCCTAGCTGAGGTCCTGAAGGCGGCGGACCATCTTGCGCATCTGGGCCTCTTCGGGTTGGTCTTGACAGACAAGGGTGAAACTCACCTCGTCCAGTAGGCCTCCGTATCGTTCGACGAACTTGTCGGCGATCTCGTCGTATTCTCCGGACACGCTGAAGGCGTCGAGCATCTCGTCGCTGACCAACTCTCCCATCTGGGCCCATTCACCCTTAAGTGACATCTCGTGGAGTTGCTGGCCGGTCTCGAGGAACCCGTGGGCTTCCAATACCGGGAAATAGCTTCTGGTCGAGGCATAGAACGCGATGCGCTTGCGCACGTCGGCTTGCATCGCCCGGATGCTGGAGCGGTCCGGCCCAGTGATGATGAATCCACCGCCGGTTAGCTTCAACGCACTGCTGTCCCGGCCGGCTTTCAGCGCTCCTTTTTCCAAGCCGGGACGCACAATCTGTCTCACGTATTCCGGTGAGGTGAGACTATGCAGCATCAACCCGTCTGACACCTCTCCGGCCACCTGGCAGTTGTAGGCGTTCACGGCGGCCGTAAAGACCTCTGCCTCGGGGTACTCACTTGGGCCGGGGTCGAAGAAAGGGGTCATCAACGAAAAGTTGTAGCTCTCGCCGTGGTATTCCAGTTTCTCGCCGGTCTGCCAACTGTGCCAGATCGCTTTTAGCGATTGGACGTATTCCCTCAGCCTCGGGCCGGGCGCCTCCCACTCAGTGGAGAAGCGGCGCATGATGTGCCCCTTGACCTGTGTGCCCAGTCCTAGCCTGAACCGTCCTTTGGACAGCTCCTGCAGGTCTCTGGCCAGGTAAGCGGTAATCATGGGCGACCGTGGGAATGCAATGGCCACCCGAGTCTCAAGGATAGCCTTGTTGGTTGAGGTCGCAGCCAGGACCAAGGGCAAGAACGAGTCATGGGCGGTCTCGTTGCTGGACATGGAGTCGTAACCCATATTCTCGGCCCAAGCGGCCTCGGCAGCCACGGAAGCGAGTTTGTTGGTAGCAAGCCGGTAGGTGACTTTCATGGTTATTCCTTGCTGGCTCTCTCGGAGTTCAAGAAGACCTGGTCCGACTTGGCCGCCATGACAAAGTCGTTGCGGTGAAGGTTCCTGATCTTGTGGGTCCACCACGTGACCTGGACGCGGCCCCATTCGGTGATCAGACGTGGGTGATGCCCTTGATCCTCCGCTAGTTCTCCCAATTGGCTGGTGAAATCCATGGCCGATTGAAAATCCTTGAACTTGAAGACCCGATCCAGTTTGGGGATGCCGTTCTCATGGGTCAGTTCCCATTCAGGGACCTCAGGTTTCAGTTCAACCACCTCTTCATCGGTAACGCTGGGCGAGTCCCGGCGGCAGGCTTCGCATTTTTCGTTGTTCAATCCGGTCATTTCGACACCTCAGGGAGAGTGTATTGTTAGCGATTCTCTTCGTGCGGCAAATTTTAGCATATGTGGAATTCGAGATGAGAAAGATTCGGACCGTTATCGGCACCGGCGAGGAAGGCTATGCCGGTGACGGAGATCCAGCCAAGGCCTTCAATAATCTTGAATCTGGTGATTTTGGCGCAGGCCGGTGTTTGTTGTTCCTTGAGCGCCGCCCCGTGTGGGTTTATAGTTTGTAGACTATGGTCGATTTCAGCAGATACACCGTTTCCATCGATTACGACCGGCGCCTGTACAAGCAGGATATCGCTGGGTCGATTGCCCATGCCAAGATGCTGGCCAAGCAGGGCATCATCTCCCAAGAGGACGCCGCCCAAATCACCCAGGGTCTTCAGACCATAGAAACGGAGATCAGGGACGATACATTCCCCTGGGACCCGGCCCTGGAAGACCTGCACATGAACATCGAAAGCCGCCTGCACACCCTGACCGGAGCCACGGCCGGAAGGCTGCATACAGCCCGGTCCCGGAACGACCAGGTGGCGGTTGACCTCCGGCTCTACACCAAAACAACTATCGTTGAATTAGTTAAAGGATTGCGGGGCGTGCAAAGGGCGCTGGTTGACCTTGCCGGCCGCCACCAAGATGTGGTTATGCCTGGCTATACCCACTTGCAACGCGCCCAGCCGGTGCTTTTCGCCCACCATATGCTGGCCTACTTCGAGATGTTCCAGCGAGACATCGGCCGGTTCCAAGACTGCCACCAACGCACCGACGTCATGCCCCTAGGCAGCGGGGCCCTAGCCGGGGTGGCCTACCAGACCGACCGGGAGTTCCTGGCCGCCGAACTCGGCTTCAGCAAGATCAGCGCCAACAGCATGGACGCCGTGTCAGATCGGGATTTTGTGGTCGAATTCCTGGCCGCGGCCTCGGTCTGCATGATGCACTTCTCCCGGATGTCTGAAGAACTGGTCCTTTGGTCCAGCGGTGAGTTCGGGTTCGTCCGGCTATCGGACGATTTCACCACCGGAAGCAGCATCATGCCCCAGAAACGGAACCCCGACTTCGCAGAACTAGCCCGTGGCAAAACGGGCCGGGTCTACGGCGACCTGATCGGGCTGCTAACCACTCTGAAAGGACTGCCCTTGACCTACAACCGGGACTTGCAGGAGGACAAGGAGGGCTTCTTCGACGCCGCTGACACCCTCACAACGACATTGGACGTCTTCCAAGGCATGCTCCCCGGTATGAAGCTGAACGAGGAGCGGGTCTCCAGCCTGGCCGGCGAGAGCCAGATGCTTGCCACCGATCTGGCCGACTATCTGGTCGGGAAGGGTATGCCCTTCCGCGAGGCCCACGGCATCATGCGGGAACTGTCCCACCACTGCGACAACTGGGGAATTGGCCTCCAGAACCTGCCATTAGTGGAATATCAGAAGTTCTCAGGCCTTTTCCAAGATGACGTTTACGACATCACTGCCGAGTCGTCCGCCGCCGCCCGGGACAATCCCGGCGGCACCGCTCCGGTCCGGGTGGCTGCTGCCTTGTCTGATGCGAAGAAGATACTGGAGGCTGCCGCACATGGTTTCTGAGGTCAGGGTACTCATCGCTCCGTCGGTGTTGTCGGCAGACTTCTCCGACCTGGGCCGCCAGGTGCGGGCGGTCACCGACGCCGGGGCCGACCTGATCCACGTGGACGTGATGGACGGAGTGTTTGTGCCCGCCATCTCCTTTGGAGAGGTAGTCGTTGACGCCATCCGTGCCAACACTAATGTACCGCTGAACATCCACCTGATGATCCAGGAGCCAGAGAACCTGCTGTCCACCTTCGCTAAGGTTGAATCCGACCAGATACTGGTCCATGCCGAGGCTTGCGGGCACTTGCACCGGACCGTCTCACGCATCAAGGACAAGGGCCATCAGGTGGGCGTTGCCATTAACCCCGGGACATCCGTGAGCGCCGTTGAGGATGTGCTGTCACTGCTGGACATAGTGATGGTGATGTCGGTTAATCCCGGCGCGTCCGGCCAGTCGTTCATTCCAAAGAGCCTGGACAAGATACGGCGGCTCAAAGGAATGATTGACGACGGGAAATTCGGAACACAGATTGAGGTGGACGGCGGCATTAAGGCCGACTTCACCGCCCAAGACTCAGTGAGGGCCGGCGCGTCCATCCTGGTCGCCGGCTCAGCCATCTTCAACGACCAAGAAAGTATCCCAGAGGCGATGAAGGGTATGCGGGGATGTATTTTGGGCTGAGGCTCTAAGCTGACAGACGTCAGCAGTCACGTTTTTCTTAAAAAGAAAACTCCCTGCCCCGATGAATCGAGACAGGGAGTTTTTACATTTCGGGGCCTTTCTGCGCTAAAGAGCCGCGAAAGCCTTTTGGACCTTCTTGGATTTGTGGAGGGATCGGAGACAGCGGGTGCAAATCTTGACCTTTACCGATTTGCCTTCGCGCACCAGCGTCTGTTTGTGGACGTTTGCAAAAAACTTGGTCTTGGTGTGCCGGTTGGAGTGGCTGACGTTGTTACCCGTCATACCGGACTTGAAACAGATCTCACAGCGCATCGTTATTATCTCGTTTGCTGCCGTCTAAGCTCAATGCTGGACGGCATGGTATCTCGCTTTTAATCGATTGAATAAACGCAAATTTAACATATTAACCACGCCCAAACAACCTCTGCCGTAGGCAAGCTTCGATTTCCATCCCCGGATTAAGTGTATTATCACTAGGGATGTTAAGTCTGAATTTAGCCACAGCTTGGGAGGAGTCCATGAGAGTCATCAGAATCGCCGAGGTTGATATCGTTCCCATCGAGACCGCCACGCCCATTCCCGGCTGGACCGGCGGCGACGTCAAGCGCACCCGCCAGCCCTTGCTGCCCGAGGGCGCCAGCAAGACGTTCAACAGCAGCATAGTCAACTTTGAAAAGGGCTGCGGTACCGGCTGGCACACCCACAAGAGCGACCAGATGCTGGTTGTCACAGCGGGCGTCGGCATCGTAGCCGACGAGAACCACCAGCAGGAGATCACCGTCGGAGACGTGGTCCACGTCCTGCAGGGCGAGAATCACTGGCACGGCGCCACCGCCGACTCCTACATGTCCCACATAACCATCACTGCCGCTGAGTAGTTTTCTCTTTGACGGGGCCCCTACTTCTGCAGATCAGGGTTGCTTTTCCACTCAGGTTGGGGCGTCTCCCGGCCTATCTGTGGCACATACTCCGATGTCTCAACCATGCGGTACTTATGGATGTAGCGCGGGCAGTTCCGGTACGACTCGGTAATCCGGACGCGCACGATGAACTGGGCCTCATGGTACTCACCCAATAGCGGATCATTGTCGTCGATTGACGCCACGCCCTGGAGCCGGAGCCGTTGCTGGCCCTCAAAGTCGACGAACAGAATGCCAACGTTAGGGTTCTGCAGCAGATTGCCCATAGACTGGTATTTCCCGTTGCCGTCGTAGTTGGGGAAGGCGATAGTCCCTTCGTCCAGGACCCTGATGAAGCCTGGGTCCCCGCCCTTATATGAACAGGTGGGCAGCCCTCGGTCGTCGCAGGTCGCCAGAAAGAACATGTTGGCCGCCTCGATCATTTCGCGCTCGTTCGCCCCTAGGGTTTCGGACGTACGTTTCGCCATCTTGTCGGCCAAGTTCCGAGTCCCAAATTTTTCCTGTAATTGTCGGTTGCCCAAATGGTAGTCGTGAACCTTCATGTTGATTCTCCCGGTTAAATCGAGCGGCGGCGGTATATCTCTACAGTGGCGTTTTCGATCACCGACCCGCGGATGGGTGGGTGGGGTTTTTTCACACGGACCGAAACCGAATCCACCGGAAATTCGGCGAGCAACCGGTCGGCGATGGACTGAGCGGCTGCTTCTAGCAGGTTACGGGGTTCGCCCTCCATCACATCTCTAACGGCGCGATAGATGTGGGCGTAGCTGATGGTGTCCTCCAAACGGTCCGAGACCCCCGCCGGGCCAAGGTCCATATCCACGGCCAGGTCAACCAGGTACTCTTGACCCAGTACCCGTTCTTCAGGGTTTACGCCATGAAAACCGTAGAACCGCATGCCTTCCAACACGATACGGTCATTCTTTGATATATCGTCTTTCACGACAGTTACCGCCCTCGGGCCTCTATGGCGTCCGCGAAGGCGAGCAGGTTCTGTGCCCGTTTCACCACCGGCACGTCAACCATGCGGCCGTCTATGGCCAGAGACCCACGTCCGGCGGCTTCCGCCTCATCCCAAGCTTCTATGATCTTTCGGGCGTAGGCGACCTCTTCGGGCGAGGGACTGAAAACTTCGTTGATTATGTCGATCTGGGCGGGGTGGATGGCGTGCTTGCCGGTGTAGCCCATCTGCCGTGCCCGGTGGGCATCGGCCCGCAGCGCGTCAGGGTCCTGGAACAAGACGAACGGCGAGTCAAGTGACGCTACACTGGCTGCCCTAGCCGCCACGGGCACCAAAGACCGGGGGACATGTATCTCTTCGCCGGTGTCAGACCGCTCGATACCCATGTCGTTGGTGAAATCTTCTGCACCGAAAGCCAAGGCGATCACCCGCTGCGATGCAATCGCGATGTCACGAGCGTCGACCAACGCACTAGCGGTTTCGACCCAAGCTGATATTTTGATCGAACCCGGCTCCACGCCAGCCGACGGTTCGATTGCGCTTAGCATCCGGTCAACATCGCGGATGTTCCAGGTGGACTCCACCTTGCCCACGCTGATGCCGTACAAGTCGGGCGAGACAACAACCTCTAGCTCGGATCGGGTCAACCCGGTATCCAAGGAATTCACCCTGACCATGACCCGTTGACCCCCTCTCCGGAGGGTGGGCACCCAGTCCTTGGCCAGGTCCCTGGCGACGGTCTTCTCACCCGGTGGAACGGAGTCCTCTAAGTCAACCATGACCACATCGGCCTTGAAGGACTTGGCCCGCTCCAGCATATTTTCCCGGTTGCCAGGCACAAAGATAACGCTGCGAATTAATTCCATGTTCGATTGATGGTCCTGTTCGCTGCGGGTGATCCCGTAGCATAATGATTTCGGCTTCAGTCGTGCCAGGTAAGCGCGGCCCTGCCGCCCTATTCCATGTCTCCCCAGGTTGGTCCCCACTTGGCGTCTACTTTTAAGGTTACGTCTAGCTCCATGGCGGCGGGCATCTCGTCGAAGACCAGGTCTTTTAGGGCATCCATTTCTTCGTTGGGCGTCTCGAAGACTAGTTCGTCATGAACCTGCAACAGCATCTTGGTGCGTAGGCCTTCGGCGTCCAACCGGTTCTGGACCCGAATCATGGCCAGCTTCATGATGTCAGCGGCCGTGCCCTGGATGGGCATGTTGATGGCCATGCGCTCGGCTCCGCCCCGGACGTTGAAGTTGGGATGATTGATGTCTGGCAGGTGTCGACGGCGGCCCAGTAAGGTCTCCACGTAACGAGTCTCTCTAGCTTGAATTTTCACCGTTTCCAAATAATCGTTTATGCGTGGGTATTTGGTGAAGTAGGCCTCTATGAACGATGCCCCCTCATCTCTGCTGAAGCCAGTTTGCATTGATATGCCGTGGGCGGACAGGCCGTATATCACACCAAAATTCAGCACCTTGGCTATGCGGCGTTGTTCCGCGTCCACATCGTTCAACGGAACATCGAACATCAACGAAGCCGTAGACGAGTGGATGTCTTCGCCCCGGTGGAAAGCCTCCAGCAAGCCCGGGTCCTGAGATAGGTGAGCCAGCACCCTCAACTCGATTTGGGAGTAGTCAGCGGAGAACAGCAGCCAATCCGTCGAGTCGGCCACGAACGCCTTCCTAACCTGGCGTCCCATCTCAGTGCGGACGGGTATGTTCTGCAGATTGGGATCACTGCTAGACATGCGCCCCGTGGCTGAGCCGGTCTGGCTGTAGCTGGTATGCACCCGACCTGTCGCTGGGTTTACCATGTCTGGAAGGGCATCCAAATAAGTCGACTTCAGCTTGGACACCTGGCGGTATTCTAGGATCTGATCCACCACCGGATGCAGGCCCTTCAGTCCTTCCAGGGAATTGGCATCGGTGGAGTACCCGGTCTTAGTGCGTTTGGTCTTAGGCAGGCCGATCTCATTGAAAAGAACGTCGCTCAGCTGTTGCGGCGAGTTGATATTCACTGTGTGGCCGATAGACTTGTAAAGTTCCTCTTCCGTCTGGAACATCTGCTCCCGGAGGTCCTCCGACATCTCGCGCAGGGCGGCAGCGTCTAACTTGATGCCGTGGCGCTGCATGGTGACCAGAACCGGAACTAGGGGCATCTCCATGTCGGTCATCAGCGAGCTCAAGCCCTCCCGGACAACAGGTTCCTCAAAGGCCAGGCGGAGACGTCCGGTCATATCAGCGTCGGCAGCAGCGTAGGGCGCGGCCTGGATGATGTCCACTTTGTCAAAAGTGATCTGCTTGCGGCCGGTGCCGATCAGTTTAGCGATCGGCGTCATCTCCTGGCCTAAGATGTCCTGCGCTAGGCCTTTCAGGCCCAATTGGACATGGCTGAGGAGATGGGCGGCAACCATGGTATCGAAATCGACCCCTTGGCAGATTATGCCGTGGCTGGCCAGTATCGTCATATCGTAATTGGCGTTATGGGCGCACTTGCTGATGTCCGGCGACTCGAACAACGGGCGCACCGCCGCCAGCACCTCTTCCATGGGCAACTGTTCGCCCTCTTGATGGCCCACCGGCACGTACCAAGCAACCGACGGTTCGGTGGAGAAGCTGATGCCGACCAAGCCGGCCTGCACCGCATCGAGACCCGTGGTCTCAGTATCGAAGGAAAAGCTGCCGGCCTCATGCAATAACGCCAGCATCTGATCCAACTGTTCCTTTTCCTGCACCACCGTGTAATTGGCGCCCTCACATGGGGCCTGGGCAGGGGAACATGAATCTACGGATGAGCCCTGAGACCCGCCAGTTTCCGGGACGCGCGGGATGACGGTGAAGAATTCAAGCTCGGTCATCAAGTCGACCACCGCAGTCCGGTCGAAATCGCCAAACTTAGCCTTTTCTAGATCAAGCTCCACCGGGCTCTCTAGGTCGATGGTCATCAGTTCCCGGTTCGAGAATGCCCGGTCCTTGAACTCCTCCAGAGACTGTTTAACGCTGGGGCGGGTCACCTCTTCAAGATGCTCGTAGATACCTTCGAGATTCTGGTAGTCGTTGAGCAGGGCGATGGCCGTTTTCTCTCCAACTTTGGGCACACCGGGGATATTGTCCGAGGTGTCGCCAAGCAAGGCCTTGAAATCGGTCTGCTGTGAAGCAGTAAGGCCCGAATAACGCTCGGAAAGCGCTGCCTCGTCATAAACTTTTCGGTCTTGAATGCTGGAGGCCAGGTCAACTCTGACCTTAGGCGAGATCAACTGGAATGTATCCCGATCGCCGGTTAGGATGACCGAATCTAGGCCCATCTTTTCGGCCTGTACAGACAGGGTTCCAATGACGTCGTCCGCTTCCCAACCCTCCAGTTCAAATACAGCAACGCCGAAGGCCTCCATCAACTGCTTCACGCGACCGAATTGGGGCCGAAGTTCTTCGGGCGTCGATTCTCGCTGGGCCTTGTATTCGGGGAACTGCTTGTGGCGGAAGGTGGGCGCTGACATATCGAAAGCGATGGCGCAATAAGCGGGGTTCCATTCGTTGAGCGCCCGTAGAAACACGTTGGCGAACCCATAGACCCCGGTCACGTCCTCGCCGGTGGCATTCACAGTTAGATGCCGCTGGGTGGAGATCGCCCTGAAAGAACGATGGACCATGGCGTGACCGTCCATGATCATCAGCAGGGGCTCACGTTCTATCGGCGCCGGTGCGGCAGGCGTCACCGGCGCAACCGGAGCGACAGCAACTTCTACCCGGTCGTCTCCGAACATGGGAAGGGTATGGGCTTGTTCATCCGCCATAACGGCACCTCGGATCAGTTCCGGCTAGCCTGGAAAACGGGCGGCTCAGGTGGCCGCATTATACATTAGCCTATCCGCGCGCCTGGCGGTGTCAGTGGCATCATGTTCTTGGGCCACCTCACTGCCTCAGACCGCCCCATGTTAAAATACAGGCTGAATCATGAAGCGACCACTAAAGTCCGCTCTGGGACTGGAACGACTAAAGCCGTGCCTCTTTACGAATACCGCTGCAATGACTGCCAACAAGTGACCTCTGTTTTGGTCCGGACCCCGTCCGCCAACAAACAGCCGACCTGCGAACATTGCCAAAGCGCGAAGATGGAGAAGCTGATCTCAAAATTCTCCTTCAAGGCGTCTTGGGGCGACAGTCTCAACTGGGCGCCCAGCCGAGAGACGACCAGCGATGTGGATGAGAGCAGCGGGGCCAATATCGACAAATACATGGGCCGGATCAAAAAGGAAATGGGCGGCCAAACTACCTCAGATTTCAATCGCGAACGCCGGGACATGAAAAACTCGTAACGATTGAAAGCTTTCACCTATCGGTGGTCAGTTTTCAGGTTTTCGGAGATAGCTCTCGATGCCTATATATGAATACCGCTGCCAGACCTGCTCGAAGGTCTCATCGTTCTTCCTGAGGTCTATCAACAGTGAAGTAGAGCCGGTCTGCTCCTACTGTCAGAGCAAAAACATGGAGCGGCGTATGTCTTCGTTCGCCATGGGCAAGACCGTAGGCTCGGTCCACGAGAAATTCGCCCCGGGCAGCGAACACCGTTCTCCCGATTACTACAGCGACCCCAGAAACATCGGTCGCGGCGTGGAAGCCACATTCACCAAATTCGGCATGGAAATGCCACACACCGTGCGAGACAACATAGACGCCGCCCGCTCCGGAGAAACACCCCAGGGTTTGGAGCTATGACCAGCGCCGGTCCCAATCCCAGTCAAAGCCATTACCAGGTCATCTTCCACTGCATCGAATCTGCGTCCCGGTTCGTCCCGCCGGTAATATCGCCCGCACCAGCCCTGCAGAGTCTGCGTGACTTGATTCCGTCCCTGCCCGCCGCCTCCGCCATGGCCGAGACTGACGACGGCCCGCCCACGTCGGCACAACAGACCTTGGAGCTGGTCGGGGTGGCTGCCGAGATGTTATCCCACCTGGATGAGTCATCTTCCGCCAACCCCCTTGGCTGGGAGACTGTGTCCGGAATCGGCCGCGTCCTTGACGAACTCATCGGTCAACTCGGTGCTACCGTGCGCCGGGAGAAAGCGGACTTGGTGCGAGGACTTTACGTGATAATCGACCCTCAGGTCACCGGTGGCCGCGACCCGCTAACCATCGCCCGGGCTGCCATCCAAGGCGGGGCGCGGATGCTGCAACTTAGGGACAAACTACGGGACAAAGGCGAATCTCTGCCCCTAGCCCGTGAACTGCAAACAGTTTGCCACCAGGCGGGCGCGTCGCTGATCCTAAACGACCACGCCGACGTTGCTGCCATCGTTGGCGCGGCGGGACTCCATGTGGGACAGACCGATCTGCCCGTGGAACAAGCCAGGCAGGTGCTGGCGCCGCACCAAGTGTTGGGCCGGTCCAACCATGAGATCGAAGAACTGGTGGAATCCGAGCGAATGGGCGCTGATCACGTGGCCTTCGGCGCCATCTACCACACAGACACCAAGGGGGTGGGGCGCCCTCCTCAGGGCATCGACCGGCTACTGGTGGCCCGGGAAACAGCGCAAACGCCATTGGTGGCAATCGGCGGCATCAACGCCGAGAACGCCGCACCGATCATCGAGGCCGGGGCCGACGCCATCTGCGTAACGGCAACTGTAGGATCAGCGGCGGAGCCCGAGGCTGCCGCTGCCAAGCTGGTTAAAGTGATTGAAGAGGCAGGAGGACGAGTCTGATGCCATCTCGTTATAGCGCTGACCTATCAGCCATCGGAACCTCTGTAATTAACGAGCTTACCGAGTTGAACCGAGACCGGGAGCTGGCATTGTCGGTTTCCCGAGAGGTTGTTCGGTTCTCTGCCAACGCCATCCGGGCCGTTCACCGCGGCGAATTCGAAGACGCCCGTGACCTGATTTGCAAGGGCGACACCCGGCTGCGCGAGGCAGACCATATCCAGGAAACCAGTCCCCAGATATTCAATGCCGGGTTCATGAACGACGCCCGAAAAGAGTTCACTGAAGCCAACGTAACTCTAGCGGTAATCTCGGGAGCCAAGATCCCGACCATCAGCGACCTAAAGGTGGACGCAGGGGCCTATATCAACGGTATGGCGGAGGTTATCGGCGAACTGCGCCGTTACATCCTAGACGCACTGCGGCGGGACGCCATCGACGGCTGCCAAGAGTTCATGGACCTCATGGACGAGATGTACAGCGTGCTCGTGACGATTGACTTTCCAGAGGGCGTGACCAGCGGACTCCGGCGCAATACCGACGCCATGCGCGGCGTGTTGGAGCGCACCCGAGGGGACCTGACCATGGCCCTTCGCCAGCATTCGTTGGAGGCCCGCCTCGCTGAATGGGAGAACAACCGGAACGGCGCCTAAATTTAGTACCAGCGTGCGAAATTGACATTGACCTAGCTCTGGGCCGAATCTACGATTCTCCAGACCCGTTCGGCCTCCCTTAAAAGCGAACCGTCCAGCCAATCATCCGAGGGAGCAAAAAAATGCTTTCAAATTCTAATTCCACAGCATCTCCGGAGGTCCTCGAGGAGTTTTACCGCGAGTTGGAAGGCTTCAGCCTGGCACCTCTGTGGCAGGTGCAGGAGACTGCTCTGGTCGATGAGCCGACCAGCAAGGCGTCGCCTTACATCTGGCGCTGGAAGGATCTGGAGCCCCGAGCGCTGCGCGCCGGTGAACTGATCGGGACCGCAGATGCCGAACGCCGGGTGTTGATGTTGCTTAATCCCAGCATCAAAGACCGGATCGCAACCACCAACAGCCTGTTTTCAGGGCTGCAGATCGTCATGCCAGGCGAGGCCGCCAGGGCCCACCGGCACACCCCTTCCGCGCTGCGCTTCATCATCAATAGCGGCGGCGGTTACACCACCGTCAACGGGGACCGGATCCCGATGTCTCCCGGCGACCTGATTCTGACCCCCAACTGGACCTGGCACGACCATGGCAATGAATCGGGCGACCCAATCATCTGGTTGGATGGCTTAGATATACCTTTGGTGCACCTGCTGGAAGCTGTTTTCTTCGAGCCCTATCCCGAGGATGTGCAGCCGGTGACCGAGCCCATCGATTCCACCACAGCCAAATATGGCGTGGGAACTCTGCGCCCCGTTTGGGAAGATGCGTCCAAAGAAAGCTATTCTCCGCTGATGCGCTACCCCTGGGAACAGACCTGGGCCGCGCTACAGCGGTTGGCCCCAACCGCCGACGGAAGCCCCTTCGACGGCGTGATCATGGAGTACACCAATCCCAATACCGGTGGGCCGGTGATGCCCACCATTGCCTGCCACGTGCAGTTGCTCCGACCCAGTGAGCGGACCAAGGCCCACCGCCACACCAACGGGACCATTTATCACGTTGTGCAGGGGGAAGGCCATTCAGTCGTCCACGGCCAGAATATGGAATGGGAACCCAAAGACGTTTTCTGCGTGCCCGGCTGGACCTACCACGAGCACGTGAACGCGTCGGTCACGGAGCCCGCGGTCCTATTCAGCTTTACCGACACGCCTGTATTGAAGTCCTTGAGTCTGCTCCGTGAGCAGGCCCACCCAGAAGACCACCAGTAACCTAATCAATATCTAGTCCGCCTTTTATTAATCCGGAGCCGATCAAATGCCCGAGATGAAAATCAGCTTTCTTGGTACGGGTTCCGGCACCCCGAGCAACCGTGCCCATACCGCCATGGTCTAAGACTGTGACGACGGCACTAGGCTGCTGATCGACACCAGTTCCGGGAATTCGGTGGCCCGCGGCGGTTCCGATTTGGGCATCCCGGTAGAGAGTTTCGACAAGGTCCTGCTCTCCCACCACCACCCTGACCATATGTCCGGATTGATGTTCGTTCAATTTGTTCGC
>Ga0209019_1000008_pt1 | contig 74963 bp, 83 predicted proteins | sample METZYME_3_300m_FD_187549 | JGI IMG/M metagenome (GOLD analysis project Ga0209019, IMG submission 187549) | Marine microbial communities from oxygen minimum zone in mesopelagic equatorial Pacific - METZYME_3_300m (SPAdes) (version 2) | ecosystem: Environmental > Aquatic > Marine > Oceanic... | reverse complement strand
ATTCGTCAACCGGGTCCTCTGCGGTCACAGCGTCATCAGCTGCTGGTTCAGCCGGAACTTCGGACTCAGGAGCGGTCCCTGCCTTGTCAGATAGAGACTGAAGCAAATTCGCCATCTCCGACAACAAATTGTTCATCATTGATGCCATCTGCTGCAGCGGTGCCGCCAGGCCACCTGCCAGGGAGGTCAATAATTCATCACGAGATGGGAGATCGGCGAGCTCTCGGACTTGAGCTTCATCAAGGACTTCACCGTTTAGAAGGCCGCCTTTGATGATCAAAACCTCATTGGTAGAGGCGAATTCTTTCAGAGCTTTTGCGGCAGCCCCGGGGTCTTTCTCCACAAAGGCCAACGCTGTCGGCCCCACGAGCATTTCAAGAAGACTTTCAGGGGTGCCTTCCGCCAGGGCCAGACGTACGAGGGTGTTCTTGTAGATCTTGTAGATGGTGTCCGCGTCACGAAGCGCGGCTCGAAGTTCTGCCATCTGGCTGACGTCGAGACCTCGATATTCGGTAACAAGCACGGCCTCGGCTTCACCGAAGCGTTCCCGGACGTCTTCGACAACGGAGGCTTTTTCCGCTCGCGGTTCTCGTTCCATGTCTCACCCCCTCCTTGGGTAGTCGGTGCTCGCGGAGCGAACACCGAGGCCAAGGTCCAAAAGTGCGACCAGGAACAGCAGGGTCCGCCTCATCGGGCTCAAGACGGTTACCCAATCCTGACTTAGGGCCTGCGGCCACCGGAGGTCTTCGGCGAGCGAAATTTAATTGTCAGATCAGGCTAGGGGCGTCATTTGCGAAAGCAAACTGGCTACTCGTCAAGATTACGAATTTGTTTATTCGCTGACTTTGGTTGGGTCGACTTTGACACCGGGACCCATGGTCGATGAGAGGGTGATTTTCTTGATGTACCTGCCCTTGGTAGAGGCTGGGCGGGCACGTTCGATTTCATCCATGACAGCAGCGAAATTAGCGATTAGGTCGGTGGCTCCGAAGCTGGTTTTCCCAATCGCGAGTTGCACGTTGCCGTATTTGTCTGTTCGGTACTCGACCTTGCCACCCTTAAATTCGCCCACAGCTTTTCCGATGTCAGTGGTTACGGTTCCAGACTTGGGGTTCGGCATTAGGCCGCGGGGGCCGAGCACTCGCCCAAGTTTGCCGACTAACGGCATCATGTCTGGTGTCGCTATCGCTAGATCAAACTCGGTGAAACCACTTTCGATTCGCTCAGCGAGATCTTCAGCTCCGACAACATCTGCTCCCGCTTCGGTGGCTTCTGCGGCAGCGTCTCCTTGGGCGAACACTGCGACGCGCACGTCTCCACCTGTTCCCGAGGGCAACGCAATAGTTCCCCGCACCATCTGGTCGGCTTTACGAGGATCAACCCCCAGCCCGACCGCGATGTCTACCGCTTCATCGAACTTGGCAGAGGCCAACTCTTTAACTATCTCGACTGCCTGGGCCGGTTCGTGAAGTGTTTGTCTGTCGTAGCGGCCGACTGCGTCGGAGTATTTTTTCCCACTCATGGGTTTCGCCTTTCAGCTACCTCTTCGTACGCGTCCACCGGGCGAGGTCCTCCCAGTGCGCGTTTATTGGTCAGGAACCTTCGACTTCAATCCCCATTGAACGAGCAGTTCCAGCGACTTGCAGTTTGGCGGCCTCAATATCGTTGGCGTTGAGATCGGGCATTTTAATGTTGGCAATTTCTTCTAGCTGGGTCTGTGAGATCGACCCAACGGGTTCTCCTCGCCCTGGTTCCTCTGCCGCTTTTTCGAGCCGAGCGGCTTCGCGAACTAGAACCGAAGTAGGCGGGGTCTTAGTAATGAAAGTGAATGAGCGATCTTCAAAGATAGTGATTTCAACAGGAACGATGGATCCTCGTTGGCCTTCGGTCTGAGCGTTGTAGGCCTTACAGAAGTCCATGATCTGAACTCCATGGGGGCCAAGTGCTGTACCGACAGGTGGAGCGGGGCTTGCCTGTCCCGCAGGGATCTGAATCTTGACTATTGCGGCGACTTTCTTTTTCGCCATGAACGTTCTCCGTGTGGGTGGGGCTCAAGCGTCAGCAAGAGCGAGACATGTCATTGTTTCGGGTGGATCTTGAGATGACAACCAACCCGGGCTCAAATTTTAGCTACTTGTGCGAAATCCAGTTCAACTGGGGTCTCTCTACCGAAGATATTGACTAGCACTTTGATTTTCAGTTGCTCTTCGTTGATCTCGACAATTTGACCTTGGAAATCCGCGAATGGGCCTTCTTTGATGCGCACGCTTTCATTGAGTTCGTATAGGAGGCGGGGTTTAATTTTCCGCTGAGGTTCATCCCCGTCTTTCTTTACAGCGAGGAAGTTATCGACTTCTTTGCGTCGCAACGGCGAAGGTTTGCCGCCTGGTCCTGCGAACCCTGTCACCCCCGGGGTATTTCGGATCATGTGATGAACATCGTCATTCCTGCGGCAACGAATCAACAGGTAGCCCGGGAACATCTTTTTTTGGACGACGACTCGTTGACCATTTTTGAACTCGGTCACGTCTTCCATGGGAACGGCGACTTCGTAGATCTTGTCTTCCATGTCAAATGACTGGACTCGGGCCTCCAGGTTTTGTTTGACCTTCTTTTCGTAACCAGATTGGGTGTGCACCACAAACCATTTACCCGGTCGGTCGTATGCGGAGACTTCTTCCTCTGCTACTTCGAGCAGAGCATCTTCGTCGAGGACGTCGTCTTTCTCAGAACTTGCGGGCTGCTCCAGTCCGGGCTTGTCCGACTGGCTGCTGCCGTCGTCAACTGCAGCCAAGGTCTCTGAATCCGCTGCGGTTTCAGTGCCCAACAAGCGGCGGGCTGCTGCCATGGGATCGGGGGTTGAGGAATCGGTGTCAGTCATTAGTTCACATCGAAGAGGCGCAAGACCCCTTCGCCAGTTAGGTAATCAAGTCCTGCGATTAAGGCAGTCAAGACGACAATGGTGAAGAACACAACCACTGAGTAGTTGATGATCTCATCTTTGGTGGGCCACACCACTTTGCGCAGTTCGCCCTTTACCTCGCGCGCAAACTGAGTCGGGCCTGCTCGTTCGGTGTCACTGGGGTTACCTGCGGCCGGGCCGCGACGATCACGGTTGGCTATAGGAGCACCATCGGCGCTCATTTCTCCCTGCTTTTGCAGGTGCCTTCGTGTCTGTCGGTTCATTGCCATGGGTCGATGCCGTGTGTTCGGGCCCGGTTTCGGGCGGGGTTGGGTCTGCCATTGCGGACAACAGCTAAGCAGGGCAGGAGGGACTTGAACCCACAACCTTCGGTTTTGGAGACCGGTGCTCTACCAAATTGAGCTACTGCCCTCAGCGGAAGGGAACTTCCTAGTGATGAGGCAGTAAAAAACGATAGCAGCGGGCTTGTAGGTTTCCTTTCTTGGGCAGGCATAGATGCAGTCCTAGCTCGCCCGGGAAGCACGCCGACGGCTCGATCGCGAACCAATTCCTATGAGTAGCGCCAGCGCCACCACACCCATTCCGGCAAGTTTGGAACGTTGACGACGAGCGATAGCAGGGCTTCTGTCCAGGGCGTCGATCGTGTCAAGCACGCGGTTCAACACGCCATCTGGCACCGGAATCTCACTTCTTAACCCTTGTAGTTCCCTTTGCAGACGACGCTCTCGCGACATTTCAGCTTGGCATCGGAGGCAATTGCGGGCGTGTTCTCGAAGCTTTAACGACCCGATGATTTCACCGCGGGCCATTGCTCGGACCTGTCTTTTATTACGGTCACATTGCATGTCGGGCCTCGTATGCGTCGTCAGTCGTGTACTTGTTGACCACCTCTTGACTCGATTCCATGGCCGCTCGTAAGCGTTTTCGTCCACGATGCAGCCGCACCTTTGCTGCGGTGGCAGAAATCCCCAGTTGAGTTCCAATTTCGGAGTGCGGCAGATCGAATATGTCTCGCAGGACGACGGTGGCACGAAGGTTCGGTGGAAGTCCTTCGAGAGCTTCTACAAGTTCGGTGCTGAACTCGATGTCGGTGAGACGACGCTCTGGGTAATGGTCGGAAATGGTGTCAACAACGTCGTCATTAATTTGGTCACACTGAAGACGGTCGCGGTTCTTGATCAGGGTGTTGGCGCAGTTGAGAGTTATGCGGTGTAGCCATGTGGTGAATCGAGCTTCACCCCGAAAATCGATTAAGCCCTTGTAGGCACGAAGATACGCGTCTTGAACCACGTCAAAGGCATCGTGGTGATTTCCTGTAAGGCGCGCAGCCAAGAGAAATATATCGGCGTAGGTTTCTTCGACTAAACGAGCAAATGCAGCATCGTCGCCCGCGCGGGCTGCGTCAACGTCTGCCCGAATCTCCTCTGAAGGCATAGCGTGACGCTACTCGCCCGTTTCCCCCTTCGTGGTCTCCAACTACAGCGTCTCACCTATGCCGGGGGCCGGGAATTAGTAGCACCTTGGTGATGCCGAACCTCGGCCGGTTGACCGAGGGTTGTAGCGGGACCGGGACTCGAACCCGGGACCTCACGATTATGAGCCGTGCGCTCTGACCAACTGAGCTATCCCGCCATGCTCTTTCGAGCGAGCCCCGTGCCGGAATCGAACCGGCGACACCAGCCTTACCATGGCTGTGCTCTACCGACTGAGCTAACGGGGCAACCATGAGCGGGCAAGCCCGCACAAACGTGAAAGCATACGGATCATCCCTAATGTTCCACAACCCCTTGAGCACTACCCTTGTTGATATGCGGATCCGCTTAGCCGAGCTTTCCGACGCTGCGGCAATCGCTGAGATCTACAACTACGAGGTGCTCTCGGGGGTTGCGACCTTCGATTTGGTGCCAAAGTCCCTTGATGAGCAGCGTGATTGGCTGCGCGATCGTTCCGGGGCACTTCCTTGCATTGTCGCTGTTGACGACGACAGGACCGTAGTGGGGTGGGCTTGTCTTTCTAGGTATCGAGACCGGCCGGCGTACGGAACCAGCGTCGAGAACTCTGTTTATGTTCACCCTGATCACCAGGGAAAGGGCGTGGGGAATTTGTTGATGAGCGAATTGGTTGAACTGGCAGACCAGCACGGATTCCACTCAACGTTCGCTCGAATCGCTGGCGAAAACCCCATATCAGTTGCTCTTCACGCTAAATACGATTTCCAACTCGTCGGGGTCGAAAAGGAAGTCGGAAGGAAATTCGGTCGCTGGTTAGACGTCACAGTGATGCAGCGGCTTACCCCCAAGGAGTGAATTCAGGCTCCGTCACTTTAGAAGTGCCACGGAAAGCGTTTAAAGTTCTGTTTCCGTTTTTCGAGGAACGCATCGCGGCCCTCTTCGGCTTCTTCGGTTCCATAGGCCAGCCGAGTCGCTTCTCCGGCAAACACCTGTTGACCGATGAGGCCGTCGTCAGTGAGATTCAACGCAAACTTTGCCATTCGTTGCGCGGTCGGTGACTTTGAATTGATTTCTTCGGCCCATTCCAACGCCACTGCTTCCAAATCTGTGTGATCAACCACAGCGTTGACATCTCCCATCAAGAATCGTTCTTCAGCGTCGTAGGTTCGTCCAAGGAAAAAGATTTCTCGTGTCTTCTTTTGCCCGATTTGTTTGGCGAGGTAGGCCGATCCGAAGCCACCGTCAAAGCTTGCTACGTCGGTGTCGGTTTGCTTGAACCGCGCGTGTTCACGACTGGCGATGGTTAAATCGGCCGTGACGTGAAGACTGTGTCCTCCTCCCGCGGCCCATCCGGGGACAACGCAGATAACAACTTTCGGCATCATTCGAATCAAGCGTTGGCATTCGAGAATGTGCAGTCGTCCGACTTGTGCAGGGTCAATGGTGTCGCTTGTTTCACCGTCGGCGTACTTGTAGCCATCTTTTCCGCGAATTCGTTGATCACCGCCTGAGCAAAAGGACCACTCGCCATCTTTGGTGGACGGACCATTTCCAGTGAGAAGCACGACTCCTACGTCGGTGCTCATTCGGGCGTGGTCAAGCGCCTTGTACAGTTCGTCGACGGTGTTCGGTCGAAAGGCATTGCGAATGTCGGGTCGGTCGAAAGCTATGCGCACGGTGCCTTGGTTTACGGCGCGGTGGTAGGTGATGTCTTGGAACTCGAACCCTTCGAGTTCCTTCCATTGCGACGGGTCGAAGACGTCAGAGACATTCTGTAGATATGACATTGGACTCCTGAACCATTAGATGGCAACGGAACGTAGATTAGGGGCGGACGTTCCAGGGGGCATCATGAAGTTTGGTCTTAGGTATTGCAACACGGATAAGTATGCGGTTGATACGGCTCTAGGAGTTGAGTTGGTTCAGGCCGGTGAAGAGGCGGGGTTCGAGTCAGCTTGGACCGTAGAACATACGGTCATTCCGTCTGGTTATGAGTCTGTTTACCCCTATAGCGAGTCTGGGAAAATTGCGGGCGGCGCGGAGGATCTCATCCTCCCGGACCCGTTGATTTGGATGGCTCATATGGCAGGAGTTACAAACAAAATTAAGTTAGGTACAGCGATTCTGATTCTGCCGCAGCATTCGCCTGTGGTGTGCGCGGCGCAAGTCGCGACCTTGGATTATATGTCCGGGGGTCGGATTCTTCTGGGTATAGGTGTGGGCTGGCTCAAGGAAGAATTTGAGGCTATTGGTGCGCCTTTCGAACGGAGAGGCCCTCGAACTGACGAGTATGTCGCCGCGATGCGCGAATTGTGGGCAAATGATTGCGCCACCTTCCACGGAGAATTCGTTCATTTCACTGACACGTACTGTTTGCCTAGGCCAGTCAGTGGCGCTGTTCCCATCATCGTGGGGGGAGATACTGACTACGCGGCAAGACGCGCCGGTCGTTTAGGGGACGGTTATTTCCCGGCTCGAGATACTCCTCAAGAGAGGATCGATCTGGCTCGTAGAACAGCTGAGGAGTGTGGGCGAGATCCTGCGGTTCTCGAGATCACGATGCCGATGCCGGAAGATCCCGACGATGTCCCGAAGATGAAAGCCCGTGGCGTCGACCGACTCGTGGTCCCTGTCACGGCTATGGCGGGTATGCCTACGTTGATCGATTCACCCGAGACTGCTTTGCGTTTCGGCGACATCATCGCGAAATATGCAGACCTCTAGATTTACGCCCACCCAGTGGATGTGAATCGCGCTAGATCGTCGCGGTCGTACTGATCAACTAGCCCGACCTCCCAGTGGAGGTAGTCCTGCATGGCTTGTCGTGCTGCCGGCATTCCCGCACGAACGAGCGATTCGGTCCCAAGAATGCTGTCGGCGGTGTCGGGGTCGTGCGGAACCACGACTTGGGGAGTATCGAGAGGCAGGTCATCGGTGTCAACTTCGAGCGGTCCTTCGTTAACGCCTTCATCTAAGACGTAGGTTTCCCATCCCATTTCCAGTAACCATGATGCGGTCATGGTTGATCGGGTGAGGTCGTCATCAGCTAGGACTAAGCGGGCTCCTCGAGTAATCGCGTACTCATCAGTGTTTTGGACTAGTTGGCCTCCCGGAGCGTTGCGAAAATCAAAAAGGTGGCCTTTTTCGTATTCGTGCGGGGTGCGTACATCGAAAAGATAAAGCGTGCGGTCTTCGTCAGTTCCCCATTGATTGATGGTCGCACGGTTTATACGCCTGACGTTAAAGCGCTCCGCTACTTGGGTTGCCGCTAATGACGCCCGCTTCCGACCCGAAGGGGTGGGGGTGGGGGCAAAATTGGCTTCACCGTGATCGAGGGTCAGGTCGGCAAGTTCCCATCCCATCGTTCCGTTTTCTAGCGCGACGACCCGACTTGGGATTCCCGCACGAATTAGTGATTCCGTCCCCAGAATGCTCCGGGTGCGCCCGGCGCAGTTCACGACGATAGTGGCCTCTTCATCTACGAGATCAAACGCCCGATGTACGAGTTCTCCACCTGGACATGATCTTGCTGTAGGGATGCTCATCTGGTGGAATTCCCGTTCGGTACGCGAGTCAAGGATGGTTAGCGGACGTTTTTGTTCCATCCATTGGTGGAGTTCTGTGGCTGACACACGGGGGGTGCCATATTGTCGTTCGACTAATTCGCCAAAAAGTTTTGATGGGACGCTCACTCCTGAATAGAGCTCGTAGCCTGCGTCCCTCCAGGAGTTGATTCCGCCTTCGAGAATGGACACGTTGGTCCATCCGTCGGAAGCCAGGATTCCTCGCAGATTGTCGGCTTCGTCTCCGCCGTTGTCCATGACTACCACCCTGGTAGACCGCCGCGGAAGCAGAATTGGTGCTGCACTCTTCGCATCGGCTGCACGCATATTCGCGGCCCATAGAAGATGTCCTCGGCTGTATGACTCATTGTCGCGGGCATCAACGATTGCGAGCTCGTTCTCATCGAAGAGAGCGGTCGTTAGTTCGCGCGCCGTAATCGTGGGAGTCACGACCTGGCATCGATGATTGGGAATTGGACTTTCATGGTTCGCCACTCTTGCTGATGCTCATCCCAGTAGTTCCGGGCGGGAAGGTCAAGAAGATCGTGGCCGTAGCAATGGAAGTTCAGTGCTCCGCCTGTTACGTGGATCGAATGAACATCATCGGGAAGAAAGGCGATGCCCCGTCCCGGCCGCACCGCGAATTCTTCTGCAACCCGCGGTGGCCCGTCGCCAGCAACGTTGTCGTATCTGCGGTTGATTTCTTCTCCCTCTAAGCCGACGATGCAAGCCCAGGTGAGGTGGTCGTGTGGAGGGGCCTCGGTTACGTCCTTCACGGATTGGACGTAGAGCGCAAAACGATGGTCTTGGTCCTGGGACAAGAGGTACATCGTGCTCCCGTCCCTTGATTCGTCTGAGGGAAAGTCGGTCCACGGAAAGAGGTCGCTGTGTTCTGCGAGTTGTAGTAGCCGGCGTCGGATCAGTTCTACGGCATCTCGATTAATTCCGTCCGCGTCAATGGCTCGAATATCGGCCATTGCTGCGGCGACTGCTGTTGCTCGTTCAACGTTGTTGCTCATTTCCGAACCAGCACTGGTCTCAACTCAACGACCCTTCCATTGTGGCGGTCGTTTCTCAGCAAAAGCGACGGGTCCTTCGATGTAGTCCTCGCTTTTCGTCATAGCTTGCACGGCTGGATATTTGCCTTCGTGGGCTGCACGCACTCCTGCATGGTCAAGCCCTTGCATCGCGGCCTGTTTAGTGGCTCGGATCGACATCGGTGAGCATTCGAGGATCATCTCTGCCCAGCGATGTGCTTCGCTCAGAGCTTCGCCCTCGGGTGTCACCGCGGTGACGAACCCTAAGTCGTATCCCTCTTGTGCATACACGTGACGGCCAGTCAGCATCATGCCCATAGCGCGTTTAAGACCAATCTGTCGGGGAAGACGATGTACTCCAGCCGCTAGCGCGGCGAGCCCAACCTTGGGTTCAGGAAGAGCCATTCGCGCGTTCTCGCTCGCGACGATCATGTCGCAGGCCAGCGCGATTTCGAAGCCTCCTCCCATCGCCACTCCGTTGACCGCAGCAATTACCGGTTTTTCTAGGTCCCAACGCGAGGTAAGACCCCCAAAACCACTCGGAGGCATCGCTGACCGGTCTCCCCCTTCAGCTTGGTAGCGAAGGTCGTTGCCTGCGCTAAAGGCTCGGTCACCGGCACCGGTAACAATGGCCACCCACAAGTCGGGGTCGCTTTGAAACTCGTCAAAAAGTTCAGCCATTTCCGCATTGCCGGGCGGATGAAGAGCGTTCATTCGTTCAGGTCGGTTAATGGTGACGGTGAATATTCGACCGTCGCGTTCTGCGTAACAAGAGTCAGCCATGGCCAGAAGTTAGCTCGCGGCTCTTCGTGACCGCCCAAACTTTCTGGCGCTAGCCGAAATTTGTGAGCGGTAAAGCTGCAGGGCGGGCCTCCCCAATTGACGGTCCTGGTCTCAGATCTTTTCGACGTGCCGTCAGACGCGACAAACGGCAAGCCATCGAAGACTCGCCGTTTGTGGTGGGCCGGGGAGGATTCGAACCTCCGTAGGTGTGAACCGACGGGTTTACAGCCCGTTCCCTTTGGCCGCTCGGGCACCGACCCAACGGCGGACACGTTATCGGGTCGCTGTGGTCGCCCCAATGAGTGCTGTAGCCAAATGCGGTACCGAGAGCAGGCGAAGGTGGGTATATTTCGCGGCATGCCTTCATTTGACGTGGTTTCTCAAATCGATATGCAGGAAGTTCGTAACGCTGTGGATCAGGCTGCCAGAGAGGTCAGCACCCGATACGACTTCAAAGACACCGGATCCGCAGTAGCTCTGAGCGAGGTGGAGATATCTCTCTCTAGCAACAGTGAAGATCGTTTAAACGCTCTGAGACAGGTGCTTGAAGAAAAGCTCGTGAGGCGCAAGGTGAGTCTTAAGGCCGTCAGCTACGGCGAAGTCGAAGAGGCATCGGGTGCCACAGTCCGGCAATTCGCGACACTCGAGGCCGGCATTAATTCCGACAAAGCCAAAGATCTAAACAAATTCATCAAAGCTTTGGGGATTAAGGGCGTGCAGTCCCAGACTCAAGGTGACCAGTTACGGGTCACATCAAAAAAGCGGGATCACCTGCAAACTGTGATAGCCGAACTTAAGGAAGCTGACTTCGGTTTGGCGCTCCAGTACGAAAACTTTCGGGACTGATCTAGAGGGCTTCCCGCCAGCTTCCATCGCGCAAACGACTGATGCGTTTATCCATCGGTGGGTGGGTGGTGAAGAGTTTACCGAATGCCATCCTCCGCCCGGCCAAGGGGTTCGCTATATACATCTGCGCCTGGTTGGCGTTAGCGAGACTAGGGATTGAGCGACTTGCAACATCTAGTTTTTCTAGCGCCGCGGCCAAAGGCTCGCCATCGCCGATCATCCGAGCGGCGGTCCGGTCGGCTTGGAATTCGCGACTGCGGCTGATCGCCATTTGGATCAACGCTGCAGCAATAGGCGCAACGATGATTAAAAGTAAGTCGACCAGTATGTTTCGATCTCGGTCTCGGTTACCTCCGCCAAAGATCATCGCGAATTGCGCCATGTTCGCGACGAAGCTGATAGCCATTGCGATGGCCGCAGCGACTGAACCGATGAGGATGTCTCGGTTCTTTATATGGGCCATTTCGTGAGCAAGGACACCTCGAATCTGGTCCCATGGAAGATGCTGTATCAGGCCTTCCGTGACGCAGACGGCTGCGTTTGCTGGGTTCCGTCCGGTGGCGAAAGCATTTGGCTGTGGGTCGGGACTCACATAGAGGCGGGGCATTGGCTGAGCCGATAGCTCAGACAGTTCGCGCATGATCGACCAGTATTCGGGTAGTTGGCCTTCTTCAACTTCCACGGCGCGAGCGGACCGGATTGCAAGCTTGTCGCTCATCCAATAGCTACCACCGACCAGAGCGAGGGCAAGAAGCAGTCCGATGGTCAAGCCACCTGACCCCCAAAAGCTCGCGATGAACATAATGAGACCGCCCATTGTGGCCAGCAGCATTGTGGTCTTGAGGGTGTTCTTCATGGGTTTTCCCTCCGTACTCGGTGCTTCCTTTTAACGTATCTGCTTCGACGCTTGTTATCTCCGCGCAGTGACCATGATTTAGTGCGGGTGATAGCCGCTATCGATGAACACAGTTGGGACGTTCTGGTTCCGGTACATCCGTACGTTGCGCATGTCATCGTCTATCGCGAGCACCGGGTTGAAGCCACGACGGCTCAGCGTCTGGGTTTCATCACGTTTGAAGCCAGGCGATGCTTGAAAATCACCGAGGGGCCGCATGATCAGAAGGTCGTACCTAATCTTGTGGCGCTGAAGCCACTCCAACGTTGTTTTTTGAATCCATGTGGGACGCGAAGTCAACAATACGATCAGTAAATCAGCGCCGAGAAGATCAAGAAGCATCTTGCTTTCTTCTATGACTCCGTCGCCTCCGCACTCAGCAAAGAACCCATCCCAGTCACGCCAAGGGGGCTCTAGGAAATGTTGTCGGTGACCGGCGTCAGCGAGCACGCCGTCGATGTCGACGATCACACAATCCGCTGCTTGAGGCGGGGCTTGTCTCCATTGCCAGTGTTGGGGAGTGGAGGTCATATAGTCGGAAGCAGAAGTCAGTCCTCCTGCGGGGCGTCTGCGGCACGAAGACGGATTTCGTCAACGACGCTCGCGTCGGCGAGGGTGGTCGTGTCTCCGAGCTTTCGTCCCTCGGCAACATCGCGAAGAAGACGTCGCATAATCTTCCCCGATCGGGTCTTAGGCAAGTCGGGCACCAAAACCACCACTTTGGGTCGAGCAATTGCACCGAGTTTTTTCGCGACGTGCTGTCTGATTTCTTCTCGGAGTTCGTCGCTGGGTTCGTTTCCTCCCCGCAAAATGCAATAACCCACGATTGCTTGTCCTGTGGTGTCATCGGTGGCACCCACCACCGCTGCTTCAGCTACTGATGAGTGATCGACCAGCGCGGATTCAACTTCAGTGGTTGAGATTCGGTGACCCGATACGTTCATTACATCGTCGACTCGGCCGAGTAACCAGAGGTATCCGTCATCATCGATTTTGGCGCCGTCTCCAGCGAAGTAACGTCCGGGGTATTCAGACCAGTAGGTCTCCTTGTAGCGATCTGGGTCGCCCCAAATCCCGCGCAGCATTGACGGCCAAGGCTCAGTGACAGTTAGGTACCCGCCCCCCTTTTCGATCTTGTTTCCGCTGTCATCTACAACTTCGACAACTACACCGGGAATGGCGTGGGTAGCCGAACCGGGTTTAGTTGTTGTAACACCGGGCATTGGGGTGATCATGTGACCACCAGTTTCGGTTTGCCACCAGGTGTCAACGATGGGGCATCGTTCACCACCTATGTGCTCGTGGTACCACATCCATGCTTCCGGGTTGATGGGCTCTCCGACTGTTCCAAGCACTCTCAGACTTGACAAATCGTGCCGTTCTACCTCTTCAGAACCCCATTTCATAAAGGTCCGAATAGCGGTAGGAGCGGTGTAGAGCTGTGTTACTCCGTACCGTTGGATGATGTCCCAAAGGCGGTCTTTGGGCCAGTCTGCTTTGTCCCCTTCGCGAAATTCTGGGCGCGGTGTGTCAGGCGTTCCTTCGTACATGACCGATGTGGCGCCGTTGGCGAGGGGGCCGTAGACGATGTAGCTGTGTCCGGTCACCCAACCAATATCGGCAGCGCACCAGTAGATATCTGAGTCAGGTTGCAGGTCGAAGATGTATTTGTGGGTAAAGGCAACTTGAGTGAGATAGCCACCTGTCGTGTGCATGATCCCCTTTGGTTTCGCAGTTGTACCCGACGTGTACAAGAGGTAAAGGAGATCTTCACTATCAAGTTGCTCTGGTGGGCAATCTGGCGACGCCGTTTCCATCAGGTCGTGATACCAGTGATCGACCTCGGCATCCCATTCAATGTCTTGGCCCGTGCGACGAACCACTACAACGTTTTCGATAGTTGAGGTGGCAGAAACCGATGCGTCTGCGGTGTCCTTCAAGGGGAAGGGATCGCCCCGACGGTACCCGCCGTCCGAGGTGATGAGAACTTTCGCGCTTGCGTCATCAATCCGGTCTGACAGGGAGTCTGCAGAAAAGCCCCCGAAGACAATGGAGTGTGGAGCGCCGATACGCGCGCAGGCGAGCATCGCGACAGGAAGCTCCGGGATCATGGGCATGTAAATGCAGACGCGGTCGCCTTTCGCTACCCCGAAACTTTTTAGGACATTCGCGAATTTTGAGACCTCTTCCAGGAGTTGGCTATAGGTGATAGTCCTGGTGTCTCCCGGTTCGCCTTCCCAGTGAAATGCGACTTTGTCTCCTCCGCCCGCTTCGACGTGCCGGTCAAGGCAGTTGTATGAAACGTTGAGTTTTCCTTCTATGAACCACTTAGCGAAGGGCAGGTCCCATTCGAGGACTGTTTCAAAGTCTTGAAACCAAGTAACTAGTTCTCGCGCTTGGCGGGCCCAGAACCCGAGTCGGTCAGCTTCGGCTTCCTCATACAAACTTCGGTCGGTGATGATCGCGTTGGCCTGGAATTGATCCGATGGGGGAAAGGTTCGATTTTCGACGTAGTAGTCCTCAATGGCTGGTTCGGACATCTCGATCCCCTCTGCGAAAGGCGACCCCACTTGGGTTCGACAGGTTGCGAGCCTAGCCCCTGGCCGAGTTCAGTTCGGAAGTAGGAGAGTTATTCCCCTACTTGCCATTCGGCCACGAGGAACGATCCGAGTCCTCCAGGATCGGCAAGTGCTGAGGCCTCATTGAGAATGGACCTGGCCGCTAGTGCTGATGAGTCAGGGCTCCGGGCTGAGTCGCGCCATTTCGCGCGCGCCCATTCCGTCATTCCATCAAGACCTTGGGACAGTAGCCAGTCGCGTTGCAGAACAATTCGCGGGAATCCTGGAAGCTGATCGAATGCAACGTCACAGGTGATGTCACGACTACCGGCGTCTGCGTACGGAGCTCCGGCTCGACGATGTTGTCTATATGTCCTCAACCATTCATGCATTGGTCGTTCGGCAATATCTGCTGTTCTCTCCAATCCATAGTCGAATAGAAGTACACGACCGCGGTCCAGGAGATCTAATGCCCGCTTGACCCAGACTGCCGATTTGAGATGCAAGGGAAGGCAGGTTCCCTGCGGCGCATCAGGGACCAGCGCTGTCGCCATATTGTGCGCTTCTTGGGGAGCGGGCTGCCAATCTTCATGGCCGTCTTTTACATACAGTTCTGACCATCCTGTTGCCGTTCGTCGCAGAACGCGGGGTGGAAGATTATCGAGAAGCTCGTTGCCAACGATTACCCCTGTCAGAGGTCCGGCGGGCAAGTCTTTTAGTGCTGTTACGGGTACTTCGTTTGATTCCGCAAAGCAGCTGGAGGTAACGACCGCGAAGGCCGCGTCGCGTTGGAGTTGCGAACGTTCCACCATGACGTAGCGGAGCGCTGTGACGCACTCTGGGTCGGAAAGAAAGACGTCTCTACAAAGGGTTCCACGACCTGATCCCGCTTCCACCACCACAAAGGGATCAGGGCACTGCAGGTCACGCCATGTTCGGTCAAGGTACACAGCAACACATGCACCAAACAGGGTGCTTGTTTCTGGAGAAGTGATGAAATCACCTAGTTCTGTTCCGGCGTTCCCGCCTTGTGTGTAGAAACCCTTTGGTCCGTATAAGGCTTCTTCGGCGAACCGATCGAATCGTGTCATCGGCCCGTGCATCTTCCGGCTGAGGTCCCTTATCCGCCTAGGGCGGACAGCACGGAGACATCACCGAAGTGCCCAACAAGTCCTGGGAGCACTCCGAACGCCATGGTCGCAACCAGCGTTACGACAAGGGCAGCACCTAATGCCCCAGTGACAACGATTGGTCGCTCATCGTCATTGGGTGCTGGCTGAAACCACATCTGCATCAGAACTCTGGCGTAATAGGCGAAGGCGATCACCGTGTTGATTGCGACGATGACGCCGAGGCCTGCTGCCCATCCCCCGCCTGCATCTAGCAAAGCTCGAAAGAGCCCGAACTTGGCGAACCAGCCGCCCGCTGGGGGAATACCCGCGAGCGCGGCGAGGAAGATCGTCATCGCCACAGCGAGACCTGGGGCGTATTGGAACAGTCCTCCGTAACTATCGATTTCACCGGACCGTGTTTTGCGAGCTACGGCTAACACAACGGTGAAAGCACCCAGGTTCATAAACGCGTAGATCGCGAGGTAAATGACTACTGCCTCAATCGCTCGTGCCGGGGCATCAGCGGCTACCGCGAACGGGACCAACATGAATCCGCCTTGCGCGATGCCTGAGTATGCGAGGAGTCGAACGATGTTGGTTTGGCGGAGCGCGATGAGGTTGCCCACTGTCATTGTCAGGACTGAAATCAGCCAGAAGAAAGGTTGGATGACGTCATCTCGGCCCAGAAAGGCGACAAACACGAGTTGGATGAGAGCCACCATCCCAGCTGTCTTCGACGCGACAGCTAGAAAAGCCGTAACTGGGGTAGGAGCTCCCTCGTAGGTATCGGGTGCCCACGTGTGGAAAGGAACGGCTGAAACTTTGAAGGCAAAGCCAATCAGGACGAAGAGGATGCCCAGAATGGCCACGGGGTTAGATGGCCCTGAACCCAATTCTTGGGCGATAGCGTCAAGTGTGGTGGAGCCCGCTAGGCCGTAGACGAGGGACATGCCGTAGAGCATCACGGCTGACGCGAAAACTCCCATCAGGTAGTACTTGAGGCCTGCTTCGTTGGAACGAGGGCCTCCTTTTCTCCATGCGGCGAGCATGTAGGCGGGGATGGACAGCAATTCCAGGGCAACGAAAATGCTGATCAAGTCTCTGGAACTACTCATCATCACCATGCCCAGCAGCGACGTAAGCATCAGGGTGTAGTACTCGTTCTCGTAGTAGTCGCCTTCGCGGATGTAATCGATCGACATCAACACAACGACATACCCAGATATGAGAAATAGCGCTTTTACGACGAGTGAGAAGTCGTCAACGACGTACGCGCCTCCAAACATTGAGCGTTCTGTTCCATCTACCGCCAAAGTCAAAATAGGGACCAGGGTGGCGAGTAATCCAACACCGGCCAGTGTTGGCATTATTTGTTTGGACCGCTCGTCCCAGATGATGTCGACGATGGTGATGAGTGTCCCGAACGCGAGGAGGGTCAACTCGGGTGCTAGGGCATGCCAATCGAGTAGCGGCCGAGTGAAGGCGTGCAGGACGTCCATAATCAGCCGCCGGCCGCAATCGCCTCGACACTGGCGGTTATCCCGGCGACTACGTCATCAGTCAGGTTGAAAATCAAGTTGGGCCAAACACCAAATAGGGCAATACCCACGAGGAGTGGTGTCCAGGCGATCCATTCGAAGCGATTAACGTCAGCTATTTCGTGGTCGGCGAATTCTTCTGGTGGTTCGCCAAAGGCGGTGCGCTGGTACAACCAAAGCAAGTACCCCGCGGCGAGCACGGTACCGACGGCAGCAATAACCATGTAGGTTCGGAAAGTTTCTTCAGGCATCCCTGCTCCGGGGTTATAGGCGGCGAGAATTGCCGGGAATTCGCCCCAGAACCCGGCAAGTCCAGGTAGACCCAGGGACGCCATGGAAGCAAACCCGAGGATCCAACCCATCCGTGGTGCCGATTTGAGGAGACCTCCAAGCCGAGAAATTTCCAAAGTGTGATACCGCTCTTTCACCGAACCAGCGATGAAGAACAACATCCCCGTGATCATGCCGTGAGCAACCATGCCAAAGACTGCTGCGTTTATTCCGAAGTCGGTCAAGGTTGCGATTCCAAGCATCACAAATCCCATATGAGCAACCGAGGAAAACGCTATGAGACGTTTCATGTCATTCTGCGCGAGACAGCCAAGTGCTCCGTAGATAATGCCGATCACCGCAAGTAGGCCTATCCATGGTGCCCAAGAGATCGCGGCTTCGGGGAGAAACGGAATGGCTATCCGAACGAATCCGTAGGTGCCCAACTTCAGCAATACCGCAGCAAGGATGACTGATCCAACGGTAGGTGCCTGCGTGTGAGCGTCCGGCAGCCAGGTGTGGAACGGGAACATTGGCACTTTGATGCCGAACCCCATGAACAGGCCCGCAAAAATCCATACTTGTGTGCTTTTGATAATTCCAGCACCCGCTACGTCGGTCAGAACTCTCATGTCGAAGGTTCGTAGAAGCTCGCCTGATGAGTCCTTCGAAAGGAAGAACAATGCCAGGAAACTGATGATCATAAGAGCTGAACCGAACAGCGTGTAGAGGAAGAATTTCAACGACGCGTAGCGGCGATCTTCTCCTCCCCAGACACCAATCAGGAAGTACATCGGAAGCAAGACGACTTCAAAGAAGACAAAGAAGAGGATCATGTCTTGAGCGACGAACGTGCCATTCATGCCTGTTGAGAGAATCAGCAAAAGTACGAAGAACGCTTTGGTATTTCCCGGTTCAGGAACGTGATTCCAGCTGTAGATAAGGCACAGCGGCACCGTTACCAATGACAGGAGCAGTAGGGGTAACGACAGCCCGTCGAGTCCGACAATGTATCGACTGTTGATGACATCAATCCAACCCTTGTCGACAACAAATTGGAGGTCCCCGGCGGATCCATAGTCGAATTGGATTGTTATGTAGAGCCCGATAATAAGCGCTGTTAGCGATGATCCAAGCGCAACAAGCTTGACCTCTGCTTCGTAGGCTTTGGGGATCATCATTATGGCCAGTGCGCCTACCAAGGGCAGGAACACGACCAGGCTCACGACCCAAGTATCAAATCCCGTGGCTTCCACTTTGCTGCTCCTATACGACGATCACGAAGACTATGGCCAGCACTGCTGCTGATCCGAAAAGCAGCTGGCCGTAGTTCTGGACTTTTCCGGACTGGATAGCGCGCAGACTCTCTCCTGAGGAATCAGCGCCACGCGCTGCGGCATTGACAGAGCCGTCAATGGCGCCCTGGTCGATCCACTTGTATATCCAACGTCCTGTGTCTCGGGCGGTTTCACCTGCGGTGTTAACGGCTCCGTCTAGAACATTTTGATTGAAGCGGTTCGCCCAGTTAGCGATGGGGCGTTTGATCGTTTGGACGACCACATCGTTATAAAGATGGTCAAGGTAGTACTTGTTTTCTAAGAGGGTGTACCCGTTCTTGGCGTATCGGTTGCGTTCGGTAAGACCGTGAAGGCCCACTCGATGCCAGTAGTACAGATATGTGACGACGATGCCAGATATCGCTAGCGCTAACCCGATCAGTGCCATGGAGAGCGACGGGTCGGGGTGTGAGAGCCCTAGTCCGCTCAGGTAGACCGATGGCTCGGCATAGGTTTGGATACGATGCGCAAGTCCTTCTAGTCCGATGGGTTCGAGGACTGGACCCGGCAGGTTAAATGCTCCTGCGAGCACTGCCATGCCTGCGAGAATCCACAAAGGCACGGTCATCGCTTTCGGTGACTCGTGAGGGTGACCGTGACCTCTGAATTCTCCGTGGAATGTGTACCAAATCACGCGAGTCATGTACGCCGCGGTCATGAAGGCGACTGCGCAGCCGAAGACGAGCATTAAGGGGTAGCCGTTCTTTTGGCCGACAAGCGACCCGAGCAGAATTTCGTCCTTTGACCAGAATCCCGCGAAGGGGAAGATCCCGGCTAGGGCCAACGATGAGATGACGAAAGTTCGATAAGTATGAGGCATGACCTTCTTGAGGCCACCCATCTCTCGCATATCGAAAGTGTGGTGGGCTGCATGGCTTACCGATCCTGCGCCTAAGAACAAACAAGCTTTGAAGAAGGCGTGAGTGAATAAATGGAAGATCGCTGCGGTCCACGCGCCAACGCCTAGAGCCATGACCATGTACCCAAGTTGGGAAACTGTTGAGTAGGCCAAGACTTTCTTGATGTCCCATTGGGCGAAAGCGAGTGCCGCGCCGATGAGTGCGGTGAATCCTCCGATGAAGGCCATCAGGTTGATCGAACTGGTGCCAACCGACAAGCCCTCATAAAAGACTGGGTAAAGCCGAGCAATCATGTAGACGCCTGCTACCACCATTGTCGCAGCGTGGATAAGGGCGGAGACGGGGGTGGGGCCCGCCATCGCGTCCGGCAGCCATGTGTGGAGTGGGAACTGTCCCGATTTCGAAGCAACCGCTGCCATCAAACAGCAAGCGGCAACCAGAAGCGCGAAGTGATGTGCGTCGGGGTTCGCTGAGATCAGGGTATTAATCGCATCGATATCGAAGGTTTGGAAGGTCCCCCATAGAACGATCATGCCGACGATAAGTCCTATGTCTCCGACGCGATTTGTGAGAAACGCCTTTAGTGCTGCATCCGTATTGGGTTTTTCTTCCCACCAGTGCCCGATGAGGACAAATGAACACACGCCGACAAGTTCCCAACCGACGATCAGTTGGATGATGTTCTGCGCCATGACAAAGAACAACATGGCCGCTGTGAACAGACTTAGGAAGGCGTAGTAATGGATGTACCGAGAGTCGCCCTTTACATATTCAGTTGAATAGATGTGGACGAGAAGGGAGATAGAGGCGACAACGATGAGCAATAAAACGGTTTGGCCGTCGACCAGGGTGCCTACGGCGAATTCGATTCCTCCGTTAGACCACCAGTGAGAAAAAGTTGAAATAACCGGTCGAATGAGAGGGGTCGAATGACCGCCCCCATGTTCGTCGCTTAATTTGCCCTCAGAGACCACTGCATGATCATCACCGTGCTCATCGCTGTGATCATCGCTGTGGTCGTCGGCATGGGCTTCCACGTGGACAACCGCGTCGGGAGGTGGGTCCTCTACGCGTTGTGTCCATTGAAAAGCCGCGACCGCTGACAGAACCCACACAAGCCCTAGAGCCGTGATACCCACGAGATGAACGCGGTCCGTTCCAAGGAATCGTTTGCCGAACAGGAGGATTACGACAAAGGAGATGGTTGGTATGAGCGGGATAATGAAGGCGTTTTCTAACATCCACATGGCGCTGCCTTATCCCCTCATCAAATCGAAGTCTTCGACGTCGATGCTGGTTCGGTTGCGGTAGAGCAGTAGAACGATGGCCAGTCCCACACCAACTTCTGCTGCCGCGACGGCTATTACAAAGAGTGCAAAGGCTTGACCTGATACGACGCCGTGCTGGACCCCAAAGACCACCAAATTGATGTTGACGGCATTGAGCATTAGCTCGATAGACATCAGCACCATGACACCGTTGCGTCGCGCAAGTACTCCATAAACGCCTACTGCAAACAAGAAAGCGCCGAGAATCAGGAACTGGTTCAGAAGCACGTCAGTCCTTCCTCGCTAGGACGATAGCCCCAATGAGCGCCGCCAATAAGAGCACCGATATGGCCTCGAAAGGAATGATGTAGGTGGAGAAAACTTCGTCCGAAACGTCTGCTGTTCGAAAGATGGGGCCGTCAGTTACAAGACGATCTGATCCAAAGCGATCTATAACCGAATATACGGTTACGCCTCCTATGAGAACAGCCACCCCAGCGGCTATAGGCCATTGAGTTCCTGTCATTTTCATGACGTTTCCTAAGGGTGCCTTAGTGAGCATGATGCCGAACAAGAAGAGGACCATGACGGCGCCGATGTACACCAGGACTTGGGTAGTGGCCACAAACTCGGCGGTTAGAAGGATGTACAGGGCTCCGAGTCCTGCCAGAACCGCCACCAAATACAGGGCCGCGTGCACGATGTTGCGGGTCGTTACCATCCGCAACGCGGAGATGACCACTATCGCGGTGATGATCCCAAAGAAGATGTTCTGCGCAACCATGCAACTTTACCTTGGAACCTTTCTGACTTTTTCTTCCGAACCTGCCTCGTAGTCAAGGAAGTCAGGGACTGTCTCCATCCATTCGCCTAGGCGATCTTTGTCGTGCAGTAAGTCGGCTATTCGGGGTTCGCTGTATTCGTATTCGGGCGTCCAGAACAACGCGTCAAAGGGACACACCTCTACGCAAATGCCGCAATACATGCAAAGCGCGTAGTCAATGTCGAACCGGTCAAGCATGTTGACAGTTCGCGGTTTGCCTCCTGCGCGGCGCGGTGGGGCTTTGACCTTGTGCCCTTCGATGTAGATGCACCAGTCGGGACACTGTCGCGAGCAGAGCATGCAAGCCGTGCAGTTCTCCTCATGGAGCGCGATGACGCCGCGAGCCCGGTCTGGAGGCGCTTCTTTCTCGTGGGGGTATTGGACGGTAACGGCTCCTTTCTGGGGTGCCGGGATAAAGGTTTTCCAGCCGCGTTTGGGAAACAGAGTTCTTCCCGCCGTCCGGGCGGTCACGCCGAGACCTTTTATGAGACCTGGGAGTTTTGGCATTAGAAGACCACCTTGAATATTCCGGTGAGCACGATGTTCGCAAGAGCGAGAGGAATCAGTACTTTCCACGCAAATTTCTGAAGTTGGTCCTCACGAAGCCGTGGATACGTGAACCGAATCCAAAAGATGAAGAAAGCAATTAGAAGAATCTTGGCGAGCATCACGCCGGGTCCAAGAATGTTTAAGACGTTGTCGTGAACATCGAACCCGGGAATCCACCAGCCTCCTAGGAACATGACCGCGGCGAGCGCCGAGAAGGCGAAAGCCGTTCCAAACTCCGCCATAAAGAACAACAGGAACCGGAATCCGGTGTATTCGACATGGAATCCACCGACCAGCTCAGTTTCCGCCACAGGCATGTCAAATGGTGTTTGCGTGAGTTCGGCTTGAGCTGCGATCATGAAAATGAGAAATGCCAGGAATTGGGTGAGGATAAACGGATTGCCAATTGCACCGAATCCAAAAATTTCCCCTGTGGCCTGGGCCTCAACGATTCCCTGCAAGTTGAGCGTTTCTGCCTGAACAACAACACCCATGACCGCGAGAATTAGCGGCAGTTCGTAGGCAATCAATTGCCCAGCTGCGCGCAGCCCACCTAGCAAGGCGTATTTGTTTGCCGACGCCCAGCCCGCCATCAAAATGCCGAGGACCGACAGCGAAGAGACCGCCATGGCATAGAAGACGCCCGTGTCAAGATTTTGGACGACGGCATCGGGACCAGCGGGGAGGACTACGTACAGCAGGAAGGTCGAGGCCAACACCACCACTGGTGCCATTCGGAAAACGCGTCGATCCGCTTGAGCAGGGTGGATGTCCTCTTTCTGAAGGAACTTGATCGCTTCCGCTATGAGTTGCAGCGATCCGTACGGGCCTGTGTCGTTGGGTCCCAGACGGCTCTGCATAAAGGCCATCATTTTGAAAAGGAAAAGATAGACGAGAATCAACGAGGTCGCCGGAATCACCGCGAGGGCTAGGCCAAGTTTGATGGCGGTTTCTTGCCAATACGGGAGGGCGAGCAGTGATGTCACCGGTCGATATCTCCCAAGATGAAGTACAGGGAGCCCAAAATGGTGATCACGTCAGGCACATACACGCCCTTCATGACCCACGGAACGACAGAGATGTTGTTGAAGCTGGGCGTTCGGATCTTCACTCTGAACGGCCCGAGGTCGCCTTTGCTGACGATGTAGTAGCCCATTTCTCCAAGCGGATTTTCTGTTGAGACGTAGGCTTCGCCAGCAGGCACTTTGATGATCCTGGGGACCTTAGCCATGATCGGCCCACTGGGAATTCCGTCAAGAAGTTGGTCAACAATTCGTGTCGCTTCGCGTGTTTCTTGTAGACGAACCCAGTAACGAGCAAACGAATCACCGTCAGGGTGGGTCCATACTCGCCAATCGATCTGATCCCATGCCAGACCCGGGTTGGCATCGCGGCGGAGATCCCAGTCGATTCCACTAGCACGAAGGTTTGCACCCGAGAGTCCGTATCCCACCGCCACGTCACCGGGGATCACTCCGACACCCCTGCATCGCGCTTGAAAGATTTCGTTGCCAACCAGCAAGTCTTCCATTTCGTCGCAGAAGGTTCGCATTTTCGTCATTACGGAGCGGGTTTCATCAATCCAACCCTTGGGAATGTCATCCTTCAGTCCGCCTATCCGATCAAAATTCGGGTGAAAGCGACCGCCAGTGACTTCCTCGATTTGGTTAAGGACTCGCTCACGGTCACGGAACGCGAAGAAAACAGGAGTAAGTGCCCCAATTTGGACACCCATGTCGCCCAGGAAGAGCGCCAGGTTGGCGATACGGCTGAGTTCGAACAGAATCGTGCGGATCCATTGGGCTCGTGGGGGCGCCTCCACTTCCATTAAACGTTCTGCCGCGAGGATGAACGGGACTTCATTGGCGAAACTGCCGAGCCAGTCGATTCGATTAATGAGGGTGGTGCATTGGGGGTAGGTGCGGACCTCACAGAGCTTTTCGTAGCCGCGATGCATGTAGCCCATGATCGGTTCCGCGACGACTACCTGTTCCCCGTCAAGCCGGCAGGCAATCCGCAACGTTCCGTGCGTCGCGGGGTGCTGAGGTCCAATATTCAGCGTCATATCTCCCGTATCAAGCTCGACGTTTATCCGAGCATCAGCGGCTTGAGCAGCCACGTAAGCCATCTGTTCGCGATCGGAGGTAGCTGTCATACTTCACCCCCTTCAGCTTCGAAGGCGGCCATGACTTCGGCTTCTAGCTGAGCTTCTAGGTGCTCGGGGATTTCTTCGATATCAACGACTCCAGGCCACGGCTTCACTTGTCGGGCTAGTAACGGAAAATCTTTGCGTAGGGGATGGCCTTCAAACTCGGTCGGCAGATACAACGGATGCAGCGTCGGGTGACCTTGGAAGACGATGCCGAACATTTCGTGGGCTTCTCGCTCATGCCAGTCGGCCCCAGGGAAGACGTCGCGAATTGTGTCGACGACCAGGTTGTCCTCTAGATCAGCTTTCAGGATCAGACCCATCTGCCGATCAAGCGAATTTAGTTGCGCCAAGAGTTGGAATCTGGAGTCACCACCCGCGTAGCCGGTGGATGTATCGAGTTCGACGGGGTCGTCGTCTTCTTCGACAAGCCCCCCGTCAAACTCTGTGTTCTCATATCGGCCGTCGGGGGCAATGTCCCAGTCGATAGCTGAAAGAAAGCCGAAGTAGGTAAATCCTGCCGCCTTGGCAATTTTCACCGCGTCCTGCCAGTTCTCGATTCGTACTCTCAACCACAGGTCCTCGTGGGGACGCAAATACGAGTCGATGAGCATTTCTCCGAGGTTTTCGGAAAGCTCAGCTAGCAGGTTCTCTCTTTTTTCATCCGGAGCGGAAGCTTCTTCGCTGCTCTGTTCCTCATCCATGAAGTCAGCCCTCCACCACTATGGGCTGGCCGCGCCATTTTTCACTAATATCTTCATCCTGAATTCGTTCTTGCAGCAGCACTATGCCTTCGAGGAGGGCTTCAGGTCGAGGGGGACACCCTGGCACGTATACGTCGACTGGAATGATTTGGTCGACACCTTTCGTCACCGAATAGCTGTCCCAATAAGGCCCACCGCAGTTGGCGCATGAACCCATAGAAATCACATATTTCGGCTCTGGCATCTGTTCATACAGACGAAGAATCACCGGAGCCATTTTGTCGGTAACGGTTCCCGAAACTACAACCAGATCAGCTTGCCGGGGGCTAGCAGGAAACGGGATGACACCCAAGCGCATCACGTCGTAACGAGGTGAGCCAAAGGCCGCGCCCATCTCGATCGCACAACACGCCAAGCCCCATTGGTAAACCCATAGCGAACGGGCCCGTCCGAAGTTCAGCAACCAGCTAAGGGGTTTCGGCATCTTGCCCTTGTCAATGAGTCCCATTTAGGCAGCCCCCTTCAGACCCACCGCAGAACACCCTTGCGCCAGGCGTAGAACAAGCCCAATACAAGAATGAAAATGAAGATGGCCATCTCAACCAAGCCGAAGGTGCCGTAGAGCTCCAGCCGAGTCGCCCAGGGGAAAATAAAGACTGCCTCTACATCGAAAAGAACAAACAGAACAGCGAAGACGTAATACCGGATCTGACTTTGGGCCCAGTCTCCTCCTACAGGGTCGACACCGCTTTCATACGCCATCAGCTTTTGTGCGGTCGGTCGATTCGGACGAAGGATTCGTGCGATAGTCAACATCGCCCCGGCCATTGCTATAGCCGCAACACCGAATATGGCGACGGTCAGGTAGCTCCGCAGTAGTTCCGACACGATTAGCGAGGCTAGTTAGGGGTTTCGGGGCTTTCCAAAACCCAACGCGGTGCCTCGTTCCGCGGGTTCCGGACGTAGAGAAAGCTACCTCGCCGCGGAGACAAAAGACGTGATTTTTGGCCACGATTCTTGATTCTCGCGGTACGGGCTGCGTGGACTCGGTTTTCTGGAGTGAACAATGTCATCCCCGAATCAGCACTGGTACGGCATCCTCGGCCATTTCGATCAGAAATTGGGGCACAATCCCAATCAGGAGGGTGAAGCCGGTGACCCCAATCAGGACGACGGACACGGTCCAATGCAGCTTTGGGGACGGTCCTTCGACCTCATCATCCGCAACATACATAGCCATCACGATTCGTAGGTACATGAACGCGCTGATGACTGCACTGAGCATCGCAACCGCCGCTAAGACATAGCCGCGATCCTCAACAGCAGCCGCGATGACCTGGAACTTTCCCACAAAGCCCGAGGTAAGCGGCACTCCCGCCTGAGCGAGTAGGAGAATAGTAAAAGTCATGGCCAGGACAGGCCGGCTGCGACCGAGACCCGAGTATCTGTCAAGGGGGTGTTCTCCATCGGTGCCCATTGCGCCGACGATGGCGAACGTACCCAGAACCATGAACGTGTACGTGAAGAGGTAGAACAGGGCTGCGGAGGTACCGCTAGCGCTGGCTGACTGCACAGCCACGAGCACGTAGCCGGCATGACTGACTGACGAAAAAGCCAGCATGCGCTTCACGTCATTTTGCAGGATCGCCATGACGGCACCGACGAGCAAGGTGAGGACTGCGAGAACTGCGACGATGGGAGACCAGTCGGCGTCATAGTTTGCGAACGCGGCGAAGAAGATCCGTAGAAGAGCCGCGAAACCTGCTGCTTTCGCGATTGATGCCATCCATCCGGTCACCGGACTCGGGGCTCCTTGGTAAACGTCGGGAGCCCAGAAGTGGAAGGGAGCAGCGGCGACTTTGAATGAGAAGCCCACAAGAAGCAACGCCATTGCGGCCATCAGGAGGTGTTGATCTCGGAATACCACCGCGTTTAGGTAGTCGCGGATGTGTATCAAGTTGGTGGACCCCGTACTGCCGTAGGTCAGAGCTATGCCGTAGAGCAGAAAGGCCGAACTGAATGCTCCGAGCACGAAGTATTTCATCGCGGCCTCGCGGGCTTCTGGGCGGCGAGCGTGCATCGCAATCATGACGTACAACCCAATGGACAATGCTTCCAGGCCGAGGAATATAACAATGAGGTCATTGGCTGAAGCCATGACGATGGCGCCGGCGGCTGAACAGAGAAGAAGAGCGTGGAATTCTGGGGGGTCTATGCCTTCGCGACCCAAATAGCTGTGGGCAAGCAAAGCCGTAATAGTCAGCGCTATGAGCACCAACATTGTAAAGAAGATGCTGAAACCGTCGATGGCCAGAGCGGACGCTATGGACGCCGAAGGGCCTTCGTTTTTTATGTCGTTCCACAATCCAAAGGCCACGATCCATGCAGTCACCGATGCGCAGACAGTTGTTGCGGTTGCGAAGCTGATAGAGGTTCGTTGGGGAGCTAGAGCGCTAACGAGCAAAATCAGCAATGCTGCGCCCAGAAGGATGACCTGGGGGAGGAGGGCCCACCAGTCGATGGACGGCCCGGTGAACCCCACTAGAGGTAGAAGACTCATCAGTGGTCGTCCTTGCTGGACTGATTGTGATCGACGACAACCGGGTCTGCGGGGTTGGGGCGCTCATAATCGGAATGGTTTTCAATGTGAGCGATTAGCTCATTCACTGCTGGTTCAATTCGATCAAGTACGGGCTTCGGGTAGACGCCGAGGAAAACTATTCCGACAACAAATGGAGCGAGGATCAAACCCTCTCTTAGCGTCAAGTCGGGGGTAGCTTCGTCAGCCGGCGTTGGCTCACCATGGAAAACACGCTGGTATGCCCACAGAAGGTAGAGGGCTGCGAGGATGACGCCGGTGGCCGCAATAATGGTCCACCAGCGGCGGGTGTCGTACGAACCAATCAAGATCAGGAATTCGCCGACGAACCCGTTTAAGCCAGGAACGCCGATAGATGAGAGCATCACAATGGTGAAGAACCCTGCAAAGATTGGGGCTGCTGATTGGATGCCACTGAGCTCTTCAATAGCTCGCGTTTTTCTTCGCTCATAGAGCATTCCTACGAGTAGGAAGAGAGCCCCCGTCGACAGGCCGTGGTTAACCATCTGCAGCACCCCGCCCTCCAAGCTCTGGGTGGTGAAAGCGAAGATGCCTAAAACGATGAACCCCATGTGAGCTACTGAGGAATACGCCACGAGCCTCTTAAGGTCTTTTTGCATCGTGGCGACAACGGCGCCATATACGACGCCTATTACCCCCAGCGTCGCCAAGGTCGGCGCAGACCAGACTGACGCTTCGGGGAAAAGGTAAAGACCGAAACGCAGCAGCCCGTATGTACCTAATTTCAACATCACAGCAGCTAGAACTACCGATCCCGCGGTCGGTGCCTGGGTGTGTGCGTCGGGTAGCCATGTATGAACCGGGAAGATCGGCACTTTGATAACGAAGGCTAGGGCGAAAGCTAAGAAACACCAGCGAGCCGTGTTTGTTGATAGAGCTTGGCGTTGCGCGAGTTCAATAACGTTAAAAGTGATTCCCTGATCCCCTGCGCTCAAGGTCGCAACGCTGACAATCGCGACAAGCATGAGTGCCGAACCAGCCATCGTGTATAGAAAGAACTTCGTGGCTGCGTAGCGACGATCGTCATAACCCCAGCCACCAATCAGCATGTACATCGGGACGAGGACGATCTCGAACATGACGAAGAACAAGAAGAGGTCGAGTGACAGGAATGCGCCAAATGAGCCAGCCTGCAACAACAACAGCCAGGCGGTGTATGGCTTCGGGTCGTGATGTGGATCGACTCCTAGAAGCACTATCGGCGTGATGAGCCCGGTGAGAACAACCAACCAGAGAGAGATGCCATCCACACCTACATGCCAATTGATGCCCAGAGCCGGGATCCACGATTGGATTGACTCGAATTGGAACCCAGGATCGTGACTGGAGAACTGTGCCATTACATAGAGCGACATAGCCGCAGCAATGGAGGAGAAGATTGCCCCGATCGGTCGCATCATCTCGGGTCTGCTGTTGGGCAAAAGCACTACTACGAGAGCACCGAGAGCCGGGACGATGATTATGGCGTTCAAAACAGGGAATGCTGGTCCGCTTTGAGCTGAGAGGAGTTCAATCACCGCAGCAACCCCCAAGTCAGAAGAACGATTATCGCAAGAGCACCCACTGCTACTCCGACGGCGTAGTTCCGGATGTACCCAGACTGCGCGGGTCGAATCAACTGACCTGTTTTTAGGATGACTTTTCCTATGCCGTTGACAGCGCCATCCACAAATCGTTCATCGACGTTCGCCGTTCCCTGAAATCCAGAAGTGCCGACCCCCCCGACGACACGCGCGTATGTTGCGTCGATATACATTGCGTTTTCAAGGAAATCGGGTTCAAGGCGATCATTTGGGATTCGTTTGGTTAACCAAGTCATAACCGCAAAGAAGATCCCGACAATTCCTGCAGCTACGGAGATCACCGCCAATGCGATTTTGGTGAGAGTCCCGGATGAGAAATGGTGAGGGTGATTGAAGATCGGCTCCAGAAAGTGTTCAAGAACGAGCCAATCTTTGACCAGTGGAAGGTTGATGACTCCGCCGACGGCTGCTGCTCCGGCAAGAACGCAAAGTGGAGCTGTCATCGTCCAAGAGGACTCGTGCGGGTGCGCCTCTTCATCCCAGCGCTGCTCCCCGAAGAAGACGAGGATGACCTGTCGGCTCATGTAATAAGCGGTGAGGAGCGCTGTAACAAGTCCTACACCCCAGAGAAGTGGACCAATGTTGTGTTGTTCCCAAGCTGCGAGCAAAATTTCGTCTTTGGACCAAAACCCTGCGAATGGTGGAACCCCAGCGATCGCAAGCCATCCCACGATGAAGGTGGCCGCTGTGATCGGCATGGCAAGACGAAGGGCTCCCATTTTCCGCATGTCTTGTTCGTCACCCATGCCGTGGATGACTGAACCTGAGCCGAGAAACAAAAGTGCCTTGAAGAATGCGTGCGTTATGACGTGAAAGATCGCCGCTACGTATGCTCCTGAACCGATCGCCAGGAACATGTAACCGAGTTGGCTGATGGTCGAATACGCGAGCACCTTTTTGATGTCGTGTTGGGCTACCGCACACAGGGCGGCAAATAGGGCTGTGGCCGCGCCAACAACAGCGATAATTAGCAAAGCGTCATCTGTGAGGACGTTGTTCATTCGTACCAGCAGATACACACCTGAGGTCACCATCGTCGCGGCGTGGACCATGGCCGACACCGGCGTGGGACCTTCCATGGCATCGGGCAGCCAGACCGAAAGGGGCAATTGAGCGGATTTGCCTGCAGCAGCGACAAATAGCAGCAGGGAGATGGCCGTTCCGGTAGCTGTTGCCATAGCAGGCGACTGCGCGATTTCTGTGTAGGTGACGGTGCCTAATGCTGACCAGATGGCGAACGTCGCCACCATGAAACCCCAGTCGCCTACGCGGTTAGTAACGAACGCCTTTTTTCCTGCGGTGGCTGCGCTTTCTCGCTGATGCCAGAAAGAAATTAGGAAATATGAACACGCACCTACGCCTTCCCACCCAAGGAAGGTGACCACCAAGTTGTTGCCGAAAACAAGCATCAGCATCGAGAAGAGAAAGAGGTTTAGGTAGAGGAAGAACTTTGAATACTTCGGATCTCCGTGCATGTAGCCGATGGAATACAAGTGGATTAGAGCTCCGACGCCCGTGACGAAAAGTGCCATGGTGATCGACAGCGGATCGACCAAAAAGCCGGCGTCTACTTGAAGGGACCCCGCAGGGAGCCATTTGAAAAGAACGAGTTCGTAGGAACGTTCACCACTGTGGCTATCCCGGGCAAGCAGCCCAATGAAGACCACCAATGTCACGACAAATGAAGCGCCTGCAGCCGTGGTGGCAAGCCACCCTGCGCGGGGCTCTCCCAGTGAGTTTCCTACTGCGAGTAAGAGAACGAACCCGATCAGCGGCAGCGCGGGGACGAGCCAGACTAATTCGACCACCTCATCACCCCTTGAGCGCCGAAAGATCGTCGGCCGTTGTACCCGGCTGCCGTCGAAGAATAGCTACCACCAACCCCAAGCCGACTACTACTTCAGCAGCAGCGACTACCAGCACGAAAAACACAACTGTCTGGCCGCCAACGTCACCGAGTGTTCGGGAGAATGCGACAAAACTAAGATTGACCCCGTTGAGCATCAATTCGACGCACATGAGCATTACGAGTGGATTCCGCCGTATCAGCAAACCAGTGCCGCCGATCACGAACAGTAAGGCTCCTAGGACTAGGTACCAGCCGGTGGTGACTTCCATTAGGCATCACCCCTGTCTTCCGCAACTACGGCGTCCGTTTCTCTGGGTTTGCGAACCAGAACAACAGCCCCGATCACAGCGATCACCAGCAACAGGGAGGTGAGTTCAAATGCGTACACGTAGTCAGAAAAGAGGGAGCGGGCGAGAAGTCGAACGTCGTCAGTGCTCCCGAGCGCACCTCCCATCGCTTCAACCCCAGTGACAGGCTCTCCGACCGCAAGTATCAGCGCTACGACAACTGCCAGCGAACCCGAGGCAAACAAGAGGGCGGCCCATCTCTGGACGGGCAGGAAGGACAGCTCGAGACTCTGGGCTCGATCGACTCCCAGCAACATGATGACAAAAAGAAATAAGACGACAATCGCGCCGGCGTAAACAATGACTTGGACTGCGGCAAGGAAGTGCGCTTCCTGAGCAACAAATTGGACAGCTACCCCAAAAAGTGTCATCACTAGCATCAGTGCTGAGTGGACAGGATTGCGAGCAAGGACTACGCCTAACGCTCCGACAAGGCAGACAACGGCGGCAACGATGAAGACGAACGTGTCGACCACTAGTGATCGTCTCCTGAATTTGTGCCTCGATGTTGACCTTTCTCTGGGGTTCGAACTCCGTAACCAAGTTCTCCGCTCCAGCCGATCCGGTTTTCGTAATCGGGGTTTCCCGCTGACGCCGTGGCTCGCATCCAACCAGATGTGGCGACATCATCCCCTTTGTGCCACAGTTCCCAGGGTTGCCGCCGAGGCAGACCTTCGTCATCGACAACCAATTCGGCTTTGGTGTAGATCGCGTCTGCTCGATTAGCAAAACTGAATTCGAACAACTTCGATTCTGTGATTGCTTCGGTGGGGCAAGCTTCAACACAGAGGTCACAGTGGATGCATCGGAGATAGTTGATCTCATAGACGTAGCCGTAGCGCTCCCCCGGCGACACGGGGTCTGCCTCAGGGTTATCGGCACCTCGGACGTAAATGCACTGGGCCGGACACACCCCAGCACATAGCTCGCAGCCGATGCATTTTTCCATACCGTCCTCGTAACGGTTAAGGACGTGCCGGCCATGGAACCGTGAGGGTTTGGGGCGTTTTTCTTTGGGGTATTCCGTGGTGACCCGTTCTTCGAAAAGCTTCATGAATGTCACCCTGAAGCCGTCGAGGTACCCCATTACACCTCCTCCAGCTCTTCCTGGTATGCCCGGTCACCGGCTCGCAGCGCTACGACAAGCAGAGACGCCCCTATTGCTAGAGCAACCAATGCGGCTCCATAGGTCACCACCCAGTTCCAGTCGTAGGCGGCGCGCAGTTCTTTCAGACTGATGAACATCAGCCAGAAGAGAATTAGTGGGATAAGCAGCTTCCATCCAAGATGCATTAATTGGTCGTAACGAAGTCTTGGAAGGGTTGCTCGGAACCACACGAACACAAACAGGAATGCGAGCACTTTGAGTAGGAACCACATCGTGGGCCAAAGCCAGGTCATGCCGAAGAAGATTGGGCCAGCGGGGCCGCCAAAGAACAAGGTGACCATGATTGCTGACATGGTGATTACATTCATGAACTCAGCCAGAAAGAACAAGGCGAAACGGATGGAGGAATATTCGGTGTGAAATCCGCCGACCAGTTCTTGTTCAGCTTCTACTAGGTCAAAGGGTGGGCGATTGAGTTCAGCGGTCGCCGCAATGAGGAAAACAATGAATGGGACGATCCCCGAAGAAACGAGGAACCATCGGCTAAACCCGCCCGATTGAGCGGCAACGATGCCATGAGTGGAAAGCGTCCCCGCGAGCACCACGACAACAACGGTGGCCATACCCAGCGCGGCCTCATAAGAAATGGCTTGTGCCGAGGCGCGGACGGATCCGATAAGCGGATACTTAGATCCAGACGCCCACCCTGCGAGCATCACTCCGTAGACAGCTACCGACGACATTGCTAGAAGCAGCAGAATGCCAATTGGGGGATCAGCTACTTGGAGGTAGGTTTCCCGCCCGAAGATAGTGACTGTCCCAGAAGAATCACCCCCGAACGAACCGCCTATAGGCACAATCGCAAAGGACAGAAATGCAGTCACTGCTGAGATGTACGGTGCCAACCGAAAGACGAGTGGGTCAGCATTTTCGGGCCGAAGGTCTTCCTTAAAAAAGAATTTCACACCATCAGCAAAGGTCTGTAACAAGCCCCAAGGTCCGGCCACGTTGGGACCTATCCGGTTTTGCATGTCCGAGATCAGTTTCCGTTCGAACCAAACCATGAACATCGTGGCGATAAGCAGGAAGGTAAACGCGACCAGAACTTTGACGATCGTAATGCCAACATCAGTAAGGTCGACACCGTCGAGGTACAGGGGATCGCCGGTCACAACGTTTCGATTCGAATGTCGTTGACGTGGGCTGTAGCGTCAATAAATCGGTTTGCCCCGCCCCCTGGTTGGTTGAATGGGAGCACCGCAGTGCCTCGAAGGATCGACTCATCTGCGACCGCTACGACTGTTTCGGTTGTTCGAGTTGAGATGACTCGGACGCTGGCTCCACTTGACACCCCTAGACGTTGTAGGTCACTGGGATGAACTCTTAACGTCGATTCTTCGGCCAAATGTTTCAATGACGGGCTATGGCTGATGTTTGTACCCGCGTCCCACAGTTTGCGTCCGCTTACGAGTCGCAACCCGTAGCCGTCGATGACCGGCGGCTCTTGCGGTGGCGGCAACGTCGGTTCTATGGAGGTTCCTTCGACGAGAATGCCTTCGTGGGCTTCGGGACCACAAATGCGTTCAACAGTCACACCCGCATGGCTCGGCGCAACTTGTTCGATTTCGCGCCAGATTTCCTGTCGTGAACCAAGACCGATGTCGCCGCCTAAACGCCACGCCAACTCGGCAGCGATCATCCAGTCATCGCGTACCGTGCCAGGAGGAGTGACCTTTGGGGTTAGGCGGCTAATTCGTCCTTCAATATTTGTCGTGGTACCGCCTTGTTCCCCGTAAGCAGTGCTTGGCAAAATCACGTCGGCTTGTGCGACTGAGTCAGTGATGAAGTTGTCGATCGCGATGATTGTTGTTGCGTATTGAAAAGCTTCGGCGGCAAGGTTTCGATCGGGGAAGTCGCGTAACGGATCGGCGCCCAGCAATATAAGTGTGTCGAGTCGACCAGATGCTGCTGCTTGGAGCATCCCTGTGGTGTCAAGCCCGGTTGTTTCCGGGATGATCTTCCATTTATCGGTCAGAGATTCGCTTGGTTGATCAATAGTTGTTCGACCCGGAAGAATCCCGGGTGCAAGTCCCATGTCTAACGCCCCTCGCACGTTGCCGCGTCTAAGCGCAGGCAGGAACGTGGCATGGGGTAGTCGATCGCGGATCACCGACGCAACCTCCAAGGCGGGTGTGGCTGATTCGGCCATCGATGTTCGACCGACGACCGCTACCACTGATCCTTCTCGAAGTTGTTTTGCGAGCGGATCGTCACCTTCTAAGAGAGCCAGCAGGGTTCTTGCTGCCTCACCGGACCGGCAGCGAATGGAACGCTGTGCGTAGGCGTCGGCGCCTGTGGCAGTTGGCCCTATCTCTATGACGCTGGTTTTACCTTTGGTGGCGACGCGAAGCCGAAGATGCAGAATCGGGAGTTCCTCTTTGAGGTCAGGGCCAACGATCAGAACCGTGTCCGCCTCACATGCGTCTTTAATCGTCGCTGCTGGGAGACCCAACACAACATCAGCGGGTATGCCGTCCCCTAATTGGGCATCGACGTTGTCGGTTCCGATAACCGAGCGAGCCAATTTTGCCCAGACGTACGCGTCTTCGTTAGTCAGTTGTGACCCACCAATTATTCCTACACGTTCGGGACCCGCCTGCTGTATGGCTTGGGCGGCTTGGGCTAAAGCTGAGCCCCAATCAGTGCCAAGCAACTGGTGTTGGTCGTGTTTATCTCGAATCAGCGGGGTAGTCAGGCGGTCGTCACTGTTAACCGCTTCGTAGTTAAATCGGCCTTTGTCGCAAAGCCATCCATGGTTCACGGACTCGACATCTACTCCGAGGTATCGGACGAGTTCGTTCCGTGAGGATTGCACAGCGACCCGACATCCCAGGGAACACGTCGTACAGGTTGATTCGACTTGTTCTAGGTCCCAAGGCCGAGCCTTAAATCTGTAGGGCGCCGCGGTGAGTGCACCGACGGGACATAGTTGGACTGTGTTGCCCGAAAAATAGGAACTGAAGGGCTCACCCGGGAAAGTCAATACCTGCATGGCGTTTCCACGTTCTGTGAACTGGATTAATGGGTCCCCGGCGATCTCGTCAGCAAACCGGGTGCAGCGGTCACACAGGATGCAGCGTTCCCTATCTAGGTCAACAAGATCTGAGATTGGAATGGGTTTTTCGTAATGGCGTTTCTCTTCAATGAAGCGGGATTCGCCGGGTCCGTAGGCCACGGTTTGGTCTTGAAGCGGACATTCGCCACCTTTATCGCAAACTGGACAATCCAGAGGATGGTTCACAAGGAGGAACTCAAGAATCCCTTCCTGGGCTCGTCTGGTGTCCTCGGACTCGCTGTCGACAACCATCCCCTCAGAAACTGGGACCATACAAGATGGCTGCAGCATCGGTCCGCGACCTGTGTCCACATCGACAAGACACATCCTGCACATACCTACCGACGACATTCGTTCGTGGTAACAAAATCGGGGAATGTGAACGCCCACTCGGTCAGCGGCAGCGATCAGCATTTCGCCTGGGTGCGCTTCTACTTCTGCACCATTGATGGTGATGACCACTTCGCTTGGCGGCATATCAGACATCGATCGTCACCTCGATCGTCGTGGTGTTTTCGTTGCCTGCAACCTTCGCTTCGAACTCTTCTCTGAAGAGGGTGAGCGCTGAGTGGATGGGAGCGAAGGCTGAAGGTCCAACGAAGCAAATCGTCGTCATCTGGTATGGAAACGGAACTGCTTCGATGCCCTTGGATGGGACTGCTGCATGAGGAAAGTCGCCGGGGCAGATGGTTTCACCAACCTCGATAAGTAGTTCCAGGTCGCGGGGCGTCCCGCGACCATCGACTACGCGTCGAAGTATTTGCTCAAGCCAGGTACCGCCTTCTCGGCATGGCACACACTTGCCGCACGACTCCTGCGCGTAGAACTTGGTGAGGGTAAGGGCTGCTGCAGGAATATCAGTGGTCTCATCCATCACCACGATGGCACCTGACCCAAGCATCGATCCTTGCGGTCCTACCTGGCTGGCCTCGAAGGGCAAGTCGAGCTGATCGGGAGTGAACCAGGGAGCAGAACCTCCCCCAGGTACAAAGGCTTTGAGCTGATTGTCGTCGCGAATACCGCCACACATCGCTTTGCTGTACAGGAGATCTCTAAAGGTGGTGGTCCCATTAACGATTTCGTAGACGCCGGGGCGTTGTACATGACCGCTGACGGCAACCATCCGGGTCCCTGGGGAACTCTCTGTACCGATATCTGTGAAAGCGCCGGCGCCGTGCTGCAGAATCCACGGCAAATTCGACAAGGTTTCGACGTTATTGACGATGGTGGGTTGGCCATAAAGGCCCACCGCTGCGGGGAAGTACGGCGGCTTTAGCCGCGGCATCCCCCGATTTCCCTCAAGGCTTTCGATGAGAGCTGTTTCCTCCCCCACCACGTAAGCGCCGGCACCCCAATGCAAAACGATGTCTACTGAAAATTCCGTACCCAAGATGTTCTTGCCGACGTAGCCGGCCGAGTAAGCATCATTGAGAGCGGTCGCCATCCGTTCTTGGGCGACAGCCATCTCCCCGCGGATGTACAAGAAGCATTGACTAAGACCTACGGCGTAACACGCAATGAGGCACCCTTCTATGAGTTGATGTGGGTCCAATTCCATCAAGAGTCTGTCTTTGTAGGTGCCTGGTTCTGACTCGTCTCCGTTTACAACCAGATATCGAGGCCACACTCCCGGAGGGCAAAACCCCCACTTGACTCCGGCTGGAAAGCCGGCGCCTCCACGTCCCAGCAGTGTTGCGTCTCGCACTTCACCATGAACCTTTTCAGAAGTCTGGTGGAGGGCTTTGCGAAGAGCTTGGTACCCACCTGTGGCTTCGTACCGTTCCATTGTGTAGGAGTCTTCATAGTCAAATCGGGCGGTAACGATTCTGGGGGTGTCGTTTGCTATAAACCCTGGAGCATGAGGAATCGGTGTCCCGCCCATATCAGTCATTAGTCGGCCTTTTCATCGTGCATCCACGCTGGGCTAGATACGACATCTTCTGGAGGGACAGCACCAACGAATCGATCTTCGGGTATGTGTTGTCGTATTCGCGACAGCACTCCGTGGTCAGGTACGTCGTGGTTTGTCGAGGCGAGTTCTTCGATCATTGAATCGAATTGGTCTGAAGTGACCCGATATCGGTGCCGGTAGTTGACCTGCAGACAAGGGGCTTCCGTGCACGCGGCCTGGCATTCCGCCCCTTCGATCGTGAACATGCCATCTTCTGTGGTTCCACCCGCTTTTACGCCTAGCCGGCGCTCAGCGTGTTCCATCAGTTCTCCAGCCCCCAGCAGGGCACACGACATAGTGGTGCAGATGTTGATGACGTATTTGCCTACGGGACTCCTTTTGAACATCTCGTAGAACGAGCAGGTACCCAATACTTCAGCGCTGCTCGTGCCCACTAATTCCGCTATCTCTGCCATCGCATCATCAGTAATCCAGCCCGCTTGCTCCTGGGCTAGATGCAGCAGAGGGATCATGGCCGACCGCGGTTTGGGATACCGGGCGATAATGGCATCCGCGAGTTCTAGGTGTTCTTCAGTAAAAAATTTCATCGATCGACCTCCCCCATGATTGGGTCAATCGACGAGATAACGGCGATGGCATCGGCAAGAAACCCTCCGTGCATCATGTGCGGGAGGGTTTGGAGGTTGGCGAAAGACGGGGCGCGAATATGCATTCGTTGCGGTTTGGGCCCGCCGTTTGAAACTAGATAGCAACCGAGTTCGCCTCGCGGCGATTCGACGGCTGTATAGACCTCGCCTGGCGGGACCTTAAAGCCTTCAGTGAAGATCTTGAAATGGTGGATCAGCGCTTCCATTGACTCGTCGATACGCGCTCGTGGGGGCGGAGTGACTTTGCGGTCCTGGACGCGATATGGGCCTTCGGGCATACGTTCGAGGCACTGTTCGACGATGCGCATCGACTCGCGTATTTCGTTAAGCCGTATGGCGTAGCGGTCGAAGGTGTCGCCATAGGTCCCCACCACGATGTCGAAGTCCACCTCGTCATACGCCAGGTAGGGCATGGCTCGGCGAAGATCCCAGGCGTAACCAGTGGAACGCAGGATCGGGCCGGTGGCGCCTAAAGCCAGCGCTTCGTCTGTGGTGATGACACCAATACCTTGGGTGCGTTCACGCCAGATTGGTTGACCGGTCATCAGCACGTCGAATTGTTCGAGTCGTTTGGGGAGAACGTTGAGGATGTCCTGAATGTCTTCGCGCCATCCGTCGGGGAGATCCGCGGCAACTCCTCCGGGGCGGATGTAGTTGTGGTTCATGCGAAGGCCGGTCACCTTCTCAAAGAAGCGAAGAATTTCTTCTCGTTCCCGCCAGCCGTAAATCATCATCCCTACAGCGCCTAGATCCATGCCGTTGGTGGCTAGAAAAAGAAGGTGGGACGACATGCGGTTCAATTCGCACATCAACATTCGGATCCACGTGGCGCGTTCTGGAAGTTCGATCTCAAGCAGTGCTTCCACCGCTAGTGAAAAGGTCAGTTCGGTGAACAGCGGTGCCGCGTAGTCCATTCTGGTGACGTTGGTAGGTCCTTGGAGAAATGTGAGGTCTTCGGCAGTTTTTTCCATCCCGGTGTGCAAGTAGCCAATGATTGGTTTGGAACGGAGAACGGTTTCTCCTTGCAACTCCATGGTTACTCTGAGCACTCCATGAGTTGATGGGTGCTGTGGACCCATGTTGATGATCATTCGTTCATCGTCAGGGTCGACAACCGCGGCACGTTGTTCCGCTTCTAGTTCGGACATTCGCAATACGGCGTCGCGATTTCGGAGGTGGTCCAAAGTCGTCATCGGCCCTCTACCGCCTTGAACTGGACCGGGATCCTTCCCATGGCAAAATCTTTTCGCAGTGGGTGGCCTTCCCATCCATCGGGAAGCAAGATTGGTGTGGGGTCAGGGTGACCTTCGAAACAAACGCCGAACATGTCATTGGTTTCTCGTTCCATCGCTTCGGCGCCTGGGTGAATGTCAGAGATGGTTGCTACGAACGGGTTGGTCTCTGAGATTTGCACTCTGATTCGAATCCGTCGCCGCGCGCTGACATCTAGCAAGTTGACCACTAACTCGAAACGCTCCGGCTCAATTGCTGAGGGCAATACCCGAGTTTCATTTCCTAGGTGGTCTGCCCCACACAGATCTACACAGACGTTGTAGCCCTCTCCCATTAACAGTTCGATTAGACCGTGGTAGCTCTCGCTCGAGGGGTGGAGGACGATCTGACCTCTGCTGCTGGTGAGGAGCGCGCCGTGGAGTCTTTCTGAGTCGTCCGCTCGATCTTCGTGATGTTCGGTTGTCTCGTCGAGCGAGGACCTCGACTCACTCATAAAGACCTCCGGTCCGGATGATGACCGGTTCCGGCTGGGCGTCTGGGGCGTGTTCGTGCCCAAGTTCTATCTCCGCTCCCCTTCCGGTTGCGTCACGTCGCTGGGTGAGTTCGCCTGTCCGAATTTTTTCATGTAGGGCCAGGATCGCGTGGAGAAGCGTCTCTGGACCCGGAGGACAACCTGGCGCGTACACGTCGACCGGAACAACTTGATCTACGCCTTGGACAATGGCGTAGTTGTTGAACATACCTCCGCTTGACGCGCACACGCCCATGCTGATCACCCATTTGGGTTCCATCATTTGGTCGTAGATTTGACGCAGCACCGGGGCCATTTTTTGGCTTACGCGGCCTGCAACGATCATGAGATCGGCTTGACGTGGAGAGGCACGGAACGTTTCCATCCCATAACGCGCCATGTCGTAGTGGGCTGTTCCGGTGGCCATCATCTCAATAGCGCAACACGCGAGACCAAAGGTGGCGGGCATGAGGCTCCGCCGACGCGCCCATTTCACTAGTTCTTCGATGGGTGCAGTGATGATGTTGTGGCCCAGCCCTGCTAGGCCCTCATCCCCAAGGCCAAGTTTGTGTTTGATATCGGAGAGGTCTGGCATTAGGCCGCCTCTGAGTCATCGACTCCGACCTCGAGATCGAGTCGACCCTCAAGGCCAACTTTTCGAATAGTCGAGGTTGTGGTTCGTTCAGGGCTGATGGCAGGCGTCAGCGGGCGGCGGCCTGGTCCCCAATTCAGACCACCTTTTGCAAGTTCGTAGACAAAGGAGAGAAAGAAAACGCCGGCGAAGATGGTCATTGCGACGAGACCAAAAAGCCCGAGCTCGTCGTTGGCCACTGCCCATGGGTAGAGGAAAACAATCTCGATATCGAACATGATGAAGAGCATCGCGACTAGGTAGAACTTGACGGGGAAGCGTTCCGGTATTGCGATTTGGTCGGTGATGCCGCATTCGTAGGGGGACCTTTTTGCGTGGGTGCTGCGTTCGGGCGCCAGCAGTCGAGAAGCAACGATGCTGAGTAGAACGAAAAGGACACCAAGTATCCCGAGGATTAGAACCGGGAGATACTGCTCCATCTCAACTCTCCCCTTTCCCGTGTTTCAGCTTCCTGCCGCTTCCCTGACAGCCCATACTGCTTGATCGCGTCGGTGCAGGTGATAGCACCCTAAACCGAAAACTAACCCCGAGAAAATGGCCGCGAGAGCCGGTCGGAGTCGGCGGTTGCCTTGGTCGCGAACCATAATGACCGTGTAGATGGACGCGGCGGCATCGAGTTCCGCGACGGGCAACACGACTTTCCCATCGCCTCCGAGCTTGTTCGGGTCAACATCTGGAGTGGGTTTGTAGGGCTGCAGTTGAACAGCGGCGTAGTGGGGGCGGCCTCGGCTTGGAATGAAGTATTGGGTTACTGCGTTATCCGGAATCCCTAGGGGTCGGTAGCGTTCTCCACCTACGCGCATTACTCGGTGGATTCGGTAGTCGGTTGAGGCGCTGAACAGACATGTATTGACTGCTTCTAACCGGCGAGGGTCGGTGCCGGTGCAGACGACTGCGGCGTCAGCGGTCGCTTGGGCGTCAGCTTCGATGACGACTTCCCAACCAGCATCTGGGGGGCTCGTAATGTCATTGTCTAATTCTTGTACAAGCTCGATAGGTACGGCTTCTGGGTTGGTGCTGACGTGGGTAACTTCCCAAGTGGGGCCGTGGCCGACCCAGCCAATGCCGAAGAACCACCAGACGATTCCCATTAAGAGGTTCCACCCCCAGAGCCCGGTCCAAGCAACGAGGAACCCAAGCCGGACACCGAGATTGGTCGCTAACAGCATGTAGACCGATCCGCAGAGGACCAGAACGCTGAGAAGCACTGCTAGGTACCCCGTGAGGACCGGGTCCCAGCTGACGAGGGCTACCGGGCTCATTTGTTGTCCTCCGTTGTGTGCAGTTCTGTGAACTGAACTGTGGTTTGTTCAGCGGGATCAAGGCTGCGTTCGTATTCCGCGATGGCTCGAATCTCATCATCGGAGAGCACCCGTCCGAAGCCCGGCATTCCGTAGTTCCCGAGCCGCGCGAACTCGCCGTATGCAACGTTGTCGGCAGCTCCAGTAGCGACAAACGAAATTTGGTCTTCGATGTCGGGGAACAGACGCTCAAGGCTCACGGTATTTAGCGCGGGGCCGTAGCGACCCGATCCGGCTGGACCGGGGACTATTTGAACTTCACCACCGTTGTTGGGGAGTTGGGCGGCTCCTCGCGCGGGCCAGCGAGGGGTGTGGCATCGGGCGCAATGGATCTCGAAAAGTATTTGGCCTTCGGTTTTTTCTGGGTGGGCAGCCATCTCGCTTTGTTTGGCAACAAGAGCGTCCTCGCGGGCTTCTTCGTCCGAGAGGCGTTCCCGCCAAAGCCAGGCAATGAGGTTGTCAACCTGTTGGGGGGTCAGAGGCCCACCGCCGGGGAGACCCCAAGCAGGCATGACTCCTCGTCCATAATTCAGAATTTGCCGTATTTCGTTTACCTCATCGAGTGTTTCAGCATCGGTGTCAAAGCGAGCGAAAACCGTGTCAAGTGCGGGCGCGCGCCATGTCGTCTTCACTATGTATGTGTCTTGGTCGCTGAACTGGTTTCCTATGTCGAGAACCACGGGCGCGTAATTGGCCCCACCCAAGTCCGCTCCATGGCAAACCACACATTCGAGTTCTTCGGCGAGCCGTTCTCCAGCGGCCGCTGCTCGCTCGCTGAAGCCTCGTTCAGCACCGGAGCGTCGTCCGCCTTCGCGAAGCCAGTAGACCGGTAGGGCTAATGCGATGATTAACAGCATCAAAACACCGAAGGCTTGAACCCGTTCAAGGCGGTTTCCTTCGAGGGCGTCGTCATCTGGCAGTGACCCGCGATTAGCGGCAAGTTCGATTTCGCTACCGACTTCGGATTTGCTTCGACGGATATTGACGAAGACATAGATCGCCCAACCGACGACCACAACGACCAGAAGAACTATGGCAATCGAACGCTCAGTGGTGGCAGCATAAATCACGGGCTATTTACTCCTGCCAAGCTCGGGCGAATCGGGAAGAAAAGACGGTCGTCATCACGCGCAATGGGGTCCTTCTAGACCTTGGCCCGTCGTGTCGGTGCCAATTGGGGGACCCTGTGAGGGGCTTCCTGTGTCGATGATGACTTTGTCTCCGTCAATGATTACTGGGAAACGGTCCATACCTCTCGGAGCGGGACCAGCCTTTTTCTCTCCAACACGGTTGTATTGGGAGCCGTGGCATGGACATTCGAACCACTGTGAAGTAGCGCACGAGGGGACTTTGCAACCCAGGTGGGGGCATTTTTGCCAGAGTGCTACGTATCCCATCTTGATGCCTTCCAGCACCGTTCCGGAATACACAACTTCCGCGGCTTGTTGCGTTGCGGCGTCCATTGGGTAGGGCTGAAGGTAGGTCTGAGCTTCCGAAAAGTACGAAAAGTTGACAGCGGGGGATGATGACGCGATGACGCCGTTTACTGAAGTGATGGTTCCGATCTTCACTTTGGAACCGAACCCTGCGGTCGGGCGCGGCCACAGAAAAGCGATGTTGGCCGCACCGAATGTTGACAGACCCATAGTCATCAGGGTGATCGAAGCGCGATTCAGGAACTGGCGCCGGGTGACTCCAACCTCCTCAGGGTCGGGGGGAGTCCATATGTCTGGTGTTGTCGGTTCAGGAACTGCTACTTCGCCGCCCACGCGAGCGAGAGCCACTGATCGTTCAAGTTCGCGTGCCTCATCGCTGGCTGGCACCGTGGCCATGGTTCCTTCGTCACGTTTTCGAGTTTCACGCGAAAGATGCCCTAAGCCTTGGGCGTCGCGTCGCCGGAGGGATGTGAACCCGACCACTGCCGCGAGAACGACGAGCACAGGGATAGCTATGGCGATAACGGTACCGCTTGACACTGCGCTGCTCCTCAGAGGTGGAAGATTCCGTGGAGGCCGGTGTCCCACGGATAGGTGAAGTTGAAACCCTGACCCCTAAAGAAGGAGCCGATTATTACGAGCACCGCCCAGAACATGAGATGAATTGTCTGGATAGAGATCGCGAACTTGCGATCCTCAGGTGCGTTAGAAGGATTGCGGTCGATGTAGGGAGCGAACGCCAACATCACCAACACGATGCCCGGAATGGTGACCCCGGCGATCATCGGGTCGAACATTGTTAATAGTTCCTGGAGTCCAAGGAAGTACCAGGGTGCCTTGGAGGGGTTGGGGGTGGCGTTGTGGTTCGCTAGTTCAAGCAACGGCGCGTTGATAAATATCGAGAAAACTATTGAGAAGGCGGTAATAAACAGAGCGGCAGTGAATTCTGCTGCCAAGAGATGCGGCCATACGTGAACTTTGTCGCCTGGGTTCGCTTTGACGTCTTGAATGGAGCCTGATTTCACTACGGTCAGGAGTCGGTGGGTGTTGCCGCTTGGACCGGCCATAGCTGGGGGAGCGATGGTTGCTATTCCGCCGCTCGAAGGTGCTATCGCTCCGCCTTGTTGGCTTTGTTCTAGTAGGGAACGGGGGATGGTTTCACCGTCGTCGTCTGAGCCTCCGCCGCTGTCAGCGACAGGAGCGGCTCCGCCGTCAGCTTTGGCTTTGGCTGCCTGACTTCTTTTCAGGAGATGTTCGGGAATTTCGGTCATGGAACTGCTCTTACTCCTCGACCTAGAGCGGACCGGAGATGCCGCCGTCTTTGCGGACTCTCCAAAAGTGGATCGCCAGGAAGATGACGAGGACGAAGGGAAGCATCAGAACATGTAACACGTACCATCGCAGCAATGTTTCTGCGCCGATTTGTTTGCCTCCCAAGAGAACAAATCGCACCTGGTCTCCGAACACAGGGGTGAACCCCATCATGTTGGTGCCTACGGTCACCGCCCATAGGGATAGCTGGTCCCAGGGCAGGAGATAGCCGGTGAATGACAATAAGAGGGTGAGCTTGAGAAGCATGACGCCGATCACCCAGTTGAATTCGCGTGGTGCTTTATAGGCACCGTGGTAAAAGACGCGGGCCATGTGCAAGAAAACTGACAGCACCATTAGGTGTGCCGTCCATCTGTGCAGGTTTCTAACCAGCAAGCCGAAGCTGACTTGGGTGTGCAACGATTCGATGTCGCTCCAGGCGGCGGCAGCCGTTGGGCGATAGAAGAACATCAGGAATATGCCGGTGATCGTCAACAAGATGAATAAGAAGAAGCTCAGTCCGCCTAGACAAAGTGTGTAGCTGACCTTTACGGCGTGACGCTTCACCTTCACTGGATGGAGGTGGTAGAGCACGCTATTCATCACCACGTAGGAGCGATTTCTGGGGCTGTCTGTGTACCCCTTTCGAAAAATCGATCCCGGGCGGAATATTGAGGTCCAGAACTGGCTGTCTTGCATCCAATTAGTTGCCGCTGTTGAGCCTTGTCGCAGTTTTTCGGGTAGCGACTGTTTCGATTTTTCTATTGCGTTGGCCATGTTGGGTCCGTCTAGTCCTCAGAGTCGCATGCCGTAGGCGTAGCCGTGGGTGTGGGTACGTTCGTGGAGGTCCCCTTCAGGTGGGGGGGTTTCGACAACTTTGCCAAGCGTGATGACGCCTGTGGGGCATCGGTCAACGCACAAGGCGCAACGAGTGCACACGTCGTCGTCAATGATGAAGATCGCGTTGTCGGCTGGGTCAAGGCCGGGGAGATCGGCGTTAATCGCTTCGTCGATGGCTTCCACGGCCACGTAGTGGATGCATTTCCATGGGCAAATATCGACACAACCTTCACATTGGATGCATTCTGACTGATCGATATTTATGAATTGCTTGGGTTTAACCGCCGCTGCCAAATAGTCAGCGTCGACTGTTTGTAGTACGTAGTCATCAACGAATCTTGGCATGGGCGGGTTGGCTTCGGTCTTGGCCATGTCAGTTGCCCTTCATCAGTGGGCGGCCAAAGTCTGAGATTGGTTCAACGACTGGTTTTTTCTGGTCTCGTTTCTGCCACCACAGCCAAAGAAAAGGGAGGCCTGCGAGGGCAACGAGGTGTTCGATCACGACGACGATGTCGGAAACCTTTTTCAGATCCATGCGCATTGGTGGGAAAGTGATCGGGTCACCACCGATGAATTGACCTTCTGTGAAGAGCATCCGTTCAACGGACCAACCCCATTCGTTGTCAGTTAAACGCACCCAGCGGTCTGGCACGATCCCGAAAACCAATAGAAACAACATGAATACGTATGCTGCGCCGAGCATCGCTTCGCCCCATGAGGTAGGTCGATCAGTGGGTCTGCGCCGTCCGTACGCGATGATGCCGTACACCATGAGGCCTGCGATCAGGATTGATGTCACAAGTGCGACCACTAGCCCTCCTGTCTGGTGCGTATTTTCGGTGCGTTATAGCCGGATTAGGTGAGACCTCTACGAGGCTCACCCGGTGTAGACCCACGGTATGAATCTACGGTCAAATCTACCCGAGCAACGCCCGGACCGTTCGACGTTCTAGCACGCTTCAACGACGGATTCGTAACTCAAGAATGACCTATATGGTGGCATCCGCGTGCTCTCAATGCCGAACCCACAGCAGGATTTTCTAGGAGATCTTCAATCTGCACCTAACTTGCGAAAAAAGTGTCTGCCAAACTTGGTTCGTTAACCTCACGACGGCCTATCTTTAGTGGGCGCACCTATCTTGTTCTTTAACAGCACAACCCGCGTTGCGGGGCACCATGTCGGTACCTCGCGGAGGACCCAGTGACCGAAGTTCCCGAATACCTATTTGAGCGTTCACGCCAAAGACGGATAGATCTTGGCTTGCTCGAAGACGACGGCAGCGGTGGCGGCGGGGGCGCTGGAGCTTCAGGTGGTGAGGCGCTGACGAGTTCGGGGTCCGGCAGCGCTGAGGTGATCGCAGCTGCAAAGGCAGACGCCAAACTCGAACAATTCGCAGAACCGGAAGCCGAGCCGGGTTGGGTGTCAGCGGCACGTAGTAGGACGAAGATCCCTATGTGGGCTCTGCCGGTGATGTTTTTCTTACCTTTGTGGGCGTTCGTATACGTGAAGCTCACCGAACCCCCTCCCGAGCCGGTTACCGCCATTACCGAGGGAGCTGCAACTTATGCCGCCCGTTGCGCGAGTTGCCATGGTGGTGATGGTGCGGGCAGCGATGGGGGTGGAGTTGGTCGCCCGCTTTACAACGGGGAAGTCTTATTGACGTTCCCCAAACTTGAAGTCGACATGCTTCACTGGCTTGAGGTCGGTTCCGAAGGGATAGGGCTCGGCAATGCTTATGGAGCCACTGATCGGCCCGGGGGATCTCGTATTTCTGGTGAGACTGGTGCCAATATGCCCGGCTTTGGTGGAACCTTGAGCGAATACAAGATCTATTCGGTTGCTCGCTATATCCGAGAGGTGTTGAGCCAAGAACCGATCACTGACGAGGAAATCGCTGCACGCGACGTCGAGTGGGAAGATCGCGGGGGCGGCAAGGACGTGAGCGGTGGCGGTCACGGCGGCGGTCATTAACCTCAGTTGTTTTGAGACAGCCTGACAATTATTCTCCACAGTGTCCTGCGAAGTTGGAGGGCAAACACCGATGTCGATGCGTCTCTCTACCGAAGTTCTCATTATTGGTGCAGGTCCGGCCGGTAGTGCAGCGGCTCACTGGGCAGCCAGCGCGGGGCACATGGTCGTGGTGCTCGAAAAGGAAACGATGCCTCGTGAGCGGGTTTGCGGCGACGCGTTGACACCAAAAGCAGTTGGGCACTTGAACGACATGGGGCTCGGGATCACCTGCGACCAGTTTCACCATCATCATGGTTTACGTATGACCGCTCATGGTCAGAGCATTGAACTCAGATGGCCAACCGATCATGACCATCCAAGTCATGGTTTGGTCGTGCGCCGCAACCTGCTTGACCAGTTGTTGCTCGAACACGCAGCTAATGCGGGGGCTCAGGTGTGGACAGGGGTTGAGGTGCTCGATCCCGTCATCGAACATGGACATCTTCGTGGCTGTCGGGCTCTGGGTTCGGGTGATGGCACAGGGCCACAGGGTGAAATTGAGGTTCGAGCGCGCTTCGTTGTGATCGCTGATGGGCCCCTTTCGCCTTTCGGACGAGCGTTGGGAACCGCGCGGACCAGAACCTATGCGCAGGGGGTGGCAATGCGAGGCTATTTCCCAAGCGTTCATCACGATGACGACATCATCGAATCGGTGTTTGATTTGCGCGACAGCACTGGAGAGCAATTACCGGGTTATGGATGGGTATTTCCGTTAGGCGACGGAACAGTGAACGCTGGGGTTGGCTTGTTGAGCCACCACCACGGCAACGATCCTCGATCTATGCGCGAACTATTCGATCAGTGGGTCCACCAAATACCAGAATATTGGGGGATCTCCGCAGACGAGATTCGGGGTGAACCCGAGGGAGGTCGCCTCCCCATGGGAGCCTCGGTCCGTCCTCGGTCTGGTCCCAACTGGGTCGTCGTTGGAGACGCGGCTGGCAGCGTAAACCCATTCAACGGTGACGGAATCGAGCCCGCGTTGAGTAACGGGCGTCTCGCCTCCACTGTTATCACTGACGCGATTAACACGGGTGATGGTTTGGCGCTACGTCAGTACGAAAAACAATTGGCGTCAAAATACGATCACTATTATCGCCTCGGCAGACTTGCTACTAAGGCTCTTGGCCGGCCCGGGTTGATGCGGCGGTTTACGTTGCTCGGGATCCAATCACGAGTTCTCACCGAACTCGTGATGCGAATTTCAACGAATCTCGTAAACAATGATGCCGGCGGTACCGAATCTGTGTACGAACTGGGCAAAGTAATAGCTCGGCTGATTCCAGATCGCGACTAGCGGAGGGTCGTTGAGTCGGTGTGAACAGATTCGAGTCCTAGAAGACGCTGCCTGGTGCGGTACTCGACCAGCGGGCCCTTGAATTACGTCGCTTCGAAAAGCAAGTTGAGGAGGGTTTCAGGCGTTAGCTCATCAAGTGAGTCATACCGGGCGAAGGCACCAGAGAAATTGAGTGCTTTGACTAAGGGGTTTGGTACGACCACAGTGCGTAAGCCAGCAGCCAGTGCTGCCTTTAACCCATTGGGACTGTCCTCTATTACCGCCGCGGCACCCGGATCGACTTGGAGGAGGTCCAGTGCTCGGAGGAAAACGTCGGGAGCAGGTTTGGAGACTCCGCTTACGTCGTCACGGCACACGATGTGAGAAAATTGGTCATACAGGCCAACACGTTTGAGATGTTGGTCTACCCAGGCGTGTAGTGAGCTAGATCCTATTGCGGTGCTAATGCCTCGTCGCGTCGCTGCTTCGAGTAGTTCGGTGACGCCAGGCAAAATCGGTTGCTGTTCTGTCATCCGATTTTTTATTTCTTGGCGCGCCTGCAGGATCGAGTCCTGATCTAATGGATGCCCCACGCGATCTTCGAGTTCTTCGACCCAACTTGTTTTTCGATCGGTGCCCATTCCCTCAAGCCACCAGTCCATCGGGAGTTCGACGCCCCAATCAGCCCATATTTGGGCGGTCGATTCCCATGCGGGGCTCTCTGTATCCAGGATGGTTCCATCGAAATCAAGGATCAATGCTTGACGGGTCACCGCTGATCAACCATCGAAGAAACTGCTTGCACTAGCCCGCCTACTGAGCGTTCCTCGGCGATTGCAGCGACCTCAATGCCTGATAGTCGACACTCTTCAGCAGTCGTCTCACCAATGACAATTACCGTTGACGCGCTCTTACCGTCGGTTTGTTCAAGGTGCCCCTTCACAGCGGATGGCGAGGCAAAGATGACTATCTCGGCGCTGATGGCTTGAGACACTAAATCGTCGCTGAGTGATGGACATACGGTGCGATACGCGGCGACGCAATCGACGTGCCATCCTCTGGCGCGGAGCCCATCCGACAGATCTGTGAGACCGTCTGAGGCCCTGGGAACCAGAACTCGATCTCCCGGTTTAGGTCGAGGGAAGGCGTCTGCTAAAGAAGCGCTGTCGTAGTGCGTGGGTATCAGATCTGGTTCTCGTCCCATTTCTGAAGCGACCTTTGCAGCAGTAGCTGGTCCTACCGCTGCGATTTTCAGATGCGAAAATCTTTTGAGGACGCCTCTGCGTGCGCCTCGTGCCATTAATGCTGCAACCGAATTGGTCGAGGTAAAGGCTAGCCAAGAGAAGCGTTCGAGCCTGATTAACGCGTCATCTAGGGGTTGCCCTCCGTCGAGAGGCGGCACAATTGCGATCGCGGGAGCCGCGATCACTTCGGCTCCCTCTTCAGTCAGAGCTTGAATGAGATCGGCGCTCTGGTGGGAGGCTCGAGTAACGACGACGGATTTGCCGCACAGCGACTTGTTGCTCAACGATTACCTTCGCTTGGCTCTAGCAGGGCGCTCCCACCGTTCGCTAGCAGTTGCTGTGCGACGGCCTTCCCCAAAGCGATTGTGTCGCGACCTTGTTCCTGAAAGCGCAGCACGGTTGCACCGTCCGGGGAAGCAAGTACTGCGTCGAGTTGGATGATGCCGTCTTGTAGGCAGGCATGTGCTCCTACGGGAAGTTCGCAGCCACCTCCAAGTTCGGCTAGGTACGCTCGCTCCGTTTCAACGCATCGTTTTGTTGGATCGTCGGTGATTGTTTGTAACCGTTCAATACTGGCGGGATCGTCGTCCCGGCACTCAATAGCAATCGCGCCCTGGCCTACTTGCGGGACCATTTCTTCCAAGCTGAGGATCTGCTCTACAGCATCGGTGAGTTCGAGGCGTTGCAACGCTGCTAACGCGATTACCGCGGCATCAATATCGTCGCGTTCCACGGCTGCTACTCGGGTCGCTATGTTCCCGCGCAAACCAACGAAATTGAGATCGGGTCGAAGGTGCGCGAGCTGCGAACGGCGCCGAGCTGAGCCGGTAGCGACTGTGGCTCCGTGCGCGAGTCGACCAAGGCTCGCTCCGATTAGTGCGTCGCGAGCGTCGCCCCTGTTCAGAAAACCGGCCAGGCTGAGTCCTGCAGTCGGGGATGACATCAAGTCTTTTGCGCTGTGCACCGCGACATCTGCCCTACCTTCGAGTACTGCCCTTTGGACTTCTTTTACGAAAACCCCTTGACCCGCCATTTCTTGAATTTGTCGAGACTGATCCTGGTCTCCTTCGGTCGTTACCATCAGAAATTCGATTTCGAGGTCGATTGTTGCCAACTGACGCGCTACAGCTTCCGCTTGCCAACGCGCCAAGGGGCTTGATCGAGTGGCGATGATCACTGGAGTCCTCGCTCGAGGGTTTAACGGGTCACTAGTCAAGTCTGTAAGACGGGCCACTTTGGTGATCTTGCGGTGTCTTTCAGAGCAGCATTCTCGCAGTAAGAACCACTCCTTGCCACTCGCCGGGTCACTCGCGTTGAGATTTTCGTCGCCTTAATGATTTAGGAGGAAATCATGAGTAGTTGGATCGTTGCCGCGGTGAATATCAACAGCAGCAAGGCGGCAAGTACGAGTGTGGTGCCCCGTCTCAAGTTGCTTCCCTCACTGTGACTTCAGTCCCAATTTCTAGCCCCTGTGGCATCAACCCTTCGTCTCGTCCCGTGGCCACGGCGAGCAATCCGTATTCATCATCAACGAGTGCCAACTGGCCTGGATTGACTTCAGTCGGGGCCTGTAGACGCACAACTCGTTGTTCTTCACCGAATTCAAGAATCAACACGTCACCCATCTCGGAGAGAGTGTCGCGGTCGATATTGAGTTGGGCAGCGCCTCGACGGCTTATACCGATGACCTCCGCGGATATCGAACCGCTGTCTTCAAGGCGCGGCACAGGGACAAGGGATGGGAGCAACAGACTCGGTTCAATATGGTCACCAACTTCTTCAAGGGACCGACCCGCTGCTAAGTGAGCCGAGACTGGGCCGATTACATCACGCGCGGGGTGCTGAACACCCGGGGATGCGATGTGGAATTCCGTATTCGTCAGTTGCACGGCCCGGTCAGCGCCTCCTACGACGGCAACAGCAGCTCCCAATAGTCCATTATCGGGTCCCACAAGTACCGCTTGGCCATCGCCGACTTCAACAGCAACCGCTGGACGGTCTAAGACTGAACCAACCGAAGCAAGCACGAGGCCCGATGCAAGGTACGGCACACTGCGAGCAAGCATCAACGAGCCTGCACGAACATCACCCGGCTGGATGTCATGACAAAGATCTATGACCCGCGATGCGGGGCTCAAGTCACGCAAAATGGAGTGCAGTAAGCCCACAGATTCGTCGGAAATACCCATGTCTGTGAGGCAGGTGACCGTGTCGAACCGTGTCATGAATCAGGTTTTACCTAACTCCTCGGACCGGCGAGTGGCCGCCTCGATTGCAGCCGCAAAGGCGGCTCTAAGACCATGATCTTCGAGTTCTCGGAGCCCAGCAGCCGTGGTACCTCCGGGTGAAGTGACATCGGCTCGCAGTTCTGCCGCTGGCCTTCCTTCTGATAGGAGAGTCGACGCTCCGAGGAGGGTCTGGACCGCTAGTTCGGTTGCTACTGACCGACTCAATCCGGTCAGTACTGCTGCGTCAATCATCGCTTCGGCCACAAGGAAAACGTATGCGGGACCTGACCCCGACAAACCCGTCACTGCGTCGAGCAGTTTTTCATCGGTACGAACCACGATGCCTACAGCGCCGAGAATCGTTTCAGCCCACGCCAAATCTTCTCGGGTTGCAGCATCGTTGCCGCAGATGGCGGCTGCCCCCTGTCCAACCAGCGACGGTGTATTTGGCATGGCTCGGATGATCGGGAGTGAGCCTCCTGTGGCCTCGTCGAGGGTAGCGAGGGTTACCCCAGCCGCGATGGATAACAGGCGTTCGGTCCCTATCTCGGCCGCTTGTTGAGCCACACCCGGAATGATGTCGGGCTTGGTGGCGAGAATCGTTGAACTCGAAGACTCAATTTCGGTAGTGACGCGCACGCCGTATGTCTCCGTCAGTTCTTTCCCGCGGGATTCCAGAGGTTCTACAACTGCGATGCTTTGCGTGTCATGGCCATGGCGTAACAGCCCGCCAAGTAGAGCGGCACCCATTTTCCCACCGCCGATGATCAGCAGTTCAGCCATGAGGTCCACGGTAGCGGTCGACTCGGCAAAGACCTTGGCTCTATTTAATGTCCACTGTCGCTGCCACTCTTATTGAAACGATTGGCAAACCCGATTCGCATCGCCGCTTTCCAGTGACGCTCAACGAACTCCCATACCGACCCCAGGATCCGATCGAGTTCGTGTTGGTCTACTGCGTGAAAAGGGATTTCGCCGGTGAGAAAAATTGCATCTTCTGGGCCAATGCCGAATTGGGCTCCAACTAACTCGTAGTTGCGACGGAGTAGTAATTCGAACAGCTTTTCGCGGTCGTCTTCGGGCGCCGGAAGGAAGTACGTTTCATATTTCAATGTTCGCTGTCCAAGTGTGAACCAGACAGTGGTGACATCGCGGGCTTCTCCTTCGAGACGGACGTACCAACGACGCGGGATATCGTCGTCGCGGTCGACTGCAAGCAGGATCGGTAGTTCGTGTTTTTGTTTCGCGAGCCATGTGTCGATTAGTTGTTCGAGCGTGTCTAACTCATCTGGAGTGGCTGGCTCATGGGTCACACGCACGAAACCAGTTCACGTGAAGCCAGCCGAGCAAAAACTTCAATTGCTCCGCTCGCGCCAATGTCCCAACTGTGGAGAGCGGCGCGCTCAACTGCACGGTTACCCATTTCGTTGCACGTTTTGGGATGGTCGATCAATCTGTCGACAGAGTCTGCGAAGACCCGGTGGTCACGTTCATTCACTAAGAGTCCGGTTACTCCGTTGATCACATTGTCTCGAAGGCCCCCTACATCGCTAGCTACTACTGGGGTCCCACACGCGGCCGCTTCTAAGGCTACGAGACCGAAGGATTCTGAACGGCTGGGGACAAGACAAACATCGGCCGCGCGGTAATAGGTCGGCAAAAGGTGGTGAGGCTGAGGCTCGACAAAAATGACGCGCTTGTTGAGGTTGTGACGTTCGATTCGTGCAATCAAGTCGCCGTAAGTCTCGAGACCTTCGTCTCCTGAAGGCCCTCCGACGATGACAAGCCGGGCATCGCTGTTTCTGCTAGCCGCTAGAGCTTCGATAGCGAGATCCAACCCTTTCAGTGCTTGTATTCGGCCGACGAAAAGTAGAATCGGGTAATCACCTAGACCGAGCGCTTTTCGAGCCTGACGGGACGAACCGGGGGTAAAGAGTGTTCGGTCAACTCCCGGCGTCAGTATTTCGATACGTTCGCGGGAGACGCCGTAAAAAGAATCAAGTTGATCTACTTCAACCTTTCCCGACGCAAAAACGGCATCCGCGCATCCAATGACCGCGTCTTCGGCGCGAATCCGGTCCTCTGGTTCTGTGTCACCGGTGAAGCTCTTTACTCGACCGAGAGTGTGGAAGGTCACTGCGAGTGGTACGTCAAATCGATGTTTGAGATGGTGTCCAGCTACCCCTGATAGCCAATAGTGGGCGTGGATGACGTCAACTGGTCGGTGTTCGAGGTGATCCGCGACGCCTTGGGTCCAAAGATCTACAACGGCCGGAAGGTCGCTTTTGAGGAGGCCGAAGGGCCCCGCTTCGATCTGGATGACATTGACCCCGGGTTCGATTTCGACGATTTCAGGGTGGTGTGGGTTAGTTCTACGCACGTAGACGTCACAGTTGATTCCACGTTTAGCCATCGAAGCGGTTAGCTCCCGGACGTAAACATTGAGCCCTCCGCTGTCTCCAATTCCGGCCTGATCTAACGGTGAGGTGTGCATGGAGAGCACAGCTATTCTTCGGATGCCCCCATCTATTAAGGGGGTGGCTTCTGTTCCGGTCACGAAGGACCAAGGTATGTCACGGAACTCCATGACTCCACTCGATTCTGCCTTTGTGCGCGGATTAAACGAATAAAAAGTTGATTGTGACGACCCACACAGGTGTTACCAACAAGTGGGATGAGAATCGTTGCAGATCGTGAACTGAGTCGGCGGAAACCATTCTCGTCACGACTCGGCCGAGCGGTATGGCTACCGCGACCAGGGCAGCGATGGGCAAGAACCATCTCGGCGAAATCGGGGTAACAGCAAGTTGGATCGATGCCCACAGAAGCACCAACGCCCCAACCAGCCCGAGTAGGGGAGCTAGATATTGGCGGGGGCGATCTCTCATTCCTAATCCGAGACCTAAATCGTGGATGTACACCAAGCTGAGAAGTAGGGCGACGCTGCTTGATGCGCGGAAGGTCAAAATCGTCAGACTTGCGGCACTCAAGCTCGCTGGGAGCCAAGCGACCACCATTCTTACGTTCCTCCGGAGTGTGCGACTGCTTCCTTTATTCCCGACGGCGACGATCAGCGGTGTTGAGGCGATGGCGGTAGCCGCGACAACCCCAGTGAGTCGGAAATCGTTGAAAACCCCACTTAGTGAAACGGTCACCAGTAAAGCGAGGGGAGGCGTGCGTTCGAGGAGGGAGGCGCCCGAAGCTCGGCATGAGACCCCCAGCGCCGCGAGGGTGACGAGGATCCCAAACATCAAAGGTGGAGCCTGTAATCCGAAGATGAGGGCGAAGTAGCCGATAGATCCCGCGGCCAAAGATTGATGGGGTGTTCCGTAAAACGTCGCGAATCTTTCGAGCAGACTTCTCATTAACCGCCCGAAACCGGTGGAAGCACTGCTACCTCGTCGCCATCTGAAATTTGGGAGTCTCCTTCAACAGGGTCCCCGTTTAGCCATACCCGACTGATGGTCAAGATCTTCGAGAACTCGCCGCCAAAGTCGTTTTCAGCTATCGATAACAATTCCCTAACCGTGGACGCTTCGTAGACGGCTGCTCCGGTTCCCGCGGCCTCGCGAGCACCGGCGAACAGCCTGAGGGTTACCACCGCCATGCCTGGATTCTATCTGCGCTTGCTACGGGGCTTTAGTGTTAACCCGCTACGTTCTTCGCGGTAACGCTGAGGGAAGATGGTTCTCGCGTGGAAGTACTTGCTCTTCGACATGGCCAGTCTGAATGGAATGCGGAAGGACGTTGGCAAGGCCAAGCCGATCCTCCGTTGACGTCAGTAGGAGAGCAACAGGCCCATTTTGCGGCGCAGCAGTTGTTGGAGGGTGGCGAGGTTTTTGACACGGTCGCGTCAAGTGATTTACAGCGGGCTCGGCGCACTGCAGAAATCATCGCTGAGGTTGTGGGCGATGGCGTTGTGGCGCTTCGAACTGAACTCAGAGAGCGTTCGGCAGGGCTTTGGCAGGGTATGACGCGTTTGGAAATCGAGGCGAGATGGCCTAACGCGATCGCTGAGCAGCGTTGGCCCGAAGGGTGGGAGGAGGAGGAGTCAGTAATAAGTCGAGCGGTACCGGCGGTACAAGAGTTCGCGAGAACCAGCGACCGGTTGTTAGTTGTTGCTCATGCTGGGCTGATTCGCGCGTTGGACCGAGCGTCAAATGCTCCTTCGGTGTCGACCCCCGGTCACCTGTCCGGGCGCTGGTATCGCTTGGAGGAGGGATTGCTGCCGGGCAAGGAAGTCAGTCTTTCGGCTCAAGTGAACAGTTACGGGACTGAGTAAAAAGTCTCGGCGACCGCTAGACCTCCACCTGGTCTAACCACGCGGCAACTGTGCTGGGATCAACGTCGTCGGCTAGTGCCTTCAGGGTTGACTCGACTTTCGAGAACTCAACTTCGAGGTCATCTAGTTGAGCTTCGGTGAACGAAGTTGGAGCGTTCACAACAATTTCATCTTCGCTAGTCACTCATATGAGTTTAGTTTCGGATCTGAGGTCCGAGGGTGAACAGAACGGCCATCTACCGCAATGTCTTTACTTTGTTGATGGTGGGCGTCGGTGTTTCAATTTGGGTTAAGGGCGCGCATTTTGGTTGCCGCTGCTCCGACGTGTTCTTGATCCAGGCCGATAAGGACTAGGCCTTGGATGGGACTATTACTTGATGGCTCAATGGACCATCGACGCCCGACGACCTCCAGGTGGTGGCGACTCCCCTGTTGGTCGTCAAACCAGCCTTTCGCCCGCAGAAGCTGGTGATTTGACTCTTCCAGCATCTTTCCGAGGTCGCGGGGATCCCATGGACCCGCGGGGTTGATAACGGCGGTGGCTACTTCAAAATTAGTGAAGTGATCGGTGTTGGTTAGCGATGCCCCTCGGTCCGCTGCGCCGCAGAGCAGACGCACGTCGACTTCGCCATTTTCTATCGGAAGGATCCTGCTGCCCGGAGCAACTTCGGCTACCGCGGAGTTAGCTATTTGAAGACCGTTCTTATCGAGAAGGTCGAACTTCGATAAAAGAACAAGATGAGCGGCTTGTAGCTGTCGCTGAAGTAACGGGGCGATGTGATGATTCCCCCGCTGTTCTTCCAAGGCAATCGGGTCAGCTACTGCCACGATGCCATCAAGATGGCATCCGTTCGTGCCGTAGATCACTTGTGCAATGTTGATTGGATCAGCGACACCACTGGCTTCGATGATGGCAACGTCGTAATCATGGTCTCGCGCGAGCGTTTCCAGCTGGCGGGATAGGTCATCAGCCAAGGCGCAACACGCGCATCCGTTGGATAATGAAACCTGGTCGGAGGTTTCTTGGCCGATGAGGTGGGCATCCACCTCTATTTGCCCAACATCGTTGACCAGAACTGCGATCTTCAGACCCCTTGGATGCTCTAGTACGTGACGAAGAACGGTGGTTTTACCACTCCCTAAGAATCCGGTCAGGAGGGTGACGTCTAGGTCAGTTTGAATCTCATGATTTTGTTTGTCGCGTTGTCGCGATGCACTCAGGGTTGAGATGACCCGGTCCCACGCGGAGTCCAGTTCGCCGAACCCTCGGTCAGTTGGTTGACTCACCGGCAAGCACCGTGTCGTGGACCTCAATATCTCTAAGGTCGTTGGGGTTTACTTGGTAAGGGTCATCATTCAAAACGGTGAAATCTGCATGTTTTCCGACTTCGATAGACCCGAGTCGGTCGTCCCGATTCAAGATGTACGCAGCGTCGATAGTGATCGCTCGAAGGGCGCTGTCGACAGAGATTTTCTCGCCGGGTGCGAGCACCGTTTCTCCATCGGCACCTATTCGGTTTACCGCACACCATGCAGCTAACAGGGGCGAGAGTGGAGTGACGACGAGATTGAAATCGCTATGAAGGGCAAACGGAACGCGGGCTCGTTCTAGGGAGCCGAGTCGCGCTGTCGCTTCGCTCCGATCGGGACCAAAGCCGTGGTCGGCGTGAAGTTGGGCCCGGAAATGAACAAAATAAATATTTACCGACGCCTGTCCTCCGAGCGCAGCAAGTCGTCTGGCCTGTGACGGTGACGACAAGCAGTAATGTTCGACCGTAAAGCGGTGGTCAAACCTCGGATGTATGCGCTGTAGCGCTTCCAGAGTGTCCAGGGTCATGTCTAGTGTCCGGTCTCCGTTGGCGTGGGAGTGAATCTGCACACCGGCTTTCCAGAATGGAAGCATTCGTTCCACCATGTTTTCCCATGGGACTTCACCAGTGTGCGCGGTGTCCTCGTCCAAATATCCGGGTTCGTTCATCACCAGAGTCATGGACGGGTAGGAGCCATCGTTCACGTATTTGACGCCGTGAGTGTTGAGGCGGTCGTCTCCTTGCTGCGTTTTGGAGGCGAGGAAGTCCAGCATGTCGTCCCCAAATTCCCTAACGAGCTTCGGTTCGAATGGAATCATGAACATTCGTAGGGGCAAAGTGCCTTCCGACATTGCGCTCGCGTGATCTTCCCATTCAGGTTCGAACCCATCAGCCATGCCCCAGACCAAGTCAGCGGTGGTGGTTACTCCCGCGGCTTTGGCCACTGCTCCCATTCGGTCGATTGCCGCGCGGCCTGAGTCTGGGCCATAAATCATGTCTGCTACTGGTCTCGTCGCTCGTGCCGTGGCTTCAGTTTCCACGAACCATCCGTTGAGACGTCCATCTGGGTAGCGACCGATCCCGTGACCTACCGAGTCGTCGTCGACGCCAATGAGCTCCAACATCGGGGAGTTGACATACACGATGTGTGGCGCGTACGCGATGACCCATATGGGGACCGTGTCACTTACTTGGTCGAGCATGTCTCGATCTAAATGCCCCGATTGGCTAGCGGGGTCATAGCCCCAGGCAGTTATTGGGACATCAGGATTCGAATGTTCCGCAGCCAAAGCGCGCAATTGGTTAAGTACAGCATCCCGGGTGGGTAAACCTTTTCTCAAACCGTCCGGGGCAGCCGACTCGATCGGACCAACATATTCCAAGCCCATGTATGTCCCGCTCAACCTCAGATGAGTATGCGGGTCGATGAAACCAGGCATCAGTACTTTGTCGGAATAGCGGTCGTCAATTGAATGGGGGTAGCGACGCAGCCACGGCTCTATCGATTCGATTGAGCCAACGGACACAATTCGCCCATTCGAGACTGCAACGGCTGACGCATCGGGACGTCCTTGGTCCATGGTGTGAATGTGTGCGGCCGTGTAGACGGTTATGTGTTCCAAAGGAGCCCCCATCTCAGCTTTCGTACCGTATCGCTCCCCCACCCTAAGGTTCCGAAATGTTCGTTTGGCGAGAAGAGGCACGCGGCGGATATCTCTGTGTAAGGGGTTCCGATTCGCGTCAGTAGATCTCGGTGCTGGAGAGCGATGCGCCCGGTTTCCGTGGAGTGGCAGGGGTTGGATTTGAACTCCCGACCCTCGGTCCCCCAGACCAAGACGGGACGCGAAGCACTTGGTAGCCGTAGAATTATTTCTGTGGAAGAGGTCGAGTGCACCGCTCTCGAAAACGATTGGGATGCTCCTCCTAACCCGTTGATGCACCCACCTTGTCTATGCCCCAAATGCAAGGTAGATCCCCTTGACGTTGAGGTGGAACCTGGCCGTTTGCGGGCAAGCGGCATGCGGCAGCGACCCCAAGTGGAGGCGCTGGAACTGGGTAGCGAGGGCCAAGGTCTCCTATGACGATTAGCGCCACTCGCCAACAATGGCACGGTACTCCGACCCGCCCGGATTTGATATAGCGAAGTTGGAGCGAGGGGCCTGCCAGATAGCGTCGCCCGCTGAACATGACACCACCGTCTCGTTGTGGAACTCATCCATCAGAGAGATGACCGCTGCTTCCAACACGACGGTCAGACTGTAGAAGTCGTAGCTGATGGGTCCCGTTGTCTGGTCGGGCTGAATCACAAGTCGATGTAAACGCAGCCGCTCGTGTTCTTTCCGAAGAGAGTGGCACGGCGCGTTAAGGGGAACAGGACTTGCTGTTGGAGGCGCAGCTTTCAGTTCAGCTCCGATCATTCGGGCGTCGCCAAACCCGACGTTGCACACGCGATGGATAAGCGGAGCGGACAGATGGGCACGCAAGAACGCTCCGCCCGCTGTTATTTCGGCTGCTGAGCAGGTGGCCTCGCCGAAGGTTTGATCTTGTACTGAACTATTGGCGATCATTACGTAAAAGGTGTCGACGTTATGGCGGTGGTACAGCGTTTGGTCTCCTTCGGGGATCAAGACGTCGTATAACCGTATGTAGTCATTCTCAAAGCGATGTCTGTGTCTGGGTTCGTCCCGGACGTCGACATATTCGTCATGTCCCATCGGTAGCGCACCTCGATTGAAAGTTCTTGTTCGTCATGAATATTTCACGTTCTGTTCGCGCATGTACTTCCATTTGATGCTTACTACCTTTAGCGCCTGCAAACGGCCGTGCCTTGTGAACTGTGGTGATGATCGGTTGGGCTAAATGTCCGGAGGACCTAGCGCAAGCACACCGGTACGATGATTGTGGGCCGCTAGCTCATCGGGTAGAGCAGGGGACTTTTAATCCCAAGGTGCCGGGTTCGAGCCCCGGGCGGCCTACCACTATCGAGCAATTGACGCCACAGTGGCGTTTGTCAACAACACGAAGTCTTCCCAGCCGATGGAAATGTCAAGTCCTCGTTTTCCTCCGCTGCAATATACGCGGGCTTGGTCGCACGCTGATATATCAATCACGGTTGGCAGTCGGGTTCGGGTACCAATTGGGCTGATTCCGCCACGGACGTAGCCAGTTACACGTTCGGCGCTATGCGGATCGGCCATCGCTGCCTTCTTATGGCCTAGAGCGGCAGCGGCGGCCTTGAGCTTGAGGCTGTCAGGGACTGGTAGAACAGCCAATGCGAATTTCGGCTTCGTTGCGGAACCAATATCAATTACAAGTGTTTTGAACACGGAGTTCGCAGGAACATCCAGGGCTTCCGAGGCTTCTAGCCCGTATTGGTGATTGTTCGGGTCATGCGGGTAAGGGTGAATCCCGATTTTGATTCTGGCCGTAGTCGCGGCCTCGATTGCCGGTGTCATGGCGATTTATCTTCCTAGCGACGTTGGTTCAATCTACGAGTCGAAGATTATTGCGGCGGCGTATCCAATATTCATGATCGACTTCATCTGCTTCGTGGCGACGGCGGCGCAGTCTTGCAATCGCCGCGTATCGACGTGCCTGCGTTTGTCGTTGGGTTTGCTGGCTTATTCGCGCATCATTCATTTCGCGGATAGATGTTTGAATTTTGATGCGATTGAAATCACCCACGATTTCTTCAGCCGGTGGGTTTGGCTCAAAAAGCGTGGGTGTCTCCATGTCAACCACAATTGCAGTGGGGTGGGACAACGAATTTTTTAGCGACCGGAGTGTCCGAAGCCTCCTTGGCCTCTTTCAGTTTCGTCGAGTTCATCCACTTCTTCCCAGGTGACTTCTTCAACCGTCTGGATTACTAATTGTGCGATGCGGTCGCCCCTGTGAACTTCATAAGATTCATTTGGATCGGTGTTGACCAAGAGCACCTTCAGTTCGTCGCGATAACCACTATCAATGAGACCTGGGGTGTTTAAACAAGTCACACCATGCCGAAGGGCCAAGCCGCTCCGAGGCTGGACGAAGCCTGCGTATCCAAGGGGAATAGCTATAGCAATGCCTGTTCCGATAAGAGCCCTTCCACCGCCCGGCGCGAGCGTCGCGTCTTCATTAGCAACTAAATCGGCTCCGGCATCGCCGGGCTTCGCGTAGCCAGGCAAGGCGAGTTCCGAATCGAGACGCTGAACTGAGATAGCAACCACACCGCGACTCTAGGCACAGTTGCTACCTGCTGCAGGCACCCCATATATAAGGCGTAGCCCGCATACCATGATTGCATGCTCGTTTGGATGGATCTTGAGATGACAGGCCTGGAACCTGAGCGTCACGTCATCGTTGAGATCGCCACGATCATTACTGAGGACGATCTCACAATTGTATCTGAAGGTCCTGATTTGGTTATTCACGCCGAGGAGGCGCAGCTGACCGAGATGGACGACTTTGTAGCTGATATGCACACGCGCTCTGGTCTTCTCGGGTTGATCCGGGGATCTTCGATAAGCCTCGAAGATGCCACCAAACAAACGCTCGATTTCATTAAACAGCACATTAAGAAACCTCGGGTTGTCCCTCTGTGCGGTAATTCGATCGGTACTGATCGTCGATTCCTCGCCGCTTATATGCCTGAGATTGAGAACTATCTTCACTATCGGTCGGTCGATGTTTCGACGATCAAAGAATTGGCACGACGCTGGAATCTTGAGGTGCTGAAAGGTGTGCCTCAAAAACAAACCAGCCACAGGGCCCTTGACGACATTCGCGAAAGCATCGCAGAGCTAAAGCATTACCAAGAACATCTTTTCAAGATGCCGAAAGAATCGAATTAAGATTAGATAAGCCGGTAGAGTTGGCTCGATGGATCGCCCACTGCGCGAGGAGCAGCGACCCCCCGACGACGCGATCGTGGAGTTGGCTCCAAATGTCCGCCGGCTTCAACTGCCAATGTCGATGCCTGGTCTCGGGCATGTCAACTGCTACATCCTTGATGATGAACGCGGCGCTGCACTAGTAGACCCGGGGTTGCCGGGGCCTGCGAACTGGAGGGCTCTTATGAAGGGCCTGAAGCAAGCTGGGGTTCCACCCGCGCGCGTGCATTCAATAGTGGTGACCCATAGTCATCCTGATCATTTCGGAGCAGCGGGTCATTTCCATGAGAAATACGGCTGCGAGGTCATTACGCATCGAAATTTCCGAATGTGGTGGAACTTGGAAGAAGAGGATGACGAGCCGTTGCACAATGTTTCAACTTCCGATGAGAACGCTGCGCTACACGATGATCCTCTATTCGCTGGGCTAAATCCTGGACCCAAAGGCCCCACTCCCTGGGGCGGTGAGCGGTTCAGAATGCCATGGCACCGTCAAATCGGTTACTCGATGATGAGGAGGGGGTGGGGAGGCGCTTGGTTCTCAACTCCTAAACCAACCCGGCGGGTGGAAGATGCAGATCGAATCAATCTCGCACGAAGGGAGTTCGTGGCTGTTCACACCCCAGGGCACACCACCGATCATCTATGCCTGTACGACCCCGAGGGCGGTCTGATGCTCTGTGGCGATCACGTCTTGCCCACTATCACCCCCCACATATCGGGGTATGGGCCTGCAGCAGATCCCCTCAAAGATTTCTTCTATAGCCTCGACCGGGTGGCCAATTTTGAGAGTATCCAGCTTGGATTACCCGCTCATGGTCAGCCATTCACAAATCTTTCCGAACGCGTTGACGACATCAAACGTCATCACGAAGAGCGATTGGATCTCCTGCGCGAGGCATCGGACAACCTGGGTAAAGCTTCGGTCCACAAATACATGAAGGAACTCTTCCAGCAGCGTTCTTGGGGGCCTATGGCAGAATCTGAAACCTTCGCACACCTAGAGCATCTTCGACGCATAGGTGAGACTGAGGCCACTCGAGCAGCGAGTGGGGTTTTGGAATATTCCTTTTACTAACTGCCCCTAGAAAACCGCTGAGTTTCATCCGGTGTGGAAGTGGGCTTCAAGCCAGCTACCCTCATCCGTTGCATCATTTGCGCTGGTGTGGGTTTATTCGTTTGACTTGCTCTATGCGCTTGTGGTGGCCTTATCACTGTTCGACCCCTCGAAGGCAAGAGCGACTGAAGATCATGCGTAATTCTCTACCCTCAAGCTGGCCATACTCTTCGAGTATGTCGACGCGCGTCCCTTGTAGCCGCGCCGTGCCCAGTTCACGCATGTCGACATGGCTCAATAACGACTTCGCTTTGACGCCCACCGGCACTTATTTCACCGGTATCAAGCATCAGGCGCGGCGGCCTTCGGAGGTGCAAATGTAGCTGTAGTAAGCACATTTCAGAATCCACCGAATGGCCGCCGGATAACCGGCGGCCTTGAGCTTTTTGGGCCATGAAAGAAACCGATCTTTACCTAGTAACCAACCACAACCATGGAGAGTCAAATGCTTGAGCTTCTCATTGAAACTGAAGATGAATGGAACATCGCTGGTCGATGCAACGACAACAACGGAACGTTGACTCACCTGTTCTTTTCCGATGACGTTGCTCACCAAGCGAGAGCAAAGGCGATGTGCGCTAAGTGCCCCGTAAATGTTGAATGTCTCGACGCGGCAATCACACGCCGTGAGCTATGGGGTATTTGGGGCGGCGAGCTGATTGAGAATGGTCGCATCGTGATAGGTAAGCGAGGTAGAGGGCGTCCTCCCAAGATCCCGCGTCCCCTTGTTGCTGTGGACGAAGTTCCTGTACCTCCGGAGCTCATCCCCGCTTAATCGAACAGAGAAGAAGCGCCCCTCACTTCTCCTCTGGCAGACCACCGGCGTGATAACTGCTGAGGGCCTCCGAAATGGCCGCCCAACAGCGTTCAAATTGCCGGTCTGGTCGAGGAGCCCCCAGGCGTCTTGCCTGGGGGCTCCGACGCGATCAGGGTACGGTGACCAAAAGTATCCGGAAATTCAGCCCTTGAGAGTGACATGCCCTACCTGTGGAGACGAACGTTAATTGGCGCACTCGCCGTTTACGTCATAGCAGCCTCGGTGTTTCTGTTGGCGGGTGGGGGTAGTGCTTCGAACCAGCAAAGAGCTGCCGGGAATACCGTTGGCCGAGAAATTACCGACGGGTTGTATTCGTTGGAGTTCACAACGATCGATGGACTTAGAACGTCCCTTGGCCACTACGCGGGCGCGCCACTCATCGTCAACTTTTTTGCTTCATGGTGCGTTCCTTGCGTCGAGGAGATGCCTGATTTTCAACGACTACATGAAAGTCGCGGTGAGCAATTCCAAATACTCGGTCTCGCTGTCGAGGGGGAGCGTCCCGCACGTCGGATCGTGGAATCCACTGGTGTCACGTATCCCATAGGGTTGGATGACAGCGATCTGCTTGTTCAACTTGGCGGTGTGGCGATGCCAACTACCGTATTTATTTCGGATCAAGGTGAACTTCTCGAAAGCCATAGTGGTGTGCTCGACTATTCGAAACTAATTGACCGCATAGAGGAGCTCTTCGGGGATGGGTGATGTCAACTTGGCCTTCGCCTTTACAGCTGGCATCGTCGCCACAATTAACCCTTGCGGGTTCGCGATGCTCCCCGCGTACCTCTCCTACTTCCTAGGAATCGAGGCAAACTGTGATTCAACCCGGGGTGCAAGCATTACTCGTGCCCTCATCACCGGATCGGTGGTTTCAACGGGTTTCTTGATTGTTTTCGGAGTTGTCGGACTACTGATTTCGGCTGGTCTGACAGCTATCCGAGAAATAGTCCCCTGGGTAGCGGTCGTTGTGGGAGTGACCTTAATAGCTTTGGGCACTGCGGTGACCGTTGGTAAACGCATCAACGTAGCGATGCCAAGGTTTGAGCGGGGAACGGGGAGCAGGGATCTGAGATCACTTCTTCTTTTTGGTGTCTCTTATGCTGTCGCGTCAATTTCGTGCGGACTTCCAACTTTCATCGTGGTGGTTTCTAGTTCGGTCAGCGGCTTCAGGTCTGGATTAATTGCATTTATCGCATACGCCGTTGGCATGGCCATTACGTTGTTGTCACTCACCGTAAGTCTGGCCTTGGCCCGCTCTTCTTTTCTGGAAAGAGTGCGATCTTTGGTGCCTTTTGTTGATCGGACCTCTGGTTTGTTGATGGTGTTGGCCGGGATTTACTTAGTTGTGTTTTGGCTAACTGAACGTGCTGGTGCTTCAACGAATTGGTTTATCACCGCTGTCGAAGGATGGAGCGCGAACCTGAGCAACACAGTGATCGAGTTAGGGGGAGTGCGCACAGGTGTCCTTCTCAGCGTCGTGATAGCTCTTGGTTTGATTGTTTGGTTAATCCAACTCGATACTGCGTCATCAGATAGTTCCCCTGAAACGCTTTGAACATGGCCTTGCACCTGGGTGACCACGATTTGTTACAAACGGAGCGACCTTTCCATGCCCTGTTGTCACAGCCCGGGGTTAGCGAGGTGCTACAGCTGGGCTCACCGTTCGGTTTCATGGCTTTTCATGGTGGGTGGTTGGAGGAAGTTACCGATGATGTCGCGAGCGCCGCGGCGAAAAGATCGGGGGCTTCCTATTACGGGGTGCTCCAAGGGCCCGACGATCAGTGGCACATCCCATCGCATTTAGTTAACCCGGATGAGTCCGAAGCGCTACGGGCCTTCCTCGAGCATGTGGAAGTGGTCGTCGCGATCCATGGCTTCGGTCGACCCGATCTACTTCGTTCAGTTTTGTTGGGAGGGCGAAATCGTGAGTTAGCTGAATTCGTAGCGTGCCGACTCATCGCCTATTTACCCCATTACGAAGTTGTTCATGATCTCGCATCGGTACCACCTAGTTTGCGGGGCCAACATTCCCAAAACCCGGTGAATCTTCCACGCGGCGGCGGCGTGCAAATTGAATTGCCGCCGCGTATTCGTGGCAAGAGTCCTATGTGGACCGGGTTTAAGGGTCCGGGACGAGTCCCCCATCATGAAGCGTTAATTGATGGGTTGGCGGCGGTTGCGCTTGACTGGAACAGGCTTCACGGCCCGGCTTAGAGCTTAGGGAGCAAGCCGTTCTAAGTCCCAGCCTCCATCTGTACGTTTGTAGAGAAGTCGATCGTGCAATCGGTGGGGGCGTCCCTGCCAAAATTCGATTGTGTCGGGGGTCAAGACGTAACCACCCCAATGTGAGGGGCGTGGAGGCGACGCGCCGGCAAGTTCCAAGTTGAGCTGCTCCCAGCTTTCTTCAAGTTCGCCGCGATTTTTCACCGGGTGACTTTGGTTCGATACGACAGCAGAAATTTGCGACTCACGAGAGCGGCCTGAGAAGTAACGATCGCTACTTTCGGGCTCTAGTTTCTCTACCGCCCCTGTAAGCCGTATTTGCCGCTCCAGGACTAACCACCCGAGTAGGGCAGCAGCATTGGTTTGATGTGCCAGATCGCGCCCTTTGCGACTCTCGTAGTTGGTATAGAAAACAAGCCCTCGGGCTGTTCGGCCTCGGAGTAAGACATTGCGAAGCGATGGTTCTAGTCGTTCGTTAACGGTCGCGAGCGTCATCGCGTTGGCGTTGTGAAACCTGAGTTCTTCGGAGAAGTCCAGCCAGTCGTCGAAGAGGTGCATAGGGTCCACAGGAACATCAGTTTCGGACAACCCCACTGTCATCAAGTTTTCTCGGATTGCCTTCAGTACCTTTGGTTCCGCCATCGTTGTTTGGGCTCCGCTTCTCTACTAGGCACTATGCCATGACAATACGATCTGCGTTCGCTGTCATTGCTGCGGCGGCAGTTGGCGCGGGCGCTCGCTGGCTATTCGGAGTGTCGGTCGGGCAAGAGTGTGGTTTGTTAGCCGCGAATATCCTCGGTTGTGTCTTAATTGGATGGGCTGTGCACGCTCAGAGGCGCATCTTTAATCAGGTGTGGTTGACCGCAGGGTTATGTGGATCCTTGACAAGTTTTTCTGCTTTGGCTGTGCAGCTTGCGGTGGGGGTCGAAGCTCATCAATGGTTCTACGTTTCAATCTGGGGGACCGCTTCGTTACTCGGCTGTGGGGTCGGTTTTGATATCGGTCGGTCAATGGGAGGTGCCCGATGACGATCCCGTTGTTCGCGTTGGCGGCAGCCCTAGGCGCGTTAATCCGTTGGAAGATATCAAGTCAGTGGGGGTGGGTGGGAACCTGGGTATTGAACATGGCCGGAGCTTTCGGGCTCGGGTTATTGACCGGAGTGGGAGGAACAATCGGCACGATCGTGGGGACCGCTGGGATTGGCGCGTTAACGACTGTGTCCGGCGTAGCACATGAACTGTCGATATTGGCTCGGGTCTCTCGATTTCGCGCTAGCGCGTACCTTCTCGCCACATTGGTAGCCGGTGTTTGCTTCGCTTGGTTAGGGGTGCGTTGGGGGTGATCAGGAGGGTCCTGGTATGGAGTCAAACCCTGTGTACGGCCTCAGTGCATCCGGGATGGAGATTGAACCGTTGGACTGTTGCTGGTTTTCCATGAGGAAGACAAGGGTGCGGGAAATAGCACAAGCAGTGCCATTCAAGGTGTGGAGTAGTCCTGTGCCCTCCTCACCGCGATATCGGCTGCCCATACGCCGAGCTGAGTAGTCGGTGTAGTTCGAACAGGAGGTCACTTCGCGGTAGGCGCCCTCCGAGGGTAGCCATACTTCGAGATCGTATTTTTTTGCTGCAGCTGCTCCCAAATCGCCTGCTGCAACATTGATCACCCGGTAGGGCAAATCAAGCGACGACACGATTTCTTCTTGTATGGCTCGGAGGGTCTCTAGTTCCTCCCAGCTGGCTTCGGGGTCACAGAAGGAGAACATCTCCACCTTGTCAAACTGGTGAACTCGAAAAATTCCTCGGGTGTCTTTCCCATATGTCCCAGCTTCTCGTCGAAAGCACGAAGAAAATCCTGCGTAGCGGATAGGCAAAGCGTCGCGCTCAAGATGTTCGCCTCTGTGTAGACCGGCGAGGGCAACCTCGGACGTCCCGATGAGAAACAAGTCGTCGCCAGCTATTTCATATACCTGATGCCGATCTGTTGGGAAAAACCCAGCGTCAATCATCATCTCTTCGCGAACCAGTACTGGCGGGACTACGGGAATGAAACCGTATTTTTCTAGTAGGTCGAACGCGAACTGCACGAGAGCAAATTCGACGCGGACAGCAGGGCCCATGAGATAAGCGAAACGGCTTCCACTATTTCTGACCGCTCGTTCGCTGTCGACCATCCCAAGTAGTTCACCCAGTTCGGCGTGATCATGCGCGGGCGGGGGGGTGCGATCACCTATCTCGCTTTCAGTCACAAAATCGTTTTCGTCGCCGGGCGGAACTGAAGCGTGGGCCGGGTTGGGGATCTGAAGTGCTAACTCTTCAACTTCTTGTGTTGCGGCGTTTTCTGCTACTTCAAGCTTCTCGAGCTCGATTTTCAAACGAGTTGCTTCGGCGATTTTGGATTCGCGTTCATCGGGGCTGGCTCGGCCGATTTCTTTCGATGCCGAGTTCTGTGCCGCGCGAGCCTCTTCTGCATCATGCATCGCTGATCTGCGGCGCTCGTCCGCGTCCAAAACCGCGTCAATAAGGTCCGCTCCGACGCCCTTTTTCGTGGCGCCATCTCGATAATCGGCATTTTCTCGGAGGAGGCGAAGATCGATCACAGCAATCGAAGTTACCGGGTGTGAGGGCTTACACGAATCCGATATTTAGAGGCGTCGGTCAGACCGATCAACAGAACGCACTGGCATCGCATCCAGACGGATTCTGCCAGAAGACCATCGAAGTCGCCATCGCAGCGAAAACAAGCATTGCCAAGATCAAGCCCGTGAGGAACAAATAGGTAAAGACTTTGCTGTCAAATTTCAAATGCATGAAGTAAGAAACAACGATCTGGAACTTGACCGCCATGAGTATTAGAAGCGACGGTATCTCTACGACACCGAAATCAAAGAAGTACGTCGCTACCTCGACTGCTGTGAGGATGGCGAGAAGGACAGCGACTTTGATGTAACCAATGTCGCTCAACCCGTGGTCATGGTGTTCTTCGTGTCCCTCTTCTTCGGAGACGGTAGCGGTGTTCATGTGACCAGTTCTCCTAAGGAATCAAATAGACGACGGCGAAGATGACAATCCAGACGATGTCAACAAAGTGCCAGTACAGGCCAATTATCTCAATAGTTTCGGCGCGTTCGGGGCCGAGGATTCCTCTCGTGACAAGCACCCACATCGTCACGAGCATGACGATGCCCAGCGAAACATGCACGCCGTGAAAACCAGTGAGTGTGTAGAACGCTGATGAGGAAATGTTGGTCGTGTAACCGAGGCCTTCACGGTAAAAGCCCGTGAATTCGTAGACCTGCCCAGCAATGAAAATCGAACCTAACGAAGCGGTGGTCAGCAGCCAAAGCTTGCACCGCTCCATCTCGGCTCTTTGTATCGAAGTCACCGCCAAGACCATTGTGAGCGAGCTCATCAAAAGAACGAACGAGCTAACTGAGGTAAACGGGATGTCAAAGAGATCTGCAGCCGTGGGACCTTTGGTGGCCGGTCCGACTCGATTGCGACACAACAAATAAGTCGAGATCAGTGCCCCGAAAAGCAAACAATCTGAACCCAAGAAGGCCCACATCGTCACTTTTTCGTTAGTCAACCCGGTGTTGGTTGGGAGGTGATGATAGTCGTCCCACTCAGTTCGGCCGTACGCCAGTTCGGAGGTCTGGGCCTCAGCGGTATCAGCCAACGGGGGCCTCCTCGACTATCGCGGAGTCGCTGTTCGGATCGTTCTCGTCTGGGTGGTGGTCGTCGCCCTGTCCGTCGTGACCGGCTTCAGGGTCGGTAGGGGGTTCCAAACTCCAGCCGAATATCGCACCAAGCATCAGTAACAAGCCGATCCCGGAGAGCCAAAGGTTGTAAATCAACCCAAGCGCAATCAGTGGAAACCCAGCGGCAAGAACTATGGGCCAATACGACGGCGACGGTAAATGCGGATGTTGATCTCCCTTTTGAGCGATGTCGTTTCCATTAGCGACTTTGCGCAGCTTGCCGGTCTCGTCTGCCTGATACTTCTTGTGCCAGAAATCATCCACGTCAGTAACCACGGGGACGTAATCAAAGTTGTGTTCGGGAGCAGGTGAAGGTATGGCCCATTCGAGGGTCCTCCCATCCCAAGGGTCGGCTGGTTCTTGCGGAACGGTACCCGCTTTGTAGCGAAGCCAGGTCCGGATGATGTTCACCGCAAAGATGATCATCCCTATCAGAATCACGAATGCTCCGATCGTGGATACTGCGTTCCAAAAGTCGAAACCGTCCTCGGGTCCATATCGGCTGTGGCGACGCGCCATTCCTTGCAACCCGAGTATGTGCATGGGGCCGAACGCCGTGTTGAACCCAAGAAGCACTAACCAGAAGTGCCACTTGCCAAGCGCTTCGTTGAGTCTGTATCCGAACGCCTTGGGCCACCAGTAATACATCCCTGCAAACAAACCCATCAGTGCGCCACCAAAGAGTACGTAGTGGAAGTGGGCGACAATGAAATAGGTGTCCGTTTGCTGGGTGTCGGCAGGTGCGATCGCGTGCATCACGCCCGACAACCCGCCAATTGTGAACATTGAAACAAGTGATATGGAGAACATCATTGGGATCGTGAATCGGATATTCCCTCCCCACATTGTCGCGATCCAGTTCAAAATCTTGACGCCGGTTGGCACCGCGATGAACATCGTTGTTGCCGAGAACGCCGCTACTCCGACCGGTCCGAGACCGGAGACGAACATATGGTGGGCCCAGACACCCCAGCCCATGAAACCAATTGCAATTCCAGATAGCACGACGATGGAATAGCCGAACAGCGGCTTCCTGGAAAACACCGGCAAAGTCTCAGAGACAATCCCAAACGACGGAAGAATCAGGACGTAAACCTCTGGGTGTCCGAAGATCCAAAAGAGATGCTGCCACAGCAGCGGATCGGCACCCATGGCGACGTTAAAGAAATTGGCGTCAAATGTCCGGTCGAAGCTGAGGAGCACCAGAGCGACGGTGATCACGGGCAATGACAGCAGTAACAGAAATTGGACCACCAGAATCATCCACGTAAATACCGGCATGCGAAGCATGGCCATGCCCGGAGCCCTGAAATTGAGGATCGTCACAATAAGGTTGATTGATCCGATGAGGGAGGCGATGCCCGCAATTTGCAACCCGAGGGCGTAGAAATCCATCCCTGACCCGGGGCTATAGGTAACACCGGTATTGGGGGCGTACGCGAACCAACCGCCGTCCGGGCCGCCGCCCAAGAACCAACTGAGATTGAGAAAGATCCCTCCGAAGATAAACAACCAGAGGCCGAGGGCGTTAAGGCGGGGGAACGCTACGTCTCGGGCGCCGATTTGTAGCGGCACCATATAGTTTGCGAACCCGGCGGCGAGCGGCATGATGACGAGGAACACCATCGTCGTGCCATGCATAGTGAAAAGCTGGTTGTACTGGTCAGCGCTAAGCACAGTGCCGTTCGGCGTAAATAGTTGCGCTCTGATCAATAGGGCTTCAATGCCTGCACACAGGAACCAGAACATGGCCACAGCGCAGTACATGATCCCGATTTTCTTGTGGTCGATCGTGAAGAACCATGCGCGCCAACCGCTGGCATGAGTTGGGCGTGCGAACGCGCCCGTTGAGGGGGTCGTTTCACCTGATTCAAGTTCGAGGACTTCGGGTCGCTCCTCGGTCATGGCCATGGGTTTCGGTCTCCTGAAAGCCGGTGCGGGCAGGTCAACTTGGCATCAGTGGCGGGCGGCCACCGAGGGTCGTGAGATAGGTAACAAGGTCATCAAGATCACTCTCATTGAGGATCTCGGCAAATGAGATCATGCCTTGACGGTTGTCGGCGCGAGCTGGTTTGAGGGTCGGTGCATCTCTAACCCATTCGCGAAGGTCAGCAATGTTTACGGATCCATTGTCGTTGTAGAGCTCAAATACCGACCCAGCGAACGATGTTCGGGTCATTAGATGTGTGAGGTTAGGCGCATACCCCGAGGTGAGATTGGCGTTTCCATTTGTTGCGGATTCATAGAGGCCGTTTACGACATGGCAACTGACACAATGCCGGCCAAATAGTTCATAGCCGCGTTGCGCGGCCGCGTCAGTCGGGATGGTAGCTGGTTGCAGTTGCTCTTGAACCCAGGCGTCATAGTCTTCTTGTTCCAACACAACAGCCCTCATCTGCATGTTGGCGTGGCTGAGACCGCAAAATTCGGTGCACTCGCCGTAGAAAATCCCGGTCACCGGAGAACTAATTCGCCAATGATGGATCCGCCCAGGGACGGCGTCTTTCTTACCGTTGAGTTGTGGAATCCAAAAAGAGTGGATGACGTCGTTCGAATGAATTTCGAGATTGACTTCTTCACCTACCGGAATCACGATGTCGTTAGCGGTCACAATGTCTGGGGTGCCGTCCTCGTCTACGTCATAACCAAATTGCCACCACCACTGCTGGCCTTCGACTTTTATTGTTCGTCCGTCGCCTTTTCCGCTCAGATCAAATACGGCTGGCACCGTGATGACCGCGAGAAACACCATCATTAAGGTCGGGATCAGAGTCCAAGTAAGTTCTGCTTTCTTATTACCATGAACCTGTTTGGGTACTTCGTTCGGGTCGTCGTCGGGACGCGCACGAAACTTGACGATGACCGTAACGACTGCGATGGCAACGAAGATCCCGACCACCGTTGCCATGTAGCCGGATAGGCGCATTAGCCCATCGATTTGTTTGGCGTTCTCGCCAATGGGATCAGTTGGGTCTATCCGCCCGGTCGCGCATGACGCCAGGGCCGCGATGAGAGCGGCCAACCCGCTGCAACGAACGGTTCGGCGGAGTACGTGACGACCAGTAGCCATGGGCTTGGTTGATCTTCTGTTTGGGTTCGTATCAGCCTCGCTCATCGGATTACCACCGGGGCGTTAAGACTTGGCGCTGAGTGCTCTTCCGTTGAGTCATGGCTTTCGTCGGACTCACTGTGGTCTTCTTCGTCGCCATGGTGGTGGAAGTCTCTCTCGCCCCTTGCAGTTGCCGCGATGCCACCGATGATGAGCGCGAGTCCCCCCAATACCAGCAACGACGCGACGACAGCGCGACGCAAATCAGGTTTTGCGTAGACCAGGAACGAGAACGCCAGAATAAGACTGGCGGCAACGATCGCGAAAATGCTTGCCCCGTTTTTGCTTGAGGTCAGCAATATTCGGGAGATGAGCACTACGGGCAGCGCGATCGCTAATGCTCCGTAAAGCGGAATCTCAAACGGCGCTAGGAGTCGATCGCGTTCCACTGAGTTAGCCGCTTGGTCGGTCGAAAGGTGCTCAGCCCACGAACTAAAGGTCCACTCAACTGCTGAGACAACCATTGCAGAGATGCCCACAATTGCGATGAACCCGTCGGTGACAAGTCCAACCATCAATATCCCTAACCCCAAGGCGCCCATAAGGGGCCACCACGTTGGGGTGGCTGGGTGGTTATGTGCTCGGTCGCGATCGATCGAATCACCGTCCCCCACCGATAGGGCGAGGCCTGCCAGAAGGGCAAAGGCCGCTGCGGCGGTACCTAGGACGATCGTGCCGAACATGACGATGTGTCCGTCGTTGTCCATGCCTGTAACTAGGCCGAGAACCACCGCCGCCGCGGTGGCTAGGGCGATACGGCCAGCGAAGTATCTGCTTGCGATGCCTAGCATGCTTCTCCTACTTCACCACGTACACGGTGTACCAAGTCACAGCCCATGCCAGGGCTGCGAAATCCCAAAAGAAAACTGCGGCTCCGAAAGCCGTACTCGCCTGTTGTCCGACGCTGCCGCCAAGGGAACGCAGTCCCATTAATCCTAGGTAAAAGAGTCCGACCACGACGATGGTTAGAGCGAGCCCTGTCGTAGCGAATGCCAGATTTTGATATTCGCCTGCTCCGATTTCAAGTCCCATGCGGTTGAGGCTGTACATCACCATGTTGATGAACCCGAGTCCTAAAACGATTGTCGTTGCGATCGCTGTCCATGCGTGGGCCGTATCTCGTCGTCGGCTCGCCCACAGGGCCCAATGTGCAGTCACTATGGAGGCAACCAAGGTCAGTAACGCGTAATCGAACTGCGGATTTGGTACGGCTAGGCCGTCAAGCCAATCATGGCCTGGATGGGGGCCAGAGGCGTGTCGTCTGGCCATGTACAGCCCCAAGGCGCCTGCCATCATCATTGAGCATGCTGCGCACGCGAAACCGGTTGCGACGAGTTGTGCTCGGGGGCGCTGTGCGTGACCTGATGCCAATGTTGGAGTGGTGTCAGCCATCAGACTGTTGCCTCCTCAGCGTCGGCAGCGTCGGCAGCGTCGGCAGCGTCGGCAGCGTCGGCAGCGTCGAGGAGTGGGGTGCCCGAAATAAGCGTCGGCAACTGATCGGGTTCACCAATTGGTGGAGGCGATGGCAGCATCCATTCAGGGGACTGCGCCGACCATGGGTCGTCGTCAGCTTCGGCGCCTTTCTTC